>Ga0075362_10000125_pt1 | contig 21203 bp, 12 predicted proteins | sample EndMetdeltDD1762_FD_71397 | JGI IMG/M metagenome (GOLD analysis project Ga0075362, IMG submission 71397) | Populus endosphere microbial communities from Tennessee, USA - Endosphere MetaG P. deltoides DD176-2 | ecosystem: Host-associated > Plants > Roots > Endosphere | place: USA: Tennessee...
CATCAGGACCGAGCCATGGGTTGGCTACCGCTTTGCCGACGAATAGAGCAGGATGCCGGAGCTTCAGCTCCGGCGATGCGAACCGCTCGTCGAGCGCGAGATTGAGCAGCAGCACGTTCACCCGCGGCTCGCCGAGGAAACCGAGTTGCCGCCCTTCGACACGGCTCTCGACGAACGCGCGCAGATCGGTCTCGGCGATCCCGCGCGCCTTCGCCACGCGCGGCACCTCAGGCGCTCGATCCCACGGGTGTACGCCGTGGCGAGCGCGAAGAACAGAACGGTGATGACGACGAAGAGGGCGCGGGCGTAGAAAGACATAAAAAGAGCGTTAACGCCCGCGGCGGGCGTGATCTTCGCGCGTAGCATGAAGAGGTGCCGGAGATCGCGCGGCCATCGGCGGATCAGCTGCTCGACCGTCTCAAGGGCGAGACGCGCGCCAGGATGCGCGTGTACATCGGCGCCGCGCCCGGCGTGGGCAAGACGTATCGCATGCTTGCGGACGCCGCCGCGTTGAAGGCGGGCGGCGCCGACATCGTCATCGGGGTGATCGAAACCTACGGTCGCGGCGAGACCGATGCCCAGCTCGGCGACCTCGAGATCGTGCCGAAGAGAAGACTTCCGTACACGGAGGAGATGGACGTCGACGCGATTCTGGCCCGCAAGCCGCAGATCTGCGTCGTCGACGAGCTGGCCCACACCAACGCTCCGGGCAGCCGACACGACAAACGGTACCAGGACGTGCTCGAACTGCTCGATGCGGGCATCACCGTCATGACGGCGGTGAACATCCAGCACCTGGAAACACTCAACGATCTCGTCAGCCGCGTGACCGGCGTGCGCGTTCGAGAGACCGTGCCCGACACGTTCCTGGATCGCGCCGACGAAGTGGTCAACGTGGACGTCACCGTCGAAGAGCTCAGGAGCCGGCTTCGCCAGGGGAAGATCTACAAGCCGGAGAAGGTCCAGCAGGCGCTGACGAACTTCTTTCGCGAGGGCAACCTCTCGACGCTGCGGGAACTGGCGCTGCGCGCCGTCGCCGACGAAGTGGGGGAGAAGGCGGCCTCGTACCGGCAGCGTGAAGGACTGGAGCCCGGACTCATCCCCGAGCGCGTCATGGTCTGTATGAGCGCGAGTCTCAGCGCGCCGCGCGTGATTCGCACGGGCGCCCGCATCGCCGGCCGGCTGGGCGCGCGCTGGTACGCCGTCTACGTCGAGACGCCGTCGGAATCGCCGGAGCGCATCAAGACCGCCGATCGGGAGCAGCTCCGGCGCAACATCGCGCTGGCGGAGACCCTCGGGGCGACGGTCGTGCGCGTCACCGCCGACCGGCCGGCGGACGGGCTCGTCGCGTTCGCGCAGCGCGAAGGTATTACGCACGTCATTTTCGGGCAGTCCTCGCGCACTCGACTGGAGATCCTGATGAAGGGATCGACGCTCAACCGGTTTCTCGAGGAAGTGAAGGACGCAGCTGTGCAGGTGGTGCCGCTATGACAAGACATCGCGTTCTGATCGCCGTCTCGCTCCCGGTCTGGCTCGCGCTCGCCGGATGCGGAAACGCGAACAGCTCGTTCGAGGAGCTGTCCGAGGCGCGCCATCTGTCCGGGGATCTCGAGGTGGCCTTCACCAAGGCCACCGGCGCGGCGAACCACGCCGTGATGGCCGACACCGACGAGACGTCTGCCCGGTACGTGCAGGAGGCGAACGCCGAGAAGCAGACGATACGCGATCGCACCGGCAGGCTCCGGACGTTGCTCGAGAAGCTCCGCTACAGCGATGAATTGCGGACCCTCGGCGAATTCGAGGGACATTTCGCGGACTACGACAAAGTCGATCGCCAGGTGCTCGAGTTCGCCGTCGAGAACACCAATGTCAAGGCGCAGCGTCTGTCGTTCGAAGCCGGGCAGGGCGCCGCCGACGCCTTTCGCGACGCGCTCCAGGCGATTGCCTCCAGGCGCGACACTCGTGAGGCCTGGCGCGTGAAGGCCACCTGCGCGACTGCGCTGGCCGCCGTCAGGGAGATCCAGGTGCTGCAGGCCAGGCACATCCCCAACGCCGACGACGGGTCGATGACAGAGATCGAGGATCGCATGAAGGCCGAAGAAAAGACGGCGCGCGACGCGCTCGCCGCGTTGCCGGCGCTCGTCGGGCCGGCGGCGGGCCCGACGGTCACGGCAGCGACCGCGGCGATGGATCGCGTCATGGCCGTGAACGGACAGATCGTGGCGCTGTCGCGGCGCAACACCAACGTCCGCTCGCTGGCGTTGTCCCTCAACGAAAAGCAGCGGCTGGCACCGCCGTGCCAGCTGAGCCTGCGGCAATTGCGCGAAGCCCTGGCCCGCCACGGGCAACGCCAGGGGCGCTGGGGCGCGTAGCCGCGGCCCGGAGCCCTGCGCTGGCGTATCATCCCAGTCGCGCATGCATCTCCAATTCGTCGACTGGGCGATCGTCGCGGTCACCCTCGTCATCTGCTTCTTCCCCGCGCTCTTCTTCGGCAAGCTGGCGGGGAAGAACACCACGGAGTTCTTCGCCTCCGGCCGCTCGGTGCCGTGGTGGCTCGCCGGGCTGTCCATGGTGGCGACGACGTTCAGCAGCGACACGCCGAACTGGGTGACGCAGCAGGTGCGCCAGTACGGCGTTGCCGGCAACTGGCAGTGGTGGGCGTTCGTGCTCAGCGGCGTGGCGACGGTGTTCTTCTTCGCCCGGCTGTGGCGCCGCTCCGGCGTGATGACGGACCTCGAGTTCTACGAGCTGCGCTATTCCGGCACCGCGGCGTCGGTCGTCCGCGGCTTCCGGGCCATCTATCTCGGGCTGTTCTTCAACTGCTTCATCATGGCGATGGTCACGCTGGCGGCCTGCAAGATCGCCAACATCCTCTTCGGGCTGCCGCCGTGGCAGACGATCGTGATCTGCGGCGTCCTCAACGTCGTCTTTGCGGCGCATTCGGGGCTGTGGGGCGTGCTCGTCATCGACATGGTGCAGTTCTTCATCAAGATGACGGCCGTCATCGCCGCGGCGTACTTCTCGCTGAAGGAAGTCGCGCGCCACGCGGGTCTCGGCGACAGCGCGTCGACCGGACTCCGTCATCTCGTCGACGTGCTGGGCGGGCAGCAGGTGATCATGCAGGGCGCGCAGCCGGTGGCGTCGCCGATCGACGGCACCGGGCAGCCGTTCCTCGCGCTGCTGCCGAACTTCTCGACGGGCGAGCTCGCGCTGATGATCTTCATCGTCCCCATCGCGATCGGCTGGTGGGCGAACTGGTATCCCGGATCGGAGCCCGGCGGCGGCAGCTACATCGCGCAGCGCATGCTCGCGTCGAAATCGGAGAAGGACGCGCTCGCCGGAACGCTCTTCTTCAACCTCGCGCACTACGTCATCCGTCCGTGGCCGTGGATCATCACGGCGCTCTGCTCGATCCTCGTGTTCCCCGAGCTGAAGGACATCCAGGCGGCGTTCCCGAACGCCGATCCGCGGCTGATCGGGCACGACAGCGCCTTTTCGGCCATGCTGAAGTTCCTGCCGGCCGGCTTCGTCGGCCTGATGGTGGGCGGCCTGATCGCGGCGAACTCGTCGACGATCCTCACGCACCTCAACTGGGGCTCGTCGTATCTCGTGCACGACTTCTACCGCCGCTTCGTCAAGCCGGACGCGACCGAAACGCACTACGTGTCGGCGGGACGCGCCTGCACCGTCCTCCTCTACGTCGTCGCCGCGATTCTGAGCCGGTTCCTCGAGTCGGCGCAGGACGCCTTCGAAGTGCTCATCTCGATCGGGGCCGGCACCGGGCTGCTCTACATGCTGCGGTGGTACTGGTGGCGCGTCAACGCGTGGTGCGAAGTCGTCGCCATGGTCAGCTCGTTCTCCATCTCGGTCGTGTTCTTCATGATGCGAAAGAGCGGCTATTCGCTCCCGTTCGCGCAGAGCGTGATCTATTCGGTCGCCTTCACGACCGCCGCCTGGCTGATCACGGCGTTCGCGGGCGCGCCGACCAGCCGCGAGCGGCTCGTCGAGTTCTATCGCAAGGTGCATCCCGCGGGACCCGGCTGGACCCCCATCCGGATCGCGGCCGGCGTCTCGGAAGCCGAAGCCGCCCGCCACTCCGATCATCTCGGCAAGGCCGCCGTCGGCTGGATCGCCGGCTGCCTGACGATCTGGTCGTCGCTGCTCGGGACGGGCCAGCTCCTCTACGGCCGCATACAGCCGGCGATCGTGCTCGCGCTCGTGTTCGTCATCAGCGGCAGTGTGCTGATCTACGTGATGAATACGCTGTGGGCCCACGAGCAATCGCGGTCGCCTATTTCATGACCGCGTCTACAAGAATCTTCGCGTTCTTCGCGATCTCCCGTGGGTACGTGCGTGACCGCCCCCGCGCTCAGAGCAGCGTCCCCCTGAGCACCACCAGCGCGACCGAGAAATAGATCACCAGACCGGTCACGTCGACCAGCGTCGCGACGAAGGGCGCCGAAGACGTCGCCGGATCGAATCCGAGGCGTCTGAGCCCGAAGGGGAGCAGCGATCCGACCAGCGTGCCCCACAAGACGATGCCGATCAGCGCCAGCGCGACGGTGACCGCGACGAGCATCCAGTGCGGACCGTAGAGGTCCGAGAACGCCGACCAGACGGTGATCCGGAGGAAGCCGATCGATCCGAGGATCGCGCCCAGCGCGAGGCCGGCGCCCATTTCGCGCCGCATCACCTTCCACCAGTCGCGCAGCGTGACTTCGCCGAGCGCCAGCGCGCGAATGACCAGGGTGGATGCCTGCGAGCCCGAGTTGCCGCCGCTCGAGATGATCAGCGGCACGAAGAGCGCGAGGACGACCGCGCGCGAGATTTCCGTCTCGAAGAAGCCCATCGCCGTGGCCGTCAGCATTTCGCCGAGGAACAGCGCGGTCAACCAGCCGGCCCGCTTCTTGATCATGCTGCCGAAGGCGATCTCCATGTACGGCTCGTCGAGCGCTTCCGAACCGCCGATCCGCTGGATGTCGGCCGTGGCTTCCGCTTCGGCCACGTCGAGCACGTCGTCGATCGTGACGATGCCGATCAGCGCGCCGCCCGTATCGGTCACCGGCAGCGCCGAGCGATCGTGCTGGCGGAAGACCGCAACCGCCGTCGCCTGATCGTCGGTCGCCTTGAGCGCCACCACCCGGCGGTCCATGAGGTCGGCGACCTTCTTCGCCGGATCCGACAGCAGCACCTCGCGGATGCGGACGTCGTCGATCAGCGTTCCGCTGTCGTCCACGACATACAGGACGTTGAGCGTCTCGCTGTCCTGGCCGTGCGTGCGCACGTAGTCGAGCACCTGCTGGATCGTCCAGCTTTCACGCACCGCGACGTAGTCGGGCGTCATGAGACGCCCGATGGAGCCTTCCGGGTACCCGAGGAGCGTGACGGCGATCGCCCGTTCGCCCGGCGTCAGCAGGGTCAGCAGCTCGCGCGTGACCGCGGCCGGCAGCTCTTCGAGGAACTCGGTGCGGTCGTCCGGGGCCATGTCGTTCAGGATGGCCGCGACGTCTTCCTTCGAGAGCGTCTTGAGCAGCGCCTCGCGCGCGTCCTGCTCGAGGTACTCGAAGGTCGCGGCCGCGTCCTTGCGGGGCAGCAGCCGGAAGAGGACGGCCTGCTCGTCGCTCGGCAGCTCCGCAAGCAGCTCCGCCAGGTCGTTGGCGGGGCGGTTGCGGACCATGTCGCGCAGGCGGGAGTAGTCCCGGGTTTTCAGCACGGCGGCGAGCTCGTCGGCGGGACGGGCCACCGCCCGTATCCCGCGCAACGCCTCGTCGCGCTCCGGTCCGGAAAGTTGTTCGGCCATTCTGGTCAATGCCGCTCTGACGATGTCGTGATGATGGATGTGCGGCCCCACGCTGTCGACGGCGTCGAGCCACATGCGATGTATGAGATCGAGATCGCGCACCTGCAGCTCGGGCGCGTGCGGGCCCAGGTGGTAGATGTCGCGCCGGCCGCTGCTGCGGAAGATGACGAACCGAAGCGGGACGTCGGGGGCGTGCGCGCGCTCCCACGCTTCGCCGAGCACGCGCGCCTGGCGGTCCGCCGATATCGTCGCCGACTCGCCCGCGTAGACCTCCGACGCCTGCAGCCGGATCGCCGTGCCGATCACCGCTTCGGCGACGTCGCGAGCGGGGACGATGGCCAGGCGCGCGTGCCGCGAATAGCGCTCGGCGAGCGCGAGCACGCGGGAGAAGAGCAGCCGCTCGAAGGGCGTCGGCGCCGTGGATTCGGTCTGCTCGACGGCGTCGCTGCCGACGAGACGAACCGTCATCACGACGATTTCGCGATCCCGAGGTCCTTGCAGCGCGGCCGTGAGATGGGCGAGGAGATGTGGATTCCTGACCGGCACGAGCACGCAGCCGGGGCTTGGCTGAATGTCGCCGCCGTACAGCGGACTCGAGGCCAGCAGATCGGCAGCGTCGCCGTCCTCCTCCGCATGCGCGGCGACGGCGGGTGCGCGCAACGCAAGGATCCCGGCCGCGGTGAACAGCGTGAGCGTCGCGGCGACGGCGCCTGCCTCGCCGCGAACCAGCATCGCGAGCGCCGACGCGCCGAGAAGGCCGGCGAGCAGCGCCAGGCCGATGCGCCTCCGGGCCGACAGACGGCGCAGGACAGCCGTCTCGAGCGCCAGCGTCCACAACACGGCCGTCGCATAGGCCCCGCCAAGCCACGTCAGGCTGGCGCCCGCCGCGATCACCGCCAGCGCCGCCGCCATGACGGACGCGTCGATGGCGGTCGCGTAGGTTCCGAAGCGCGGATGCTGCGCGCCCATCCGCTCGGCGGCGAGGCCGCGTCCGGCGAGCGACACCAGCGCCGACTCGGATCCCCAGATACCCGCGCGCACCGACTGGCCGAGCAGCAGGGCGGCGGCGATGACGATCGCGAGCGTCAGGGGCGGACGCGCCCACGCGGGCTCGAGCGACTGCGCGAGTCCGGCGAGCGGAGCGCCCAGCCATGCGCCGGTGCCGTGCGGCGTCAGGCCCGACGCGAGGATCGCCAGTCCCGCCGTGAACAGCAGCCCCGCCGTCGTCGTGATCGCCACGGTCCGCCGGAGACCGACGCTGCGGGGCGGCGCCAGTTCGTGCACCACCCGGCGGATGCTGTCGGCCACGCCGATCGCCGGCGCGGCGAGTCCGAAGGCCGCCACGAAGCCGGCGAGTACCCAGACGGCGCTCGACAGCTGGTCGCGCCATCCCGTGCCCGCCATCGGCGCGGTGATCTCGGACAGCGAGGGGAGCCGCGGCCAGGCCCGGAGCGCGACGACGGTCGCGAGCGCCCACGTGAACAGCAGACCGAGGAGTCCGATCGCGACCCAGACGTGCCGCGCGCGTCGTGCGGGTGTCAGCAGGCGTCCGAGCCTGGCACGCAGCCAGAGCCACCCGAGCAGCGTCAGGCCGATGACGGCCGAGACGTCGGCCGCCGCGGCGCGGCGGAGCAGGGGCGCGCCGCCCACGACGGAGAAGAGGAGGGCCGACGCGTAGTGGCCGAAGACCGTGGTGGCCAGCGCCGCGAGCAGGATCCGCTCGACGAGGACGACGCCACGGGCGGCGTTGGCGGCACGCGGGCCGAACGCGCGCTCGACGCGGCCGGCGAGTCCGTCAGGAATGAAGAGCGTCCAGCTCTCGACGTCGAGCCGGCGGACGATCGAGGCGACCAGCGCGGCGGCGAGCACGATCCACGGCGCCGCGTGTGCGCCGATGCTGCCGACCACCGCGCTGACGAAAAAGGCCGCGAACGCCAGCTCCGGCAGCGCGAGCGCCGCCGCGCGTGACGCCGACGTAAACGACAGCAGCGCGCCGCTGGTCAGAACGATCGCGATGGGCCGGCGCGGCGACACGCCTAAGCATACGAGTGCTCAGCACGCTCTGTCACGCACGTACAGTGATTGGGACGCCTGTCACGCACGTACATCACGCAAGATCGCGGAGCTCGCAGAGGTCGCAAAGCCAGAACCCATGGGTTCGCGTGCTTCGCGGGCTCTGCGATCTCCTGAGAGGACGTGCGTGACGGGCCTCGCGAGCTGGCTAACCGCCGCCGGGCGTCTTGATGGTGATCTCGATCTGCACGGGCTCGCCTTCGCGCACCGTGATCGGCGTGGCCTGCGCTCGCAGCGAGTCCAGGTACTCGGGATCGTTCCACTGATTGGTCGTCACGTTCGGCACCGCCGCGGCGAGGTAGGTGCCGGGACGGACCGTCTTGATGACGATCGCGCCGTTCTGCCCGGGCCGTCCGGTCCGCACGAGGCGGAGATCCTCGGCCCAGGCCGAGGCCTCCTCCGGGAAGAGGATCAGCGTGCCTTCGAGCGTGGATGCGCCTTTGCCGTCGCGGAGCAGCGCCGTCAGCGCCGGGAAGCGGTTCGTGAGGACGACGTTCGCCCCTTCGAGGGTCTGCCCCTGCGGATCGAAGGGCTGCGCCGAGAGGTCGCGGCCGTTCTGATCGATGTGCCGGACCGCCCAGCCGTCGGGCAGCGAGCTCACCATCAGCCGGCTCGAGCCGAGGATCTGCTTGAGCTCGAACGACCCGTCGTCGCGGACGCGCCCGTTGTCCTGCGGGGCCGCGAAGTTGGACACCGTGTCGCGCTCGACGGGGAGAGCCCGCACATTCAGCCGCGACAGCGGAATCGGCAGCGGCGCTTCGGGAACGACCCGTCCGGTGACGACCCCCGACGCCGACGTCACGACGCTGATGCCCTCGAGGTCGCCGCCCGCGGCGTTGACGATGACGTTCGCCGCTTCCATCGGACGGTCCGTCGGCGCGAACCGGATCGTCAGGTGATACTCGCCTGGCGCGACGTTGCGGAACACGAACGTGCCGTCGGGATTGACTTTGGTACTGTTGCCGCCCTGGAACGACGCGAACTGCTCGCCGCGGATCTCCACGCCCAGGCTGATGGACTCGCCGGCGAGCGGCACGCCCTGCGAGCTGACGGCCGTACCCGCGACGCTTCCCGCGCGGCCGGGCACCAGGGCGATGTCGATTCCCGCCGCCTCCTGTCCGGCCCGCACGCGGACGCGCTGCGCCTCGGTCATCGTCTGGGCCGCCGGGTAGATCGTCGGCATGAACCCCATCGTCTTCGGCTCGGGCGGATCGCTCTGCCACGTCTCGCGCGAGGAGGCCTGCACGTAGTAGTCGCCCGGCTCGAGTCCGCCCACCCGGTACTGGCCGGAATCGTCGCTGGTGGCCGTCCGAACCGGGACCAGGCGTCGCCGGCCGTTGAAGAACCGCATCTGCATCGGCATCACCGTGGCGCCCGCGAGCGGTTCACCGGCCTCGTCGAAGATGCGGCCCGTGATGACGGCGTTGGGCGTCATCGTCATGTCGAGGTTCTCGATCGTCTCGCCGTCCGCGACGTCGAGCGGACGGCCGGGCTCGCCGAAGCGCCGCTGTCCGTACTGCACGCCGAGATAGCCGGCGCGGGTGGCCGACATCGAGAAGCGTCCGGCCGGCAGCTCGCGGATCTCCCAGCGGCCCTGGCCGTTGGTGCTGGCAGTGCGGCCTTCGGGGATGTTCTCGCCGCTCAGCCGCACCTGCACACGGCGCAGCGGACGTCCATCGGCGTTCGCGACGCGGCCGCGCAGGATGCCGGTGCCCTTCGCATTCGGCGTCGCGTCGCGCGCGGGAGCGCCCTGAATGACCGGGCCGGAAGGCTTCTGGGCCCCAATCGTCGTCTGAGGGGAGGAGGCCGTCACCGCGGCCAGGACAGCGGCAGCGAGGATCGTCATGGGGCGGGATTCTACGTCCATCCGGCTGACGCGATCCATCCGGATGCCTCGAAGCGACCTTCACTGCCATCCCGCGCGGAGACCGCGAAGGGGGAGAGCACGGAGAGGCACTTCCTTGCGGCGTAGCGAGGTCAGGCGCGAAGCGCGGCTCGCCTGACCGTACCCCGCGGCATCAACCGGCTTTACTCTCCGGCCTCCGCTCCTCTCCGAGCTCCGCGCGAGATCGCAGTGGACGCCGTGGCAAGCCGTCCGTACGGTACGGACGTGCCGAGTCGCGCCGAAAAGGAAGGGTCTACGCGGCGCCCGGGCCGGGGTCGATCACGGTCACCGGGACCGTGCCGTCGGCGTCCTTCGGCGGCGTGGGGCCGAGGAGGGCGCGCAGTTCGTCGCCCTCGACGACCTCCTTGTCGAGGAGACGCCGCGCGAGCTCGTCCATGATGTCGCGCCGATCGCGGAGCACGCGGCGGGCCTCGTTGTGCGCGTCGCCGAGGATCCGCTTGACCTCGAGGTCGATCTGCTGCGCGGTCTCCTCGGAGTGGGGACCGCGGTCGCTCATGAACGGGGTGTCGAGGAACTTCGAGCCGCGATGGCCGTCGTAGTTGACCGCGCCGAGCGCCTCGCTCATGCCGTACTCGGTCACCATCGCCCGGGCGATGTCGGTTGCGCGCTGCAGGTCGTTGGACGCGCCGGTGGAGATCTCCGCGAAGGCGATCTCCTCGGCGCTGCGCCCGCCGAGCAGGACGGCGAGCTGCGCCTTGAGGTCGGTCCGGCTCATCAGGTAGCGGTCCTCGAGGGGGACCTGCATCGTGTATCCGAGCGCGCCGAAGCCGCGGCCGATGATCGAGATCTTGTGGACCGGATCGAGGTTGGGCAGCACGCTCGCCACGATCGCGTGGCCCGCCTCGTGGTAGGCCACGATCCGCCGTTCCTTGTCGCTCATCGCGCGCTTCTTCTCGAGCCCCGCGATGATGCGATCGATCGCCTCGTCGAAGTCCTTCATCTGGACGGCGGGCTTGTCGCGCCGGGCCGCCAGGAGCGCGGCCTCGTTCACGAGGTTCGCGAGGTCGGCGCCGGCGAACCCTGCGGTCCGCGCCGCGACGATCTTCAGATCGACGCTCTCGGCGATCTTCACCGTCTTCACGTGGATGCGGAGGATGTCCTCGCGGCCGCGGACGTCGGGCTTGTCGACGAGCACCTGGCGGTCGAACCGGCCGGGGCGGAGCAGGGCGGGATCGAGCACCTCGGGACGGTTGGTCGCCCCCATGATGATGATGCCCTTGCGCCCGTCGAAGCCGTCCATCTCCGCGAGCAGCTGATTGAGCGTCTGTTCGCGCTCCTCGTGCGATCCCATCGGCGTCTGGACGCGCATCTTGCCGAGCGCGTCCAGCTCGTCGATGAAGACGATGCACGGCGCCTTGGCTTCGGCCTGCGAGAACAGATCGCGCACGCGCGCCGCGCCGACGCCGACGAACATCTCGACGAACTCGGATCCGCTCAGGCTGAAGAAGGGGACCTTCGCTTCGCCGGCGACCGCACGCGCCAGCAGCGTCTTGCCAGTACCGGGAGGCCCGACCAGCAGCACGCCCTTCGGGATTTTTCCGCCGATGCTCGTGTACTTCTTCGGCGTCTTGAGGAACTCGACGATCTCCTTGAGCTCCTCTTCCGCCTCGTCCACGCCCGCCACGTCGCCGAAGCTGACCTTGACGTCGTCGTCCGCATAGATCTTCGCCTTGCTGCGCGCGAACGACATGACGCCGCCCTCGGCGCCTCCCATCCGGCGCAGCAGGAACATCCAGAGGCCGAGCACGAAGACGATGGGCAGGACCCAGCCGAGGAGGATTTCCGAGAGCCACCGGCTGGCGATCTCGCCGGCGTACTTGACGCCCTGCTTTTCGAGGTCCTCCGGCAGTTTGGCGTCCTCGATGCGAACGACCGAGAACGTCTTGCCCTTGCCCGGCTCTTCGCCGGCGACGGGCTTCAGCCGGCCGCGCAGCTGGTCGTCCGAGATGGTGACCTCTTCGACCTTGCCGTCGCGGACGAGCGTCTTGAACTCGGAGTAGGGGATCCGCTCGCGGCCCTGGACCTGCAGGAACAGCGCCTGCGCCAGCGCCAGAAGGAGCAGGAAGCCCAGCACGTACCAGACGGCGCTGCCGGCCGGGGCGCGGGCCCCCCCGCGGCGGTCGCCCGATCGGCGGGTTTGCTTCTGAGGGGTGTCGGCCATCCAGTCCTAACTGTACCTTGAGTCGCGCCTCAGTGGACCACGGTCGGGTGTCCCTTGGTGAAGGTCAGCTCCCCGGCGCGCGCGTCGATCACCACGGCGCTGCCCTCGCGGAACTCCCCCTCGAGCACCTTGATGGCCAGCGGATCGAGCACGCGCCGCTGGATCGTCCGCTTCAGCGGACGCGCGCCGTAGGTCGGATCGTAGCCCTCCTCGATGATCTGGTCCTTGGCGCGATCGGTGAGCTCGACGTGGATCTTCCGGTCCTCGAGCCGCTTGACCAGGCCGCGCAGCTGGATGTCGATGATCGTCCGCATCTGCTCGCGGGTGAGCGGGTGGAAGATGATGATGTCGTCCACGCGGTTGATGAACTCGGGCCGGAAGTGCGCGCGGAGCGCGTCCATCACCTCGCGGCGCACGCCCTCGCTCATCGGCTCACCCTTGATCGCCGTCTCGGCGATGAAGTGGCTGCCGATGTTCGACGTCATGATCACGACGCTGTTCTTGAAGTCGACCGTGCGTCCCTTGCCGTCGGTCAGCCGGCCGTCGTCGAGCAGCTGGAGCATCACGTTGAGCACTTCCGGATGCGCCTTTTCGATCTCGTCGAAGAGGACGACGGAGTAGGGGCGACGGCGCACGGCCTCGGTGAGCTGGCCGGCCTCTTCGTAGCCGACGTATCCCGGCGGCGCGCCGATCAGGCGCGAGACGGTGTGCTTCTCCTGGTACTCCGACATGTCGATGCGGATCATCGACTGCTCGTCGTCGAACAGGAACTCGGCGAGGGCGCGCGCGAGCTCGGTCTTGCCGACGCCGGTCGGTCCCAGGAAGATGAAGCTGCCGAGCGGACGGTTCGGATCCTGCAGACCCGCGCGCGCGCGGCGGATCGCGTTCGCCACCGCGGCAATCGCCTCGTCCTGGCCGACGATGCGCTGGTGGAGGCGCTCCTCCATGCGGATCAGCTTCTGGATCTCGCCCTCCATCAGGCGGCTGACCGGGATGCCGGTCCAGCGGCCGACGACTTCGGCGATGTCCTCCTCGTCGACTTCTTCCTTCAGCATGCGCTGGCCCTTCTGGAGCTCGGCCAGGCGCGTTTCCTCGTCCTTGATCTGCTGTTCCAGCTGCGGCAGCCTGCCGTACTGCAGCTCCGACGCCTTCGCGTAGTCGCCCGACTGCTGCGCCCGCTGCATCTCCAGACGGACCTGCTCGACCTGTTCCTTGATCGTCCGCGACTGCTGGATCGCCTGCTTCTCCTGCTCCCAGTGCGCGGTCAGCGTGTTCTTCTGTTCCTTGAGGTTCGCCAGTTCCTTCTCGAGCTTCTCGAGCCGCTCCTGCGACGCCTTGTCCTTCTCCTTGCGCAGCGCCTCGCGCTCGATTTCGAGCTGCATGATGCGGCGGTGGACCTCGTCGATCTCCGCCGGCATCGAGTCGATCTCCATCCGCAGGCGCGACGCGGCCTCGTCGATGAGATCGATCGCCTTGTCGGGCAGGAAGCGGTCCGTGATGTAGCGGTTGGAGAGGACCGCGGCGGCGACCAGGGCGGAGTCCTTGAACTTCACGCCGTGGTGGATCTCGTAGCGCTCGCGCAGGCCGCGCAGGATGCTGATCGTGTCCTCGACGGTCGGTTCGCCGACCATGACCGGCTGGAAGCGCCGCTCGAGCGCGGCGTCCTTCTCGATGTACTTCCGGTACTCGTCGAGCGTCGTCGCGCCGATGGTGTGGAGCTCGCCGCGCGCGAGCATCGGCTTGAGCATGTTGGCGGCGTCCATCGCCCCTTCGGCGGCGCCGGCGCCGACCACGGTGTGGAGCTCGTCGATGAAGAGGATGACCTGTCCCTGGGCGTCGGCCACTTCCTTGAGCACCGCTTTCAGGCGCTCCTCGAACTCGCCGCGGTACTTCGCGCCGGCGACCAGCGCGCCCATGTCGAGGGCGACGACCTTCTTGTTCTTCAGGCCTTCGGGCACGTCCTGACGGGCGATCCGCTGCGCCAGCCCTTCGACGACCGCCGTCTTGCCGACGCCCGGTTCTCCGATGAGGACGGGGTTGTTCTTGGTCCGGCGCGACAGCACCTGGATCACCCGGCGGATCTCGTCGTCCCGCCCGATGACCGGATCGAGCTTGCCCTTCTGCGCCAGCTCGGTGAGATCGCGGCCGTACTTCTCGAGCGACTGGTAGGTCCCCTCCGGATTCTGCGAGGTCACGCGCTGCGATCCGCGGACGGAGGTGAGCGCCTGCAGGATCGCGTCCTTCGCCGCGCCGTACTTCTGGAGGACGCGCGCGGCCGTGGCCGTGCGTCCGCTCTCGGCCGCGATGGCGAGCAGCAGGTGTTCGGTGCTGACGTACTCGTCCTTCAGCCGCTGTGCCTCGGCCTCCGCGGCGGTGGCGACCTGCCGCAGGCGCGCCGACGGCCCCGGCTGCGACCCGCCGTGCGCGCTGGGATTTTTCGCCAGCTCCGCGCGAATCTCCGCGGCCACGCGGCCGGGATCGCCATTCAGCTTGCGCAGGATCTCGGGGACGATGCCCCCCTCCTGCTCGACGAGCGTCAGCAGCAAGTGCTCGGGCGTGATCTCCGGGTGTCCCTCGCGATCCGCCAGCTGCTGCGCGCCGACGATCGCCTGCTGGGCTTTCTCGGTGTATTTCTGAATATTCATGGCTGTAGGTGTCGGGTCGGCGCCGGACCTGGAGGTCCGGCCTACGGCTGGCCCGGCGTACGGCAGTCGTAGGCCGGGTCTTCAGACCCGGCGCCCCCTAGTTACGACTCTCCGTCTGTCTGATCTGTTCCCACAATTTCCGCTGCTCGGCGTTCAGCCCGCGGGGGAGCTGAACGTCTGCCGTGGCGTACAGATCGCCCTTCACGTCGGGCTTGCCTACAACCGGCATGCCGTGCCCCCTGAGCCGGAACGTCTGGCCGGGCTGGGTCGTCTCGGGCACCTTGAGCCGGACGGAGCCGGTGACGGTCGGCACCTGCGCTTCGCCGCCCAGCACGGCCGTCGTGACCGGCAGGGGGATCTTGACGTAGAGGTCGTCCCCCTTGCGCTCGAAGACCGGGTGCGGCCGGATCTGCACGCGCAGGAAGAGATCGCCGGACGCCGCGCCGCTGGAGCCGGCTTCGCCTTCGCCGGCCGCGCGCACCCGGGAGCCGTCCTTGACGCCGGCGGGGATGCGGACGTCCACGCTGCGTGCGTGGCCGCCGAGGGTGATGGAGATCCTCCGCATCGCGCCGTGGTAGGCCTCTTCGAGCGTCAGCTCCGCCTCCGACTCGATGTCGCGGCCCCGTGCCGGGCGCGGCGCGCGCCCGCGCCCGCGGCCCTCGGTGGGGCCGCCGCCTCCGCCGCCGAAGAACGTATGGAAGAAGTTCGAGAACGGATCGTCCGTCCCGAACATCTCACGCATCTCGTCCTCCGTCATGGTGCGGTAGCCGCCGGGGCCGCCGCCCATGTTGATCGTCCAGGCGCCGCCTTCACCCGGTCCGCCGAAGGGCGAGCCGCCGGGGAAGGGCTGTCCCTGCTGCTGCGCCTGCTCGTAGAGGCGCCAGTTCGCACCGAGCTCGTCGTACTTGCGCCGCTTGTCGGGATCCCCGAGCACCTCGTAGGCTTCGTTGATTTCCTTGAAGCGGGACTCGGCGCCCTTGTCGCCGGGATTGACGTCGGGATGGTGCTTCCGCGCCAGTTTCCGGTACGCCGCTTTGAGTTCCTTGTCGGTTGCCGTCTTGGCCACGCCAAGCGTCGCGTAGTAATCCTTGAATTCCACTCTTGATAAAGTAATCCCGCCGCCGCATGGACGTCCAATTTTCCGATTTCATCAACATCGGCCTGCTCATCGTCCTGGAGGGTCTGCTCAGCGCCGACAACGCGCTGGTGCTGGCGATGATGATCCTCGGACTCCCGCGCCGGGATCAGAAGAAAGCGCTCCGCTACGGGCTGGTCGGCGCGTTCGCCTTCCGCACCGTCTGCACGCTGCTGGCGACCTACCTGATCCGCATCGGGTGGGTGCAGCTGGTCGGGGGGCTCTACCTGCTCTACCTCAGCTACGTGCACTTCTTCCAGACCGGCAGCGGCGACGAGCGGCAGAAGATCAAGCCCGCCCAGCCTTGGCTGGGCCTGTCGGCCCTGTGGGGCACGGTGGTGAAAGTCGAGCTGGTGAACCTCGCGTTCTCGGTCGACTCGATCCTGGTCGCCGTCGCGATGTCGAAGAAGACGTGGGTGGTGCTGGCGGGCGGCCTGCTCGGCATCATCGCGATCCGCGTCGTGATCGGCCAGCTCCTCTCGCTGGTGCGGCGCTATCCCGCGATCGTCGACGGCGCCTTCATCATCATCGCCTGGGTGGGCCTGAAGCTGCTCCTCGAGTACCTGCACAGCGAAGGCTGGATCCATTTCGAGGTCAACAAATGGATCTCCTTCGGCCTGATCGCCGTGATCTTCGTGGTGTCCTACGTCTACGCCAAACGTCAGGGCCCGGCACCTGAGGGCGAAGACGAAGCCGAGGAACTGCTGAAATCGTAGCGGCGCAACGGGGCAGCGGACGACGGTCCCACGCGCCGGCACAAAGCTCACAAAGACCACGAAGACCACCGATTGGGTGATCTTCGTGTTTCTTCGTGGTCTTCGTGCCGGAGCGCGAGCCGCAGCTGTCGAGCGGATGGGTCAGGAGCCCGACGAGAGCTTGAGGTCGAGCGTCCGGGTCGCGCCTTCGTCGAGGGAGAACTTGGTCGCCGACTTGGCGGCGCGGGCGAGCCAGGCGGGATCCTGCCACTCGCCCTGCGCCACGTACTCCACGGCGATCGCGTAGTACTGGCCGGGCGGCAGGTTGCCGAAGCGGAACTGGCCCTCCTGATCGGGACGCGCCGAGGCCATCCAGCGGTTCTGGGGCAGCGTCCACTTCTGATCGTCCTCGGGGAACACGACGACCGTGTAGTCCTTGAGCGGACCGGAGGGTCCGGAGACCGAGCCGGCGATCGCGGTCGGCTTGTTCGTCAGCTCGATGTCGATCCCCTCGACGTCCTGCCCGGCCTTGAGCTCCATCCCGCGGTCGGTGATGTCGTCGCCGTTGTAGGTGACGCGCTTCAGCACCCAGCCGCGCGGCAGGTTGGCGACGCGGAACAGGTGTCCGCCGACGAGGCCCTCCATCTCGAACGCGCCCGTCTCCTTCACCTGCGACCCGCCGAGCGACGGCATCGGGTTGTTGTCGACGTCGGTGGCGGGCGACGTCACGCGCACCGTCGCGATCCCCTCGGGCCTGGTCCCGCCGAGGAACGTGAGCGTGCCGGAGGCCTTGGCGCCGCGCGTGCCGGTGATGACCAGGCCGGTGATGTCCTCGCCGTTCACGTTCAGCGACGCCGTGCCGAACTCGCGCTGCGCCGGCGCGGTCGGGCTGTTCGGCGTTCCGTCGCTCGTGGAGAAGGCGAACGCCATCACGTTGCCGCCCGCCGTCGACTGGAAGATCCCGCCCATCGACTGCACCTGCAGCGAGTACTCGCCGGGCGTCACGCTGGTGAGGGTGAAGTTGCCGTCCTTGTCCGTGCGCGAGGTGCCGCCGGGCCCGAACATCATGGCGTCGCGCATCGACGGCATCAGCATCACCATCGCGCCGGCCATCGGCTTGCCGTCGGATCCGATCGCCATCCCGGTCACGCGCGCGAGCTTCACGGGCTGCAGCGCGATGTCGACGCTCGACAGTTCCTGGCCGACCGCCACGGAGACCCGCTGCGCCTCGCCGGGATTCGGCGTGGACGGATAATAGGTGGACGCGTAGCCCGCCGTGTCGGCGGGGGTGGCGCGCGTGATCCCGCCACCGCCGCCCGCCATGTCGAGGATCATGCTGCTCAGGTTGCGCAGCGTGGCCGACACGTAGTACTCGCCGGGCGGGAGGCCGTAGATGCGGAACTGCCCGAGATCGTTCGTCGTTCCGTTGCGCCCGGTCTGGGTGAGGCGCCGGCGGCCGTTCTGATACTGCAGCCGCATCGCGGTGACCTCCGCCTCGGCGACCGCCTCGCCGAATTCGTCCACCACGCGCCCGGCGAGCACGCTGCCGCGCGGCAACGCGACGTCGGCCTTGTCCATCAGCTGCGCGTCGGTCAACTCGATCGGACGGCCCGGCTCGAACGGACGGTTCTGCCCGTACTGCATCGTGACGAACCCGGACTTCGAGACGCTGACGTTGAACCGCCCGGCGGGGAGGTCCTTGACCTCGAAGCGGCCCTGCGCGTCGGTCAGCGTCGTCTTGGTGCCGATGTCGGGACTGCTGATGCGCACCTGCGCGCGCCGCACGGGCGTCCCGGAGTCGCCGGCGAGCACGCGCCCGCGGAGACGGCCCGTGCCGATCTTCGGCGCTCGTCCTGGCGGCAGGATCGAGATCGGACCACCCTCGCCGCCGGCGGCGTTGATGCGAATGGTCTGCTGGACTTCTTGTGGAGCGCCGTCGGCGCGTGGCGAGCCGACGGCAGCCGTCGCGCACAGGGCGACGAACGCGGCACCGAGAATCGTCTGTCGAAGCATGGTGCCATTTTGGACGAGGTACGCCCGGATCTGGTTGACCGGGCGTGACTTTTTACGATTTTTACAAACGGGAGGGCTTGAGGCTGGTTGCCGCGCCTGCGAAGATCTCCCGGAGAGCTCGCGGAGGAGGAGAGAACGGAGAGTTACCCCCTTGCAGCGCTCTGAGGTCAGGCGAGACCCCGCCTTCGGCGGGGTCGTGGAGGCGGGATCCGATCGGGACCGAGAGACCGCCAGCATTTCCGATCGGTCTCTCGATCCCGATCGGATCCCGCCTCCCGCCGCGCGAAGCGCGGCTCGCCTGACCGTACCCAGCGGCTTCGAGCGGTGTTCCTCTCCGGCCTCCGCCCCTCTCCGGCCTCCGCGCGAGATCGTGGCAGCTGCCGCGACTCTGCGTACGCGCTACGAGCCCGAGAGCTTGAGGCTGAGCGTCTGCGTGGCGCCCTCGCCGAGCGTGAAGCGCGTCGCGTTCTTCGACGCGCGCTCGAGCCATGCGGGATCGCGCCACTCGCCCTGCGGGACGTACTCGACGGCGACCGCGAGGTACGTGCCGGCCGGCGCCTCGGCGATCTTGAATTGTCCCTGCTGATCGGCGCGCGCCGACTTGACCCAGCGCGAGTCGTTGGCCGCCCACTTCTGCGGGTCGTCGGAGAAGATCACGACGGTGTATTCCTTCGCGGGCCCGCCCCTGGCGTCGCTGACGCCGCCGGTGATCGTCTGGGTCTTCATCGTCAGGACGAGCTCGAAGCCCTCGACGGTCTCGCCGGGCTTGAAGTCGTGACCCTTGTCGGTGATGTCGGTGCCCTCGCGGGTGAGCTCCTTGAAGAACCATCCCTTGGGGATGTTGACCACGCGGAGCGCGCGGCCGCCGACGAGGCCGTCGATCTCGAAGGCGCCGGTCTCCTTCACGGACGACAGCCCGAAGATCGAGGCGGTGGCGGGCATGTCTTCGAAGTCGGTGGGCGTGGCGATCAACCGGATCGTCTTCAGGTTGTCGGGCGGCGTCCCGCCCTCGAAGACGAGGCGCCCGGTGGCCCTGGCGCCGTGCGTGCCGGTGACGATCAGGCCGGCGATGTCTTCTCCCGCCACGGTGACTTTCGCCATGGCGAACTCGCGTTCCGTCGGCTGGGACGGTGCGGGGGTGGGATTGGCGGTGTCTCCGCCGATCATCGCCATCGCCTGCGTCGCGGCGCTCATCAGCGCGGCCATCGACTGCACCTGGATCGAGTAGTCGCCGGGAGCCACGTTGCTCAGGGTGAAGTTGCCGTCCTTGTCGGTGCGCGACATGCCCGGCACGAACGCGATCGACTCGCGCGTCGACGGCATCAGCATCACCATCGCACCGCCCATCGGCTTGCCGTCGGAGCCCGAGGCGATGCCGGTGATCTTCGCGAGACGGACCGGCTGCATCGACACTTCGACGCCCGACATCTCCTGGCCGAGCCCGAGCGAGATGCGCTGCGCTTCCGCCGGATTCGGCGTGCCGGGGTAGTAGGTCGCAGCATAGCCGGAATTGTTGTTGGACCCGGTCGGCCCGCCGCCGGCGCCGCCGAGCATGTCGAGCACCATCGAGTCCATCGTGCGCACCGTGGCGCTCAGGTAGTATTCGCCGGGCGGCAGGCCGAAGACGCGGAACTGTCCGAGATCGTTGGTGGTCGAGGCGCGGCCCGACGGCATCAGGCGGCGTTTGCCGCCGCTGTACTGCATCCGCATGGCCGACACGCTCGCGTCGGAGACCGGCTCGCCGAACTCGTCGAGGATGCGGCCCGAGACGGCGCTGCCGCGCGGCAGCGCGACGTCGGCTTTCTCGATCGCCTGCGCGTCGGCCAGCTCGATCGGCCGCCCCGGCTCGAACGGCCGGCTCTGCCCGTACTGCATCGTCACGAAACCGGACTTCGACACGCTCACCGTGAAGCGGCCGGCCGGCAGGTCCTTGAACTCATAGCGGCCCTGCGCGTCGGTGAAGGCGGTCTTGGTGCCGATGTCGGGGCTGGCAATCCGCACCTGAGCGCGGCGTACGATCGCTGCCGTGTCGGCCGCCAGGACGCGCCCGCGCAGCCGGCCGGTGCCGGTCTTGGCCTGCCGTCCCGGCGGCAGGAACTGCGTCGGCAGGCTGTCGGGGTTGATCGGCACTGGCGGCGGCGGCTGCGCCGACGCAGGCGCCGCGAGCGCGAGAAGCAGCAGGGCGCGGCCGAGAGTCTTCAGGCCCATCGTGGTTGCCACCTTCAGGGAAAACTCAGCGTCAGCGGAATACTACGGCGATAGCGATCAGATGTTTCCGCCACGGCGTCGGCGAGCGCGTCGATGAAGCGCGGGTGGGCGTTGACGGCTTCGGCCCGCACCATCGCGATGCCGCGCTCGCGGCACACCTCCGCGGCCTCGACGTCGAGATCGTAGAGCACCTCGACGTGATCGCAGAGGAACCCCACCGGACAGAGAATCGCCGACGCGATCGGCGCCAGCCGCAGATAGTCGCAGATGTCCGGCTCGAGCCACAGATCGCCGGGGCGGCCGCTGCGGCTCTGGTAGACGAGCTCCCAGTCGGTGCGTCCCGCCGCCATCGCGATCCGCTTCGCCGACGCGACCAGGTTCTGCTCGTACGGATACTGGCGCGCCATGCTCTCGGGAATGCTGTGGGCGGTGAAGATCAGGCGCGCGGCGTCGCGCACGCCCGGCGGCAAATCGGCCGCGGCCCGGCGGATGTGATCGGCGTTCGCCTCGATGAACCCCGGGTGCTCGTGCCAGTCGCCGACGTACACCACGTCCACGCCGGCGTGG
>Ga0075362_10000127_pt1 | contig 21098 bp, 18 predicted proteins | sample EndMetdeltDD1762_FD_71397 | JGI IMG/M metagenome (GOLD analysis project Ga0075362, IMG submission 71397) | Populus endosphere microbial communities from Tennessee, USA - Endosphere MetaG P. deltoides DD176-2 | ecosystem: Host-associated > Plants > Roots > Endosphere | place: USA: Tennessee...
GTTGCAACCCTGGGCGATCATGGATTACCTAAGCGCCCGTGCTCACTCGCGTTTGATTAAGCACGGTAGCCACAGCGCGCACAACATCGTCAACTGTCACCGCTTTCATACATCGGAAATCGAGTGGGCATTCCCGGAGGAAGCAGGGGCTGCACTCCACATGGCGCCGCAGCACGATATGTCCTTCACCGAGCGGACCGGTAAGAGCCGGCTCGGTCGACCCAAAGATCGAAACAGTTGGCACACCGAGGAATGCCGCCAAGTGCATTGTCCCAGTATCATTGGTGAGCAGCAGTTCACACCGGCACAGCTGCTGGATCAGCTCGAGCATCGACGTGCGCCCCGTGAGATCTGTCACATTCTCTCCGAGTTCCATGACAATTCCGCTGGCTAGCGGTGTTTCCTTAGCGGTTCCAAAAACCAGCCATTTCAGCTGGTATTCCTCTGTGAGCCGTTTCGCTACCAGATGAAAATCCCGCCAGCGTTTCGCCGGGCCATATTCGGCGCCCGGACATAACCCGACCAATCCGAGTTCGGGTTGCCACTTTATTAACGGATCGAGTGGTTCCTCCAGATCCGCTCCGATCTGCTGCGCGATCCGCAAATAGTGGAATGCCTGATGTTGCAACAGGCTAGGACGCCCCGGTTCCCGGATGAATTGGTTCAAGAATTGGTCTCGCCAGGGCCGCGAGTACCCGACGCGCCGCGGAATGCCGGCCAGCCAGGCTTCTAACCCAACTCTCACCGAATTCGGGAAAAGGATTACTGAATCGAACCGATGCCGGATCTTCGAGGCGACTCGACATACCGAGTCTCCTGGATCGATTGTCACAACTTCGTCTACCTCGGGGACCATTCGCCAGAAATCTGCCAATTTCGCCGGACAGAGGATCGCTACTTGCGCATCGGGCCGCCCCCGCTTGATTCGCCGGACGGTCGGCACCGTCATTGCCGCGTCTCCCAACCAGTTACTGGAACGGATTAGTATCTGGAACGGCTTCAGGCGACTCCCATCCTGAGGGACGTAGACGCCACGTTTATACCCGCAAAGAAGGAAGCGAGGATCAGGCGTCTTCCACCGGTTATGCACCCAGAACCAGTCGCCAGGATTTCGCAGGATTTGGTGCTCCAAAACCCGATTCAACCGGTAGGTTAATTCTTCAACCGAACAGTTCTCCGGCGAAATGAATTCCTCGACACGTAACCGCCAACGAGCAACCCCAACCGTTTCGACAGCCAGTGGAACAATCAGACTTCCTGTTTTCCGAGCAAGAATCGCTGGCAAAGGTGTTGTTGAAGCGAGCCGACCAAAAAACGGGGTCCACATCCCTTTATCACCGGCATGCTGGTCGGTCGGAATCCCAAGCATTCCGCCGTTTCGGAGAATCGCAGCGCATCTGACCAGTCCCTCCTTTCGCCCGATGAGACGAAGCCCGGTCTTCCCCCGTGTCCTACGGACATGGGCGTCAATGAACCGGTTCCCCAATTCCTGGTAGACCACAGCATGTTCACCTGCGCGAATCGTGGCAACAGTAAAAAGGAATACCTCCCAGTTGCCGGTATGATTGAGCAAACAGATCGATCCCTTCGTTGGATGAAATAACAAAGTTGCTCGCTCAAAATCCGAATAATCGATATATTTCTCTACCTCCTCTATGGATCGTCCCCCTAACACGAATCCTGAGAGAATGTTAGCTATCAGATTTTGAAAATGTCGTCGAGCGCATTGGCGTCGCTTCTTCTCGGTCCAATCCGAGAATGCAATTTCAAGGTTTCGCAACACAAGCTGGCGATACCTACCTGCAATTCTGTAACCGACCCATCCCAAGGCTTGTCCGAACCGAAAGGCCCACTTCAAAGGAAGCTGCATCAGGATCAAGCCGACACTCCGATAAATCAGGTAAATCCCAAAATCGCCAACTTCCTTAAGCTTTGACCAACGTTTTTCCATTCAACGTAAATGAACCACTAGCCTCTCGGATGAAACTGCTTATAGACCAACTTCAGCCGACTTTGGTCAACATGAGTATAGATCTGGGTGGTCGAAATGTCTGTGTGGCCAAGCAATTCCTGAATAATCCTTAAATCCGCTCCGTTCCCCAGCAAATGCGTAGCAAACGAATGACGAAGAAGATGAGGGTAAACGTTCGTCTCAAATCCTGCAATTGCCACGATCTCTTTGACGATCTGCCACACTCGCTGGGTTGTCAGCTTGCGTCCGTGCCTCGATAGGAATACCTCATTTCCTGTCCTCTTACTGACAAGCTGAACTCGTTCCTGAGTAATATACTTTTCAAGCGCTTCGCAAGCCGTTCGGCCAACCGGCACCAAGCGGGTTTTCCAACCTTTTCCGATCACTCGGACCACTCGTTCTCCCAAATCCAAGTTTTCAAGGCGAACACTTGTCAGCTCGCTTATCCGCAGCCCCGACGCGTACAAAAGTTCCAGCATTGCTTGATCGCGCAACGGATACGGACGCCCGGTGAGATCAACCCCCAATAGACGATTGACCTGAACCTTGTTCAGTGTCTCCGGAAGATACCGAGTCAAACGCGGTAGCGGCAGCAGCTCCGCCGGATCCTTTGGCACCATCGAACGCGCTTTCAAGAACCGAAAAAAGATTTTAATCGCAACAACGATCAACTTTATCGATGCAGCAGCTAAACCTCGCTCTTTTTCGTGCCCGAGGAATTCAGTGATCTGCCAAGTTTCCACCTGAACTGGTGAACCCAGTTGTTTTTGTTGACTCAACCAGTCGGCAAACTCCTCCAGCAATCGCCTCGTTGAGATCTGGTAATTCTCCGACAGACCTCGCTCCGTCGCGAGGTAGAGGATAAACTGATCAATTGCGTCTGCAAAATCCAGGTTCATGGTCAAAAAGAGCGTATTCCGGAGCCTCAACTCAAGGCAAGATTCATCCGCACATTTTATCCGGCAGAATATTTGAGGGAGGAGAATCGGATTCTTGCGCGATTAGTAAAGCCATGCTTCCGCGTGACTGAATGTGCAATGTTTCCTAACTAGCTATGCATGCTTTCATCTCACTTGAGACGAACAATAACTCCACTTCGGTGAACTAGTCGAGATCCACCCTTCAAAAGTGCTCTGTGAGGAACACGCTGGAAACACATTAACTAAATGAGGTAGACTATAAGACCCGTTCTCAAGAAAATAATTTCTTCGAATTTTGCCGAATGAGCACATTCGATGCGAATGGTTGAGAATTCTCAACCCAAAATTGTTATTGCTCCCGCATTGGGTCCCTCGAAATTTTGCCCTTGAGATCCGATAAGTTCGTGGCACGATTCGATGCTACCTTTCGAGGCGGGCATAGCTTAATGGTAAAGCTCCAGCCTTCCAAGCTGGCTATGAGGGTTCGATTCCCTTTGCCCGCTCCAGCCCTCAGCCTCAGAGATCTACGCAAGATCAGACACCAAGGACTGGGCCTTCTTAATCATTACTCGGCTTACTTAATGATACCTAAGGCCCATTTGCGTCCCAAATGTGCTTCACGGCATCTGTCGTGGGGAATTTGATCCTTCAATAGCCAATTGATCCGGCCATAGACTGTTTCCAGGCCAGATCTTTCACTATCACTTTAGTGATGACTTTCTGAGCGAGCTACGCAGTGGCGCTGTTGATTTCCGGAACGTGTGTGCTCCTCGAGTTCGAAATCTTCCCAAAAAATCACAATCGCATCGAACGTACTGGTATCGATGATATCAGCAACTGTTCCGAGCTATTCATGATGGTGAACGACTCGGATCTCAGAAGAGAATTAATCATAGGGGATGAACTTGGAAAATATAATCAACAACCAATAGATTGACTCACAAGATAGATTAGTAGGTAGATGAAGGCTTCGGCTGTCAGCTGTTGGATATCACCCGCAGCGCACAGTCGGTGGCGACAGCAAGAACAAAGACAACGCTCACGAAAGCGTTACTCTGGAAGAAGGCTTCGTTGATTCCAGCGACATCGAGTCTAGTGGCAGCGCGGTGTTCATAAATCAGCGCTCCGAGAACGAGCAAGAGTGAGATATAATAGATTAGCCCCAATCTACCAACGATACCGAAAAGGATCAGGCAGATGAACAAGATTGCGTGCATCAGTTGAGCGAGACGCAAGCTCCGTGGGATACCATATTTCACAACCATTGAGCCGAGGCGTTTCCTCCGATCAAAATCATAATCTTGGATGGCATAAATCAGATCAAATCCTGTGACCCAAAAGGCAACTCCCAATGCCAGGACAAGCGGCGCAAATGCAAACTCCCCTTTCACTGCTAACCAGGCGCCAACCGGAGATACGGCGAGGGCCAGACCAAGAAAGGGTTGGGTAAAAGAAGTAAATCGCTTGGTGACAGAGTAGAAAAAAAAGATCGCGAGGGCCAGGGGCGAAAGAAAAAAGCAGAGCGGATTGATGAACCAACAAACAGCGAGAAATCCCAGTGAGGGGAAAATCACGAGCACCCAACCAACCGACTGCGAGACCAGTTTGTGACGTCCAGCTGTCCGAGGATTTTCCTTATCAATTTCCCAATCGATCATACGGTTGAAGGCCATCGCGGCAGTCCGGCCCAGCACCATCGCTAGTAAAATTAAAAGAACAATCTTCGGAGTAGGAAGGCCATGCGCCGCGACTATCATCGATCCCATGGCAAACGGCAGCGCAAAAATGGTGTGGGAAAAGTGGACAAACTTGAGGATACGTTGGAAGAGTTCAAACACAGCAGTAAGTTAGTTCAAAGTCCGGAAACATCGTGATTCAGCATAGCAATGCTTCGGTGTAAATCGATTCGCGTATGCTCATCCTTTAGTCTCAGGGGGTCAAGAACGGAAGCGAGCATTCCGGATACATCGGAAATGAGAACTTCAGATGCAAGCCAACAAGCCTCTATGGAATTGATCTTTAGCTCGGCAAAGATGATAGGGTTCCCATCACTTGGAGATCGCGGAACTTGCATGCTTCTTCCAGCGAAATCACGCCAGCAGCGGCTTCACGAATAGCCTTTTCAAACAGTGAGCTCTCCCCTTTAGCCGCCATGATATTTCGGAGATGAACCGCTGGTGCGTTTTCCTGGATGGCGACTTTCACATCGGTGTCAACAATCAACACTTCAAAGATAGCTTTCCGCCCACTGACACCTGTGTTGCGGCAAAACTCGCATTTCCGGCCACGACGGAGGACCGATGTCTGCGCCAGCCATTTAGGATTGATTCCGAGCGCAATGAGACGTTCTTCCGATGGGACTGCTTCCTCCACATAACAGCGGGGACAGATCTTCTTCACGAGCCGTTGAGAAATAGCTAGCTTGAGACTATCCGCCACCATGAACGGTTGAGCATTAAAAAGAAGAAAACGATTCGGAACTTCGCAGACTGAATTTGTATGCAACGTCGAAATTGCCCGATGCCCAGAGGAGGAAAGACGCATCAGCGCATCAACACTTTCTTCGTCTCGGATTTCTCCCATCATCACAATGTCCGGCGCCTGCCGCAGGATGCCTCGTGCCCACATCGCATAGCTGTATGGACTACCATCTTCGATCTGTGTTTGGCTGATGCTTTCAATAAAAATTTCGATCGGCGATTCCGCTGTCAGGATATTGTTCTTAACGGCATCTAGAGATTTAAGAATGCTGTAGATTGTCGTCGATTTCCCGGAGCCAGTCGGACCACAAAGAATCAGGAGCCCGTGGTCACCGTTCATCATCTCATCGATCGCTTGGATGTAGCGACCCGGCATGCCGAGCTCGACCAATGTTTTGATACTGCGTTGATCACACTGCAACCGGAGAACAGCCTGTTCACCTGAGGCCTGGTGAGAGGTGTTCACGCGGAAATCATATCTTTGGTCGCCGATCTTAATTGGAAAGGTTCCATCCTGAGGTAAGCGAACATATTGAATTTCGAGCCCGGAGATTACTTTGATTCGTGAGATCACCTGTCGTGCAATATGACCCGGAAATTCGCCGTTTTCGTCGAACCAATCGCCGTCGACCTTGTAACGGACCCGCAACCGATGGGGGAATTCCTGAAACATGATATCGCTCGCCCCCATGTCGACTGCTTTGTATAAGATCGAGTGAACAAACTTAATAACAGCCTGTTCATCCTCCTGGTGTCGGCTCCCAATTTGATGGAGTTTATCGGCATGGATGATCTCCAGATTTTCAGAACCGCGGCCTCCCCTCTCAACGGTGAGCATGGCTTTCACAATTCCGCTCGTATTGATCGCCCGGCTCTCAGATGCCGTTATGAAATGCTGGAGTGCCATCTCGTCGACCAGAACCTGATGAATGGTAAACCGATGTCTCAACGCTCCCTCAACCTCTGCTTTTACTCGCGGATCCAACAGCTTTGAAACCGCCAATGTCAGGATCCGTTTGCTGCAATAGACAGGGGCAGCGTTGTACTTCCGTTGAAGCACAGGGCTGAACCACTGATTGATCTTATCGCTTGGAGGGATGCTATCTAGATCGATCCAGGGTAATCTCCCATTCTTGATGCCGACCGGCGCTTCGATTGTTGCGACTTCAGTACTACATTGGACCCCCAGAGATCGGATGACATCTCGCAGTTGAGCAGGCTCACACCAGACGGTGTTAATTCGTGGTACACCCCAAAATCGATTGAGCAGATGGAATTCACCCATCTCGAGTAACCGGTTGAGTCCTGGAACGGACGAAGCAATAGTGATTTCGCCTTCGCGTATTGTTATCGGAAGGAGAGGAACTCCGATGGGTGGAAGTGTAACCTGGATTGGGGAAGGACCTAGAATTGTCGGATTGAACGCCGGTGTTGGATTTTCGCGAAGCAGTGTCCCAAAGGCAGACGTCAGGTCCAGATCCATCTTTTGCGTATATTCCTCCACAAACGAGTTTCGACTCCAGGCAATCTGTGGACCGAGCTGGTCGATCTCACCTATAAACCCAAGCATCGTCGCAAAATCGTTACTCAATCCATTGATTCCGAGCAACCTCCCAAGGTGATAGTGAATGGCCGTAGTGATGGCCTCCATTTCAACCCTCGAATCTAGTCGGGATTGTTTAGAGAAATCCATTTGTCCCTAGGAAAGATGCATGGACAGCACTACCATGGAGTCTGATACCATCCAACTTATCCACCTCAAGTCATGGAGATGATTCATTGTCTACGGAGCAGTTCCAAAGTCATTATTTCCAGTAGTTGAATCGACGGCCTGCACATTTTGTCCCGTGATTATCGAAGCCGCACGAGAACTTTGACCGTTATTGAAATCGCCGGCAATCATCACAATGTGAGGAGTAACAATCGATAAATCGTTGTTCAATGCAGCTGCACCTCGAATGAGTACCACAGCATCCGCCGGGGCACCATTTGTATGGACATAGATGGAGCGCACCTCCGACGGAGCTCGAGCCGTCAATGCCGCGTAATTAAATGCAACAACGATTTTACCACTCATGCCACCGATGTCCGCTTGTTTGGCTACAAAGGGAACATCCTGATGCGTGGCTACCGTCGATGATTGGCCTTCAGCAGCTGGAGGAACGATCCAATCCGAAGCACCACGCGTTGCGGTGACCCGATAGCTGCCCTTTTTATCCGACTCATTCACATCAATTACCAGTTCGACCTGGCATTGCGCGCCCGTCTGCGCGATGTCGAGGCCTTGACTGTCAGATGGCTGGCTACTAGACGGAACGAGAGCCACATCAACGGGTAACGTCCCAGAAGTAATCAGTGCAGAATCATATTGCGTTCGAGCCTGAGCCAGCCACTCAGCCTTAGCGTCATCATTCGGATTCTTGTATGCCGTTACATTCGAGACATCAACTTGGGTCCCGATTTGATCACCGGTCCTAACCGACAAGGTGGTTCCGGTCCGGATGTCGCCACCGCTCACGAGAGGATAATTGACCGAAAGATTACCGGAGCCACTGACTGTCAAATCCTGTGCAGCATACATCCTGCCGCCTTGCCCGCCCCCAAACACGCTCGGATTGACTGTGATCGGTCCATTGAGGGAAAAGAGCGTAAATTGCGAGATCGGTATCTGTCGAACTTCAATCCATGGCGTGAACGTTACATCCTTTCCCGGTAACCGACTTTGAGTGGTTTGTGCCGATGCTTCGATATTGACCTTCAAGACAAGCGCTTTGGCGCGAAAGAACGGATCTCCATCAGCTCCAAGTGGCACAAGCAAGGTTAAGCTATCCAAAAATGGAGAGAGCCGTTTGGATCCATTCTCAACACCGTCCAGACCAAACTTTACCACATCATTTGCATTGTCCTCAGTAGCACTCTTTTTGCCAATCTGAGATGCGACTTCAGCTAAACTGATTTGCCCACTTTTCGCCTGCCTAGCGATCAGTCTTTTAGCCTCAAGCACATCTTCTTCCAGACGGATCTGAGTCCGCGCCTGGTCGACTGCGCGCCCGGCACGTTCACGATGATCATTCGTAAGTAACAAATATGAAACAGCAATCATTGCTGCGATCGTTACCGCAGCGATAACTACTACGAAAATGGAACCTTGCTCAGAGTAGCGTTGCAGTCTCATCTTTCTCCCCAGCCTTTATCGTAAATTTAACGGCATACCGTATACATTGAAGTCGACGCGATCCATGGTTGTAAAAACCTGCCAGTGCGCCTGAAGAATCCCATCTTTCATACTAAAACATGTCTCCTGGTCCACCCTAACCGATCCATAAATTTTTGTGACCTCAGGCACATGGGTCGTCAAGAATTTCGTCGTTTGGATCAGCGTCCCAGCCGGCATGAACTCAAAACCTTGTTCGACTATACCAACCATCGAGCCACTATCATAGCGACAGGCAAGATAGTTCCCGAACGGTACACCTCGACCATAATATTGTTGTCGTAAATTCACATTGGCTGCGGAAGAATCGTTAAAGATCTGGAAATCGTCCGCCATCTTAATAGCATTCGAAATCGTTTCAGCCAGCTGCGAATGACGAGCCTCAAGCTGTGAGGCATCCAGCACTGCCTTCTGCCTGGCCACAGCGGTAATCATGAACCCGGTAGCTGCAGCTAAGACAACCACCATCGAAACTATCACGGCAAGCATCTCGATCAGCGTGAAGCCAACTTGATCACGGAACGAAATCATTGTGATAAACTCCTGGGATTAACATTGATCTGCTTCGGTACAACTGCCGCTGCACCACTTATGAATTGAGACTGATAAGTAAGCATAAGCGTCTTACCGTCGGCTGAAAGTGACACAGTGTACGGTATCTGATCTTCGTATTCGAATATATTGCCATCCGAACGGTGCTTCTTCGGATGATACAGATACCCTGACCTTGAGGTTCCCGGGCTGAGCGGGATATCAGTTGCATCGGCATCTTCACCCGTTGATGAACCCCGATTTACAAAGAGGTAATCAGGCGCAAATGTCTGTAACTCGTAATACTCCCGCAGGATCCGCGCAGCTCGACCATCCAGCCTAGCTGCCAAAGCCTTCTGATCTGCAAGCCTCCATGCGGCGGTGATTCCGAGAGCTGCAACCGAAAGGACAACCACCGAGGCAAGTACCTCGACCAACGAAAACCCAGCTGCATTGAGTAACCGACCTAGTGGAAACTTTGCGAATATCTTTGCCGACTTACCGATTGTTAAACGGTCACGCTTCCTGTCAGTCCCAATCAACATCCTTTGCGTAGGTATCCTCCGAAAAGGAGCACCAGTAGAGCCATGCTCCAGTGTGGCCAAATGCATAGTAAGGATCAAAGAACCTTGGTCTGGCGGCAGTTGGATCTTACCATTTTCCTCGCCCCTGGCGCTGAAAATTGGCATTCTCCTTATACTGGATATACTATGGCACCGACGTTTCTTAGAAGGACTCATTATGGTGGATCACGTTTCGATATCACCTGTTTGGCCGATTCACTCAGGGGTAATGAGGATGACTCCCCTGGCAGGTCAGTCGAATCTTCAAGCGTTGCACGCTCGCTCTCACCAAGCCGATCACGGCGCTGGTTGTTAGCGGTGATAATTGTCGGCGACACAATGACGATTAGGTTAGTTCGCTGGTTGTTGCTCTGGCGCGACTTGAACAGCTGTCCGACCACTGGGATCTTAGAAAGACCAGGGATTCCGTTTTGATTGTAGATTGAATCGTTGCGCAAGATCCCTCCGATCACTGCTGCCTGGCCGCTCTTCACGGTTATATTGGCTGTCGTGCTCCGGGTTGAGATAACCGGCACCTGGGTGGTAGTTCCAGGGGAGGCATTGCTCATGCTCGTCACACTCGAGAGCGCAGGATTCAGGTTCAGGTCAACCAGTCCCCCGTCCAAAATCCGGGCAATCACATCAATCGTGAGACCCGTCGTAAACGTGTAGGGCGTCGTGCTTGGTCCATAATTGTTAGTTCCAGCCGTCTGCAGAAAGATCGTTTGCTTGGTATCAGAACGAATGGTCACCGGCATACCGCTCTTAGCGATCGTCATTGGCGAGTTGTTGCTTCGAATCCGCCCCCGCTCCCCAAGGGCACGCAGCACAACTGCTACATCTGGAAAATTCAGAACCAGACCATTCGTGAAAAACGATCCAACAGGAACCTTGCCAATAATACCGGTTGCCCCGGCTTTTCCGGTAAGAGTAAACTTTGCACCGTTCACTCCCAACGTCTGGCTCCAATCTAGGCCTCCATTCAGATTATTCGTATCGGTGACCTCAACGACGTAGGTCTTGATCAAGATCTGGTTCTCCTTATGATCAAGATTACTGATCGCTGCAGCGATCATTCTTTGGTCTTCCGGTGTCGCTCGAACAACAAGCGAGTTTGTGCTTCGTTCAATGAAGATTGCGTTCTGCCCCTCCTTGGCAAATCCTCCGATGGAAAGAGGGGCATCGAACGGCAACCCGGCCAGATAACGAGCTTTGCTTTGGTCTGAACCGGTTCCACTCAACGAACTGAAAACGTCGTTAGTCGTTGTGTTCTGTGTTGCTGGTTTCGGGTAGGCAGGAAAACTATCACCCGCAGCATTCACTTTGATCCCAAGGTAATTGGCAACCGGTTGCAAGAGAAACTCCGCAGGGGTGTTTCGAACCTGGTATTTCCGGGTGACATAGTAACTTGGTGAATCGACATCGACCCGGTGCAACATGTATTTTTGCCCATCAGTTACTACCTGAAATCCACGGGATTCCGCAATTTCGGTAAATGCCTGAAGAGGCGTTAGATTTGTGAGCGTTACAGAAATCCGCTCGTCCGACGGAAGGTTAGGTTCAATATAATTGATCTCCGCCTGCTCCGCCAGAATCCGAAGAACACGGGACAATGGTTGATTGGTATACCGATGAGTCCTTGGTTTCGAAGGTTCCATCTGCGCCGCTGCCGCTGCTTCTGCATTCTCTTTTTGTCGCAATAACCGCTCGATTTCATCTACAACCGAATCTGTTTTCTGGTCCGAGCCGCCGGGACTGACTTGCGGTAATGAGGTTGCGTCTGGCGGTGGCGGCAGTTGAGTCTCCGGTTCAGATTGGGCTAAAGCAAAATATGGAATTAAAGGTAGCGCGATCAGGATTGCTTTCATTGGATTACGGATACGGATGCTTTCTCTCGAGTTGGATAGGCTGAGGAATTAAGTCGCCTTCGTAAGGTAGTTCACAAAGTGAAGCCTTGAATCCTGGCAGGAGAATCGAAATACCGGTCGCTTTGATGATTCCCACTTCGACAAAAATGCTGTCTCGCTGAGCGTTATTTGCTAACGGCAGACCGTAAGTTCTAGCAAGTTCTTCAAGCTGTTGAAGTTGCTGCGACTGAATCGGCAACGGAATCTTGTCTCCCTCCGCGAACGATGCCCCGTTGATAATAGCCATCGAACGCGCGTTTCCGTCCCCAATGCTTAATCCACCGATGAACAACTCCCGCTTAATCGCTTCAGTGATCGTCTGAAGATATTGCTGAACCACGGAACCCGAGATGATCCCTCGCATATTTGCCACTGACGACACCAGGGTGCGTATAGCGGCAGCACTGATAAACGGATCTCGCTTGGGCAGATCGTATTGAAAAACGTACAGATCGGGTAATTTTGGAAGTGACACCTCTGGACCGCCCATCGCGTTTAAGGCCGAAATAAATAACAGTAAAAGAGCGTGTTTCATTTAGCAGAGAGAATCCTGACGGAAAACCGGGCGTCTAGGTAGGTAGGGTCGATTGAGAACGGTTGTGTTGTCGCCGGACGACTTAAAAAAAGTCGGTCAAAATAGAGGAATGCGTTCGAGTTCTCTTCTTCCGCCAACAAAGGGATCAATCGTTCCAGCTCGAGCCGGGATGATCCCGCTTCAAACACAACAGATGCTTCACCGTTGGCCGGTTTTCCTGGCTGAACCACAACTCCAGCGTCAGTGAGCAACCGAATCGCTGCGGGACCTCCCTCAAAATCGAGTTGTTGCACATTTAATCGCGCGTTTATCTGACCTCGGCCAGTTTTGCTCGATCGCGCGTTAAACACTGCATCGTTCAACCGAACGAACATCGCAGATATTTTCGCCTGACTGGCTTTTAATCCTTGAATCTCCGCTCTTAAACGTTCGTTAGCCTGACGTTGGACAAGATTCTGGTTTGATAACTTTTCACCTGCCTTTTTCTCGGCTGTGATCCAGTAGAGCTCAGCGAAGATGATACCAAAAACCAGCAGCCCGATAACAGCAAGAAACCCTGCGGACCGATTAACGTTGACGAACTTCATAAGGTAACCTAGAGCGTATCCGGCTCAGCTATCCGTTTAAGGCCAAGACCAAAGTAGTTTCCAGACGGTTTAACAGCGTACTGCAAGACAAACGGCGCCAATCTATCTGCCTTCTTCTCGAGATGTTCTGAACGAACCATTTCGCTCCCGGTCGGTAAGTGTTTTAGAAGGGTATCATTGAATTCCTGGAGGAGATCCTCTCCTTCCTGCTTCTCAACTCCTTGCAGAACAACGCGGTACTCCTTTGGCACCCGATAAACTCCCCCGGGTACCGGCTGCCGATCGTATTGTTCCGATTCAATCAAGAGTGAATCGAGGACGACGTTCTGAGGAATCGAAACCTGAACTGCGTTTAGAAGCGCGCTGATCGGGAGTCGGTTTCGAAAGATCGGCTCCCATTGATGGATCTGAGCAAGTTTTTGGCCTACCTCTTTAAGCGGTACTGTGGCAGCCTGCAGGTTTTTCGCTTCGATTTGAAGGGCGTTTTGACTCACGGCTTGGGTCTCATGATATCTCCATGCCGCAACGCCAAGAACAAGGATCGGCGCCTGAAGAAGACTACCCAAAATGAGAATGGCGCCTGCGAGCCGAAATAAAAAACCATAGCGATAGTTCTGCTGAATCACTTGCTCCAATGAAACAAATAGATATTTCATGCGATACATCCCTCCAACCAATGCAACAGATGCGGCACTGCTCCATTTGTCTCAACACGAGATCCGTCTGCTCGCCGAATTTGTACCGAATGACCATGGATCTGCCGTAACACTTCTCCGGTCAGCTCGGTCCCTTGTAAGTTCCTAGCCAGTTCTACCGGGATAGCTTTTGGACTCCAGACGTAAATTTGGTAATCGTCGGCCTTCAGCTCTTCTGCGAGACTAGGAATTTCTCGATAGGCAATTTCAAGATCTTCCATGTATTGACGCAGCAAGATGACCTCTTGCCTCTGAACAACGGCCATCACAACCGAATGAGAGAGCAAGAGCATCACAAACGCTGTGCCGCTCCCTTGTGGAATCATCTCACAAAACCACTTTAAACAAGTTATTGGCACTGGAACAACGGCTAGGAGTGTGCCACGCTGCGATTCAACCCAGGATTCAACCTGTTCACAATAGTCAGCCGGCAAACCGATCACGGTGATTTGTTCCGTTCGGCGTTCGATATTCCCCTTCATCACTTCAAATCGTGAATTTAGAATAGTCCATCGAAACGGGCGCGGATCATCCCAACTCCCGATCACCTGCCGCGGCTCTTCGTGTAGACTCTCTAGAAGATTCTCGATATTCGATTCGCGGAGGTTCGCCGTGGCGTGAATATTGCAATAAAGATCATTCACACCAAAATCTGGGACGAAAATAAAACGCGGCGCTCCCTTCGCGCGGCAGCGTGAGAGCAGCTTTGTACTGAAGCTGCGGCTTCCCGCAAGCATGTCAGTCGTGTCTCCTAACACGGGTGGCGCGTCCGGCAGACTGGCAATATCCGATTCAAGGCCGATTACATGACGTTTCCGTGAGACGATCGTTACGGAGTTCTCAGACGACAGAAATAGAGAGATGATTGGATCATCAGTTCTAACCAATCCTCCCAAGAGATAATACTTTAGCGGAAAATTCCGCAGATAATGTGTTAGCGAATACGCCACAAAGGTTTACTCCATTAATAAAATCTCACGATTATTGAAACTCTTTTTTTTTATGTATTGTCAAATTTCTTGGAGAATTTCGATCGCAGGCAAGAACGTCGCAAAAACGATTCCCCCGATGATTATTCCAAGAAACAAGATAAAAATCGGATCGAGCACTTGACGGACTCCATTGATATAACTGTCGAGTTGCCGCTCCAGCAAATTCGTCAACCGGAATAACCCTTCACTGTCAGACCCGGAGGCCTCCATAAAGGCTAACCCACTGACAATAAGATCCCCGAAAATATCGCTATCATCGCCCATTGCTTTGGCGAGCGATCCTCCGCGCTGTACCTTGACCAGGGCACGCGCCACAGCCGATCGATACTGATAGCTCCAGCTCAAATCTCGACAGAGAATGAGCGCGTGGGTAGTCGTCACCCGAGCCTGCTTGAGTTGCGCAAACGTCCGACTAAAATTGGCTCGGAGCAATAACAAAATTAATCTGCCAAAGATTGGCGTCCGCAACACAAATCCGTGCAGTCGCGGATTAGTTCGAACAAATGCGGGAAGCTGCAACAAACCCACAACGAGACCGACCCCGACCAGAAGTATCGTCCAAGGGTAATGACTCGAAAACTGAGAAATGACCATCAGGATCTTAGTCGGCATCGGTAAGTCAACTTTCATTTCCGATAGCACTCCAATGAACTGGGGTACTACGTGCGTCATCAACAACCAAACCACACCGATCGCAGCCGTGAACACAATTGCGGGATAAATCAACATCATCAACACACGATGCCGTAAATCCTCATTCCGCGCCCAGATCTTGCGGACGTTGGTGAGCGACTCATTGAACGTCCCGCCTTCTTCGCCGGCAGAAATTAAACCAACTGTAACTTCATCAAAAATATTCGGGTAAAACATGATCGCTCGCGAAAATGCCATTCCGCGCGAGATCTTGTCGCGCAGATCCCGGATGACAGTCGCGAGTTCCCGACCGGCCTTCGTACGAGTGGGCATTGTTTCCAGGCAGATACTAAGTGCGGTAAGAAAATCCATCCCAAGATAACAGCTAGCCTCCAATTGCTCGAGAAATGTTAACTTCATCGCGAGCGGAATCCTGACCTGATTTTTGAACCGTTGTTTCGCTGGCTGATCCAGAATTTTGATGACCGGTTTGTTCAAATGAACCAACCGGGAATTCAATTCAGCCAATGAAGACGCATCGGCAAATGCCTTCAAGAAAGGCGCTTCTTTCGCCGTTTGTGTAACATATACGTAACGAGGCATTGATCCCTCACCTTTCCCAACTCGTTCTTTAAAAGCGCGACTATTGAGACGTTCCAGAAGAAGTACTTGAGTCTGTCGTTACACCGTATTGCTGCAGCAACGCTAAAAACTTCGCATCAACCGAATCCGGAGTGAACGTCGCTGGAATGGAAAGCGAATTGATATTGATCTTCCCACCTGTACCCTTATCTAAATCGGCTTGCGATGTGATTGGCTGTCCAAATCGAGTCAGATAAGTCGACAGATCGGAGGAGCCGAGCCGTCTGGTATCGAAATTCTTCAAATCGATCCTCCCGTTGCCACTTGTTTCTGCCTGAACAGTGTAATCCAACCGGTACTGAATCTTTGCCTTTTCGACAGCGTCGATTCGTTGGGCGGCCATCGAAGCCTGTGATTTCTTGATTGAATCCATAATCGCTGGATAAACCAATCCAGCCAAACCCGCGATGATGGCAAGTACCACCAACAACTCAACAAGCGTCATACCGCTATCACGAACAGAGGAAACAGACTTCCAACTAATCAGTGCATGACACGATTTTCTTGTCAGCAACATAGCATTTTCTTTTCACTTAATCTTACATGTTCCTTGGATGTTGGGAGATGATATGAATCAGCACCGATTAATACAAGTCTTACAAACTGTTATAGGAAAATTTATTTCGACAATTTGGTTACAAATGAATGACAATTTCTGCAACTAGCTCAGGCTCAATATGTTCCAAATCGTTGACCCGCTATGAGGCGTCGACAATGACCGAGAGGCAATAGCCGAGGTAAAGATTGAAAGAATTGTAGGTATCCGCCATGGTGTTGCCCCCGGCGTATCGTCTCATAAGTAGAAAGCATATCTGGACACTTGGCCGATTTTCAAGACGCAAGCAACGAGCATGCCTGAAGCAATATGTAAGTAACACTGAAAATCAGCCAAACGACCGCGGCCCGGAGGGTTGGCCTTTATAAGACAGAGACTTAAGATTGGTAGTCACGCAGAAGCGTAGCCCTACTCTATGAATGGAATCGGTCGATTTGTCGACCGGAGGTATATCAGAACAACCCCGAGCACGAAGAAAAATGCAACTGGACCCCATGCAGCAACAATCGGCGAGATGAGGGCGCCTTGGCCGAATGCCGGGAAGATGAAACTCGAGACATACAACCCAAGAAACATCACAAGGCTGCCGGCAACCCCGGTAAGCGAACCCCGCCGGGAAAACATAATGCAGAGCGGGCTGGCAACCAGGACGATCACAGGCACGGTCCAGGGCACTGAAAATCGGCACCAGAATTGGGTCCGATAATCAGCCAGGTTAGCTTCCGGAAAATCACTATTCTCCTTCAGATACTGGGTTAACTGTGGCACGGTCATATATTTCCCCTTCAGCGAGCCGCTGGCTAGGCGCCAGGGTGTTTCACTCCAGTTCGTGACCTCTTTCTTTTCAAAATACTCGTCGCTTGTCACATTGCCCTCCGGATCCATTTCAGCAAACTTTCCATCGTAGAAGATCCAAGCTTTTCGGGCACTATCGTATAAGACGCTGGCACCATAGATTTTTGATTGAATCACGCCCCTGTCGTCCATCTGGATCACTTGCACATTGGTCATCTGCTCGGTTTTGGTATTGAGCTGTTGCATATACCAGAGCCGATGTTCCTTTCGGTTTGGAAAAACGTAACCATCCAAGAGCGATTTCTTCGATCTCCCCTTGGCGATTTCGTCTAGCAAGAACGTGCTGTCGCTCCCTTTTGGCCCGAGGTCATAGTTCAGGAAAGTCATCAATCCCATCAGGAATACTCCGACCAGAATTAATGGCATTAGAAGCCGGAAAACGCTGACTCCGGCACTCAATATTGAGACGATTTCGTTGCGGCGCGACATCCGGGTCAGCATGTAAAGCAACCCAAGTAGCACGCAGAGCGGCAAACAATTGACCATCACGAACGGAATCTGAATCAGATAAAACTGGGCAATCGCTCGGAAGGAGAGGTGGGTTCCCTGAAAGTCGTTTGCGTGGACACCGAGATCGTACACAAGCCAGATGGCGATCAAGATGAAGAGCGTGTAGATAAACGGAACTAGAAAGTTCTTGATGAGATAGCGATCGAAAATTCGGAACACAGGCAGGGATGAAAGCAGAGTTAAAAATCCTGGGTGGTAAATTCTGAGTGTTTTGCCAATGGACGCCGGAGAAAAACTGTCGGTTGCGCTAGGTTGCACCACTCTCCATGGTATTCAGCTCCGGGTTCCCACCACTTGGTAACATGGGTTTGATCCAACAACAATTGTGATCGCGCTTCGTGAAGATTACGACAACGAGTTTTCCCAAAACATCCGAAAGATGTTTGGAAAGGATGGATTGTTGTCTGGAGCCAAGAATTTTGAGTACCGTCCCGAACAACAACAAATGGCGACAGAGGTCGCCCGGGCGTTGGAAGGGATGCATCATCTGGTGGTCGAAGCGGGTACCGGGGTCGGAAAATCATTGGCCTATCTACTCCCCGCTGCTCTCTTTGCCTTGGAAAATAATCGCAAGGCGATCGTCTCGACGCATACAATTAATCTCCAGGAACAGCTTCTTCAGAAGGATATTCCAATTGTTTGCGGCATTCTAAATCGTCCGTTTGAAGCAGCTTCCCTGAAAGGAAGGCAAAATTACCTTTGTCCGAACCGGTTGGAGCGTGCTTTGCAATTCCAGAACGATCTTTTCACTCACCCTGAGCAACAGGAACTTCTCCGGATCAAGGAATGGAGCCAGCGGACCACGGAAGGGACTGTCAGCGATTTTGACGTAGTGCCGGATGTGGGTGTCTGGAGCCAAGTGTGCAGCGAACAACACATTTGCACCCCGAAAACTTGTGGGACAGATGACCGATGCTTCTACCAAAACGCTCGCAAAAAGCTGCTGACGGCAGATTTAATCGTCGTTAATCACACACTGTTCTTCCTAGCACTCAAAAGCGTCGGCGATCCGGAAACCCGGACCACTGGGTATTTGTTCCCGAATGATTTCGTCATTTTTGATGAAGCCCACACAATTGAATCGGTGGCAGCTCGGCAGATTGGCCTGGGGGTTTCGCAATATGGTTTGAAACAGGCTTTGCAACGGCTCTACAATCCGAAGACCCAAAAAGGGCTATTCACGATCTTGCGCGCCGCAGAGGCGGTCAAGGAAATCGCCGTTACGACCGAGATGGTCGACAGTTTCTTCACCATGATTGAACACGCCGCCGATTTCCGGCGCGGTCGAGAGTACCGGGTTCGAAGACCAGAACTGGTGCCGGATACCCTCTCGATGGCACTTGCCCGGGTGCAATCTGCCGTGGTAGCCACAGTAAAGGAAACGCAGGATGATAAGCTCAAAGGGGAACTCCAGGATCTCGGCCGAAGAATTCGGGAAGCACGATATGGTATCATCGATTTTCTCCAGCAGACACCAGACAATCATGTCTATTGGGTCGAACGCACTGGTAAAACTGGACAAAACCTAACCTTAAATGCTGCCCCAATTGATATCTCAGCGGCCCTGAATCGGATGCTCTTTCCTGAAGATCGCACCTGCATCATGACGAGCGCGACTCTTTCAGTAGGCCAGGATGACCTCGCCTATTTTCGCAACCGCATCGGGGCCTTCGATGCTGAGAGAGCACAGATTGGAAGCCCTTTCGACTACAAAAAACAGATGCGCTTGTTCGTGGTCCGCAAGATGCCCGATCCACGGGCTGCAGAGTACGAAGCAGAACTCGAAAGATGGATCTGGTACTTTCTGGAAAAAACGAAAGGACGCGCCTTCGTCTTATTCACAAGCTACAAGGCAATGCACAGCATCGGGCAACGGATGGAAGCCGAATTGAACCGTAATTATACCTTTTTGATACAAGGCCAGGGAGGATCACGGAGCCGGATGGTGGAGCAATTCAAGAGGTCGACCGACGGCGTCTTGTTTGGAACGGAGAGCTTCTGGACCGGAGTCGATGTTCCGGGAACTGCGTTATCCAACATCATTATTCCCCGACTACCGTTTGCAGTTCCAGATCATCCACTCATCGAAGCGAAACTCGAATATATCGAGGCAAACGGAGGAGACCCGTTCACCGAATATTCGTTGCCTGAAGCGATCCTGAAATTACGCCAAGGGGTGGGTCGACTGATCCGAACCCAGAGTGACAAAGGCATCGTGGTCATTCTGGACAACCGCATTCTAAACAAGACCTACGGAAAAGCGTTCCTGCAAGCCCTACCTCCTTGCCCTGTTGAGGTGGTGTAAGAAAAACCACAGGATGCAAGTCCAATACGAGATAACCTCTTAAGCTCTTAATTTACAGATACTTACGCACCATGAGGTAAGTCGAAAGACAGCAGTAAGCCACCGCGATAAAAGTATTAAAAATGATAGATGATCGGATTTCTGTGCTATAATGTCACCATCCGAAATGGGCAACTCTAAAAGTATAGCGAAGAGCTTCTACATCCGAGCGCTTGAACCAAGAACAGGGAAAGGGTGGTTCAACGGTCGACCTTGATTGCCAGCCTAAGGCGGAGAGGTGTGAATCATTCAATCAGAACCTCGGTCGCTAATCCTATCCGGCGATGAGGGAATTCCATCCGAGCTCGGATGGAATTAGCCTTCAGCCAAAAACTCAGCTGCTGCTCCTATTTTGATCATACCAGGCAAGGTCTTATCGTCCTTGTTCTGGATCCGAAGAGTCCAGGTTTGACCTAGGCTTTCCTTTGGTACTTCAAACACGAGGGTAATGGACTTCGAGGACTCTTTTAAAAGGTCGAAGTGCCTATAGAAGCCGTTATCTACCAAGGCTGTTACGAAACCCGCCAAGTCGTACCTCCCGCCTTCGCTGTCAACAAGTCGGAACTTCTCATAATGCCAAACTCTTTCCGAATTGGGGTTCCTCACCTTGAGATCTACAACCAAGTAAGACATGTCGTCTCTTGGTTCTATTACTCCTACCTTGTTTGTGACGGACTCCCATCACGATGTACATAAGCCCGTCTAGATCAATGATGGGTTTCGATTCGAGCGGGGATTATCCAGTACCGAGCGGCGTTGTTCTGCGAGCATGGTCAGAATAACCACCAACGCTATTGAAATGGAAGCGGCAAGCTTTTTTGCTGAGGGAGTAAGCATCCCCCCGTACTCCAAATATATTTCACAAATTCTGCGATAATTTTTCCGCTTTAGGGAAAAATTAAGCGCCGAAAAACGCCTTTAGAACTAAGGACGCCACGCCTGCAAGGAGTAGGCCGAGCATCCACTTCGTGAGAAGCATTTCACCATGCACCTTCTCGAAACGTGTGTCTATGCGCAACTCTAGTTCTTTTATTTCATGGTGTAGATCACCTATTTCGTGGCGCAAGCTGGTCTCAAGCTCGTTCATTTCGTGACGCAAGCCAGTCTTAAGCTCGTTCATTTCGTGACGCAAGCCAGTCTTAAGCTCGTTCATTTCGTGACG
>Ga0075362_10000129_pt1 | contig 20881 bp, 25 predicted proteins | sample EndMetdeltDD1762_FD_71397 | JGI IMG/M metagenome (GOLD analysis project Ga0075362, IMG submission 71397) | Populus endosphere microbial communities from Tennessee, USA - Endosphere MetaG P. deltoides DD176-2 | ecosystem: Host-associated > Plants > Roots > Endosphere | place: USA: Tennessee...
TGGCGCGAAGGCGAGCGCTGGTTCTGGGATACGCTGGTCGATGCCGACTATGGCAACAACGGCGTCAACTGGCAGTGGGTGGCGGGATCGGGAGTGGACGCGAACCTGTTCACCCGGATCATGGCGCCGCTGACGCAATCGGCGAAGTTCGACGCCGCCGATTATATCCGCGAATGGGTGCCCGAACTGGCCGGATTGTCCGATGCCGATATCCACGATCCGCCCGAAGGTATGCGGCCCAAGGGCTATCCGGAAAAGCTGATCGGCCACCGCGAGGCGCGCGAGAGGGCGCTGGCCGCCTATCGCGCGATGAAGCTGGCGGATTGAGACGGTCGATCAGCTCTTGGACGCGGCCTTGAACACCAGCAACTGGGCATAGAACGCGCGGCGAAAGGCCGGGCGATCCATGCCGCGGGCGAGATAGGCGGCAAGGTTGGGATATTCGTCCAGCAGGCCGGAACTGCGGACCCGCAGCAGGACCGTCGCCATCAGCAGATCGCCGGCGCTGAATTCGCCGTCTAGCCAGTCGGCAGCGCCCAGGTGGCGCGAAAGCTGACCCAGCCGTTCCCGCACCCGGCCGTCGATGGCGATCAGCCGCTGCTCGTACCAGCTCTCGCCCTGTTCCAGGATCGTCGCCATCGAGCGTTCGACGATCGGCGGCTCCACCGTATTGAGCGCGGCGAACATCCAGGCGATCGCACGGGCGCGCGCATTCGCTTCGCCGGGCAGCAGGCCGGCATGGCGCTGGGCGATATGGAACACGATCGCCCCGGTTTCGAACAGGGCCAGGTCGCCTTCCTCGTAAGTCGGGATCTGCCCGAAGGGATGAAGCGCCAGGTGCGCCGGCTCCTTCATCTCGGCGAAGGACAGGAGCCGGACGTGGTAAGGCTGGCCGACTTCCTCGAGCGCCCAGCGGACCCGCATGTCGCGCGCCAGGCCCTGGCCGCGATCGGGCGAGTTCGCGAAGGCGGTGATCGTTGGTTTCATGCGATGGCTCCGATGCGCCTCATGATGCTGCGCTCCATGATGCTCCGCGCGGCGGCAGCGTGGCAATATGCCGCGTTATGCCCGGCGCCTGTGAATGGACAATCGCCGCCTGTTGCCCAAAGCCCCGCCTCTGTGCATATCTTGCCACATGAACGCACAGGCGCCCGGTAGAGGTGCAGAGCTTGTTGGGGGCGGCCGCTCGATCGGGATCGGCCCGCAATGGCTTGCGCGCATGTGGTCCGGCGGCATTCACCGGATCATCGACCGCGTCGGCAACGGCATGGCGCGCGGATCGATAGAGGCGGTGCTGCCCGACGGGACGACGCGGGTGCTGGGCGGGAAGGCTCCCGGTTTCGACGGCAAGGTAACCTTGCGCGACTATCGCGCCCTGCTGCGCCTGGCGACGGGCGGTTCGGTAGGATGGTATCAGGCCTGGGAAGCGGGTGAGTGGGAAAGTCCCGATCTCGTGCCGCTGTTCGCGCTGTTCATGGACAATGCCGGCACGCTGGGGAATATCGGTCGCGCCCATGGCCCATGGCGCCTGGCCGCGCGGCTGATCCACCGGCTCCACCGCAACACGCGCGAAGGATCGCTGCGCAACATCCACGCGCATTACGACCTGGGTAACGATTTCTACGCCGGCTGGCTCGATCCGACGATGACCTATTCGAGCGCGCGCTTCGCGGATGGCGAACGCGATCTGGAGGCGGCGCAGCGGCGCAAGCTCGATACGATCGCCGATCGGCTGGACGGCGCCGCATCGGTGCTGGAGATCGGCTGCGGCTGGGGCGCTCTCGCGCGCCGGCTGGCGGGCCGGGGGATGGATGTCACCGCGATCAGCCTGTCCGACGAACAGCTGGCCTGGGCGCGAGCGGCGGGGGGCGAGGGCATCGATTTCCGCAAGCAGGACTATCGCGACATGGCCGGGCAGTACGACGCCGTGGCCAGCGTCGAGATGGTGGAGGCGGTGGGGCAGGAATACTGGCCCGATTTCCTCGATTGCATCGCCCGCTGCCTGAAGCCCGGCGGACGCGCGGCGATCCAGTACATCGCGATGCGCGACGACTTGTTCGACGATTATGCCCGCAGCGCCGACTTCATCCAGACTTACGTCTTTCCCGGCGGCATGCTGATCCGCGAAAGCACGTTCCGCAAGCTGGCGGAGGAGCGCGGCCTGGCCTGGCGCGATCATGCGAGTTTTGGGCTGGATTACGCGGAGACGCTGCGGCTGTGGCGCGCGCGTTTCGATCGGGCGGTTGAGGAAGGCCGCCTTCCCGCCGGCTTCGACGATCGCTTCGTGCGGCTCTGGCGCTTTTACCTGACTTATTGCGAAGGCGGCTTCCGCGGGCGCGGCATCGATGTCGCGCAAGTGACGCTGGTCAAAAGCGCGTAAGCAACAGATCGTTCGTCATTGCGAGGAGCAGAGCGACGCGGCAATCCAGGGGCGTCGCGTGGGGGCCTGGATTGCTTCGCTTCGCTCGCAATGACGAAGCCGATTGGGGCAGGTCGGCCTACGGCGGCTCAATCCCCGCTCATCGGCCCGAATGCGCCGATCCCGCTCCATTGAACGATGACGTTTTCCAGCACGATGGGGTTCAGCAGGTGGCGGAAGGCGCAGCCGAGCAGGCTGTTGTCCCACCACACCACTTGCGCTTCCTGCGATTCCAGGCCCGGCAACGTCAGCCAGCATAGCGTGCCGGGATGCAGGCGGTTGATCGCCATCGCGGAAAAGCCCGAAAGCGACAGGTCGTGCACCACCGTCTGGAAACCCTTCGAGCCTGACGGGCGCAATGTCGCGGGGATCGCGATTCGGGTGCGGGGCGCGGACCTGTCCTCCTGCGCTGCGGCGGAATAGCGATCCTTCGGGTAAGTCGGCGGCATTCCGGGCTCCGGTGGGGCGGAGCCGAGAATGGCGGGGTTGGGTTGCCCGGAGCTTATCGGGGCTGGTTAACCGTCTCGCGGTGGCCGGTGGCGAATTGTTCACCAAGCAGGGTAACCAGCCGTTCGGCGACGACCTCGGGCGGCTTCACCGAAGCGGGGTCCTCGCCCGGATAGGCGCGGGCGCGCATCGCCGTGCGGGTGGCGCCGGGATTGACGATGGCCACGCGCAGCTTGGAGATATTGCGCGTTTCCTGCGCGTAGCAGTCCAGCAGCACTTCGAACGCCGCCTTGCTGGCGGCATAGGCGCCCCAATAGGCGCGCGGCTGCGTGGCGACGGAGGTCGTCAGGCCAATCACGCGCGGGTCCGCGCTCTTGCGCAGCATCGCGTCGAAATTGGCGATCAGCGCCTGGGTCGACAGGACATTGGTGGTCAGCGCCTGGCTGAACGCGCGCTGGTCGATATCGGCGACCGACGTGAGCTGCGGCAGCACGGCCGCGCCGATCACCAGTATGTCCAGCGCGTTCCAGCGCTGCGAGATCGCCGCCGAAAGCCGGGCGATGCCGTCCGATTCGGCAAGATCGACCGGCGCGATCGTGGCGTTGCCGCCTACCTCGAAGATGCTTTCCTCGATCTGTTCCAGCGCCTTGGTGTCGCGGCCGGTCAGGACGACATGCGCGCCGGCGGCGGCCAGCGCCTGCGCGGTGGCCGCGCCGATGCCCTTGCTCGCGCCCGTCACAAGGGCAAGCTGGCCGCTGAACGGCCGCTCGGTTGCGATGGTGTCGGTCACGCGACGCGGTTGACCGGCAGGGTCAGCAGATCGGGCGATTCGCGTTCGGCCAGGTCGGTCAGGCGCGTGGGATAGTCGCCGCTGAAGCAGGCGTCGCAATATTGCGGGTTCGACGCCTTGCGTCCCGCTTCGCCGACCGCGCGATAGAGGCCGTCGATGGAAACGAAAGCAAGGCTGTCGGCCTGGATGAAGTCGGCCATCGCCTGGATATCCATCTGCGCGGCGAGCAGCTTGGAGCGTTCGGGCGTATCCACGCCATAGAAGCAGCTGTGCTCGGTCGGCGGGCTGGCGATGCGCATGTGCACTTCGCTGGCGCCGGCATCGCGCATCATCTGGACGATCTTCATGGAAGTGGTGCCGCGCACGATCGAATCGTCGATCAGGATGATGCGCTTGCCTTCCACGATGGCGCGGTTGGCGTTGTGCTTGCGCTTGACGTCGGCATGGCGCGCGCCGTCCGACGGCTGGATGAAAGTGCGCCCCACATAGTGCGAACGGATGATGCCGAGTTCGAACGGAATGCCCGACTGCTGGGCATAGCCGATGGCGGCCGGCACGCCGCTGTCGGGCACCGGAATGACGATGTCGGCCTCTGCCGGCGCTTCCTTCGCCAGTTCGACGCCGATCTGCTTGCGCACGCCATATACCGACTGGCCGTCCATCACTGAATCGGGACGGCTGAAATAGACATGCTCGAAAATGCAGGGGCGGGCGTTGAACACACCGAAGGGGCGATGGCTGGAGATCGTGCCCTTGTGGTCCACCTGCACCAGTTCGCCCGGCTCGATCTGGCGGATCAGCTCGGCGCCGACCACGTCGAACGCCACGGTCTCGCTGGCGAAGACGATGGCGTCGCCGATGCGGCCCATCACCAGCGGGCGGATGCCCAGCGGATCGCGGCAGGCGATCATCCCTTCACCGGTCATGCAGATCAGCGAATAGGCGCCCTCGATCATCCGCAGCGCATCGACGAAGCGGTCGAGCAGGGTGGGATAGCGGCTGGTGGCGACAAGATGGATGATGACTTCGGTGTCGGAGGTCGACTGGAAGATCGCGCCCTTCTGCACCAGGTCGCGCTTCAGGCTCATCGCGTTGGAGATGTTGCCGTTGTGCGCGATCGAAAAACCGCCCGAGGCGAGATCGGCGAACAGCGGCTGGATGTTGCGCAGCCCCGATCCGCCGGTGGTGGCGTAACGGACGTGGCCCGACGCCATGTGGCCGGGCAGTTCCGCCAGCGCTTCGGCATTGGAGAACACTTGCGCGACATGGCCGATGCCGCGCCGCGAATAGAATTCGCCGCAACCGTCCGCATCGCCATCGAAGCTGGTCATGCCGCAGGCTTCCTGCCCGCGGTGTTGCAGCGCATGGAGACCCAGGGCGGTCATGGCCGCGGCATCGCGCGCCCCGATCACCCCGAAGATGCCGCATTCTTCACGCAGCTTGTCGCCATCCACGTCCCAAGGGGCACGATCCGACGAGGATCGATCGCGGAAGGGATTAGTCATGTTCATAGAATCATCCGGCCAGCCACGCCTGTAGCCCGCGCATTTGGCGCTTGTTGCGTCCGAAAGCAAGGGCGGGCCACGCGGGGCCGACGGCGAGCTTGCGACAATGGCCCATCCGGGTGAAATTCACATGACAACATGCGGCGGGGATCGACTCGCATGGATCGCATTGAAAACGTCATTGGACAGTTTTTGAGCAAATCCGCCAGATAGTAACAGATATGTACCGATAGAGAGGACGTTGAATGGCTGCCCCCGTTGTGATGATTGCCAAGGATGCCTACGAACCCTGGGCTCACTTGTTCGAAGCAGCGAACCTGCCGGTCCGCTATGTCCTTGTCGACAGCAAGGAAGAAGTGCTTCTGGATGGCGAGAAGATCCATCCCAAGGAAGTGCCGGCCAACGCCATCTGGATGTCGATCGAGACGCTGCGCGGCATTTTCCGCAAGACGTTCCTCCACGTGTTCGAAAACGCGCCCGACCTGAAGCTGGTGCACTCGATCGGCGCCGGCTTCGACATGCCGATCACCCAGAACCTGATGAAGCGCGGCGTGACGCTGACCACCTCGCACGTCAATTCGATCTCCATCGCCGAATTCGTGATGCGCGCCATCCTGGAGCGCACGCAGCGCGCCGACCTTGCCCGCGAGGCGCGCGACCGCAAGGAATACCCGCGCGACGACATCCGCGAGATCTACAAGCAGAACTGGCTGATCTACGGCATGGGCACCATCGGCAGCCGCATCGCCGAGCGTGCCCAGGGTTTCGGCGTCAACGTCACCGGCGTCCGCCGCAGCCCCACCGGCAAGGAGCCGGTGAACACCATGATCAAGCCGGCCGAAGTGAACCAGGACCTCGGCAAGTACGACGTCGTCGTGTTCTCGATGCCGAGCAATGCCGACACGCAGCAGATCGGCAACGCGGAATTCTTCGCCAAGATGAAGAAGGGTTCGATCTTCGTGAACGTCGGGCGCGCCGCGCTGGTCGACGAGGATGCGCTGCTGGCGGCGCTCGACAGCGGGCACCTGGATTACGCGATCCTCGACGTGCACACGGTCGAGGAAGCTTGGCTCTATCGCGGCGAGCGGATGGACGATTCGCCGCTGTGGACGCATCCCAAGATCCTGCTGACGCCGCACGGCGCCGCGCACGGCGACGGACGGCACGAGCGTAACGCCCAGCTGTTCATCGACAACCTGCGCCGGTTCCTCAACGACGAGGAACTGCCGGACAAGGGCTACATCATAGCCGAATGATATTGTGCAGGCGCCCGCGCGTTCCACCGCGCGGGCGCTTTCGCGTTTCAGGCCGATCGCTTGATCGAAGGCTCGGTGGCCACGGCGGACAGCGGGCCGGCCTGCAGCATCGCGGTGATCGTTTCGCGGTCCACCGCGCGCGAAAACAGAAAGCCTTGCCCCAGCGTGCAGCCGAAGCTTGCGAGCTGCTCGACCTGGGATTCGGTCTCGATCCCTTCCGCCACCACGCCGATCCCCAATCCTTGCGCGATCCGGAACAGTCCTTCGATGATCGCGCTGCTCGCGTCTTCCGGCGAGAGCCGGGCGATGAACGACTTGTCGATCTTGATGACGTCGACCGGAACATTGAGCAGGTGGGTGAGCGAGGCGAAGCCCGTGCCGAAATCGTCGAGCGCCACGCGCATCCCCGATGACCGCAGCACCTTGATCTCGCGCGCGACGACATTGTCGCGCCGGCCCAGATAGACGTCTTCCGTCACTTCCACCGCCAGGCGATTGAGCGGCACCCGCTCGCGCTCCAGCGCACGCGCGATCTGCTGGTGAAGCCGGCCCATCTGGAAATCGGCGGAAGAGACGTTGATGCAGACGCGGCCGCAATCGATCCCCATGTCGATCCAGCGCCTGAGATCGGCGGCGACGCGCGCCAGCATCGTTTCGGTCAGGCCCAGCGCGACGTGGGCGTCGGCCGTCGCTTCGCAGAATTCGCCGGCGGAGCGGACCTTGCCGTCCGGGGTGGTGAGGCGGCACAAGGCCTCAAGCCCGATGATCCGCCGCGTGTCGAGGCGGACGATGGGCTGGTAATAGGCGTCGATCCTGCCCTCGGCCAGCGCCTCCCGCACGTCGCGTATGGCGGCGAGGCGGTGGGTTATGGCCGTGCCGATGCCCGGCCAGTAACGCACGAAGCCGCCACGGCCGGTTTCCTTGGCGTGATAGAGCGCGAAGTCGGCGTTCTGGCGCACGCTTTCGGGGAATTCGTCCTTGTGCGACAGGATGGCGCCGCCGATCGTCGCCTGCGGGGTGATGAGGTGGCCGTTGCACGGCGCCGAGCGGGCCAGGTGTTCGAGGATGTTTTCGGCCGCCCGGTCGATATCGCGCAGCGCCTGCGCGTCCTGCACGATGATCGCGAACTCGTCGCCGCCGATGCGGAATGCGCGGTCCGGCTTGCAGGCCGCCTCGATCCGCGTGGCGACTTCCTTGATGAGCGCGTCGCCGGTGGGATGCCCGAAAGTGTCGTTTACCACTTTCAGGTTGTCGAGATCGGCCACCAGCAAGGCCCAGCTTCCGGGCACGTCGCAGCGCAAGTGGGCGATGGCGTCGTTGAAGCAGTTGCGATTGGCCAGTCCGGTGAGGGCATCGACGTTCGCCAGCCGATCGCGTTCCAGCACGCGCTCATGGCGTTCGAAGGCGATGGTGCAGAGGTTGACGCAAGTGGCGACGAGTTCGGTTTCCGCCTCGTTCGGCCCCCGGCACTCGCGGAAATAGAACGCGAAAGTGCCAACCACCCGGCCGCTGGCGTCGCAGATCGGGCTGGACCAGCAGGCCCGCAGATCGAACGGCAGGGCAAGATCGCGATAGCTTTCCCAGCGCGGGTCGCTCGCGATGTCGGTGACGGACACCGGCTCGCGCAGATAGGCGGCGGTTCCGCACGATCCCGCGTTGGGGCCGATCGAGGTGCCGTCCAGCGCCTGCGAATATTCGGCGGGCAGGCTGGGCGCCGCGAGCGGATGCATCAGGCCCGCATGATCGACGGTGAGCAGCGAGCAGACGACCTCGGGCAGGATTTCCTCCATTTCCAGGCACAATCGCTCGGCCGTATGCTCAAGGGTTCTGCCCTTGGCGACCAGTTCCAAGATGACTTTCTGAAGACGTAACATTCTTGTCTGCGTCCGTTGTCGGCCGAAGAACTCTCCCGGTCCGGCGATGACCGTGCTTCGGATGGTGAAGGTGTGTGTCGTCTCTGGTAAGTTAAGGGTAAGTTTGGGATTATGATCTAATATATCATATAACTTACGTTGCCGTTCTTCCTATTTGTACCGCCGTTAGTTGCCTTGCATAGTATGTTTAAGCTCAACCATCCCCTCAGGCCGGCATAGGTATTATCCGTCAGGTATCTGGTAAGCATCCGGGCTGGTCCGCGAGGGGCGCGGCGCGCGGGCGCTTGCCAGCCTGTGCGGCGCCTCCTAAACCCCGGCGACCACACTGCCATCTGACGGGCCATCCGCTTGCTGCTTTCCCCTTTTGAATGGACGATCGCCAAGCGCTACATGCTTCCCGGGCGCAGCGAGGGCTTCATCGCGCTCGTCGCCGGGATCAGCCTTGTCGCGGTGATGCTGGGCGTCGCCGCCCTGGTCATCGTGATGAGCGTGATGAACGGCTTCCGGGCGGAGCTGTTCGACAAGATCGTCGGGCTGAACGGCCATGCCATCATCCAGGCCTATGGCGGGCGGCTGGAAAACTGGCAGCAAGTGCTGGCGCAAGTGCAGAAGACGCCCGGCGTCACCCGCGCCTCGCCGCTGATCGAGCAGCCGCTGCTGGCCAGCTTCAACGGCCGGGTGGAGGCGATCCTGGTGCGCGGCAACACGGCGCAGGACATCAATCGCATCCAGCCGCAGCTGAAGGCCGGCAGCCTGCGCGAACTGCGCGCCGGCGCGAGCAACGTCGCCATCGGCGCGCGCCTGGCCGAGAACCTGGGCGCGCAGCTGGGCGACACGATCACCATCATCAATCCGCAGGGCCGCTCCACCCCGTTCGGCACCGTCCCGCGCGAGATCGCCTATCACGTCTCCGCCATCTTCGAGATCGGCGTCTACGATTACGACCAGGCGTTCGTCGTCATGCCCATGCAGGACGCCCAGACGCTGCTGCTGACCGGGGATTCGGTGGGCATGATCGAACTCACCACCAACGATCCCGATCGGGTGTCGGAAATCGTCGCCCCGCTGGCCCGGCAATTGAACGGCAAGGCGGTCATCAGCGACTGGAAGACGATCAACGCCTCGCTGTTCGAAGCGTTGGCGGTGGAGCGCGTGGCGATGTTCGTGGTGCTGTCGATCATCGTGCTGGTGGCGGTGTTCAACATCCTGTCCTCGCTCATCATGCTGGTGCGCGCCAAGACGCGCGATATCGCCATCCTGCGCACGATGGGCGCGACGCGGCGCTCGCTGCTCAAAATTTTCGTCACCACCGGTTTCCTGATCGGCGCGCTGGGAACGGCGGCGGGCCTGCTGCTGGGCTTCGTGTTCCTGTTCTTCCGCCAGCCCATCGTGAACCTCGTGCAGATCGTCACCGGCCAGAACCTGTGGGATCCTTCCATCCGCTTCCTGACCGAGCTGCCCAGCCGCAGCGATCCGGTGGAGATCGCGGTGATCGCGGTGATGGCGCTGGTGTTCAGCTTCTGCGCCACGCTCTATCCGGCGTTCAAGGCGGCGAGCACCGACCCCGTGCAGGTGCTGCGTTATGAATGATGTTCGTGTCGTCCAGATTGCAGGCCTGACCCGCAGTTTCGAGCAGGGCGGCGTGCGCATCGATGTGCTGCGCGGTGTCGACTTGACCATCCGGCCGGGCGAGATCGTCGCGCTGCTCGGCCCATCGGGATCGGGCAAGTCGACCATGTTGCAGGCCATCGGCCTGCTGGAAGGCGGCTTCAGTGGCCGGATCGAGATCGCCGGGACCAACGCCACCACGCTGAACGGCGACGAGCGCACGACGCTGCGGCGCGATCATCTGGGCTTCGTTTACCAGTTCCACCACTTGCTGCCCGATTTCTCCGCCATCGAGAACGTCGTGCTGCCGCAACTCGTCGCGGGGCGCAGCCAGGCGGAGGCGGAGGCACGCGCCGCCGAGCTGCTGGAGGCGCTCGGCCTCGGTCAGCGGCTGAGCCACCGGCCGAGCCAGCTTTCGGGCGGCGAGCAGCAGCGCGTCGCGGTGGCGCGGGCGCTGGCCAACAAGCCCGCCATGGTGCTGGCCGACGAGCCGACCGGCAACCTCGACGAGGCCACCGCCGACCGCGTGTTCGATCAGTTCCTGAAGCTGGTGCGGGGCGAGGGCAGCTCCGCCCTGGTGGCGACGCACAACGAACGGCTGGCGCGCGGCATGGACCGGGTGGTACGCCTGCATGAGGGCAAGCTTGAATAAGGACTGGCTGGAATAGGGACTGGCCGGAATAGGAACTGGTCCGAGTAGGGAGATCGGCGGACATGCGGTGGATGGCTCTGATCCTGCTGGCCCTGGCCGCCCCCTTGGCGGCGAAGCGCCCTCTGCCCCTGCCGCCGCCCGTGCCCCGGTCCCCGCCGACGAATTGCGAAACGCCGGAACATCGCCAGTTCGATTTCTGGGTGGGCGAGTGGGATGTCGTCCACACCGAACGGCAGGATACGATGGTCGGCGGCAACACCGTCGTGCGCGACTACAGCGGCTGCGGTATTCGCGAGGACTGGCGGCCGTTCACCATGGAATATGCCGGCAGCATCAGCAGCTATGACCCGCGCGAGAAGATCTGGCGGCAGACCTGGGTGGACAGCTTCAATGCCCACGTCCAGCTTGTCGGCGGGTTCCGCGACGGCAAGATGGTGCTGAGCGGACCCTGGCCCAATCTGAAGGACGGCAAGACCGGGCTGATGCGGGTAAGCTGGGCGCCAAGCGGGGAAGGGCTGCGGCAGGTCGGCGAGTATTCGATGGACGACGGCAAGACCTGGATCCGGTCGTTCGACTACACTTATTACCGGCGCAACCCCTGATCGGCCGACGCGTTGAAAGACCGTTCACTACCACCCACATCGTGGGTCTGACTGAAAGGAGTTCTCCATGAGCCATCCCAGCACTTTCAAGGCGCAACCTTCCAATTCGGGAATAGGCTGGGATGATTCGGCGTCGCTTCACCGCAGCGACGATGGCGGCGGCCTGCTGGGCAGCCTCAAATCGGTGCGCCACGGCACGCTGGCCGAACTGATCCGCTTCGTGCGTTCGCTGCCCGAGGACGAGCAGCAGGATTACGCGATCGAGAAGGCGGGCGACCATCGCCTGGGCATCGGCGAGATCCTGGCGCTGTCGCGACGAGCGGACTTTCCCGCCGCCTGATGGACCCGCGCACGATAGCCGATTTCGCGGCCGTCCTGCCGGACGGCCAGCCCGTCAGCCTGGCCGATCGCCTGGGCAAGGTGGTGCTGATCGTCAACACGGCCAGCAAATGCGGCTTTACCCCGCAATATGCCGGGCTCGAGGCGCTGTGGCGCAAGCATGGCGCGCGCGGGTTCGAGGTGATCGGCTTCCCGTGCAACCAGTTCGGCGGGCAGGAGCCGGGCGGCGCGGCCGAGATCGCCGGCTTCTGCAGCCTGAACTACGACGTCAGCTTCCCGATCATGGCCAAGGTCGAGGTCAACGGGCCGGGCGCTCCGCCGCTTTACGACTGGCTTAAGGCGCAGGCTCCCGGTGTGCTGGGCACGCGCCGGATCAAATGGAATTTCACCAAGTTCCTGATCGGCCGCGATGGGCAGGTGGTGCGCCGTTACGCGCCTACCGACAAGCCGGAGAAGCTTGAAGGCGATATTGCGGCGTTGCTGTAGGGCAGCGTCTTTTCGCCTGAATCTTCCGCTTCTAAGGCGATCTATGCGCAAATTACCGCTCAGCCTGAGGTTGTCGAAGGCCAGCTCAGGCTGAGCGGATGTGGGGAGGAAGCGACAAGATCGTTTTTCAGGAAAGCGAAACTGCGCGCTTCAATATCGAACTCTAACCCCGCTTCGCTGTCGCCTTGGGCTGTCCTAGCACGGGATAGCCGTGGCCATCGGGGATCACCAGCCAGCGCTCGCCTTCGCGAAATTCGATGCGCGGCGTTATCATCCGCACCGGCATCGCTTCGGCGTCGCGGCGGGCGTCGGCGTAAGTTTCGTGTTGCGCCAGCCGTTCCAGATTGCGGCGGGTGGGGAAGATGATGTGGATGTCGCCGGTGTCGGCGCGGTGCAGCGCCTCGGCGGCGCTGGCCCAGAACAGGCGGGTGTTCTCGGTCGCGTCGACGGCGATGTCCACCGCGCCTGTGCCGAGATCGATCAGGAAGAAGCACGTGTCGAACGCGCCGTCGGCCATCGGGCACCAGCGCGCGAAATACGTCAGCGCGTCCAGGTCGACTTCCCAGCCGAAGCGGTCGAGCACCGGCGCCAGCGCACCCTCGGCAATCAGCATCGCGCGCGCTTCGGCGGCCTCGGCGGCGCTGACGGGGTTTCGCACGGCAACCGCCAGTCCGGTCTCTTCCAGCGTTTCGCGGATGCCGGCCACGCGGGCGGCGGCCACTTCCTGATCGGCATCGGGGGCGAGGCGCAGCGCCAGGGCGCGATCTTCGGGATCGATGCGCCCGCCCGGAAATACCGCCGCGCCCCCGGCGAAGCGCATTTCCTTGGCCCGCTGCACCATAAGCAGTTCGGGCGGGCCGCCTGCCGGGCCATGGCGGAAGATCACGACGGTCGCGGCGGGGATCACTTTGGGCGCGGAGTTGTTCTCGGTCATGCGATCTTCCTTGCGCGCCGGACCATGCGACGCAAGGGGAAAGAGCCGAGGTGGATGAGCTGTCGGGAAACCTTACAAACCTGTCGGTTCGCTTGACGCCCGATTCGGTTGAAAAGCCCGATGTACGGCAACTTTGCCAATCTGGCATGACACCTGCATTGAAAGCTGTGTCCCGATTGCAGTCTCGACTAGAGGCGGGGCCGCACCAGTCTCCCGCGGCCCTGCCTCCCCGAGAAATGCGCCTCCCCGAGAAATGCCGGGAAATCCAGATAGCGATGGTTTGAGTGACAATCGGCCCGCACGATAGCGTGCGAGCTTTCTTTCGTCATTGCGAGCGGAGGAAAAGCGCTCGGTAAACGCTAACCGATCAGTGCAACTTCAAGCCGCGCCGGAAACGCCGCCGTCCGCCAGAAGCTGCTGCAACTCGCCCGCTTCGAACATTTCCATCATGATGTCGCTGCCGCCGACGAATTCGCCCTTTACATAGAGCTGGGGAATAGTCGGCCATTCCGAATATTCCTTGATGCCCTGGCGGATTTCCATGTCCTGCAGCACGTCGACGCTTTCATAGGCTACGCCCAGGTGATCGAGGATCGCGATCGCCCGGCTGGAAAAGCCGCACTGGGGAAACAGCGGCGTGCCCTTCATGAAAAGGACGACGTCGTTGGATTTTACAACTTCGGCGATACGGTTGTGGGCGTCGGACATCGTTCAATACTCGAAAATAGGATGATCGGGTCTCAGTTGGGAACCGCGGTCGTCAGTTGCAAGGCGTGTAGCTCTCCGCCCATCCGTCCCCCCAGCGCTTCGTAGACCAGCTTGTGCTGGGCGACGCGCGGCTTGCCGGCGAAAGCGGCGGAAACGACATGGGCGGCGTAATGATCGCCGTCGCCGGCGAGGTCGGTGATCGTCACTTCGGCGTCGGGCAGCGCGGCGCGGATCATCGTTTCGATATCGGATGCGGCCATGGCCATCGCGGGGGTCTCCTTCTCAGGCCTCGCCCATCAAGGCGCGGCGCGCCTCGACCGACTTGGCCTCCAGCGCGGCGCGCACTTCGCCTTCGTCGGCGTCGACACCGGCGGAGACGAGATCGCCGAGCAGCTTGCGCACCACGTCTTCATCGCCCGCTTCCTCGAAATCGGCCTGGACCACGCCTTTGGCGTAAGCGTCGGCTTCCGCGGCCGACAGGCTCATGCGTTCGGCCGCCCACTGGCCCAGCAGCCGGTTGCGGCGCGCCTGGATGCGGAACAGCATTTCCTCGTCATGGGCGAACTTGGCCTCCTCGGCGCGTTCGCGATCTTCGAAAGTCGTCATCTTGGCGGAGTCCTCGGTTATTCGGGGCGGGGCAGGTGCTGCCCTGGTCAGATGGCGTGCGACAGAAACGGGAGTTCGGCTTTCACGCGCGCTTCGTGCGCCGCGATCTCGCCGGCCTGGGCCAGCGTCAGGCCCACTTCGTCCAGACCCTCCATCAGGCAATGCTTGCGGAACGGATCGACCTCGAACCGGAAGCGGTCCTGGAAAGGGGTGGTGACGGTCTGGGTTTCCAGATCGATGTCGATCGGGTCGGTCTGCGCGACTTCCATCAGCCGGTCGATCGCCTCCTGCGGCAGGACCACGGTGAGAATGCCGTTCTTGAACGCGTTGCCCGAGAAGATGTCGGAAAAGCTCGGCGCGATCACGCAAGTCACGCCCATGTCGAGCAGCGCCCATGCGGCGTGCTCGCGGCTGGAGCCGCAGCCGAAGTTATCGCCGGCGATCAGGATCGGCGATCCGGCGAATTCGGGGCTGTCGAAGATATTGTCCGGGTCCTTGCGCAGGGCCTCGAACGCGCCGCGGCCAAGCCCCTCGCGCGTGATCGTCTTGAGCCACTGGGCGGGAATGATGACGTCGGTGTCGACATTCTTGCGGCCGAACGGAATGGCGCGGCCCTGGACATGCTGGATTGGCTGCATCAGTCGGTCTCCGGCAGGTCGGCGGGGGGCGGCAGGCGCTTCGCCTGGGCGCGTTCCTTGCGGCGCGAGGCATAGAGAAGCGCGGCGGCCAGCGCCGCGGAGCCGATGGCCGCGCCGGCCAGGGCGGCCTTGCCGGTCCAGGATTTATCGGATTTGTCGCTCATGTGCTTTCCTATGAAGGCGGTGGCGGTAGGGTTCAAGGGCCGGGTGGCGGATTCTTGCCGAGGAAGTCGCGCAAGATCAGCCAGCGAACACGCTTTTCGGCAAAAGGCATGGCGGCATGGGCCGGGCTGCTGGAGGGCAGGTCGATCAGTTCGAACCCGCTGCCCGCCAGGACGCGCCGCCCGATCCGTGCCGATTTGCCGCCGTTGAAGGCCACCGCGCGCAATGCCGGCAAGGTGGCGGTCAGTTCGCCCAGCGGCGCATGCTCCGCCTCGCGGATCGCGGTGTCGAGGCTGCCGCTGCGCACGGCCGAGGCGACCGTGTCCCACAGCCCGATCCTCGCCTGCAGCAGCGCGCCGAGCCGGGCGTCGTAATCGAGCGTGGCCAGATCGTCCCGCCCGATCGCCGCGCCGGCCAGCCGCCAGAACTGGTTCTGCGGATGCGCGTAATAGCGCCGGGCGGCCAGCGACGCCTCGCCGGGCAGGCTGCCGAGGATCAGGACGCGGGTGCTGGGCGAAACGACCGGCGGGAAGGCGGATTTGCGCGGCGCGCTCACCTCAGCCCGCGATCTCGCCCACCAGCTCGCGCACGTCGGTCAGCTTGCCCGTAACTGCCGCCGCCGCCGCCATCGCCGGCGAGACCAGATGCGTCCTTGCGCCCGGCCCCTGGCGCCCGGTGAAGTTGCGGTTGCTGGTGGAGGCGCAGCGTTCGCCGGCGGGGACCTTGTCGGGGTTCATGCCGAGGCAGGCGGAGCAGCCCGGCTCGCGCCATTCGAGGCCGGCGTCGGTGAACACCTTGTCCAGCCCCTCGGCCTCGGCCTGGGCCTTGACCAGACCGGAACCCGGAACGACGATCGCCCATTTCACGCTGTCGGCCTTGTGGCGGCCGCGCAGCACGGCGGCGGCGGCGCGCAGATCCTCGATGCGGCTGTTGGTGCAGCTGCCGATGAAGATGTTCTCGATGGCGATGTCCGCCATTTTCGTGCCGGGCGTAAGCCCCATGTATTCGAGGCTGACGCGCGCCGCTTCCTGCTTCGACGGATCGGCGAAGCTTTCGGGGGCGGGCACGACGCCGTCGATCGGCACGACGTCCTCGGGGCTGGTGCCCCAGGTGACGGTCGGCTGGACCCGGGCGGCGTCGATGACGATGCTCTTGTCGAACGGCGCGCCGGGATCGGTCGCCAGGCTCTTCCACCAGGCGACGGCCTTGTCCCACTCTTCGCCCTTCGGCGCGTAAGTGCGGCCTTTCACATAGGCGAAAGTCTTTTCGTCGGGCGCGACCAGGCCGGCGCGGGCGCCCGCCTCGATCGACATGTTGCAGACCGTCAGGCGGCCCTCGACGCTCATCTCCTCGAAAGCGCGGCCGCGATATTCGATGACATAGCCGGTGCCGCCCGCCGTGCCGAGCACGCCGATGATGTGCAGCACCAGATCCTTGGGGGTGACGCCGGGCGTCAGGTCGCCCTCGACGCGCACTTCCATCGTCTTCGACTGCTTGAGCAGCAACGTCTGCGAAGCCAGCACATGTTCGACCTCGGACGTGCCGATACCGAAGGCCAGCGCGCCCAGGCCGCCGTGGCACGATGTATGGCTGTCGCCGCAGACGATCGTCGCGCCGGGCAGGGAGAAGCCCTGTTCGGGGCCGACGACATGGACGATGCCCTGCTCGATATCGGTATCGCCGATATAGCGGATGCCGAAATCGGGCGCGTTCTTTTCCAGCGCGGCGAGCTGCTGGGCGCTTTCCCTGTCGGCGATCGGAATGCGGTTGCCGGCGGCGTCGAGGCGCGCGGTGGTCGGCAGGTTGTGATCGGGCACCGCGATGGTGAGATCGGGGCGGCGCACCTTGCGGCCGGCCATGCGCAGCGCTTCGAACGCCTGCGGGCTGGTCACTTCGTGCACGATGTGGCGGTCGATATAGATCAGGCAGGTGCCGTCGTCGCGACGATCGACGACGTGGGAATCCCAGATCTTTTCGTAGAGGGTGCGGGGTTTGCTGGCCATGAGGGGCAGCTAGGCCCGTCGCCGCGTCATTTCAAGCGCGTTCGGAGCGCGGTCTCGCCAGGTGGACAGACCGCGCTCCGCTGATTCAGGGCATGCAACTAAGGTCGAAGAGTTCCCGGGCGATCAGCCGCGGCGGTTGTCCCAGTCGCGGCGCTCCATGCGCAGGGCGACGCGAACCGAGTTCACCCGATCCTGCAGGTTGCGCACTTCGGCCCGGGTCAGGCCGCCACGCGCATACTGGCCGTAAAGGCGCTGTACGTCGGCGGCTTGGCGACGAAGGCCGGTCGCCTCGCGCTGCGAGATCGTGCGGCGCGCGGCGGCGCGGTCGATCGCGTTGCCGAGCGCGTTGATGTCCTGCCTGATCTGCGTATTGCGGGCGGGAGTCATCTGCCAAGCGGCTTCGTGGCGATTGTCGTGGCGTCCGTCGTGACGGCTGTCGCGCGCCTGGGCGGGCATGGCGGTGGCGAGACCGGCGGTGGCGGCGAGGATGAGGATCAGGGACTTTTTCATCTTGGTGCTCCATTCCTTGGGGGGCACTGCAATAATAGTCCGGACCGCCGCTTTGATCCCGTCGCCTGTTGTAAGAGAGTGTCGCAGATCGCATCGCCTTCGCGATAACTGCGCCGGGCCATGACGCCGGAAACGCACGCTGTGGCGCGTGTCCGGCGCGATGCAGCCGGATTTCAGGACGCCTGCGGTTTGGCCTGCAGGTTGTAGCGGGTGCGCAGATAATTGATCCGATCGCGCAGAGTCTCCGCTTCCATGGCGCTCAGGCCATCCTTGCTGATCTTTTCGAAGAAGCTGCGGATCGCGCCGGCCCGGCCGCTCAGATAAGCCGCATCTGCGCCGGTGATCTGCTGGGCGGTAGCGGCTTCTTCTACATCGCGTTCGAAGACGGTCATTTCATTGGCGGCCGCGCTTGCCTCATCGGGCGACAGGACTTGGGCATGGGCGGGCGCGCCCAGGCAAAGCATCAGCGGCGCGGCCAGGCCGAGCATGGCCTTGCGGTGCTTCGTCATCGCGTTTTCGTAAACCATTCTTCACCTTTCACCACGGTGGATTCGCTCTTGGATTTACGTCATTTTGCGACGAATCGAATGGTGAAATTAACCATATCGTGCGGCTTCGGCGCACGGAAACGGGACACCGCGATTGGCCAGCCATCGACGATGGGGCTATAAGCACGGACATGCCGCCGATCCTTGCCGCCGCAACCGTACTAGCCGCGATGACGGCGATGGAGATCGTCGCCTGGGCGAGCCATCGCTACGTCATGCATGGCTTCGGCTGGGCTTGGCATCGCGACCATCACGAACCGCACGACCGCCTGCTGGAAAAGAACGATCTTTTCGCGATTGTCGGCGCGGCGATGAGCATCGCCATGTTCGCGCTCGGCAGCCCGCTGGTCATGGGCGAGGGCGCCTGGGAGCCGGGCACCTGGATCGGGCTCGGCATCCTGGGCTACGGCATCGTCTACACGCTGATCCACGACGGGCTGGTGCACCAGCGCTATTTCCGCTGGGTGCCGCGCGGCGGCTATGCCCGCCGGCTGGTGCAGGCGCACCGGCTGCATCACGCCACCATCGGCAAGGAAGGCGGGGTCAGTTTCGGTTTCGTCTTCGCGCGCGACCCCGCCGCGCTGAAGCGGGAACTGCGCGAACAGCGCCGCGCCGGGATCGCGGTGCTGCGCGAGGCGGTCGAGGATTGAGGGTAAAGTATTTTACTGCGAATAAAATAATATGCTAGTGGACGGGGCATGGAAAAGGTTGGCAGGGGCAAACTGAAATCGGTCGAGGACGCGGCGGCCCGCGACGGGGGCGCCACGGGTTCATCCGCGCCGGAACCGCCCGAACGCGATCTCGAACGCGCGCTGGGCACGCAGATCCGCACGTTCCGTCGCCAGCAGGATTTGTCCATTTCCGATCTGGCCGGCGCCGCCGGGCTGTCGATCGGCATGCTGTCGAAGATAGAGAACGGCGGCATCTCGCCGTCGCTGTCGTCGCTCCAGGCGATCTCGCGGGCGTTGCAGGTGCCGCTGTCCTCGCTCTTCGCCTCGTTCGAGGAGCGGCAGGACTGTTCTTACGTCAAGGCCGGCAACGGCGTGACGATCGACCGGCGCGGCACGAAGATCGGCCATATCTACCAGCTTCTGGGGCATGTCCTGCGCGGCGACGTGGTGGTGGAGCCTTATCTCATCACCCTGCGCGAGGACGCGGCGGCGCATACCGGGTTCCGGCATAGCGGGATCGAGTTCCTCTATATGCTGGAAGGCGAGGTGCACTATCGCCACGGTTCGGAAACCTACCATCTCCAGGCGGGCGACTCGCTGCTGTTCGACAGCAGCGCGCTGCACGGGCCCGAGCACCTGAGCGGGGCCGAGACCCGTTACCTCTCGATCATCATCTATCCGCGCCTGTGATCCGCGCGGACGCCTGCGAGGGCGTATCTCTGCTGTAGTCCGAGATGCCGGCAGCCGCTCTCTAATGGTCGTGATTTCCTATCAAGAAAATATCTTTCCTTTTGATTGACGATCAACCGGACTCTCCGCTACCTAGGGCGAGAGAACGGTAGGTCGGAAAATCGCATGTGTGGAATCGTGGGTCTCTACATCAAGGACCCGTTACTGGAGCCGGAACTGGGCGCGCTGCTGGCCGGCATGCTGGCGGTGATGAGCGATCGCGGCCCCGACAGCGCCGGCTTCGCGGTCTACGGATCGGGCGGGGAAGGGCGCATCAAGCTGACCCTGCGCGGCGTGGACCTTGCCGGCGTCGCGGCCGCGATAGGCGATGCGCAAGGCACGGTGCGCGACACCCATCTCGTACTCGAAATTGCCGCCTCGGACGAAGACCGCGTGCGCGGCTGGCTGGCGCTCAACCGGCCCGATCTTGTCGTCATCGGCGCGGGCAAGCGGATCGAGCTTTACAAGGAAGTCGGCCTGCCGGCGGATGTGGCGCGGCGCTTCGACCTTGCGGGCATGCGCGGCACCCACGGCATCGGCCATACCCGCATGGCCACCGAAAGCGCGGTGACGACCGATGGCGCGCACCCGTTCTCTACCGGTGCGGACCAGTGCCTGGTGCATAACGGCTCGCTGTCCAACCACCGCTCCTTGCGGCGCATGCTGGAGCCCAGGGGCATCCGCTTCGCCACCGACAACGACAGCGAAGTCGCCGCCGGATACCTGAGCTGGAAATTGCGCGAAGGCGCCACTCTGGCGCAGGCGCTGGAAGCCGGCCTCGACGATCTGGACGGGTTCTTCACCTTCGTCGTCGGCACCGAGAACGGCTTCGCGGTGCTGCGCGATCCGATTTCCTGCAAGCCGGCGGTCATGGCGGAGACGGACCGCTACGTCGCTTTCGGTTCCGAATATCGCGCGCTCGTCGGCCTGCCCGGCATCGAGAAGGCCCGCGTGTTCGAGCCCGAGCCGGCACGGGTCTATGCGTGGGAGCGCAACTGATGCAGGTCGTGGACCTGGCGGTGACGCCCAAGCGCGAACTGAACGGCCGGCTTCACGCGCTGCCCGCCGATACCGGGGAGACAGCATGGCGGATCGATAATCCGCAGGGCCAGCACGCGCTCGTCGCCGGGCTGAATGCGCCGCTTCATGTCGAGATCGCCGGACATGCCGGATATTACTGCGCCGGCATGAACCAGCACGCGACGGTCGTGGTGCGCGGCAACGTCGGCGTGGGCGTCGCCGAAAACATGATGTCGGGCAGGGTCCACGTGAAAGGCGACGCCAGCCAGTCGGCCGGGGCGACGGCGCATGGCGGGCTGCTGGTGATCGACGGCGATGCCTCGGCACGCTGCGGCATTTCGATGAAGGGCGTCGATATCGTCGTCAAAGGCTCG
>Ga0075362_10000130_pt1 | contig 20769 bp, 20 predicted proteins | sample EndMetdeltDD1762_FD_71397 | JGI IMG/M metagenome (GOLD analysis project Ga0075362, IMG submission 71397) | Populus endosphere microbial communities from Tennessee, USA - Endosphere MetaG P. deltoides DD176-2 | ecosystem: Host-associated > Plants > Roots > Endosphere | place: USA: Tennessee...
TTCTAAGGCCGTCGAGCTGGAAACGGTTGACCCAGAGCTAAAACATAATATTCTACTTCGAAAGTTATCTCAGCTTGTGGTGCCGCATGTATTACGAGGGGATGAGCCTCGTTCGCTCAAGCCTGCAGACACGAAACCGCCTGTCGCGACAGCCCGCGCTCCGCTGGAACGCCCTAAAACACCCGCAAAGCCACAGTCTGTCCGCGAAACTCGGCCGGTAGCTCCGCAAGAGCAGATTGTTGCGGTTAATGAGCCGGTGGATGGCGAGATTACGCTCTTTTCGCGTTCGGCCGAGATGGCACAAGAACCACAGCCCATTACGCTTATCAGTGATAATGAAAAACCCAAACCCGCTCGTCGTGCAGAACCAAAGTCTGGACGCCCGCCAAAAGCCGTGCAAGAGCCTTCTGCAACGGGTGAAGAGGCTGCTATACAACCTGGGGACCAGGATGAAAATGCTGAAAAACCAAAGCGCCGACGCCGACGACGCCGCAAAGCTAAGTCCGAAGGTTCAGCAAGCTCGCCTTCTGACACGCCAAGCGCATAGCGTTTATGCTGTAAAATCTGCTAGCACGGTGGCCAGAAGGGTATAGAGCGCGTATACTGAGAAGCAACTAACCGGATAATCATGCAGGAAAAACCTACCCGAAAAATGCGCAAACGAATATCTTTCGGCGGCGTGGCCATGCTGCTTATCAGCTCAGCACTTATTGGCCAGCTACTGGGTTTTTTGCGCACCAAACTGGTGAACGCAAACTTTTCCTCAGCAGGACCAAACAGCACTGACGCATACTTTGCAGCCTTCATTATCCCTGACCTCTTCTTTTACACGCTTGCTGCCGGCGCATTGGGTGTGGCGTTTATGCCAGTGCTTTCTGATCGCTTGCACAAGGGTGATAAAAAAGGAATGTGGCAGCTGACTTCAAGTTTACTTAACTTGTTAAGTATGGTGATGTTGGCTGTGGCGGTGGTTATATTCTTCTTTGCCGAACCCTTAATTAAACACGTCGTTGCACCGAACCTCACGCCGCAACAGCTTGAGAACGCAGTCAATATCATGCGGTTGCTAGCATTAAATCCGCTGTTCTTCACGCTCTCAGGAATCCTGACGAGTGCCCAGCAGACCCTGGGGCGATTCTTCTTTTTTGCTATCGCGCCGTTGTTTTACAACTTATCGATCGTAGCCAGTATTTACATTTTCCACGACAGCCACATCGGACTGGTGGGCTTAGGTATCGGTGCGTTTGTTGGTGGTTTGTTGCAGTTCCTGGTGGTTACTATCGGTCTGTTTGGTACCGGTTTTAAGTGGAGCCCGACAATTTCGTGGCGCAACAAAGACTTTAAGACGGTGCTTCACCAACTACCGCCGCGTTCGCTTGACCAAGGAATTGACCAAGTACAAAGCGTCGTGGAGACTAACTTGGCCAGCCAGTTGGGTACCGGAAACCTGAGCTACTACAACAATGCCTTTACTCTGCACATGGCTCCGATTTTGCTGCTGGGCACGGCAATCTCAACAGCAGCATTCCCGCGTCTCAACAAACGGCTCTCTCAGGGAAGGCCGGATCTTTTCCGATCTGATTTCTTGCGGGTGCTGCGTATTATGATTTGGCTGACCATTCCGGTGGTCATTATCTGTTACTTCGCCCGAGGCTACTTTGCTCGCTTGATCTTTGCCAATGATGCGCCAGATATTGCCTTGATTTTCGGATTCCTGACCGTGGCGATTTTCTTCCGGGTTATTTACGCGATCATCTCTCGTTGGTTTTACGCTCAGAAAGACAGTAAGACGCCGCTATTCGTGTCTGTGTTTACTATTGGTCTGAACATTGTTTTGGCAACATTATTAGCCCGTAAGTCTGCCTACGGTATCGCAGGACTGGCGATGGCGCAGTCTATTGTGGCAGCTGTAGAGGTAGTTATCTTATTCGGTATCATGCTGCTACGCGATCGCGGTTTGTTTAACGCCCGTTTCTGGGGTGGCGTGATGCGCATCATATCAGTAGCTGGGTTTAGCGTACTCATGGCTTACACGATGGTTTCGCTTCTACCACTGAGCAGCAACGACGTTGGTTTTACGCTCGGCATTAAGCTCGCCGCAATAGCAGTTACGACGATGATTGTTCATGTCTGTATTTCTGGCTTATTCGGACTAGAAGAAGCGCGCCCGATCTTTAAGCAGATCAAGCGCGTGCTTCGTCCAATACGAATTCAGTACTAGCAATTAGTAAGCGTTGCAGGCACGTACCGTAACTGTGCATGGCTCGCTCTGGAAATTCTGAAAGTTATAGGTGAGCTTATATTCTGCACCATCATCTATGCGAACCAATGACGCGTTGACGCTGGCATTTTTTGGCGTAACGTCGATATGGAATTCAGGTTCAGGAAAGTTATCCTCAAAGATACCCACAACAAGACTTGTCATTTCTCCGGAGTCGACCTTTGTTTCACCAATAAGCTCTGCTTCTTTGCCATTGGCGCAGGTGTTTGTCTTTTGTATTGTGGTGGCTTGCGTTGTGTTCATACGTTTCCTTCACAGGTATTACGTTATTGTTATCGCGCCCAATTTTCATAACCTTACAAAAGCGATGCATAGTATGTGTAGGTTATCATTGCCAAAACTTAAGGAAGCTGTTACTCTATGTAACTATGGAATAGCGCACAAATTTAAATGGTGGTGCAGCTGCTATTTTGATGATACATGTCCAATTCGGAACATGCAAATAATTGTTTATGAAATACTATAAGAATACCGAACTAGCCGAACTCTATCACGTCTCCGAAAAGGCCGTACGCAATTGGGTCGAATCTACAAGTAATGGTAAGCTCGATCTCGAACTTACCATTATCAACGGGCGCCAATACGTGGCAAACACATCCAAGAATCACCGTATTATCGAAGCGCAGGTGGAAAAGGGAAAGAAATTTAAGAATACCCGTAGCCACAAGGTCATTGAGCCAAGTAAGCGTTTTTACGAATTGTTTACCCCTACAGAAATTGCCGACATCATGCTGAACATCGATGTTCATAATGAAATTCCGCTGCAATATACCTACTTTGACGGTGGCGCATCTGAGTGGGCAAACTATGTACAGCGCATTTTAAGTAACAGTTCGTCGCCGAGTACACCGCGAAGTACGATTGAGCTGCTAAAAAAGGTTGAACCACAACTCGAAGCAGTTATTGAGGATCGCAAGGTTATTAATATTATTGATATTGGCATCGGTGATTGTTCGCCGATTAGAGGATTTTTAGCATTTCTTATCGAGCGCGGTATCACGGTTCGTTATATTGGCATCGACCTCAGTAAAGATATGATCGAAATTGCTAAGCGTAATCTGGAAGAGTGGTTTGGTGATAAGATTAGTTTCGAGGCACGCAGGCGTGATATTAACCATGAACTCTTCAGAGACCTGACCGTAGAGGAGTTATACAGCACCGCGCAGCAGCGGCCTTTAAACATCGTACTATTTCTTGGAGGTACGCTTTCAAACTTGCGGCAGCCGAATCATGTGCTGCAAGGTATTAATAATAGTATGGGGCGTGACGACATCCTTATTTATAGCCTTAAGATTGACTCTGAAATGTCGCGTCGTTACTTTCACGACAACAATGGTGGTTTGAGTCCTCACGGTTTGGTGCTGGACCTACTGAATATTGATGAATCATATTACGAAGTCGAACAATTCTATGACGAAAAAACGCGTGCTCGCTATATCCAGGCTCGACTAAAGTTAGATGTATCAATAAAGTTCTCCTTCGGTAATGGTGAAAAAATCTTGGCCCTAAAGAAGGGTCAGGCGATTGTTGTATGGCGCGCTGTGCACCGTACCGCTGTCGAAGTTATTAACCAATTCGACGAAAATGGTTTTGATCTATTACAGGCCTCACTTACGCGTGATCGTAGCTTCTTGCTAACGATCTCTAAAATCAAAGTTGGCTAGCACAACAGCCACTTAATGATACGATAATATTTTCGGATCATGTCAACCAATTGAGCTATAGGTAGCGCGCCGCTCGCTATTTGTAGCGACCTCTGTTATAATAGGCACCAAATGACACAAGATCATATCCGAAACTTTTGTATTATTGCCCACATCGACCACGGTAAAAGCACCCTTGCCGACCGTCTTTTAGAGATGACTGGTACTATTCAGAAGCGTGATATGAAGGCTCAGTTGCTTGACCGAATGGACCTGGAACGTGAACGTGGTATCACTATCAAGTTGCAGCCAGTACGGATGGACTACAAAGGCCATCAGCTTAACCTTATTGATACGCCGGGGCACGTGGACTTTAGTTATGAGGTATCACGCAGTCTTGAAGCATGTGAAGGCGCGATTCTTGTTGTTGATGCGACGCAAGGTATGCAGGCGCAAACATTGGCTAATGTGTATCTGGCGATGGCCGCGGACCTTACGATTATTCCGGTGCTCAACAAAATTGATCTGCCAGCCGCCGATGTTGATCGTGTCACCAAGGAAGTGGTCAGCTTACTTGGCTGCGACCCGAGCGAAATCTTGCATATTTCTGCCAAAACAGGGCAGGGCGTTGACGCTGTATTGGAGCGCATTGTTGCTGACGTGCCAGCGCCAACCGGCAAGACTGATGCGCCGACGCGTGCGCTTATTTTTGACAGCTATTATGACGACTACCGTGGTGTTATTTTGTACGTCCGCGTGGTGGACGGCGAAATCAAGAAATCAGCGAATATTCGCATGATGGCCACTGGGGCGCCCGGTATTGCTCTAGAAGTTGGGGCGCTCAAGCCAGATATGACTGCCAATATGGCGCTGCAAACCGGCGAAATCGGCTATATCGTAACTAACCTTAAAAGTACCCGAGAAGCACGCGTCGGTGACACTGTAACGCTTACAGCTACGACCGAACAAACCGAAGCTCTGCCAGGCTACAAAGACGTAAAACCGTTTGTATATGCCGGATTTTTCCCCGATAGCAATGAAAATTATCAGCTACTTAAAGATGCTGTCGAAAAACTGTCCTTAAGCGATTCAGCACTACAGTTCGAGCCGGAAAACTCACCGGTGCTTGGTTTTGGTGTGCGCATTGGTTTCTTGGGACTTTTGCATATGGATATCGTGCGCGAACGCTTGGTGCGCGAGTACAATCTTGACCTCGTTGTCACTAATCCGTCGACGGACTACCAGGTTACGCTCATGAATAACGACGAAATTGATATCAAGAGTGCCGCGGATCTTCCTGACCCGGCCAAAATTGCTGAAATCCGCGAACCGTGGATCAGGGGCGAAATTGTTGTACCGCAAGAATATGTCGGCGCTGTTATCCAGTTGATCGTAGGTAAACGTGGCCTGCAAAAGAACCTAAGCTACATCGATGAGCGTACGCTTATTAGCTTTGAGGCGCCACTTGCCAACTTACTCACCGACTTTTACGATCAGCTTAAAAGCCTGACCTCTGGCTACGGGTCGTTTAACTACGAACTAGCTGATTATCGTGCCGAAGACCTTGTTCGTCTCGACTTTTATGTCGCAGGCGAACGCGTTGACGCATTGGCTATTATGGTGCACCGTACCGAAGCAGAGCGTGTTGGCCGCGACATCGTCCAGAAGCTCAAAGAGGTTATTCCTCGCCAGCAGTTCCCGGTTGCGCTCCAGGCGGCCATCGGCGGACGATTTATCGCCCGCGAAGACATCAGCGCATTCCGCAAAGATGTTACAACCGGTTTGTACGGCGGTGACGTATCGCGTAAGAAGAAGGTTCTTGCCAAGCAAAAGAAGGGTAAAGCCCGTATGAAACGCTTTGGCAAAATCGACATTCCAGCCGAAGCCTTTACGGTCATGCTCAAGCGTGACTAATCTCTGACGAAAGAAGCGCTGCGATCGCTTTGCCGATAGGTAACACTAGCTCAACACCAAATGGTGACAGGTAGCCATCTTCTGATATTTGCCATATTTCACCACGTTGTTTCACGACTGCTCTATATTAATCAATTATAGAACAACAGGCTGAAATGAGACATTTATGTAATTACTACTACACCCTTAGGTAATCAGCTATATTGCTTTTTTTACGAAGCTTGTTTTGGGGTTGTACCTCGAACCAGCTCTATGGATAATGCGGCCGTCACGCAGTTAGGCTAACGCATCTACCCTGGCGCGTGACACTGATATTATTTTGGAGGGTTCACATGGCGCGACTTCCACATCCAGGAGGCGATAGCGATCGATGGGGCGGTATACTCAACGAGTTTCTACTCCACGAGCACAATAGTGATGGCACGCATGACACGGCGGCATTGTTGGCTATGCCAAATACGGCGGGCAGGGTATTAGTTTCGGCCCCAGGACTGCATAAAGATGTGCAGTGGCAACAACCAAATAAACAGCTTGTGGGCTTAGCGAATGTTGATAATACTGCCGATATAGATAAGCCTATTAGCACAGCAACACAAACGGTACTTGATTCGCTCGAATCGGCCAAGGCAAATGATGTAAACGTCGTGCACAAGACGGGCAATGAGAGTATTGCCGGTGATAAAGACTTTACTGGCAGTATGCAAATGACGCTCCAAGACATAACACCGGGTATTCCGCTAACGAATGCTAATGGGGTGTGGCGTCTTGTTGGTGGCGACGGCACAACGCACATGGCCTTCTTTAAGGATATGGATGGTGACGGCGACTATGACGCAGATATATGGTTCAAAGATAATGGCTATCTTGTGGCGACAAATACTTTTCATTTGCGACCAGGCTATAGCGACGGCGGTGTCGAAAAGGGTCGTGTAGTTATTGTCTCAGAGCTTGATGAAACAACTGGCTTGGGCGTTAATTATATTCAGTCAGGCCGGAATTTTTCGGGCACTACCTTCAACGATCTGGTGTTTTCTCGCTACAAATCATCATTTCGGTGGCTTGTGTTAGACGAAAGCCAGAATGGCTATGCCGGATTTGGACTCACGGGCGGTACAACGCCGGATGACGCACTCGCTCGCATTCACGCTAAAGATGGTGCAACGACTATTGCCCTCTTTGAGGGTACTAACGAAAGTGGTACCGCACGTATAGCACTCAAGGATATTACAACTTCATCTGGCAGCGCAGTGACAGTCGGTGCATTTGGTGATTTTATGATTCTCCGTGCCGGCTCTACCAATTCCGCCCGATTATCCTCTTTGGGGCTATATGTGGGCGGCAATGTTACACCGACGGCACGGCTTGATATCACGGCAAGCTCAACGACTGCTGCCTCAATAAGGATCCGTGCTGGCAGTGCGCCAACAGCTCCTAATGATGGTGATATGTGGTATGACGGCACGAACGTATCGTTTCGAGCTGGAGCTTTAACTCAGGTATTGGCAACTAAGGCCTACGCCGATAGCGGTGGATGGACAAGTGTGCCTGCAACGTCCACGAGCAGTGGTATTGCAGGCCAAAAAGCGTATGATGGTACGAATCTATATGTATGCGTGGCTGCAAACACATGGCGTAGAACGGCGCTCTCTAGCTGGTAGTAAATCCAGGCAGGTGGTTATTGTGCCTGAAGCGCCTTGAGATCGGAAATAATTTCTGCAGCATGCTTCTTAGGGTCAACGCCTTCGTACTTCTTGGCGATGACACCTTTCGGGTCGATGATGAATGTATTGCGCGCCGTCCCCATGTACTCACGACCCATAAACTTCTTAGGCTGCCACGACTCATACGCTTCGATAGTTACATGGTCGGGGTCGCTCAGGAGCGTGAAGTTTAATCCATGTTTATCGGCGAACTTTCGATGACTGGCTACGGAATCTTTACTGACACCTATTACAACTGCGTTTCCCAATGCGGCGATTGCATCACGCGCATCTCGGAAAGCACATGCTTCGGCAGTGCAGCCGGAGGTGTTATCCTTGGGATAAAAGTACAGAACAACCCATTTGCCTGCGTAATCCTTAAGGCTGTGGACAATGCTATCCTGATCGATGAGCGAAAAATCGGGTGCTTTCATTATGCAAACTACTCCATTACATAGGCATTGTAGGCGACTTGCCGCTCTTTTGACAGTTTATATGGTGTGTGTCCGCACTTTACGCTATAGTAGCAGCATGGAACGTAGTGCAGCACTTCTTGAGAAAATCAAGACATACCAGCCACAGGCGCAGAAATTGGAGCCGTACAAGCAAACGCCTCTGTTGTTTGCGGTGGGAATTAGTGGTGCCGGCAAAAATACTATCATGGAAAATCTGCTGACCCGTTTTGCGGATGACTATCATCCTTTTGTGACACACACAACGCGTGCGCCACGTCAGAATCACGGCGTGCTAGAACAAAACCACGTAGATTATCATTTTATCGATATAGCTACCTCTGAACAGATGCTCGACAATCACGATTATATCGAAGTCAATTTTTATAGCGGCAATATCTATGGGTCGAGCGTTTCGGAAATCGAACAAGCACACCACGAACACAGGATAATCATTGCCGATATCGACGTTAATGGCGTGGCTAATTTTGTTCGTTTAGGTATGAACGTGAAGCCGGTTTTTATCTTGCCGCCCAGCTACGAGGTGTGGCAAGCGCGCGTCCACGCTCGCAACAATAACGCCACCGACCCTGCGGATTGGCGCAGGCGTATGCAAACCGCTCACGATGAGATTCAGCACGCGCTTGACTCTGACTATTTCTACCTCGTTGTTAATGATGATCTAGAAAAGTCAGTTACCGTGGTGAATGCTATTGCCCATGACTCAGGCGCTATAGACCGTCGTCCACCAGAAGCCGTCCGTGCCGCTCAGGATATCTTGCAAGGTATCGAAGCTGCACTCCAGAAGTAATATAACAAGCGAACAATGTGTAGACGACCCGTTAGGATCCACAGAGCGCTTGTTATATTACAAGGACCAGAGTATCTTACGGGTAGTTTGACGGTGGTTGTTGGTGGGCTACAGCTCCGGGATGTCGCTGCCGTACTTGTCGACGACCGCGATGCTCAGGACGGGTGTTGCCGATTTCCGGGTCGGACTCGTGGTTGCTGCCCAATTTTTCAGACACGATCGTCTTTCTCCTTAAGATACGACCCAAAGGACGCATAGTGACTATCCAGTACACTACCGCAAGTGGCAATTTCCATCTCTAGCACTCTTGACGATTGAGTGCCAAGAACACTATCATATAAGGTATGACAGATCGACAAAAACAGATCTTGTGCTCCATTGTCGAGCAGTACGCTGAAGTTGCCAGCCCGGTAGGCTCAAGTCTGCTTGCCAAAGTCTTTAACGTCAGTTCGGCCACTATCCGCGCTGAAATGGCAGAGCTGGAACGTTTAGGATTTATTGACCAACCCCATACCAGCGCCGGTCGCGTCCCGACGGATAAGGGATATCGCTTTTACGTAAACAGTCTGGCCGACAATCCTCGAGAGTCAACACATGAGCGGCGCGCTGAACGAGCGTTAAGCGCCCGGGTACAAACAGGGGCACTGCCTGAGCGCGCTATTCGTAACGCGGTTGATACGCTCGTGGAACTTACGCATAACCTGGGACTGGCAACCATCGGTAATCAGCTCTACATGAGCGGGCTTTCCAACTTGTTTGGCCAGCCGGAGTTTATGCAAGCTGGCCAAGTGCGGCAGGTTGCACAACTATTGGATAATCTGGAACCGTGGCTGCACGAAGCTGCGCCTAACGAGCCGCTGAGCGTGTATATCGGGCGCGAAAATCCTATTGGCCGAAGCGCGGGCTGTTCGCTGATTATCAGCCGTTTTCGTAGCCCGTACTCTGACACGAGTTACATCGGCGTTCTGGGGCCAACGCGCCAGAGCTACCGTGATGTCATGCAACTGGTGCAGTTTGCTGGCCAATCACTCGAGGAGGCGCTCTACAATAGACGCGAGCACTTATCAGAAGGCACCCATTGATTACATAACAAGATAGAGGCGAAGACATGACTAAAAAACCAAACGAAGATACTAACGACAATACACAACCAACAGACATTCCTGCCGAGGACGTTGCCTTGCTGCAACAACAGGTTGCTGATTTAACAGAGGCATTACAACGTGAGCGCGCCGACGCTACCAATATTCGCCGCCGCCATGACGAGCAGATTTCCAAACTTAAGACGACCATAAAAGCCAGTGTTGTTGCCGATCTACTGCCTGTTATTGATAATTTTGAGCGTGCGCTCAAGCATGTGCCCGAAGATCTGGCTGAAAATGACTACGTAAAAGGTGTTCAGGGTGTCGTCAAGCAGTTTGAAAAGACGCTCGCCGACATTGGTGTAGTACGCATCAAAACCGTTGGCGAAGAGTTCAATCCGCACCTGCATGAAGCTATCTCTATGGAGGAAGGTGAGGGCGATAAAGAGGTGGTAAGCGAAGAGCTACAGTCTGGCTATCAGTTGGGTGACGAAGTCATCCGCCACGCTATGGTACGCGTAAAATCCCAATAGTAACTAAGCTCTGCGACCGAAAATAAATGGCCGCAGCTGCTCTTGTTCAATCGTTGTGCGGGCGGTTCTCATTTGGCGTGCATGTTTACCGAACGGTAGATCGTGCATTGCTCCGGCAAGCTCTTGGCGAATAATTTGTGCGGCATTTCCACTGGTACGCCGCGCCATTATCTGACCGCCCAAGAATGTACCAAAATTGCGATCCCACGTATCTACAACGAGCTCGAATCGGGCTGCACGAGCTGTATGATCGGCATCTGTAATGTCGCGCTTTAGTTCGGGCCGCGTCTGTGTACGATCTGGCTGCCACAACTGGTCGCCGTGATAATAGGGTGTTTCATCCGAACTGCTATCCCACCGGCTGTCTACTGCGACCCGGCCGAGGCGTGTATACGGACCGCCGCAGAGGATCAGCATGAGCCCTCGCGAGGCTATAAGCTCTGGGTCATGACCGCCTGCATGCGCTGTTACTTCGACGATGCGGCGTACATCGGGCGGATTGGGAGCTATTGTTAGTCGTTCTTCAAACGCCCAACCGAATGTTTCTTCGGCGAGATATATGTTAGTGGGGATTTCGTGATGTGCTAATTCGGTCATGTAAACCTCCGTATAAGATGTGGGATGTATTCTATCACCTGAACGTGCAGATGAATAGTTTTGGCACTCTTGACATGCGAGTGCTAATTTTTTATGCTACAATTATAACTAGCAAATAATCCAATTGATGTAGATAGGAAAGGGTATATATGGGAAAGATTATCGGTATCGACCTCGGTACAACCAACTCCGCCATGGCTGTAATGCAGTCTGGTAAACCAGAAATTATTGCAAACTCAGAGGGTGATCGCACCACTCCTTCAGTTGTTGCGCTCAACAAGAATAGCGAACGTCTCGTTGGTAAAGTTGCGCGCCGCCAACAGGTCACCAACAGCAAGAACACTATTTATGAAGTGAAACGCCTTATTGGCCGCCGTTTCGAGGACAAAGAAGTTCAGCGTGACCTCAAGCTTATGGGCTATGAAATCGTGAAATCCGGTAGCGCTGCCAAAGTAAAGATGGGCGACAAAGAATACAGCCCTGAAGAAGTCAGCGCCATGATCCTTGGCAAGCTGAAGGCTGACGCGGAAAGCTTCTTGGGCGAACCGGTAACAGAGGCGGTTATCACCGTTCCTGCTTACTTTGACGATTCTCAGCGCCAGGCAACCAAAGACGCTGGTAAGATTGCCGGCCTTGAAGTAAAGCGCATTATCAACGAGCCAACTGCTGCTGCTTTGGCCTATGGTCTTGATAAAGCCGAAAAGAAGGACGAAAAGATCGCTGTGTATGACCTCGGTGGTGGTACATTCGACGTCTCTATCCTAGAACTTGGTGACGGCGTCTTCGAAGTTAAGTCAACCAATGGTGACACCCACCTCGGTGGTGCTGACTTCGACCGCGTTCTGGTGAACCACTTTGTGGATGAATTTAAAAAAGAAAACGGTATCGACATTAGTGACGACAAAGCTGCTATGCAGCGTTTGCGCGACGAGGCCGAAAAAGCCAAGATTGAGCTTTCATCTGCCCAAGAAGTTGATATCAACCTGCCATTCTTGACTGCCGATGCAGACGGTCCCAAGCACTTCGAATACAAGCTGACCCGTTCAAAGTTAGAACAACTGGTTGCTGACCTCATCACCAAGACGGCCGATCCATGTGAAAAAGCCTTGAAAGATGCTGGAGTAAAGGCTAGCGAAATCAACGCTGTGGTATTGGTTGGTGGTATGACCCGCATGCCAGCCGTCCAAGAGCAAGTGAAGAAAATCTTTGGCAAAGACCCAATGAAGGGCGTTAACCCGGACGAAGTTGTCGCTGTCGGTGCAGCTATCCAGGGTGGTGTTTTGCAAGGCGACGTCAAAGACGTACTGTTGCTCGACGTAACTCCTCTTTCCTTGGGTATTGAGACCATGGGCGGTGTTATGACCAAACTTATCGAGCGCAACACTACTATCCCTACAAGCAAGAGCGAAGTTTTCTCGACAGCTGCTGACAACCAGCCGCAAGTAGAAGTCCACGTACTTCAGGGTGAGCGCGGTATGGCCAACGACAACAAGTCACTCGGTCGTTTCGTACTCGATGGTATTCCTTCCGCACCACGTGGTGTCCCCCAGATTGAAGTTACCTTCAACATTGACGCCAACGGTATCCTCAACGTAACCGCCAAAGACAAGGGAACCAACAAAGAGCAGAGTATTACCATCTCTGGCTCTGGCAACCTCGACAAATCAGACGTTGAAAAAATGGCCAAAGACGCCGAAGCACACGCCGAAGAAGACCGCAAAAAGCGCGAAGCTGTCGAAGCTCGCAATATCCTCGACAACACTGTCTACCAGGCTGAGAAAATGAAGGGCGATTACGGCGACAAAATGTCTGATGACGACAAAAAAGCCGTTGATGAAGCTATCAAAGAAGCCAGAGACGTTAAGGAAGACGCCGACAAAGAAACGATCGAAGCAGCTGCCAAGAAGTTGAACGACATCCTGATGCCAATCGGCGCCAAGATGTACGAATCAGCTGATGCTGATGCCGGTACCGATGCTGACGCTGAATCATCTGATAACGCTGAAAAAAAGGACAAGAAGTCTGACAAAAAAGACAAAGACGGCCCTATCGAAGGCGAAGTTGTCGACGAAAAGTAACCTGTACTAACGCAAAATCAGCAGTAACGCGCTATACTAGAAACAACAATGTTTGGTATTAGTAAAAAACAGCCCACCGACGACAAACTACCCGTAATGGTGCAGGTCGTGCAAGATACAGCTACCTTTGCGCTGGCTCAAAAGCTGTGGGCTGAAAATACTCGCGCTATTCGTGCCGATCTGCAAACCCGCAAAGAGTTTTTGCGCTTCGGACTCGTGCAGGCTGGCCAGGCTGTGTGGTTTGAACGTGACCAAGGACGCGAGGATAGCTTCGAACTTATCCTCACCTGGCACGAGAGCGGTAACCGTTTTGCAGACATCTACGTTGTAACGCCTTCGAGCACGCTTGGTTCCAGCGGTGATGCTGCGTATGTCAATAAAGTAATCGAAGCATTGCTCACCACTCCTGCAACCCTACCTGTGGACAAGCAAGCTTAAAATATAAGTATATGGCAGTTTTCGCCAAAATATAGTACGGTATACCAATATGGCCAAGAGAGATTATTACGAAGTTTTAGGTATCGGCAAAGATGCAAGTGCTGATGAAATCAAGAAAGCCTTCCGCAAGGCTGCTATTCAGTATCACCCCGACAAAGAAGGTGGTGACGAAGAAAAATTCAAAGAAGTTAACGAAGCCTACGAAGTCTTAAAAGACGCTTCCAAGCGCCAACGGTATGATCAGTTCGGTCATGCTGGTGTCGGTGGAGCCTCTGGTGGTGGCAATCCTTTTGAAGGATTTGGCGGCCAAGGCGGCCAAAATGTCCACTTTGACTTTGGTGATCTTGGGCTCGGTGACATCTTTGAGAATTTCTTTGGCGGTGGCGGCCAGAAGAGCCAGCAGCGCCAGGCTCGCGGCCGTGACGTAGAGGCAAAAGTTGATATCAGTTTTGAAGATGCCGTATTTGGCACTGATGCTAATATTTCTGTTCACTTGGACGACATTTGTGAGCATTGTAAGGGCACAACCGCTGAACCGGGTTTCGAATTGAAGGCTTGCGATACCTGTGACGGCTCCGGTCAAACCGTACACGTTGTTCGGACCGTATTTGGCAACATTCAGCAGGCCAGCGTTTGCCCAACCTGTAAAGGTACCGGCAAAGTACCCGAAAAGGCTTGTACCGTGTGCCGCGGTAAAGGCACGCAGCATCGTCAGCAAAAGATTGCCCTCAAAATTCCTGCTGGTGTTGATGATGGCGCAACCATCCGCTTGCGCGAGCACGGCGAAGCGGTAGCGCACGGACCAAAGGGCGACCTGTACGTCAATATTCGCGTGAAGCCCCACAAGAAATTCACCCGCGAAGGCGACCTTATCTTGAGCGAAGAGCACATCAGCATGGTTGAAGCTGCACTAGGCACCGAAATTGATATCGAAACTGTTGACGGCGATGTGCGCATGAAGGTACCGGCTGGCACCCAAAGCGGTACCGACTTTAAGCTGGCGAACCATGGCGTGCCGCATCTTCGTGGTAGTACTCGCGGATCACACATCGTAACGCTCATCGTCGATACGCCAACCAAGCTTACAAAGAAGCAAAAAGAACTTCTCGAGGCTTTCGCTGACGCAAGTGGCAAAAAAGGCTTCTGGAAGTAGCCACTCAGCCTATGAACATAGCCATTTTCTCGATTTCAGCGCATGACCCCAATGCTGGCTCTGTACTCATGGCCCAGGCGGCCGAAAAAAGAGGACATACGACTCGCATCAGTACGTTTCAAAATGCTGATGATCGCGCGTGGCTCGCTGAGAGTGATATCCTGATTTTGCGTACGACATATCGGACATACGACGATGTTATCGCGGTAGCTGAATGGTATAAAAAAACTAATCCCACAGGCTTGCTATCCACCGAAGTATGGGGCATCGAGCACTCATTCGATAAATATCTTGCCCACCAAGTCATGCAAGCTCACGGCATTAAAACGCCGGAAACGTACCTTATCCAAACCATGGACGACATTAATCATCTTGGCTTGGATCAAAAACTACCTCTTATCGTGAAGCCCCGCTGCGAAAACCAAGGACGCGGTGTAAAAGCCGTCTATACTCCCGAGGAGCTGGCTAAACACACCCAGGAATTACTCTATGCCTACGGTACCTGCATCGCTCAGTATTTTGTCGCTGAAGCAGAGGGCAAAGACATTCGGGCCTTCGTTATTGGCGACGAGGTTGCTGCTTCTATGGAGCGTCGCGCTCCCGAAGGGTCGGTGGTGGCCAACCTTTACCGCGGCGGTACGGCAGAGGTTATTTCGCTCGATGAAATATCACGAGCACTCGCCATAAAGACCGCTCAGACTTTCAAAGCGTCGTTTGCTGGTATCGATTTACTTCGCTCCAAAGACGGTATGACCGTACTGGAAGTAAATATTTCACCTGGATTTATGCTGGCTGAGATTGCCGACATAGATCTCGCGGATAAAATTATCGAACACCTAATAGCCAAGAAAGAACAACAATGATTGAGGCTCAAACTGTTCCAGCAGACAAGGTATTATTTACGACACGAATGATCCGCGATCAGGCTTTGGCTCGCGGCTGGAAAGTGTGGATGTACTACATAGGCAGCTCGCATTTGCGTATCCAACGCAAAGACGGCAAAGTGCTGGAAATTTTCAGTGCAACACCACCGACGACCTCATATGAGGCGGCTCATCGTGCCGACGATAAATTTCTAACTCACGTTGCATTGCAAGAAGCTAACCTCCCGGTTTCAGAAACATACTTGGTGCGTAATCAAGAAGAAGCACTCGAAAAAGCATCAATTATTTTCGCACAAGGTCTCAAGTGTGTGGTAAAACCGCTTGATGAAGGTCACGGTAACGGCATCACTGTCGGGGTAACCAAGGGCACGATAACAGCGGCTTTTGAGTATGCTCGCACTTTTTCGGAGCGCATCATCGTTCAAACGCACGTCGAACAGCCGATTGACATTCGGGTAGCCTGTATCAACTACAAGTACGTGGCTGCTTTGGTACGAATTCCTGCGCGCGTTATGGGAGATGGCATTCGTACTGCAGGCGAGCTTATCGAACTCGAAAACGCCGGCGAGCATCGTGGTGAAAATTATGTTAAAGCGCTCAACCGCATTAGCAAAGAGCGGGCAGGGGTATATTTGGGTGACGAGTTGAACACCATTCCGGCTAAGGGCCAGTGGCTCCAGGTTTTGGGCACGGCAAATGTTGGAACCGGCGGTGAAACAGTTGACGTAACGAACGATGTGCCAGACTGGCTTATCCAGCAAGCTGAAGAAGCAGCTCGTGTGACGCAATTACCTTCGGTGGGTGTGGATTTCCTGGTAAAGTCTATGCCGCAAAAAACGATGATGCCAGAAGATTTAGAACCCGTTATTGTAGAAGTCAACAAGTGCCCGGCGCTGTTCTTGCACGAAACACCGACTCACGGCCAGGCGCAGCCAACCATTCAAGCGTATCTTGATTATCTCGCCGAACTCTAACAGGCAACCGTAAGCGCATTGACAAAACTGTGTTTTTATAATACAATTAGTGTATTCAGTCATGCCACATTGTGGCAAAAATAAGATAAAATACCTATATGCCAGCAAACGAAAAAAAAGCACCTAAAATTATTGGACAAGCCGAAAAAGTGTCATTTCCTGAGATCGACCTTGACTCTATCGCGGCTCGTATTGATACGGGTGCACGAACTTCGACTATCTGGGCATCTCATACCGAAATTATTGACGGTCAACTTCACACCATTCTGCTCGATGACGTAAAAGGCTATAAGGGTGTTCCCGTAGTTTTTGATGAGTTTGAACGTATCGCTGTGGCGAGTTCCAATGGACACGTTCAGCACCGTTTTCTCGTCCGTATTTTGGTATCTATCAAGGGTAAAAAGATTCGAGCACGATTTACGCTTGCTGACCGATCCACCCAGGTGTACCCTGTGCTTATAGGGCGTAACATTTTACGTGGCAAATTTTTAGTTGATGTAAATAAAGGTCGTTTGATGAAAAACGAGGATAAAGAACGCTGGAGTGAACTCCAGGCTACGCTAGGAGATCAATAATGAGAATCGCAATTTTATCCCGTGGTGCAGCTAACTACACTACCAAACGACTCAAAGAAGAAGCGCTTGCGCGTGGTCACGAAGTAAAAGTTATCAGCTACTCTAAATGTTATATGGCCATCGAAAAGGGCAATCCTGTTGTTTACTACAGAGGAAAGTCCCTGGAGGGCTTCGACGCAATTATTCCGCGTATTGCTCAGAGCTACACCAAGTATGGTTGTGCCGTCGTACGTCAGTTTGAAATGCGCGACGTATATACCACCGCCAAGTCGATTGCTATCGACCGTTCTCGCAATAAGCTCCGTTCATACCAGCTGCTTGCTAAGGCCGGTGTCGGTATCCCTAAGACAGTGTTCGCGCACGAAACAGCCGATCTTGAAGACGTTATCGAGAAGGCCGGTGGCGCACCACTGATCGTAAAAGTCGCTCGCGGTACGCACGGTAACGGCGTGGTTTTGGCCGAAAACGCCAAAGCTGCTAAAGCTGTAATGCAAGCCTTCTACGTGGAAGGCGTGAGCTTTTTGGTGCAGGAATTCGTTAAAGAATCCGCCGGTACTGATATCCGTGCACTCGTTGTCGGCAGCCAGGTTGTGGCCAGCGTAAAGCGTCAAAGCTTGGATGATGATTTCCGATCTAACACCCACCAAGGCGGTGTCGGTAAGCCCGTCAAACTAACGCCCGAAGAAGAGCGTACCGCCGTTAAGGCTGCCAAAGCCATGGGTCTGCCTATCTGTGGTGTCGACATGATGCGCAGTGAACGCGGTCCCTTGGTGCTCGAGGTAAATTCATCTGCAAGCATTAAAACTCCCGAGCTTTTGACCGGCCGAAACGTTGCTGGCAAGATTATCGAATATATCGAAAAGAATGCCAAACAACGACAAAAGAAGGACAAAGTCGGTGCCTAAGAAGTTCATTATCGGCATCATTGTCGTTATTGCTCTTGCTATTACATTCGCCGTCCCACTGCTTTTCAACAATCCAGATACAAAACTCGGCAACAAAACGTACAAACTTGAAGTGGCTGATACTGCCGAAGCACGACAGCTGGGTCTTAGCGGCCGCGAAAAGCTCAAAGATGATGAAGGCTTGCTCTTTGTGTTCGACCAGCCTGGTCGCCAATGTTTTTGGATGAAAGACATGAAATTCTCGATTGATATTCTCTGGCTTGATGCCAACAAAAAAGTTGTGCAGCTAGAGAAGAACGTTGCACCGAGTACCTATCCAAACACTTTTTGTGCCGATGACTCTCAGTATGTCATTGAGCTAAAAGCTGGCCAAATACGCGATGCCAAAATCGCTCGCGGCCAAGTCATTGACCTATAGCGCTCATGCTATTATAGAAGCACGATGCCTCAAGAAATATTTTTGATTATTGCCCTGGTTTTGCCCTTGCTGGCTTTAGCTATCTTGCGCATTAACGCTGTGATGGTGTTTTTGAGCCTGTGCCTCGGTGATGTATTGGTGCGCTATGTGGCGAGTGAAGCCAATTCCATGCTGGAGCTTTTTGCGCCAAATGCGCCGTCGATAGGGTTGAGTACAGTCCATATTGTTATTCTGCTGACACCTGCGGTGCTCACCAGCGTTTTTATGCTGTTTAGCGTGCACGGTCGGGGTAAGCAGCTCATGAACATCCTGCCGGCGGCCGGTACATCCTCGTTAGCGGTGTTGCTTGTCGTGCCGCTGTTGCCAGCCGCAACACGCCAGGCAATTCAGGGCCAACAGCTCTGGATGCAGCTCTCCAAACTACAAGCGCTGATTGTGGGTGCGAGTGCGATCTTGAGCCTGCTCTTTTTGTGGGCCCAGCGCCGTCAGGGCGAGCATGGCGAGAAGTGAGAGCGAATACTTTAGGATTGACTTTTTTGCCAAAATCAGGATAATATAATCTGTTAACTACGAACAAAATTGTTGGTAGCACACATCGGGCCCATAGCTCAGCCGGTTAGAGCACCTGCCTTTTAAGCAGGGTGTCCTGGGTTCGAGTCCCAGTGGGCCCTCCAAGAAAAAGAGATCTACGTTGTAGGTCTCTTTTTCTTTGATTGCTTAATGGGGACGAGATGGGGAATGAGTAAATGTGCCAGTGGCACATTTACCTCTAACAGAAAACGAGTCCCAGTATTTGCGATCTAATAGGTCAACGGCAGTTCTTTTGTTATAGTGGGAACAATGAAAAAGTATGTACACAAAAAATCTGCCAGTAAACTCCTCATGATAATAGGCGGCAGTATGTTTGGCGTGGGCCAAATTCTTAGTGTTATTACACTCGTCAATATTTATGGGAAGGCAGGCGAATGTTCAGAGGCCACGAGCTGCTCATTCGGTGTAGAACAAGTTGCAAGTAAGATCGCAGTGGTTGTAGGATACGTTGGTATTGGATTGTTTCTTGTGGGTTTAACAATGCTAGTCATTGAGTCGGCTAAGAAAAAGAAAGCAGAAAAGTCCTGACGCGGCGCTTACTATTGATTTTTATATAGTTTTACTTATCCGGAAGTACCTTCACGGTGGTTTTTTGCTTTTGAATTGAGGCAGCTTGTGCTAGGCTCGCAGCGTGATACGAAAAGTGTTTTGGTTGAGGGTGCCGCGAAGTGTACTTGTAATAAGTGTCTGTACGATGCTTATTATTGGAATCGCTTTAGCGCAGTGGGTGCGGCTCGATAGCCTCTTGTTGATGTGGCTTTTGCTGCCATTTGCGCTCATTAGTCTGCGTAGCCACTCTGTTATTACGGTGCTGTTGTTAGGTGGTATGCTTGGTATTTTTGGTCTGTACCGCGGCACGCAGTATATGGATAAGAAGGCTGTGTACGCCTATTTTGAGGGGCAAAAAGTGACCTTAGAGGCAACGGCCAATACTGACGCGGTGTACGGAAAGCGGTCGCAACTAACTTTTGATGTTCGCGATGCGCACATTATTCAGCCCGAGTTTGCCGAACTAGTAGGCAGTTTGCAGATCAGTGGTTTTGGCGAGCCTATGGTGTATAAGGGTGATCGCGTGTTGGTGAGCGGTAAGCTGTTTACGGCGCGCGGTAATAATTCGGGACGGATAAGTTACGCAAAGCTGACGGTTCTGGAGCGGCGACCATCTGCTATTGATACGATGCGGCGGAAGTTTGCGGCAGGTATTCAATCGGCTCTGCCAGAGCCGATAGCGTCGTTTGGACTGGGCATTTTGGTGGGGCAACGCAACACCTTGCCTGAGGAAGTTTCTGAGCAATTTACCCATGTGGGACTTACGCATATCATTGCAGTTTCCGGCTATAATCTGACAATTATCATGCAAGCCGCGAGCCGTTTGCTGCAGAAAAGATCAAAGTTTCAGTATATGTGTGCCAGCGTGTCGCTGCTTGCTTTATTTTTGCTGTTAGCAGGGTCAAGCCCATCGTTGGTGCGAGCCAGTGTCGTTTGCAGCCTAGGGCTGGTGGCATGGTACTACGGGCGCGTTATTCAGCCGGTGGCGCTCCTTTTGGTGGCTGCGGCAATCACGGCCATTGCTAACCCGCTGTATGTTTGGGGGAATGTGAGCTGGACATTATCTTTCTTGGCATTTTTTGGCGTATTGGTGCTTTCGCCGCTGCTCGTTCGGCGCTTGTATAAAGGCGATAAAAAGCCAGGTCTGGTTACGGGCATTATTATCGAAAGTTTGTGTGCCGAGGTGATGAC
>Ga0075362_10000131_pt1 | contig 20735 bp, 16 predicted proteins | sample EndMetdeltDD1762_FD_71397 | JGI IMG/M metagenome (GOLD analysis project Ga0075362, IMG submission 71397) | Populus endosphere microbial communities from Tennessee, USA - Endosphere MetaG P. deltoides DD176-2 | ecosystem: Host-associated > Plants > Roots > Endosphere | place: USA: Tennessee...
AGCCTACTTTAAACCGTCCACCAGATCCTCCGGATATTCGATACGAATCCCCAGCAGACCGATGGCTTTGGCGACTTTGGCAAAGTTGGGGTTATGCAGTTCGGTTCTATAGTCCAGGAAACCGGCAGCTTTCATTTCGAGTTCTACAAATCCAAGCGAGCCATTGTTGAACACGACAATCTTCACCGGGAAATCCAACTGTTTGAGCGAAAGAATATCCCCCATCAGCATTGCCAGGCCACCGTCGCCAGAAAGCGTAATTACCTGGCGGCCCGGAAAGGTAAGCTGGGCGCCAATCGCCTGAGGGAGTGCGCTGGCCATTGAGCCATGGTTAAACGATCCCAGTAGACGCCGCTTCCCATTCATTTCAAAATAACGCGTCGCCCAAATTGTAGGTGTCCCAACATTGCAGGAAAAAATCGCATCCTCGGAAGCGAGTTTATTGAGTACTTTTGCCACGAATTGCGGATGAATCGGTTTTTTACCAGGCACTTCGGTTGCCAGATCGTCCAACCTTCTGCGCGCTTCTTGATAATGCTGCACTTTGCTGTCAAGTTTCGGTACCAGCGCTTGTAACGTCGCTTTCACATCAACTACTAAACCGATGTTGACTCGGGTTCGCCGACCGATCTGTTCCGGCTGGTTATCGATCTGCGCGTTCGTTGCGGTCTCCGGGTAAAATTGTTGATATGGGAAATCGGTCCCGAGCATCAGAAGGGTGTCGCAATTCATCATGGCATGGTAGCCAGAGAAAAATCCAAGGAGTCCTGTCATACCCGCACCAAACGGGTTATCGTACTCGATATACTCCTTTACCGCGCATTGCCTGGACGATCGGCGCCTTGAGCTTCTCAGCAACTTGAATCAATTCAGTATGTGTATTTGCACAACCGGCACCGGCTAGGATGGTTACCTTCCTAGCGCTATTAAAGGTTGCGGCAAGGTAAGATAAATCAGCTGGTGCCGGCAACAGCGTAGATCGCAACGGTCTAAACTTGATTCGCGGATGTTGCGTGGTCGTCTCCTTTAGCGCGATGTCGCCCGGCAGAACAACCACCGCCACTCCCTGGTGTGAGATAGTAAGTTTGCATCGCCAGCTCAAGCGTCCTCAGCATTTGCTCTGGTTGTGAGACTAATTCACAGTAATGACTGCAATCGAGAAACAATCTTTCCGGATGGGTCTCCTGAAAGTAGTTGCCGCCGATCTCCTTACTCGGGATATGCGCCGTGAATGTAAGGACTAGAACCCGACTCCGATGGCAATCGTAGAGCCGTTGATTAAATGCATATTACCTGGACCACAACTGCCGGCACATACCGCTAATGTTCCAGTCAGATGCGCTTCTGCACCGGCGTAAAAGCGCCGACCTCCTCGTGACACATGGTGATCCAAGTAATTTCCTTACTGGCCCGAATTGTATCGGCGATGCCGTTGAGGGAGTCGCCGGCCACACCAAAAATGCGTTTTACTTCTGCTGCAATAAGTATTTCAATGAATAATCAAGCTACCATTTTCTTGGCCACTTTGATTTATACCCCAGGCTACTAAATTGTAGCCGTAGTCACCAAAGATCCAGTAATTTCCACCAGAGCCTGTCGATTCCAAGCCAAATTACGATGTTAATCGCGCAAAATCTCCACGCATCCAGAAGCAAAAAGAAGTGGCGCGGGCCCCCGTTCCATAGTGCGTCATGCTGCTGAACAAGTTACTAAAAATCCAGAAACCAGAACCGTCAGCAAAGGGGAAGTCCTCAAAGCAACGGCGACGGATAGAAATCCAGTGAGAACTCACATGTGCCGTCTGACTAACATCTTACGTTCTCGTTCCTGACATTTCGATTGTGATTCCGGATTGCCAAGACCTCTGTCAGTTAAGGCTTATTTGCAGACAGAAATCTCAGACTGACACCTATAAAAAACGTCACCTCTTGAGGACAGAGAAGGTGGTTTTCTGCAAGTGATTACCCTCTTAGAACTTTTTCTCGAGCTCTACGTAAAAGTTACGCCCAAACGGATTCGTAGTTATTGTATCGTATCCTTCTACCTGATCAGCAAATGGCGGTGCAGCGTCAAAAACATTGTTCACCCCAAAAATAAGCTTTGTGTTCGCTAGGTATTTTCTCCAACCAAAATTTCCACTCTTTCTACGAGGAGAAACAGCCTTTTCGCCAACCAACTTTTCCCCATCCTCCGCATAACCCGGTCTAAGGGCCTCGGGCGTAAGCTCCTCTGCCTTCCCAAAGCTGTATGCAACCTGGTAATCAAACGTATTCCAGTTTCCGATCACATGAACCTTCCCACTCGGCTCAGGTGTCTGGTCCTGCTCAGAATCCACATAATTCCACGTTACACCGGTCGACAATGTGTCCATCCCGAAAAGCGTCTTCGAATAGAAGACTTGTGCCGAATGTTTATAGACAGGCAAGGTATACCTGCCCGCCTTTACAATGAAGGGTTGGTCAGGAAGATTCTGTATCACGTAACGCCGAATGTAATTCCCATTAAACTCAAAATCGACTTTGCCACACACAAATTCCTTGGTGCTGTATGTGAACCCGAAGTCAAATCCCTCCGTTTCAAGCCGACCAATATTTTGGAAAGTATCATTAATCGCCTGCACCGCACCTCTTGTATCGCGCACAACCGCCCCAGGAAACAGCGATTCGTGGTTCAAAATAAACTGCGGACCGATGCTGGCAATGTTGTTTCTCTTTTCGATATTATAATAATCCACATACACATTGAGACCGTTCAGAAAGCTAACAGGGTTGTGCGCTGGATTCTTCGATCCTGGGGTCCATACGCCACCTAAATAGTAACTGTACGCAAGCTCAGGTTTGAGATTTGGATTGCTTCCTGAAACCAGAAGTGTATCACTGAGAGACCCTGTCTTGGGATCAACCAATCCTGTTTGCAAACCCCTCGTCTGGCCCGAAAACAATTCGGCAATCGATGGTGCACGGAACCCTTCAGAATAGCTCCCTCGGATGGTGAAGTCGTCTAACGGCTTATACCGAAACGAAAACTTCGGCTTCGCAGCGCTCCCAAAATCGCTGTATTCATCATATCTTTGGGCCACTATCACCTCGAATAGTCGAGCACCGAGAAACGACCATTTATCCCCAAGGATTGGCACGGTCAGCTCATAATAACCACTCCGAATCCACCGCTGTCCATTACCGCTGGTCCCACCCATCCAAACGACATCGTTGCTTTGAGTATATATATCTTTGTGATTGATGATTTTGTCATCTCGATATTCCAATCCAAAACCTAATATCATCGCTCCACTCGGCAAACTGAATAGCTCCCCACCCGCCTTTAGACTCCAGATGGCCAGCGAGCTCCGCGCTCGGTCAAAGATTGGCACCTTTGCAGAGTTAACCAAAGCCGTATTGGTTGCATCTCTGTAAACGCTGTTATCTCGAAATGGATTATAATATTGACTGGCCAACCCAGCTGCTGATCCCCCAAGTGCATTCCGCAAACGGGATATTGATAGGTAATTACGGCCTTTGTTCTCTAGGTCGCTCTCCGCATAGAGGTATGAAGCATCGACAAACCAATTGTTCGGCAAGTTGAACAATTGCACACCGATAACATTGCGTGTTGTATCGATCGTAACGGTATGTTGGTGCGGACTCGCATCTAACGCGCGATAGAAAATAGGAATATCCTGGCCATATGGGTTATATGGATTGTTGGCTGGCACCACCAACCCGAAGCTGCTCGAAATGAGGCTTGGCGCAAGCTGTATATTTTCTTCTTGATGCTGATATAAAAACGTGTCGTAAAAGCGCAAGAAATTTGTCGGTTCAAACTTGATCTTTGTGAAATTTCCAATTCGTTGCTCTCTCGGAATGAGATTTGTGTAAGGTGCAAAGTTGTAGTATTGAACCATCGAATTGGGTGAGCCTTGCGCAAAATCTGGCGGCTCCACCCCAATGCCATTCAACCCAGGCCGTCCCAAAACGAAGTTCCCAGTGCTCGGATCCATCGTCTGAAGTCGGTTACCTGAAGCTGAGCTAAGATTGTTATAACCTCGAGAGGAGTGGTCAACATTCGATGAAAAACTGCGATCACTCGATTTGATGGGATCCAGCTCGTAGTAATCCAACGCACTGATGATGCTAAACTTCGACTCATCATTCCAGAGTTTGGAAGCAATCCCGCCAGTCAATGAAGCACGATACTCTGCCCCGTCTCCTCGCTGCGTCACGCCGTAGTGGGTGTACAGATCCGCTCCATTATATTCATCCTTTAGAATGATATTGACTACACCCGCAATTGCGTCCGCTCCATAAGTAGCGCTAGCTCCATCACGTAAGATTTCGATTCGGTCGACAGCGGCAAGGGGCACTGCATTAATGTCTACAAAATTAGATGTCCCATTCTGCGCTAAAGGGAATGAAACCTGTCGTTGACCATCAATGAGTATTAGCGTGTTGTTTTCACCCAGCCCGCGAAGGTTCACTGAAGAGGCACCGGGCACAAAACCCAAGCAACACCCCATCCCCGCATGTGCATTGACGGCTGGAGTGAATGATCCGACGTTTTGAGGCAACGATTGGAGAACGCTTTGAACAGTGGTTGCCCCCCGCCGTTGCGCATAGACGTTATCAAGCGAAGTCACTGGTATTGGACCATCGGCAACACGCGGTACAACATAGCCGGTGACAATGAGGCGCTCAAGTTCTCCAGGTTGGATATCTTCTCCAGGGGTAGCACCCGCATCATTTGTCGAACTTGAGATGGGGAAAGATGCAGCCTGTTGTGCATTTGCTCCCAGCGATATGAGCAAGAATGAACTGCTCAACATAGCTAAACTAAATTTATGCCTGATGATTTTTGTCATTTTACTCCTCAGGTTAAGAAACAAACAGGACAGACGTTGTAGTGTATCAGTCCCACACCTTGGCTAAGGTGTGGCAGACAAATTCAGACGGTTAAATGCCTAACCTAAAATTGAGAGCACCTATCCCAGGCACCAAATAGGATAGGCGTGTAAACAAAACCACAGCTTGTTTCACTCAAACTAATCCTGACACCTGGCAAACGTAAGGTCCAAGAAGACTATAATCTAATTATAGCCTACAAACCTTACAATATATATTACAACTCGGTCGTCAAGAAAATCTTCATCGAACAAATTTGAAAAACACGTCTCCAGCCATGACTAATCATAAACTTTGATGTGGAAATGAATCCCAAATTCGGTCGTACGGCGATGAACCGGAGTGTCCGTTCGTCTTCTCCGGTGCTTAGGAAAGACAAGCTGTTCCTGGCTATTTTCAGCGTCTTTGATTTGAGCGGTAAAATTCGCTAAATGCTTTTTTCCACGAAGCATAAACAGCACCTGGATACGTTCGCAGTTTATGAATTGTGGTAATGACGGCAAATGGATATTGAGAAATGGCTCTCAAAGAGAGTGCGTACACGATTTCCTCTTCACGGAAGAGAGAAAAAATTTTGATTGGATCAATTCAATTTACTAATTTACTTTAAGTACTCGTTCGCCGTCGGCGAAACGGTGGAACCCTAAACTCTACAAGGACACAAGAAAGCATCTCTCTCCGAGAGCTTGTCAAAGCCGTCTTAGTTTTCTCTCAGCAGCACGGCAATAGTCAAAGACCAGGGTTATCCTGGGCGTACGATCACAATGACTCAGCTCCAGTCGTGCCTTTCTTGAAACAGTGTTCAACGCTGGTTCCAAGAAGCAGATTTTTGTACGAACTTGCGCCTTTCACCCCAGCTATCCCGACCCATGTTTTCAAAGGAAACGCTCGATCAGTGTGAGACTTTCTAGCTAGGGCTTGTGCCTGCCTTATTCCCATTTTATGATCATTATCGAATTGACACCTATTTCTCACGCAACCGCTGTATTGGGAAAGTTCGTTCCCCGGAGATACCAGAAGAACACTCGTAAGAGGGAGGAATTTCCTCGTTCCAAGGACCATCGAGGACACCTACGCGTATACTCCAATTATAATGCCAGCACAGCGCCAGTCGAAAGTTCGACTCCTTCCGTAGGGTCTCCCATGGAAATTTAATGGAGAATTATGGATTGTTACCGGCTTCCCTTGAAAAAGGTTACCAGCATAACCTCTGAAAAAAACCTTCCCCTCCATACAAATTTCTTGTCATAAGTAAGTTATGAATCGCAACGGTGAGACAGGGATTCGAACCCTGGGTACCCTTTTGGGGTACAACGCTTTAGCAAAGCGCCGCTTTCGACCACTCAGCCATCTCACCAAGTGCGGAGGAAGGCTATATCTGGGAATTGCTGAGAGTCAAACAAAAGCGCGCGTGGCAGCTTTCTGAAACGTTTCGGCGCGGTGGCGCAGGACGATTAATGTAAAAATGGTCTAGGACGTGTCTCCATCGAAAGTTGACTACTTGTCGAAACTTGAAGGAAAGCCAGTAGTATGAGATGCTATGGCCACTGTGATGACCCATGGGAACGGTTGATGCACTGACCCCTTTCACCCTCAACTCATGATCTGCACGGCGCTGAGGTTCTGTTGGCTCAAATCGCTGCCGATACCTTGATTGCCGACAAAGCCTTCGATGCACATGAACGGGTCATTGACCGGCTCCAACGAGATGGGAAAAGCGCTGTAATTCCACCAAAAAGCAACCGAAAAACAAAGCAACGCCTCTGACCGGGGCTCTTTAAGGCCCGGCACTTGATCGAGAATTTCTTCTGCAAGCGTTAAGCAGTAATGGGCCATGCAACTCGCTATAAACAAACAGCAACAAACTTTCTCGCCGCTATTCATTTCGCCTCAGCCATTATCTGGCTTAATTGAGGACACGCCCTAGTTAGATCTGACGATCAAAATCCGGCAAACGCCAGCCCAAACACAACAAGAGCAAATACAAAGCAATAAACACCAAAGAATCTCCATCGACCACCTTCCAGCAGCCGTGACAAGAGCCAGAGTGCTACCAGTCCTGCACCAAAACTGCAGACCATTCCAAGTAGTCCCGGTCTCGCGAGTTGAAGGAGGGAAGGTCCCTGGATCACCTCAGAATGGGCTTTTAGCAACCGCAATAATTCCTTTGCGATGACGACTGGGGTCAGAACTACCGCCAACGCAAAGCTAAATGCTTCCATCTGGGGTTTTCCAATTCCGAGTAACAAGCCTGTTGAGATCGTAGCACCGGACCTTGAAAATCCTCGAAACGGCAAGCAAAGCCCTTGAATAGCACCAATCCAAAAGGCTCCACTGGTTTGAACGTCTTTGTTTAGCCAGCTTTTGTCTTCATGAACACCGGCGTAAAAGATTAGGATTCCAGCTGCTAATAACGCGCTCCCAATCAGCGGTAGTTGTGAAAAAAGCTGCTCGACCTCTGCCTTGTCACTACCCTTGAGGAAGATCTTTTCGATCAAGAACTGGAGTGCTAACCCCACAATTCCAGTAATGGCCGTCGCAATCATCACTTTTACGAGAACGTCTTTGAACTTGGCAAAACTGGAAAAGTAGTTCTGGCGCCATACGTTCCAAAAATAGGCAATGACGGCGAACATTGTTCCTGTATGCAACATCACAATAAGAAATGTCATCTCCGGACTCGACGGGTCCAGCCCCATGAGTTTCTCCGCTACGATTACATGCGCCGAGCTGGATACCGGCAACAATTCTGCTGCCCCTTGAACGATTCCGAGAATCAGGATTTGTAAAAAGTTCACTGCATTACTTCCTTTGAATTTTGCTGGATGTGTTCATCAGTCTGGAAAATGTATTTTTCTCCATGTAACGTCGACCATATCTCAATCAGCTCCAGGAGCTGATTGGACTCGCCAGGAGCACTTGGGACCAGAAATATGAGCTAGTGCACTGTCCTCTAAATAAGCGGCACAATGCCGCCAGTCAGCCGGCGATTTTTCAAGGCGCGCGCAAAGCGCCCATATCAGGTTGATAGAGGTCAAGCGAGTAAAGCCGAAAAATCGCCCATTGGCTGCGGCCCGGCGGAGGGTCGCAATGAAAACGGACCAACCACCGCGTTGCTTGTCATTCATGTATCGATTCAGATATGTTCCTTCCTTGCGCTTTACCAGCAGCCTATTTTCATGACAATATTGTGTCGCCTCTTTAGGGGACAGCACACTAGAAAGAGTTACAATACCCATAAAAATGCACTCCTTTGCATATTGGATTTTTACCCAAGGTCACTCCCTTCGTAACTCGCGCAGCATTAGCTGTGGCTATGAAAAACGCAAGGAAACTATCCCAAGAAAAAGCCAGTGAAGAGATTCGAACTCTTGACCCGCTCATTACGAATGAGCTGCTCTACCCCTGAGCTACACTGGCGCCTCATGATTTCATCCTGAAAGAACAAGAAGTGGTTCGCTTCATTCCGTTAAGGAGTCAAGTCCGACACAGCGATTGAAAAATCCTTCTTGGTACACTTAGCGACACCCATTGATCAATCGATCTGGATGACGATTTTCCCGAAGTGCGAGCCGCTTGCAAGATAAGTAAAAGCGGCAGCAGCCTCATTAAATGGAAAGACTTTGTCAATCACCGGTCGAATTTTCGCCTGTTCAAGCGCCCGGTTCATCCCTTCGAACATTTCTCGGTTTCCAACGTAGATTCCGAACACAGTGGCGCCTTTTGATACAATTGGAAAAATTTCCGAAGTGGCCTCCCGTCCAGTTAAGATACCGATCAATCCAATTTTTCCACCAAAGCGGCAAGCACGTATTGATTGAAGGAAACTTCCGGCGCCTCCCACCTCAACCACATGGTCGACACCTTCTGTACCACTTAAATTGGCAGCTTTTTTACCCCATTCAGGCACCGTCCGATAATTGATCACAGAATCTGCACCGAGCTTTTGGGCACGTTCGAGTTTTTCATCGCTACTCGAAGTGATAATCGTTCTTGCGCCGGCAGCTTTGGCAATCTGGAGGCCAAAGATTGACACACCCCCTGTGCCAAGCAGCAAGACTGTTTCACCTGGAGCCAGTCGCCCGCGAACGATTAGAGACTGCCACACAGTGAGAGCAGCACATGGGAGAGTTGCACCTTCCTCGTAGCTGTATCCAGATGGGAGATGAACCAAGCCGGACTCCGAGAATTTGACGTATTCCGCGAGCACACCATCGATCGGTCCTCCCAATGATGTCCGGTGCATTGCAGCCTCAAACCGGCCGGATGACCAACCTTGAAAAAAACATCCGGCAACTCGGTCACCGACCTTGAATTTTGTGATCGCTGAGCCGACAGCGGTGACTTCGCCAGCCCCATCGGATAGAGGCACCCGACCAGGTACAGGACCATATTCCCCACGGAGAACCAGTAGATCTCGATAGTTCAACGAGGTGGCATGGATTTGGACAACAACCTCATGGTCTCCAGGCACAGGCACCGGACGATCTACAAGCTTTAATCCCTCTGGTCCCCCGTATTTTTCAATTTGATAGCTTTTCATAAACCCAAGGAATGAATCCAGAATTTGGGAATCCAGAATTCTGTGTCCACTTCCTGTATATTTTGAATTACTCCGCAATTCCAACTTTTGGAGTCTGCATGCTGGCTACTGAATTCCTTTCCCAATCTCATCACTCGTGGTACACAAGTCCATATTCGCTCTTCACCTGGGCAAACCTAGTAATGGCGAACTCCAGATCTTCTCTGGAATGCGCTGCGGAGATCTGGGTACGTATCCGGGCTTTGCCCTGAGGAACGACGGGATAGAAAAAGCCGATCACATAGAGACCGAGCTGGAGCAAACGTTCAGCGATCCTTTGAGAGAGAGCGGCTTCACCAATCATTACCGGGACGATTGGGTGTGTCCCGAGGCGGATCGTCAGCCCATTACGCAGCAAGCCTTCCCGAAAGAACCGTGTATTTTTCTCGAGCTTGTCACGTAGTTCAGTTGATCGCGAAGCGATCTCGATTGCCTTGAGCGAAGCTGCTACGATTGACGGAGTAAGGCTGTTTGAGAAGAGATAAGGACGCGAACGTTGACGAAGCAGATCAATCATTGATTTTCTCCCTGTTGTGTAACCCCCGCTTCCTCCACCTAGTGCCTTGCCAAGGGTGCCGGTGATCATGTCGATCCTTCCCATGACGCCGCAATGTTCCGGCGTCCCACGCCCGGTCGCTCCCAGAAATCCAGTAGCGTGACATTCGTCGACCATAACAAGAGCCCGATATTTCTCAGCAAGATCACAAATTGCTTTTAAGTTTGCAATTGTCCCGTCCATCGAAAAGACACCATCGGTTGCGATCAATCGGAACCGAGCGCGCTGCGCTTCCCGCAGCTTCGCTTCGAGATCCTCCATGTCGTTGTGCTTGTAGCGGTAGCGATCCGCTTTACACAGTCGGATACCATCAATGATCGAGGCGTGATTCAGTTCATCACTGATGACAGCATCTTCCTGAAAAAAAAGCGTTTCGAACAAACCGCCATTTGCATCGAAACAGCTCCCGTAGAGAATTGTATCCTCGGTCCGATGGAACCGACTTAGCGATTCTTCCAGTTCCTTGTGAATTTCCTGTGTTCCGCAAATGAAACGCACGGAGGCTAATCCAAATCCCCATCGGTCCAGGGCCACCTTTGCCGCTTCGATAACTTCTGGATGATCCGCCAAACCGAGATAGTTATTTGCGCAAAGGTTCAAGACCTCCTTACCGTCAGCGGTTCGGATATGGGCACGTTGGGGGGTACTAATGGAACGTTCTGACTTGAAGAGACCTTGATTTCTGATTCCGCCAAGGGTTTGAATGAGGTGATGTTCGAATTCACTAAACATAAATTAATTTTCGGGGCCAATGTTACAATAGGAAGGAAAAATTCTTCGCGGCATGCCCAAACCGGGTTTCAGCATCCCGGCTCACCTCAGACGGTCAAGCAGCACCTAGTGGCCATTAAAATGCTTTTTCCACCTTGTGTTCCACCGATAGGATCACTGAGTATCTTAATACCAAAGGCATTCCGTACCTTTCAGAAGGACCTTTTACCTACCCCAGTCGTATACAATTTTGTTGTTTGGCTGTTGGGCGCTGTGCCATCTCTAAGATTTCCCCGTGTATGAAACAGAGAACAGCCTGGGCTATAGGTCCACTCCCGAAGACTCGACCGATTTTGAATTACACACCATTGAAGATACAGACTCTTTCCCTGAAAATTTTACGAAGTTCAGATAAAAATGTTTATCCTCCGAAGGAACGAGTTTTCCTTGTTTTTTGCCACCTTCCTCGGTGATTTTAAATAAAGCCTTTTCGGCGATGATTTCGACCACGCCAAGGTTCAGGGTGGTATCTAGAAGTGTTACTGGATATTCGGGTTGAGATAGTTTAATAATGTAGGTTGATTGTGAAATTCGGGAATAATGATCTAGATCGACGTTTTCCTGGAGATGAACAATTATGGGTTTTGATCTGTAAGGTAATCGCCCTTCGGTGACTACAGTAAAGACATGTTCGATAAGAGGTAGATCTGTTTTGACAATTTCTCGCTTGATCAGAAGAGGGGTGGCCGTCTTTTGCTGAATAGTGGCCAGCTTTCGTAGGATATTGACGTGCGTGTGCGTAATAGGGATCTCCGAAGGCAATTCGCCAGGCATGCCTTCTAAAATTGAAATACCTGTCTGATCGTTGACTACCGAAACGAGTCCTGGTTTAGCAAGGGCCGAACCGAATGCGAGCGCTCGATAGGCTTTCCAGACATTTTGGCCTAGAATCAGAGGAGTAAACGAAAAAGAGCCTGCTCTGGTATTAAGATCTAGGTTGATGAGAATACGACAGGCGTCGGTATCGTCTCGGTTGGTCAACTTCAAGCGGGAGTTTCCAGCTTGGCTGACTATCAATTTGATATGATCAAGGGACTCAGTCTGATTGTCATAAGTCTTCCGGAGTGTAAAAATCCCGAGGTCGGTATAAATCCGTTCCATCTCGAAGCTGCTGATGGTGTTTGAACTCAGAGGGGGTATCTGGAAGATCTCAGGAAAACGGATTTCTTTTAAGGCCAATTTGGGGATGGCTACTTTATCTCCTTCTCCTTCTTCAAAGAAAGCTTTCAGCTGAGTTCGTTCTTTTTTGCTCATCGCCGCTAAATCCAGCTTCAGCTTCAGAGACCATGCTTGAGAATCGGCCATTCCAGGTTTGGGTTGGAACACAAAGTGTTGTTTGTTAGGAGTCAACTTCACAGACATTTCAGCCTCTTTTACTTGTGAACCCCAGATGGCATAAGACCGAAGAATTTGCTCAAAAGCGCTGATCTCAGGGCAATACTGTTCTAGAAGTGCTTTGATTTGGTCTCCATCATAGAATTTGATGTACTTCGTTAACTGCTGGGGTTGAATCGCGCCAAGGATCGTATCTCGGGAATGATGGCTAACGGTTCCTGTTGTGACGACTAAGCATTGAGAAATCCGTCGCTCTTCTCCGGTGATTTTATCGGAAAACGGAGTCCCCAGGCATTGGTTAATCTGGAAACAAACTTCATTCGCGCTGTTCTTCCCTTTCGCTTTTCCAGTGATATTACCTTTCTTGACTACTACTGCATAGTCCTCCCTAACCCCAAAACCGTCCAGCTTCCACATGACGATATCTTTCCCCTGTTCCGTTTGGCCGCCATGATAGTGATCGACATCCTGAAACTTCATGGCTTTAAACAAAGGAATGAGGAATCGCTCAATAAATTGTCTCTCTGAGAGGTTAGTAAGATCTAGGTCAGACGACATTTAATCAAATGTAGAAAATTTATGGATTCAAGACACTCCATTTTTTCAGAGAAACATTTTCGAAGCCCTCCGGTGTATAATCACACTAGATACAGCCGACCGTAGAAGGCAAGCCTTTACAAGTCGATTCGCAGCCCCTTTACTTATCCTGGCACAACAAGCACTCTTTTTCCTCCCTTCTCCAAATCATCCATAAATTGACGGGACGTAGGTTATAGCACCGGCGGCTGAATCGATGCTGTATTTGAAGTTGGCAGATCGCTCCAGTGTAGAATAATCTTTCCTGACTGGCCGCTCTTCATCAGCTGGAATGCTTCTTCATAAGCCGTATACGGAAAACGATGCGTAATGATCGGTGAGATTTCCAACCCTGACTGGAGCATAGTTGTCATTTTGTACCAGGTCTCGTACATTTCACGTCCATAAATGCCTCTGATGGTGAGACTATTGAAGACTACAAGATCCCAATTGATCGCCGTTTCCTTTGATTGAATGCCGAGAAGCGCTATCTTTCCACCATGGCACATCACCCTAAGCATGTCATTTAAGGCGCGCCCATTTCCTGACATCTCTAACCCGACATCGAATCCCTCTTTCATGCCAAAATCATGCATAACCTCGGTGAACGTTCTGGATCTCGAATCAAGTGCCATAGTCGCACCCATTTTTTTGGCGAGTTCGAGCCGATAAGGGTTCACGTCGGTGATAACGACATATCGAGCGCCTGCATGCTTGGCAACTGCAACAGCCATAATCCCGATTGGTCCAGCACCAGTGATCAAGACATCTTCACCGAGAACATTAAAGGAAAGAGTCGTATGAACGGCATTGCCAAGTGGGTCAAAACAGGAAAGGACTTCCAGCGGGATACTCGGATCAGCAGCCCAGACGTTTGTATCCGGAATCGAAAGGTATTCAGCAAATGCTCCCGGACGATTGACGCCGACTCCGCTTGTATTGCTACAAAGATGGCGACGCCCCGCAAGACAGTTTCGGCAGCGACCACAAACTAAGTGTCCCTCACCCGTCACAAGCATACCGGGATGAAAATCGCGCACGTGACTCCCGATCGCCTCGATCACTCCAACGAACTCGTGACCAATATGCATCGGTGTTGGAATGGTTTTCTGCGCCCAGTGATCCCAGTCATAGATATGGACATCGGTACCACAAATCGATGATCGCAGAACTCGAATGAGAACATCGAACTCTCCAACACTCGGCATTGGGACCTCTTCAAGCCAGAGTCCGGGACGGCTTTCCTTCTTTACTAGTGCTTGCATCGTTCTCATAAATCGAGGTCCGAAGCTGTTAGGTGATCTAACCCGCATATTGCATCAAGTGGAAGTTGATGCAATCAGTTGCAGGAACCATAGGCGCTTCTAACATTTATGGGAGTAGTATCAAGACGCTGTTTCTCTTAATGATAACTTTTCCTAATTCGATCCGGCATTCCGGCATACTCTGGTGCAGAGTCTCATAAAGAGAAGGCACACCGCTGGATTCAAAGTGGTCCGGATGCAAAATGTGATAGGTGAACAACGAAGCAAACAGATCATTTTGAGGCCAACCTTTGTGCTACGGTCGTTCTGGCCCATCTTCCGCGTTGTTCGCCTTTTACTATTTAATCTATAAGGGATGCACTACCATGCGCCTGCTTGCCATTGATCCTGCTCTGCGAAATTCCGGGTTCGCTGTTCTCGAAAAGGAGGGCCCGAAAGTGCATTCGATCTGTTATGGTACCATTCGGAACAAAGCAGATTTGTCGATGCCCGGTTGCCTGGTCGAGATTCATCGGAGAATTGATGAGTTGATCCGGTTACATCGGATTGAAGTTTGCGCGGCCGAAATGCTCATCTACGTCCAGAACACTCGGACAGCTATTACGCTCGGCGCCGCGCGCGGAGCCGCTCTCCTGGCAGTGGCTCAACATGGTCTGCAAATTTTCGAGTACCCGCCGAAACGGGTAAAGCAAGCGGTCGTTGGGCAAGGCTCCGCCCAGAAAGCGCAGGTTGGCTTCATGGTTCGCGCGATGCTCGGTTTGCTCGATATGCCCGGAGCCGATGCCGCTGATGCACTTGCGATCGGACTGACTCATTTCCAGATGCAAAGTTCCCTGGTTACTCAACATCAAGCGATTCGGCCGCTATGAAAATTGAATGGCTGGGGAGAATCGATTATGAAAAAGCGCTCCATCTCCAGGAAGAACGGCTTGAGCGCTGCCTGGAGACAGGCGAAGAAAATGTGCTGCTGCTTGAACACGGACCAATCTACACGATTGGGCGGCGCCTGGACAAATCAAGTCTACGCGATGCCTCCCAGCTTCCCTATCCAGTCTATGAAATTAATCGGGGCGGCCAGGCAACATTTCATGGACCAGGACAACTGGTTGGATACCCGATCCTCGATCTCCGGAAACGCGAAAGAGACCTCCATCTTTATCTCCGACATCTGGAGGAATTGTTGATCGATTTGCTCAGTGAATTCGGGATCGTCGGAGCACGCCACAAAGGAAAGACTGGTGTCTGGGTGCAAGAAAGAAAGATCGCCTCGATCGGCGTCGGGGTCCGCCAATGGATCTCGATGCACGGCTTTGCACTGAATGTTGCGAGTGACTTGACCGGGTTTCAGAATATTACGCCATGCGGACTGATTGATGTCCAGATGACCTCCATCAGTCTGGAGGTCGGCCAGGAAACCTCGCCCAAAACTGTTGCAGACAAGTTACCGACCTTTTTGGAGCAATACCTTAGCCCGATCGATATTTATTAAACTATTGACAGAACTTGCCACCACTCCGCATAAGCGCTCTGTGATTTGTCCGAGAGATAGGCACAGAACGTGGTGCCGTTCATTGGACCATTAATTACAAGCGGTACGGTAAGCTGATTGTGGCATAAGCCAGCAACGAAAAGGGTGGGTTTCCAGTGACCGTGAGCCATGGCGACCCAGCCGCTGAGCACGTAGGCTGTGACCGTAGCAGCGCGTCATGTCGGTCACAATGCTGGTTTGTCAATCAACAACTGCGCTCGGGTTGAAAGTGGGCCGACGCTGCTGCCAAGTGGTGCGTACTTACCTAACAAATTGCTTTAGGAAACATCGCAAAGGATGGAGTTGTGGTCAGAGGCAGTCCGGGCAGCCATAGATAAATCAAAAGTGAAGCTTGGCTCGGCTCCGATTTCCTTTGCGATTATCTCCATGGTGAGCCTTTCGTAGGATAAAGCCACGCTACTTTCACTGCCAGAACACCTTAAGATGTCGTCATACATCATTGACTGAGGGGACTTCTGATAGAGGCAGAAAACATTAAAAATGCATAAAATAAGACAAAATAATTTTGAACGAATCTTCATTTTTATTGACGCATCGTTCATTGGAATATCATTATCATTATCCCCTCATCAAACTATATGAGGCACTTATCAGTTTGCGAAAATTCATCCCCCTAAAACAAGACACATAATGAAGTTCACTAAAGGTCAAGAGTTCATTGCAGAATTCTTTGGAACAATGGTTCTGATCCTCTTCGGTTGCGGTTCAGTCGCAATGAAAGTCCTCTTTGCGAGCACTCCTTCGATTCCCGGCGAAGTCGTCATGGGCGGCTACACCAACGTTGTTCTCGGGTGGGGGTTGGCTGTTACCTTCGGCATCTACGTCGCAGGATCAATCAGTGGCGCTCATCTAAATCCTGCGGTAACAATTGCCTTTGCAGCAACGAAGCGCTTTCCTTGGTCCAAAGTCTCTCATTATATTATTGCGCAGTTTGCTGGCGCCTTTGCAGGTGCGGCACTTTTGTTTGCCGTCTACTATGGTAAATGGATCCAGGTCGATCCGAATCTCGATCACACAACCGGTATTTTTTCTACATTTCCAGCCGTTCCAGGTTTTTGGCCCGGCTTCTTTGACCAGGTGGTCGGCACCGCTCTGCTGGTCGGCCTGATTTATGCTATCGTCGATAAGTTTAATGCTCCCCCCGGCTCGAATCTCGCACCACTAATCATTGGACTCATTGTTCTAGCAATTGGTATTTCGTGGGGCGGAATGAATGGGTATGCTATCAACCCGGCCCGTGACCTCGGTCCCCGTCTGTTCGCCGTCGTTGTAGGATTCAAGAATAACGGCCTCACTGACGGAGTGAGCGTTTGGTTGCCACCGGTGCTTGGTCCTATTGTTGGCGGTCTTTTTGGTGCTTTTGCCTACGATCTTTTCATTGGCCGCACACTTGCGAAAGCGAAAGCAGCGCCGGTTGGCAGTAGTGCCCCCTAGAATCCCCTTTTGCTGCAATGAAACCAAATTGATTACTCACCCCGCCATTCACTCGAATCCACTTAGCTCTTATGTCAAAATATCTCTTAGGATTGGATCAGGGAACCACCAGTTCGCGGGCCCTAGTCATTGATCATTCCGGAAAGGCTGTTGCTATCGCACAGAAAGAATTCACCCAGATTTTTCCCCAGCCTGGTTGGGTCGAGCATGATGCCAACGAAATCTGGGCGACACAAGTCGGTGTTGCCGCAGACGCAGTAAGCCGGGCCAACATTAGCACTAGCGAGATCGCGGCGATCGGTATTACCAACCAGCGTGAAACAGCCGTCGTCTGGAACCGCAAAACCGGTGAGCCGATCTTCAACGCAATTGTCTGGCAAGATCGCCGGACCGCCGGTATCTGCGACCAAATGCGGACCGACGGCCTTGAATCGGTCGTGCAAAGTAAGACCGGCTTAGTAATTGACGCCTACTTTTCCGGAACCAAAGTCAGATGGATCCTGGAAAACGTTCCAGGCGCTCAAGAAAAAGCTGAGCGTGGCGAACTAGCCTTCGGAACGATTGATTCCTGGCTCATCTGGAAACTGACTGGCGGCAGAGTCCATGTCACGGATGAGACGAACGCCTCCCGGACGATGTTTTTCAACATTCACACTCGGCAATGGGATGATGAACTATTAAAAGCTCTGCATGTGCCTCGCTCAATGCTCCCAACCGTCAAGAGCTCCAGCGAAGTTTACGGTGAAACCGTCGGAACATTGAGTGGAATCCCAATTGCCGGGATCGCAGGTGACCAGCAGGCCTCCCTTTTCGGCCAAATGTGTAGCAAACCTGGGATGGTTAAAAACACCTATGGTACTGGGTGCTTCATGCTGATGAACACTGGCACGGAACCAATTAGCTCTAAGAACAAGTTGATCACGACAATTGCGTGGCGAAAGGGAGGCCAAACTGATTATGCACTGGAAGGAAGTATCTTCATCGCCGGCGCCGTTGTGCAATGGCTCCGGGATGGACTCGGTATTATTCGTACCTCATCCGAAGTAGAGGCTCTGGCTTCGAGCGTCCAGGACAACGGTGGCGTTTATCTTGTCCCTGCCTTTGCTGGTCTCGGTGCGCCACATTGGGATGCTTATGCACGTGGAACAATCGTCGGATTGACTCGTGGAAGCACATCCGCTCATATCGCACGGGCCGCCCTCGAGGGTATCGCTTTCCAAGTCACGGACATTTTGACCGCCATGGAAGCAGATTCCGGAATCAAGCTTTCCGAGCTTCGCGTGGACGGAGGAGCAAGTGCCAACAACCTCCTAATGCAATTCCAGGCAGACCTACTCGGTGTACCAGTGGTGTGCGCGAAGAATCCTGAGACAACAGCGATGGGATCAGCCTACTTGGCAGCGCTTGCAGTTGGATTCTACAAGTCGACCGATGAAATCGCTTCCCACTGGACCTCGGATCGAACCTTCGAGCCGCAGATTAGCAAAGACGAAAGCCAAAAACTGCGCACCCACTGGAATAAGGCGCTAGAACGATCTAAAGCCTGGCTGTAGATGAATCGTCGTGAATCGGAATCTTGCAATCCAAGCAATTTCAGACCGTTCTACAGTTTGGGATTGTCTTGTCATCGGCGGTGGCGCAACGGGCCTAGGGACAGCTGTGGATGCAGCGTCGCGTGGGTTGAAAACGTTACTGGTTGAGAAAACCGATTTCGCAAAGGGAACTTCTAGCCGGTCCACGAAGCTGGCTCATGGCGGCGTGCGGTACCTTGAACAGGGTAATATCAGCCTGGTTCGCGAAGCACTTCATGAGCGCGGGCTCATGATCAAAAACGCTCCGCATCTGGTTCACCCGTTGAAGTTTGTCATCCCGGCTTACAAATGTTTGGAGCTCCCATTTTACGGAATCGGACTCAAAATCTACGATCTCCTCTCTGGAAAACTCTCGCTTGGCCACTCCAAACTGCTTAGCAAGGCTGATACTGTGCGTCACCTACCAACGCTGCAGCAAAACCACCTCAAAGGCGGTATCTTGTACCTGGATGGACAGTTTGATGATTCCCGCCTGGCTGTGACCCTGGCACTTACATTTGCCGACCTCAGGGGGGTGATCGCGAATTACATTGAAGTGGTCACCCTGACCAAAAACAACGGCAAAGTCTCTGGTGCTATCCTTAGAGATCGCGAGACAGGAACCGAACATGAAGTCTCTGCTCGTGTCGTTGTGAACGCCACCGGCGTATTTGTGGATGCGATTCGTCATCTAGATGATCCAACCAGTGGTAAGATGTTAGCTGTCTCGCAAGGTTCACATCTTGTTTTGTCCAGGCATTTTCTGCCAAGCACATCTGCTCTCATGGTTCCAAAGACCTCTGATGGTCGGGTTCTCTTTGGAATTCCATGGCACGATCGCCTTATTCTTGGAACAACCGATGACGAGGTCCCTGAGTCATCTGAAGAACCAAGGATTCAGGAGAGAGAGATTTCATTTATCCTGTCGGAAGCTGCCAAATACCTCGCAAAATCTCCGACGGAATCCGATGTTCTCGCTTGTTACGCCGGGCTACGTCCACTCGTGAAAGCGGAACACGCTGGCTCGACAGCAACTCTCTCACGAGAGCATACGGTACTGATCTCAGCTTCAAATTTGATCACCATAACCGGCGGCAAGTGGACTACCTACCGTCGAATGGGCGAAGACTGCGTCAATCGAGTCTCTCAAATCGGCGGATTTCCTTCCGTCCCTTCACGCACGTCAGAACTTCAGCTCCATGGCAGTAGCGAATCCACCGAAACGTTCACAGAACCAAATCATCACCTTGCAATATATGGTTCCGAGCGGAAGAAGATTGAAGCCTCAGTAAAGAGGGATGCTGCATCTGGCAATTTGCTTCATCCACGCCTTCCGTACCTACGAGCGGAGGTGACGTGGGTGGTTCGTGAAGAGATGGCCCGCACAGTTGAAGACGTGCTCGCGCGACGAACGCGCGCACTGTTCTTGGATGCAGCCGCCGCTGCAGAATCCGCTCCGGCGGTTGCTGAAATTATGGCTGCCGAATTTGGTTATGATAGCGCTTGGCAGGAATCACAAGTCAAAAATTTCCAGGCTCTTTCCCGGATCTACCAGCTCTGATCGAGCCTTCCTTAAGACAGTTCTAATCTATTGTTCCATTGGAAAAGATTGGCTCTCTCGACCTATGTGATCCGCCGACCACGACTTTGGCTATAAGAGGCGGTCGAGTAAGCTCAATCTTAGTCGACACTGAAGCCTGGATGCTCTGGGATGAAGCCTGACACAAGGTGTTGGCCCCAAGCACCCAAAAACCGACCGGCTTAAAGCCTCCACCTTGACCTCTAATATTTTCATAACATAATAAAAAATTGTTATAATTTATCCAAACCTCGCTAACGATCTTTCCGAGCTAACACGGAAGCGTGGCCTTACCACTAGTTGCCTCCGGCGCTAGACAGAACCCGTGGATGTTGGATCCTTACTTCTTGACGAATTTCCGCAGTCAAACTGAATTGGTTTTCCCCAACATGAGGATACCATCGAATCACCTTCCAAGTGGAAAAAGCAAGCTACTCAAGACAATCACCAACCACCTCCGTAGGGTTCAAGGCGTCCAAGCTATTGTGTTGGGTGGTTCCCATGCTCGCGGCACAGCGAGGGACGATTCGGATTTGGACATCGGCATCTACTACGCAGAGCAACACATGATGGTTCTTGATGGAATCCTAGATTTGGCCCAGATGATTGCACTCCCGGAAAA
>Ga0075362_10000132_pt1 | contig 20486 bp, 19 predicted proteins | sample EndMetdeltDD1762_FD_71397 | JGI IMG/M metagenome (GOLD analysis project Ga0075362, IMG submission 71397) | Populus endosphere microbial communities from Tennessee, USA - Endosphere MetaG P. deltoides DD176-2 | ecosystem: Host-associated > Plants > Roots > Endosphere | place: USA: Tennessee...
GAGCATCGGCCACGACCTGATCGAAGTTGGCCGACAAGTTGGCGCCTGGTCCAATCGCCTGCGGCATGACATGCATCGCACGGCAGGTCAGGCCAGCCGCATCGAAGGCCGCGCGGCCTTGCGCAGCTGTCTGGCCATAAAGGCTCGATGTTTCGATGTCGCGGTAGCCGATAGCGGCGACCTTGCGCAGCGTTCCGGCAAAATCTGCACGCAGTTCATTGCGCAGCGGATAGAGCTGGAGGCCGATTTGCAAGCCGTGCGCAGCGAAAAAGCGTTTCTCCCTGCGCCGGGCATGTGCGTCTAGGCGCCCCGCGATGCCTGCAGCCGCCAAGCCCGCCAGCACCGTGCGTTTGCTCATCAGCGAAAGCTTTCCCGGCATGCCATACTCTCCATCTTCCCGATCCCGGGTTTTCCGCATTTGCGCGCTAGTCTTGATGAAAACGATTTCATGTCAAGTGGGCGTGCGCACGAACTGGTCAATGGCCCCACATCGATCCTCGTTGCCAACGCCAACCTGCGCGCCTTCACGACCAGCGGTATCGATTTCGAACTGCGGTATCAGATGCCGCTTTGTTCCGACAAGCTGACGATCGAGAGCCTGGCAACGCTGTTGCTCACATCGACGCAGCAGAATCGAACTGTTCGGCACGGCCAACAACCTGATCGACAAGAAGCCGCCGATCATTCCGACGAGCACCAGCCCGGGGCTTGCCTACCCGACGCTGCGTTCGGCCTATGACATCATCGGAACTTACGTGACTGTCGGCGTTCGCATGAAAATGTGATCGCCACGGTTTTGCGGCGACCGGCGCACCCCGGTCGCCGCAATTCGATCAATCGAATTGACTGACTCGGGTAGCTGCGTCAGTTGGTTCCCATGGACCGGCCGGATCTTGATGCGATCATTGCCGCGCATGCGGGCGTTAACGGCGCTCTGCTGCCGATGCTTCACGACATCCAGCGGGGATTTGGCTGTATCGATGCTAATGCCGAGGCTGCGATTGCCCACGCGCTGAACCTCAGCCGTGCTGAAGTGCATGGCGTCGTCAGTTTTTATCATGACTTTTCGTCCGAGCGCGATCTGCGGCCGGTCGTGCAGCTGTGCCGCGCCGAGGCTTGCAAGGCGCGCGGGGTGGAAGCGATGGTTTCGGCGGCAGAGGCTGCGGCAGGCGAGCGGGTTCTCCTGACGACAGTCTATTGCCTTGGCCTGTGCAGCGCCGGGCCTGCTGCGCGGATCGGCGATCAGTTGCATGCCCGGCTTGATGCGGAGGGCCTGATCCAGCTGGTGCAATCGGCATGACGCTCGTGCGGATCAGCGACGATGCGCTGGCAATCGCCTGCGGTGCGGACGAAGTCGCGGCAGCTTTCGCTGCGGCAGGCTGCGAAGTGGAGCGGGTGTCTTCCTGGGGCATGCACTGGCTTGAGCCTTTGGTCGAGATAGATGGTCAGGGCTTTGGCCCGGCAACTCTCGGCGATGTCGCCGCAATACTCGATGGCACGTCGGCCAAGGCAATCGGGCCGATTGCAGAGCACCCGTTCATCGCCCGCCAGCAGCGGCTGACGTTCGCCCGCGCCGGCCGCACCCGCCCGCTCAGCCTTGAGGACTTCGCTGCAAGTGGCGGCTGGCGGGCGCTGGAGCGCGCCCGCGCCATGCCGCCCGCGCAAGTGGTCGAAGAAGTGACAGCTTCGGGCCTGCGCGGTCGGGGCGGTGCGGGGTTTCCCGCCGGCGTTAAATGGAAGACGGTTCTGGAAGCGCGGGGACCAGTCAAATACATCGTCTGCAATGCCGACGAGGGCGACAGCGCGACATTTGCCGATCGCATGCTGATGGAAGGCGACCCGTTCCAGTTGCTCGAAGGCATGGCAATCGCCGCGCATGCCGTGGGCGCGGCGCACGGCTACATCTATGTGCGCAGCGAATACCCCCACGCGATTGCCAAGCTGAAGTCGGCCATTGCGCTGGCGTCAGAGCGGGTGGCTCCGTTCACTATCGAACTGCGTGTCGGCGCGGGAGCCTATGTGTGCGGCGAGGAGACTTCGCTGCTCAACTCGATCGAGGGCAAGCGCGGCGAAGTGCGCGCCAAGCCGCCGCTGCCTGCGCTGCAAGGTCTGTTCGGTTGCCCGACGGCGGTGAACAATGTGCTGACGCTGGCTGCCGTGCCGCACATCATGTCCGAGGGCGGGGCAAGCCTCTATGCCCGGCTGGGGATCGATCGCTCGAAAGGCACTATGCCGATCCAGCTGGCGGGCAATATCAAACATGGCGGCCTGTTCGAGGCGGCATTCGGCATGTCGCTGGGCGATCTGGTCAATGATATCGGCGGCGGCACGGCATCGGGCCGACCGGTCAAGGCCGTGCAAGTCGGCGGGCCCCTGGGCGCCTACATTCATCCGGATCAGTTCCATCTGCCATTCGGCTACGAGGATTTCGCCGCCGCCGATGCGCTGATCGGGCACGGCGGGATTTGCGTGTTCGACGACAGTGCGGACATGGGCGCGATGGCGCGCTTCGCTTTCGAATTCTGCGCGGCGGAAAGCTGCGGCAAATGCACACCTTGCCGCATTGGCGCGGTGCGCGGGGGCGAATTGATCGACCGCATCCGCTCGGCTGATGCCCATGAAGCGGACGCAGTGGAAACGCTGCCGCAGATGCACAATGCGCGCAAGACGGGTCGCAGCCGGGCGGAAGATCTGCAATTGCTCGAAGACCTGTGCGAGACAATGCAGTATGGTTCGCTTTGCGCGCTCGGAGGATTCACGCCTTATCCCGTGCGCTCGGCACTCAGGCATTGGCCGGAGGATTTTTCCGATGGGGTATGAACCGCAAGCGGATTTCGGTACGCCGGAAGTCCATTCGGACGTATCGGTGACGCTGACGATCGACGGACGATCAGTGACTGTCCCGCAAGGCACGAGCGTGATGCGCGCGGCGGCAGAATGCGGCGGGCAGATTCCAAAGCTCTGCGCCAGCGACAATCTTGAGGCATTTGGTTCGTGCCGCATGTGCCTGGTCGAAGTGGACGGCATGCGAGGCACACCTGCCAGCTGCACGACGCCGGTGGCGCAGGACATGGTGGTCCACACCCAAACGCCCCGCCTCGAGAAGCTGCGGCGAGGAGTGATGGAGCTTTACATCTCCGACCACCCGCTTGATTGCCTGACTTGCAGTGCGAACAATCTCTGCGAATTGCAGGACACGGCCGCGCAAGTGGGACTGCGCGATGTGCGCTATGGCTATAAGGGGGCAAGCCACCTCGACCTCGAGGCTGATACCTCGAACCCCTATTTCGATTTCGACCCCAGCAAATGCATTGCCTGCTCGCGCTGCGTGCGGGCCTGCGATGAAGTTCAGGGTACTTTTGCGCTGACCATCGAAGGGCGCGGGTTTGGCAGCAAGGTCAGCGCCGGGCAGGCGGGCGATGATTTTCTGTCCAGCGAATGCGTCTCCTGCGGCGCCTGCGTGCAGGCTTGCCCGACAGCGACTTTGCAGGAAAAGGCAGTCACGCAAATCGGCAAGCCCGAGCGCGCGGTCGTTACCACTTGCGCCTATTGCGGCGTGGGCTGCACGTTCCGCGCCGAGATGCGCGGCGAGCAGCTGGTGCGGATGGTGCCGTGGAAGGATGGCAAGGCCAATCACGGCCATAGCTGCGTCAAGGGACGCTTTGCCTGGGGCTATGCCAATCATCGCGACCGGATAACCACGCCGATGATCCGCGAGAGCATCGATCAGCCCTGGCGCGAAGTGAGCTGGGACGAGGCGCTGGAATTCACCGCGGCGCGTCTCACGGCTATCAAGGCGAGGCATGGCGCGCGCGCCCTTGGCGGCATCACTTCGAGCAGATGCACCAATGAGGAGACATTCCTCGTGCAAAAGCTGGTACGCGCGGGCTTCGGGTCGAACAATGTCGATACGTGCGCGCGGGTCTGCCATTCGCCGACGGGTTACGGCCTCAAGACCACCTTCGGCACCAGCGCGGGAACGCAGGATTTCGACAGCGTGATGCAGGCCGATGTTATTCTCGTGATCGGCGCCAACCCGACTGACGCGCATCCCGTATTCGCCAGCCGGATGAAGAAGCGTCTCCGTCAGGGCGCGAAGCTGATCGTAATTGATCCGCGCCGGATCGACCTTGTGCGGATGCCGCATGTCGAGGCCGCGCATCACCTGCCGCTGCAACCCGGCACCAATGTCGCAGTGCTGACGGCGATGGCCCATGTCATCGTGACCGAGGGCCTGACAGACGCGGCCTTTATCCGCGAGCGGTGTGATTGGGATGAATACCAGGATTGGGCACGCTTCGTATCCGATATGAAGCACAGTCCGGAAGTGCTTGAAGCTGTTACACGCGTTCCGGCGGCCGATCTTCGCAAAGCGGCGCGGCTCTATGCCACTAGCGGTAACGCTGCCATTTATTATGGCCTTGGCGTGACTGAACACAGCCAGGGCAGCAGCACTGTTATGGCGATTGCCAACCTTGCGATGGCGACGGGAAATATCGGCAGGGCCGGTGTCGGCGTGAATCCGTTGCGCGGGCAGAACAACGTGCAGGGCGCCTGCGACATGGGCAGCTTTCCGCACGAACTGTCAGGTTATCGCCACATCTCCGATGCCGCGACGCGCGCCTTGTTTGAGGATGACTGGGGCATTGCGCTCGACCCCGAGCCGGGGCTGCGAATTCCAAACATGCTTGACGCCGCGCTCGATGGTTCTTTCCGCGCGATTTACATCCAGGGCGAGGACATCCTGCAGTCCGATCCCAACACCCACCATGTCGCGGCGGGACTCAAGGCGATGGAACTGGTCATTGTCCATGACCTGTTTCTTAATGAAACAGCAAGTTATGCGCATGTCTTCCTGCCAGGAAGCACGTTTCTGGAAAAAGACGGCACATTCACTAATGCCGAGCGGCGCATCCAGCTGGTGCGCAAGGTGATGGAACCGGCGAACGGTCTTGAAGACTGGCAAGTCACACAGGCGCTTGCCAATGCCATGGGGCTGGATTGGCAATACCGGCATCCATCCGAGATCATGGATGAGATCGCCCGCCTAACACCAACATTTTCCGGCGTTTCCTTTGCCCGCCTTGACGCCGAAGGTTCCATGCAGTGGCCGGTCAATGATGAGCACCCCGCCGGCAGCCCGATCATGCATGAGGCCGCCTTCGTGCGCGGGAAGGGCAAATTCGTGGTGACAGACTATGTGCCGAGCGACGAACGTACCGGTCCGCGATTCCCGCTGCTGCTCACCACTGGGCGGATCCTCAGCCAGTACAATGTCGGTGCTCAGACCCGCCGCACTGAAAATGTCGTCTGGCACGAGGAGGACTTGCTCGAAATTCACCCGGTGGATGCCGAGAACCGCGGCCTCAAATCCGGCGACTGGGCAAGGCTTGCCAGCCGAACGGGCGAGACGACATTGCGGGTTGAAGTGACCGACCGCGTTGCCCCCGGCGTGGTCTATACCACTTTCCACCATCCCGCGACGCAGGCCAATGTCGTGACCACCGAATATTCCGACTGGGCGACCAATTGCCCGGAATACAAGGTCACTGCCGTGCAAATGTCGCCCAGCAATGGCCCGACCGACTGGCAGGAGACTTACGCCTCATGGTCGGCCAAGAGCCGGCGGATCGCGGCGGAACCGGCGGAGTAGGCGCATATGGATATCGAGCGACTGACTTACATGGCCAACCAGATCGCCCGAAATTTCGCAGTGCAGGGCGAGACTGCAGCCGTTGCGGCGACCGCGCAGCATATTCGCGATTTCTGGGATCCGCGCATGCGAAAGCAGCTTGCCGAGGCAGGCGGCAAGGGGTTGGAACCCATTGCCTGTGCGGCGCTGGACTGTCTCTGAATCCTAATTTCGCAGTCTGCTGAGCAATTCGGCTGCGCGCATACGCCAAGGCGCAGCAAGGACATCCATGTCCGCCAGGTCCTTCAGGGCCGCCGAATCGCTGCCTCCTTCGCCGCGAATAAGCAGAGCGAAGGCGCGCGCCACGGTCCATCCGGGCAGCGGGCGCCCAGTCAGTTCGATGCTGTCGCCCGCGGAAACTTTGCCCGCCTCGATCACCCGGTAATACCAGCCAGACTTTCCTGTTTCGACGATCTTTGCCACCACGGCGGGATTGCCAAGCCGGTGGCCCTGCTTCCAGCACGGCTGCCGTCCCTGGCTGACTTCGACCAACGCAGTGCCCAGCCGGTAGCGATCGCCAAGGCAGACCTCCGTCTCGGTGATGCCCAGAGTGGAGATGTTCTCGCCGAACGCACCGGGCAACTCGAGCAGCGGGTGCGGTCCCAATTCGCTGCGCCAGAACGAATAGTGGCTCGCGCTGTAATGATGAATGGCCTTGTCAGGCCCGCCGTGAACTGACCGGTCTGCCTGTTCGTCGCCTTCCAGACCCAGAGGCCCGACGGCAAGCGGTCCGTCGCGTGGGCTCTTGGCGATGGCGCTGGTTTCCTTGCCGAAAGGAACCGACTTGCCAGTCATCAGGAACAGGATGGTTCTGCGCACGATCCTCTCTTTCCATGGCTTTCACCTGCGCGCAATCGCGCTTGACTCTGTTTCGCCTCACGCCAAGTCTCCGGCCGGTTGTGACTAGGGCAACGCTGAAGGGGAGAACACATGAAAAAGCACCTGATTCTGGCTGCGGTTTGCACGTTGGCGCTCGCAGCTTGTGGCAAGGGCGAAAAACCCGAAGCCGCTGCGAGCGAAAGCGCCGCCGCCTCCGCGCCGGCTGCGGCCACCAGCGAAAGCGCCGCCGCCAGCCCCGCCGCTGCCGAAGCTGCTTCTGGCGACAAGCCGACCAAGGAATTCGTCGTCGGCAAATGGGGCAACGACGGCGATTGTTCGCTCGCGATCGACCTGAAGGCTGATGGCACCAGCGACGGTCCGTTCGGCAAATGGACGTACGCCGACGGCGTGATATCCTTCCCCGAAGCGCCGGAAATGAAAATCAACGTCACAGTTGACGGCAAGAACATGAAATCTGTGAATGCCCAGGGCGGCAAGCACGAGATGACGCGCTGCCCATGATCAGCGGGTGATCGGGCTGGGGGCTTCAGGCCTCCAGCTCGACGTCCCAATAGAGCCAGTCCCGCCAGGTTTCGTGGAGATAGTTGGGCGGAAAGCCCCGCCCGCGTTCCTGCATTTGCCAGCTGGTGGGGCGGATCGGCTTGATCAGCAGCGGCATTTTCGCCTGCTGCGGCGTGCGCCCCCCTTTCTTGAGGTTGCACGGCGCGCAGGCAGTGGCGACGTTTTCCCAGCTGGTCTTGCCGCCCAGACGCCGGGGCACGACATGATCGAATGTCAGCTGGTGAGGGCTGCCACAATACTGGCAGCAAAAACGGTCCCGCAGAAACAGGTTGAAGCGCGTGAAGGCCGGGAATTCGCTGGGCTTCACATATTGGCGCAGCGCAATCACCGAAGGTATCGGCATGGTCCAGCTTGGGCTGTGCACTTCGCGCGCATAGCTCGAAACAATGTCCACCCGTTCGAGAAACACTGCCTTGATGGCGGTCTGCCACGGCCACAGGCTGAGCGGGTAATAGGACAGCGGCGTATAGTCCGCATTGAGGACAAGTGCGGGGCAATCGGACAAATGTCGGCCGGGATCATCCCCTGCGCTGCGGAACCGGGCCGCGCGCTCGATCAGCTCCGACTTGAGCATGGCCTCCGATAACCGGCCGGGATGACAGTTTGGTGACTGGTCATGCGCGCAGTCAACATGTCCAGCGCACCAAGGTCAAGACCGCAGCGTAAAGGAAATCCACAATTAGCGCGGCGCGGCCTCAGCGGGCAACACGCGGCAATTGCCGCAAGAGGGCAAGGGCGACCAGCGCGAAAGCCGCCGCCACGACAAATGGCGCGCCGGGAAAATGCACCACGGCCGTGGGGCCAGTGAACCACGACATCGGCCAGGTCAGCACCATCGGCGCAATGATCGAGCCAATCCCCATGGCCATCGAGGAAATGCCCTGCACTTCGCCCTGGGTGTCCGCAGTACCGCGGCGCGAGAGGATGGCCATCAGGCTGGGCTGAACGAGCGACTGGAAGGCGATGAAGCCGAACATGGCGAAAGCCACCCATGTCGTGGACGTCAGGGCATAGCCGATGAAGCCGCAGGTTGCCCCCGCAAGCCCGATCGTGGCGGCGTCGCGCTCGCCAAAGCGCCGCACCACCGGCCCGGTGATGAACGTTTGGCTGAGCGCGATGACGATTCCGACCATGGCAAGACTGAAGCCGATCATCCGGTCTGACCAGCCAAGCTGGGCAATCCCCCAGAAACTCCATGTCATCGGATAGACGAGGCTGGCGATTTGCCATGCCAGCAGCACCAGCGCTGCGCGGAACATGCCCGGCAGGCGGCGCATGCTGCGCCAAGCGCCCAGCGGATTGGCGCGCGAAAGCTCAAATGGCCGACGATTTTCTGGTTTCAACGTGTCGGGAAAGAAAGTCAGGCCATAGAGGAAATTGAGACCGGCGAGCAGGGCGGCGGCCAGCAGCGGCGCTTGCGGACCATAGGCGCTGAGCAGGCCGCCTATCGCGGGACCGATGGTGAAGCCGGTGCCGAACGCAGCGCCCACCAGCCCGAAATTGCGTGCGCGCTTTTCAGGCGGGGTGACATCGGCGATTGAAGCCTGCGCCGCGCCAAAGCTGCCGCCGAACAGGCCGGAAATCACCCGGCCCGCGAATATCAGCGGGATTGAATTGGAAAATGCCAGCAGCAGGTAATCGAGCGCGAGACCGGCAACGGAGACGAGCAGGATCGGTCGTCGCCCGTAGGCATCCGACAAATTTCCCAGCACGGGCGCGGCAAAGAAGCTGGCGACTGACATGGCGAGCCCCATCCAGGCTCCGAGGGCGATCGTGTCGTCCAGCGCAATCCCGCCCACTTGCATCAGCAATCGCGGCAGAACCGGCATGATCAGCCCGAAGCCGATCGAATCGATGAAAATCGTGACCAGAACGAAGGGCACGACATGGCGCTGGGAACTCATGGAAAGTTTGGCTTTCAGGGGAATGGGGCGGAATTACTCCGATATGCATCTGCATGGCAAGGCTGCGCGCACTTGGCCTCGCAAGGTGCAATGTGCGACAGAGCGCGGCGATGATCCGCACGCGATTTGCCCCCAGCCCGAATGGGCCGCTGCATCTTGGCCATGCCTATGCCGCGATTGTCGCACACGACCGCGCGCGGGCCAGCGGCGGTGAATTCCTGCTGCGGATCGAGGATATAGACGGCGCGCGCAGCCGACCCGAACTGGCGCAGGAGCATGTGGAGGATCTGCAATGGCTCGGCCTCAATTGGGATGGGCCAATCGTTCGCCAGTCTTCGCGGCTCGCCGATTATGCGGACGCCGCCAATCGCCTGAAAACGATGGGGCTGCTCTATCCGTGCCAGTGCACGCGCGCCGATGTTCTGGCGGCGGCCAAGATGGAAGGCCCGGACGGCCCAATCTATCCCGGCACTTGCCGGGGCCGCGAAGTCGATCCGGTAGGTGCTGCATGGCGGCTCGACATGGCCAGCGCGACCGCGCATGCCGGAGCCTTGGCGTGGCGCGATGAACTCGCGGGCGAGCAGGCGGCCCGGTCGGAGATATTTGGCGACGTCGTGCTGGTGCGCAAGGATGCGCCCGCTTCCTATCACCTTGCCGCGACGCTCGACGATGCAACGGACGGGATCACGCTGGTGACGCGCGGGCGGGACTTGTTCGCCGCCACGCATGTCCATCGCTTACTTCAGGCGCTGCTTGGTCTGCCGGTGCCGGTCTGGCATCATCACTTGCTGCTTGTCGAGGAAAGTGGCCGCAAGCTCGCCAAGCGGCGCGGATCTGGGCAGGGCGGGCTTGGCCTTGCGGAAATGCGCCGGTCTGGGTCCGATGGACCTGCCCTTGCCGACGACTTGCGTGCAGGCCGACTGCCCACTGGTATTTCCCTCGGGAGGGGCCTAGATATCAGGGCATGACTACATTTCTCGCCATCGTAATCGTGATCCTGATGATCATGGTCGTTTACAGCCTAGTGCGCGGCATTGTCGCCTTCCTGCAGAGCACCAAGGAAGACCTGAACCGCGACGCCAGTGCCGGGCCCAGCGCCAATCAGATGCTGCAGAACAAGATGATGTTCGCCCGCATCAAATGGCAGGCGCTGGCGATTGTCGTCGTGGTTGTGGTCATGGCGGCGAGCAAGTAGGCGCTTGGTCAAGCTCAACAAGATTTACACGCGCACCGGCGACGATGGCACAACCGGCCTCGTCGACGGATCGCGGCGTGCCAAGCACGATGCCCGCATGGAAGCCATCGGCGCGGTCGATGAGGCCAACAGCGCGATTGGCGTGGCGGTAGTTGCGCTGATTGCCACCGATCATGCCGCCGTTCTGACGCGGATGCAGAACGACCTGTTCGATCTTGGCGCGGACCTCGCAACACCTTTGGGTGCATTCGGGAATGAGGATTTCACGCCCGGTGAAATGACCCTGCGCCTTGTGCCTGAGCAGGCAAGCTGGATCGAGACTCAGATCGACGCGCTGAATGAGAATCTGGGGCCGCTGACCAGCTTCATCCTGCCCGGTGGCAGCGAGGCGGCAGCGCGAGTGCATGTGGCGCGGGCATCGGCGCGGCGGGCCGAGCGCGCGATGACGGCGCTGGCCGCTGACGAACCAGTCAATCCCGCGGCGCTGGCCTATATCAACCGGCTTTCGGACTATCTTTTCGTGCTCGCACGCGCCGTGAATGCCGAGGGGGCGGACGATGTGCTTTGGGTTCCGGGGGCGAGCCGGGGCGCTTAGACCGCGTTCTCTTTGAATCGTCATTGCGAGGACCGAAGGTCCGCGCCAGTCCAGGGCCATGTGTTCCGCTCTGGATTGCTTCGCTCCGCTCGCAATGACGAGTGGTGCGTTATTTCGCGATCGGGCTACAGCTCATTCATCGCCCGGGTGAGAGTTGACGCGATCGAGCGTCGCGATCGCTTCCTGCGCCGCTTTGGCGTCCGCTGCGCTTGCCGGGTCAGACTGCTGGGCGGTCTCGTCGGCCGAGGGTACCGAACAATATGCCGTCAGCAGGATGCCTGCAGACCACCACAGCGCCTTCCAGCGACTGGTGAACACTTTCGTGATGCCGGGGCCCAACATGTGCCTGCCATAGCAGCACTGGGTTAACTCTCCGTGCCTGCCTCGCGTTTCAATTCATAGAGCAGATCGAGCGCTTCCCGCGGGGACAGGGCATCGACATCGAGCCCCTCCAACCGCTCGCGCAAGGCATCGACCTTGGCCTCGGCGGCATCGAGCGCGGCGGCGAACAGCGGCATGTCGCCCAGCCCGGCAGCGAGCCCGCCGGTTTCCGCGCGGCCTTTTTCCAGTCGGTCGAGCACTTGCTTGGCGCGGGCCAGCACTTGCGGCGAAACCCCGGCGAGGCGCGCGACGGCCAGGCCATAGCTGCGGTCCGCCGCACCTTCCGCCACTTCGTGCAGCAGCACCAGATCGCCCTTCCATTCGCGCGCGCGCACATGATGGAGGCTCAGCGCCTCGCAGCTCTCGGCAAGGCGGGAGAGCTCGTGGTAATGCGTGGCGAACAGGCAGCGGCAGCCGATCTGGCCGTGCACTGCCTCGGCCACCGCCCAGGCGAGGGCAAGGCCATCGTAAGTGGAAGTGCCGCGCCCGACTTCATCGAGAATGACGAAACTGCGCGGGCTGGCCTGGGCCAGGATCGCTGCCGTCTCGACCATTTCGACCATGAAAGTCGAGCGCCCGCGCGCTAGGTTGTCCGAGGCGCCCACCCGGCTGAACAAACGGTCGACCAGGCCCACGGTGGCATTTCCGGCCGGGACGAAAGAGCCCGCCTGCGCCAGCAGCACAATTAGTGCGTTCTGGCGCAGGAATGTGCTTTTGCCGCCCATGTTCGGCCCGCCGATCAGCCACAGGCGATCAATGCTTCCGAGCTGGCAATCATTGGCGACAAAGCGCTCGCCGCGCTCGGCCAGAGCCGCTTCCACCACCGGATGCCGTCCGCCTTTGATCTCAAGCACGGCTTGCGATGAAATGGTGGGGCAGCACCAGCCGCCTTCCACCGCGCGATGGGCAAGTCCTGCAGCTACGTCGATCCGCGCGAGCGCGGCGGCGGTGGCAGCGATGGCCTGGCGGTTGGCGACGGCATGCGCGACCAGTTCCTCGAAATGGGCTTCCTCGGCAGCGAGTGCATGCCCGCCAGCCTCGGCGATGCGGCTGGCTTCCTCGTGCAAGGCGAGGGCGTTGAAGCGCACTGCACCCGCCATGGTCTGGCGGTGGGTGAAGCCACTGTCCGGCAGCATCAGTGCATCGGCATGCCTGGCAGGCACCTCGACGAAATAGCCCAGCACGCCATTATGACGGATCTTGAGCGCCGCGATCCCCGTTTCCTCACGGTATTTTGCCTCCAGCGCGGCAATCGCCCGGCGCGCATTGCCAGAGGCATGGCGCAGTTCGTCGAGCGCGTGGTCATAGCCCTCGGCAATGAAGCCGCCCTGTGATCTCTCGGTGGGCGGGCTGGGGACGAGCGCGCGCGTAAAGAGATCGACCAGCGCGCCGTGACCCGCCAGCCCGGGAAGCAGATCGGCCAGCAGTGCGGGCAGATCGCTGCGCCGGGCCGAAAAGAAGGCGTGGCAATTCCATGCCTCGGCCAGCCCGTCGCGCAATTGGCCAAGATCGCGCGGGCTGCCCCGGCCGGCGACGATCCGGCCCAGCGCACGGCCGATGTCAGGCAGCGAACGCAGCAGCGCGCGCAAATCATCGCGCACCAGCGGTTGTTCGACCAGCCACTGCACCAGTTCCAGCCGGGCGTTGATCGCGGCGGGATCGGTAAGCGGGGCGGAAAGATCTTCCGCCAATTGCCGTGCGCCCGCTCCCGTCACGCAGCGGTCCACAGCGTCGATCAGGCTGCCCTTGCGTGTACCTTGAGTGGAGACCAGCACTTCCAGACTGGCGCGCGTTGCCTCGTCCATCGTAAGGTGGCCTTGCCTCTCGCGCGCGCTTGGCGGCAGCAGAAATGGCAGCTTGCCGCGCCCGGCATGATCGAGATAGGCGATGAGGCCACCAGCCGCCGCCAGCATGGGCCGGGTGAAATTGCCGAAACCGTCGAGGGTGGCGACGCCGTGGATCGTCATCAGCCGGGCCGCGCCCTCATCGCTGGAAAATTCGCGCGGGCTGCGCGGGAAGACGTAGTCAGGCGCGCTTTCCCAGCCTTCGGGGCAGACCAGTTCACTGGCCCCGATCCGCGCCAGCGCTGCGCCGATGTGATCGGGCGGGCATTCTTCCAGTTCCATACGTCCGGTGGAAATGTCGCATGATGCAATGCCGATTGTGCCCCGTAGTTCACAGACCGCCGCCAGCAGATTGGCGCGGCGCGGTTCCAGCAGGGCTTCCTCGGTCAGCGTTCCCGCCGTGACAAAGCGGACGATGTCTCGCGCCACCAGCGCTTTCGATCCGCCGCGCTTCTTCGCTTCCTCTGGCGTTTCCACCTGTTCGGCAATCGCCACCCGGCAGCCCGCGCGGATCAGGCGGGCGAGATAGCCCTCGGCGGCATGCACCGGCACACCGCACATCGGGATCGGCGCGCCGTGGTGCTCGCCGCGCGAAGTGAGCGCGATGTCGAGCACTTGCGCGGCAGTGCGCGCATCATCGAAAAACAGCTCGAAAAAATCGCCCATCCGGTAAAACAGCAGACAGTCCCCCGCCTCGGCCTTGAGGGCGAGGAATTGGACCATCATCGGGGTGGATTTGGATTCGGCGGGGTCTTTCATTGAGCGTGCGGATTTGCGTCCGAATTGGCGATTTGCAAAGCCAATCCGTTCGGCTTTCCCCTATCTTGATCGGGAGGCCGATGGTAATCCGCTGAGCGGCGATGGGGGGAATGGGTTTGACAGACACCGAAATGCGCGAGGCCGTATCGAAGGTTCCCGCGGTCACGCTGGTATTCTGGGCGATCAAGGTGCTCGCAACTACGCTCGGCGAAACCGGCGGCGACACGCTGTCGATGACTTACAATTTGGGTTATTTTGCCAGCAGTGCCATATTCATCGTGCCGTTGATCGTTCTGGTGCTGGCCCAGATCCGTGCGCGCCTCTTTCACCCGCTGCTGTACTGGGCCACGATCATTGCATCGACCACTGCGGGCACGACCATGGCGGACTTCGCAACGCGGTCACTGGGTATTGGCTATGCCGGCGGTGCGATGCTGCTATTGGCCTGCGTGATGGCATCGCTGCTGGTATGGCGGATGAAAACTGGCTCGGTATCGGTTGAAACAGTTCGTTCGGCCCGTGCCGAATGGTTTTACTGGATCACCATTACATTCTCGCAAACGCTGGGCACCGCGCTGGGTGACTGGGCGGCTGATGACGGCGGGCTGGGCTATCTTGGCGGCGCGGCGGTATTCGGCTCTGTCCTTTTGGCCATCTGGGCGCTCTGGCGATTAACCAGCATCAGCAAAGTGGCTCTGTTCTGGGCGGCTTTCATTTTCACGCGCCCGCTCGGGGCAACAGTTGGCGACTTCCTCGACAAGCCGCTGAATCAGGGCGGGCTTGATTTCAGCAGGCCGATAGCCACGGCAGTGCTGGGGGTGGCTATTCTGCTGCTTATCATTCTGCTGCCGCAACGCGGCGCTGAGGAACAGCGCGCCGCCTGATTGACAATCCACTATCGCATTGCCGCGACTTTGGTTAGGGGCGAAGCCCTGCCCAGGAGACTCAGCTTGTCCGAAGAAAGTAACGTCAGTTTTACCGACCGCGAGGCGCTGTTTTACCACAAGACCATCCGCCCCGGCAAAATCGAGATCATCGCCTCCAAGCCGATGGCGACCCAGCGCGACCTTAGCCTGGCCTATTCGCCGGGCGTCGCCGTGCCGGTGCAGGCGATCTACGATGACCCCGCTACCGCTTATGACTATACCGCCAAGGGCAATCTGGTTGCGGTTATCTCCAATGGCACCGCAATCCTGGGCATGGGCAACCTCGGCGCTCTGGCCTCCAAGCCGGTGATGGAAGGCAAGGCGGTGCTGTTCAAGCGCTTTGCCGACGTTGATTCCATCGACATCGAACTTGCCAGCGAAGACACCGAAGCCCTGATCGAGGCTATCGCCATGATGGAGCCGAGTTTCGGCGGCATCAATCTGGAAGACATCAAGGCCCCCGAATGCTTTATCATCGAGCAGACCCTGCGCGAGCGGATGAAGATCCCGGTGATGCACGATGACCAGCACGGCACCGCGATCATCGCCGCCGCTGGTCTGGTCAATGCCTGCCACCTGACGGGCCGCAAGTTCGAAGATGTGAAAGTCGTGGTCAATGGCGCGGGCGCGTCAGCGCTGGCTTGCACTGCGCTGATCAAGTCAATGGGCGTGCGCCATGAAAACGTCACTGTCTGCGACAGCAAGGGCGTGATCTGGAAGGGCCGGGAAGGCATTGACCAGTTCAAGAGCGCGCATGCCATTGAAACTGACAAGCGCACGCTTTCGGAAGCGGTCACTGGGGCTGACATTTTCCTCGGTCTTTCAGTCGCGGGCGCGATGACCGCGGACATGGTGAAGTCCATGGCCAAGAACCCGATCATTTTCGCCATGGCCAATCCAGATCCCGAGATTACCCCGCCCGATGCCCATGCCGCGCGCAGCGATGCCATCGTGGCAACGGGGCGCAGCGACTATCCCAACCAGGTCAACAATGTGCTGGGCTTCCCCTTCATTTTCCGCGGCGCGCTCGATGTGCGGGCGACCGCGATAAACGAGGAAATGAAGATCGCTGCCGCCAAGGCGATTGCCGAGCTGGCGCGTGAGCAGGTTCCCGAAGAAGTCGCTGCCGCTTATGGCAAGAACCACCAGTTCGGCCGCGAATACATCATTCCCGCGCCGTTCGATCCGCGCCTGATGGAAGTCGTCTCGTCCGCCGTGGCCAAGGCGGCGATGGATTCGGGCGTGGCGCAGAAGCCGATCGAGGATTTCGACGCCTATCGCCACAGCCTGAAAGCCCGGCTAAACCCGACGACTTCGGTGCTGACCCAGGTTTATGAGCGGGTGAAGGCCAATCCAAAGCGAGTGATCTTCGCCGAGGCGGAAAACGAGATCGTGCTGCGCGCCGCGGTCCAGTACCGCGACTTCGGATATGGCGAGCCAGTGCTGGTCGGACGGACCCAAGCCGTTCTCGACAAGATGGCCGAGCTCGGCGTTGCCGATCCCGAAAGCTATGAGATCCATAATTCGGCCACTTCGCCGCATGTCGCGGCCATGGTCCCGATGCTCTATGAGCGCCTCCAGCGGCGCGGCTTCCTGGAGCGCGATGTGCAGCGCATGGTCAATCAGGACCGCAACATTTTCGCTTCCGCCTTGCTCAAGCTGGGCGTGGGCGACGCACTGATCACGGGCCTGACCCGCACTTTCGCCCAGACGATGAAGGAAGTGCGTGAAGTGCTGGAACCCAAGCCCGGCGAAGTGCCCTTCGGCATCCACCTGATGATCGCCAAGAATTCGACCGTGTTCATGGCCGATACCACGGTCAACGAGCGGCCGAGCGCGCGGGATCTGGCTGTCATCGCCAAGGAAACCGCAGCAGTCGCCCGGCGATTGGGCCACGAACCGCGCGTGGCGTTCCTCAGCTTTTCCACTTTCGGCAATCCATCGGGCAAGTGGCTCGATCCCATCCGCGAGGCGATTGCCATTCTCGATGCGGAAGGCGATGTCGGCTTCGAATATGAGGGCGAGCTGGCACCAGATGCCGCGCTCAACCCTAACGTGATGAAGAATTACCCCTTCAGCCGCCTGTCGGCACCCGCCAACGTGCTGGTCATGCCGGGGCTGCAATCGGCCAACCTGTCGGCCAAGCTGCTGCGCGAGTTGGCGGGCAATGCCACCATTGGACCGATGCTGATCGGCATGGAAAAGCCCGTGCAAATCGCCCCGATGACGGCGATTGCGCCAGACGTGCTTACGCTGGCAGTGCTGGCTGCGGCGGGGATTTGCGGATAGGCCGTTCAATCAGACGTAGTTGGCGATCCAGGCAATCGCTGCGGCGGCAGGCAGGAAAAATGCCTGCGCCGCCAGTGTGCCGACAAGGCGGCTGAACGAAACCCAGACGATCACGGCGCGAAATTGTACCGCGCTCATCCGGCCTTCGACGACATCGTCGGTCATCACCGAGAGCTGCGGATCGATCAGGGCGAACAGCAGGATCGTCGCAAAGCCATTCACCACGGCGGACAATTGCGACGCGGTGACGCGGAATTCAGGATTGAGGTAACCTGCATAGAGCGAGGCCAGCACGCCGACTGTGATCAGCGCCTGCGCCAGCACGTTGCCCAGCAGCATGCCCCAGCCCGCCGCCTTGGGCCGGGAAAATTGCTTGAAATGCGCGGTTGACGGCAATTTGAGCGCGTGGCGCACGGCGCTGAGGCCTGCCGGGGAGGCCGTCCGCAGGATCAGCCGGGCGGTGGAGCGGTTGCGCTGGAACCAGCCAATCGCGCTGGTGAACATGCGCTGCCCGCTCGGCACCAGCAGAATGCCGAGCAGCACGGCCACACTGGCGCTGGCCAGCACGATGCGGAAATCGCCCGCCAGATCGGGGCCATGCCCGCTCGCCAGGCCCGTCTCCACCCGCTTTGCCAGAAATGGCCCCAGGAAACTGTTCGACATGCGGCTGACCAGCACCAGCAGGTTGAACAGCGCGAAGCTCATGGCAATGCGGCCGGTGCGAATGCCGGCAATGCGCGCGGCGTAGGCCAGCGTGCCGATCAGGTTGATGCTTGCCGTCAGCAGGCAGATGATGAGCAGTTGCCGGTCCATGATGCGGGCAGTCTAGCGCGCCGGAGGCGGCACGCGATACACTCAGCCCCAGGGTTTCCACACACCATAGGCACTGGTGAGCGTCAGCACGATGCCGACGAGGATCAGCATCTGCTTGGCGGGGAAGTGTTTGGCGGCCCAGGCGCCCAGCGGCGCGGCGGCGAGGCCTCCGATCAGCAGGCCCAGTGTGGCCCCGGCAACATCGGCTATGCCCAGATGCCAGATGAATGCCGCCGACACCGTGACCGTAAGAAAGAATTCGACTGTGTTGACCGTGCCCACAACCTTGCGCGGATCCGCGCCCTGAATCAGCAAGTTGGACGTGACGACCGGGCCCCAGCCGCCGCCGCCTGCGGCATCAAGAAAGCCGCCGACAAGACCCAGCGGCGCAATCAGCCCGGCTTCGCGCAGCTTGGGCGGGTAGAAAACACCGCGCACGACAAGATAGACGCCGATGGCGCTGAGATAAATCAGGATGAATGGCTTGATGACCGCCGCGTCCACTGACGTAAGAACGTAAGCGCCAAGGATCCCGCCTATCATGCCTGGCACCAGCAATTTGAAAAACAGGCGCTTGTCGACATTGCCGTGGAGCAAGTGGCTGATGCCGGATGTGGCCGTGGTGAAACATTCGACTAGGTGCACCCGCTGTGAGGCAAGGGCAGGGGGAACGCCGAGCACGCCCACAAGCAGAGTATTGGAGATAACCCCAAAGGCCATGCCCAGCGCGCCATCGACCAGCTGCGCGGCGAAACCGACGGCAATGAAAGGCAGCAGGCTTGCCAGGTCGAAACTGCCGAAATCCATTATTGCGGTCTCCAATTAAAGTCGACTGCATCGGTAGAGATTAAGCGACCCATGCGCGAGATAGAAATTGCCGATATAGGATAAAGCGAAACTTTCGCGCGGCGGGGTGGTTCCCCCAGCGCATTTCGTTTCGCCCCCCGCCAATGCCGATCTCACGGTATATATGTGGCGGCCCGCGCGATTTTGAACCCCTGGCTCACGCGGAGATCGAGCCATCGGGCGAGAAATCAGCGCCGACGAAACCGGAAATACCAGACTTCGTGGCCCTGCGTGCGCGCCTTGGCTTCATATCGCGTCTCTGGCCAGCCGCCCGGGCGATTGAGGAAATCGGCGGACTTCTCGCAAAGCCATTCGAATGTGGCGCCCCGGCCAAAGCAATGCCGGCGCATCACCATCAGGGCATGGCGCAAATAGACCGGATGATCAGTGCCGAACCGGAACTCGCCGCCGGGCCTCAGTTTTGCCGCGATGAGGTTGACCGGGCCATCGTTCATCATCCGCCGCTTGGCGTGGCGCGCCTTGGGCCAGGGATCGGGATGCAGCAGGTAAACAAAGCTGAGCGCGCCGTCGGGCACGCGAGCCAGCACTTCCAGCGCATCGCCGTGGTGCAGGCGGACATTGCCGATCGGCGGATGGGCTCCATTATCGCCGTCAAGATGGGTTAGTGCCTGCGCCACCCCGTTAAGGAATGGCTCGGCGCCAATGAAGCCGTGATCGGGCAGCATGTCGGCGCGCCCAGCCATATGTTCGCCGCCGCCGAAGCCGATTTCGAAATGGAGGGGGCAGTCATGGCCAAACAGCCGCTCGGCCGTCACCGGGCCTTCATTGGGCACGGCAATGCGCGGCAGCAGCACCTCGACCAAGGCCTGCTGCCCCTTGCGCAAGGGCTTGCCGACCGAGCGGCCATAAAGACGGTTGAGCGTGAGCGGATCGCCGGGTTTGTTCGCGGACATGGGCCGGGCGGGTGGCGGAAAACTACGCGCGGGTCAATGTGGAGCTGGCTGGCGAGCCGTCGGCTCCTGCGCAGGCGTTGCTCCCGCTCCCGGCTTAGCGCATATCATGTGGCGCCAAGAGCCTTGAAGGCCGGAAGCGGGAGCAGGGAAATGCTGGACTTGTCGATCATTGGCTCGAGATTCCGTCAGGGGACAATTGCCCTCGCAGTGCTCGCTCTTCCTGCGTGCGGGCCACACGCGGAACTGGCGAGCGCATCGATTCCGGCGGGCTCGAAGTATGTTTCCATGGGTAGCTCGTTCGCTTCGGGGCCTGGGATCACGACGACAGCTAATGCCCGGTGCCGCCGATCGCAGGACAATTACGGCCACCAGCTCGCGCGCCGCCGAAATCTGGTGCTGGTCGACGTCAGCTGCGGCGGGGCAACAACGTCGCACATTCTGGGTCCGCGGGACGAATTACCGCCGCAGATTGATGCCCTAACTCCCGATACCCGGCTTGTCACGATCACGATCGGCGGCAACGATCTGGGGTTGATGGTCGGTCTGATCGCGGCTTCGTGCGAAGGCGAGGCGGCTGCGGGAACACTCTCCGCCACGTGTCGTGGGCTTCTTACGCGATTACCTAACGGTTTCGCCGTGCCCGTCCCTGATGAGGCGGCCTGGGCAAGGGTCGAAAGGGCGATGGACGAAATTGCCCGCGAAGTGCGCCGCCGCGCTCCGCAGGCGCGCCTCCTTATCGTCGATCGTTTCCGGGTGCTGCCGCCGTCGGGCTCCTGCGCCGAAGTGCCGCTATCCGATGCAGCAGCGGCGCGATATCGCGCAATGGCTGATCGACTCGCGCAGATAGACTTTGCGGTCGCCAAGCGCGCCGGCGCGGAAATTGTGAAAGTTTCGGAACTGTCGAGGGACCATAGTGCCTGCGCCAGA
>Ga0075362_10000133_pt1 | contig 20320 bp, 19 predicted proteins | sample EndMetdeltDD1762_FD_71397 | JGI IMG/M metagenome (GOLD analysis project Ga0075362, IMG submission 71397) | Populus endosphere microbial communities from Tennessee, USA - Endosphere MetaG P. deltoides DD176-2 | ecosystem: Host-associated > Plants > Roots > Endosphere | place: USA: Tennessee...
GGCGGTGAAGCAGACCTGATCATCGCCAAGCATCGTGCTGGCCCGACACGCACCGTGACCGTGGCGCATCAGCTGCACCTGTCGCGCTTCACCAACATGGCGAAGGCGTGAGAAGACCGGTGTCGAGATGCAACGGAAATTAACAAACGATCCCTAATTGTTTAACAAGTTGGTTAGCCGGTGAAACTAAACCCTCCGCCACGGCAGAAGGTCCGAGTGCGCGAACTGGCCCGTGAGTTGGGTTGGACGCCTCGGCAGCTGCTCGCCGAGTTGAATCGGCGCGGCGAGTTCGTGAAGTCGGCGGCTAGCCAGTTGGAGGCGCCGGTCGTCCGCGCCCTTCTGCGCGAGTTTGGGACCGTCAGCACTGGGCCAAACCCAGACGCGACGCTCAGTCCGGGGATGTATGGCCACTCGGCGGAGCTTGCGATAGGCGAAGTCGACACAGGTTTCGAGGACGAACTTGCGAAGGCTCGAGCTCGGTCGAAGGTTAAGGGCCAGAACAAGGTTGCGCGATGGTATCCACCGATCCTGCAGGCGCTACTTGACGATGTTGTCGTTCCGCAGCGGCCAGAACATCTCGCCGCACCGGCGAGTGGATACTTCGTACGGGAACTGAAAAAGGCCGCAGGACTCAGCAAGCGGTGGGCTGAAGCACAACTAAACGGTCTTGGAGACGATGAATCTCTAGTAATCAAGTGGATTCGGCTCAGTGATGGCCAGCGTCCAGACATTGCTGTAGAACTAGCAGGTTGTGGCATTAGTCCGGGCGAGGCGGGCCTTTGTATCGGGCACGGCGGACGTATCGATCCCCGCCTCGGGACCATCTACGAGCGCTTCCGCGAAAGAAAAGTCGGTCGATCGGAGGCTACCGCGATAGTCCGGCAGTGGCGCGCGAAACAACAGGCTCTCTAGGCGTTTTTGACTGTACGCCAGCAACTTTCGGTCTTCACACAAGCGTGTTAATGCCGCCGATTCCGGGCGCAGTGCGGTATCGTCTAGTACTACTAGTAGGGCACGCGAGACCCGATTGCGAGGTTGAAATGGTTGAGACACTGCATGATTGCTCGCCTGCGCCAAGCCTCGAGTATGTCGATCGATTCGGTCGAGTTGTCGGTGACCTGCTCTATCTGCGTTGGTGCTCGGGCGCTGCCGCCCCCTCCTGGAGGGAAGTCTTCGACTCACCGGACGTGTTGAATTTCCTTGAACAACAGAGGCTTCCCGGCTTGCACCCGCGAATGGAGGCTTTGATGGCGCGCGCTGCCGGTCGCGGCTGGCTGGCCTACTCGGACGAGCCGCGGTCGCTTCGCGTTGGGCCGACCTACCTGGCATCACCCGGACAAAAGCTGCGAGTTAGACAGCCGCGAGACATGGGTCGTCGTGTTGCTGCTGCGGTCGCAAGGTTCAGGTACAAGCACAAACACAACCCGACTATCAAAGAGTTTGCGGACTTTCTCCGAAACGCTCGAGTGCAGAGAATCTTTCGCGGCGAGGCCGATGTACTCAAGAGCCTGCCATGGTTGGTGGTCTCAGGCTGGATCGTGCTCGAAGACGGGCGCGTGCTTCGCGGTCCGACGGCGAGGGCTGACATGAACGAACGAGCAGCTTTGCGGCGACTGGCCATACGAGAGGCCGCCCAGGCCGCCAACACGGACGAGGAGCGCACCTCGTCGACGGCAATCCCGACACCTTGTGGCGGATGTCGCGCCCGTTGATCGTCGACGACCTCTAGGCTGGCCAAATGAAGCAGGTCGTGGTCTCTTACTACTGGGCGAAAGTGTCGAGGTCGACGCTGATTTCGACTCCGTCGCGTTCTACGACAATTCGTGAGTGCTCGATGCCTGCGGCTTTGAGATAGTCGCGCAGCGTCGACAGGAGAAGGTTGTGGCGACGCTCGATGCGTGAGACTGTGCCTTGGTCAGTGCCCAGTGCGGCCGCGATCTGTTGTTGCGTCAGGTTTCCTGCGCGGCGGATGTCGGCCAGACTTTCGGCGTAGACCCGGTTTACGTTCTCGCGTTCAGCCGCGTAGCCGCGCACGTCATCCGCGATGATGGGATCGGTGACCAGCTCGTCGATCCTGTTGTTCATCCGACGGAATGTCTTGCCTTCACTCATCGTGGTCCTCCTCAATTTCGTGAAGCCATATGGATATTGCGGCGTCGGCCCGGCTTCCGACGCTGTTGTAGAAGACGTCGCCCATGCGGGCTTTGTCGGCGGCGAAGAGCGCAACTACGACGGTGGTGCTGTGCGGTAGGAACCAGAAGCAGATCAAGCCGAAGGCGATTTTGCGATCGAAGGGGTGGGCTGTGCGCCAGACCTGGCGAATCTTCGATTGTCGTACTCCTCTCTTAGATCGGGTGTGTCTTCGGTCGGTGCCTGTTGGAGCGTTCGCAGTTGGTTGAGCGCGTCAACTGCGCGGGCGAGTAGCCGTCTGGGGGTTCGTCCCCGTTTCGGGCCTGTCTTCGGTGCGGTCCAGCCAGTCGAAGAACTCGGGGGGTCCGTCGACGTCCATGTCCACAAGTATGGCTTTAGAGCCATATGCTGCCAACACCATATCGAGCAATTACGCCGCATTGGATCGTGCTACCCATGGCGCGCCGGGGCCGATTTCACCCTGCCACATTGTGCTATCTGAACCGTGGCGCTTGAAAGGTTAGGTTGAACGCCACGCGGTCGGTGGCCGGCGTGTTGAACTTCGAGAGATCAAATCGGGCGTCGGTGGACGGCATACCATTGAACATCGGCGTGGAAATCTCATAGGGCTCATGGGGTTTCTCGCCCCTATGTTCCGCTTGGATGCGGCTGCGTTTGCGGTTCGGCATCGGGTCGGTTACTTCGATCAGTCCGAACTTGGCCAGCTCGCGGACGAGGACCCGGGGCCAACGTCTAGCGGTAATGCCCTCGCCGCACGCGAGTCGATGTCGCCATAGTTCCTCGCTGAGACCGGCGCGATCGCGGCACCACTAGTAGGGCGGACATGTGGCTATTTGCGTGACTTCCTGAAGTATGCGCGGTCGACTACAAACGAGGTTGAGTCCGCCGGATCGTGCTCACAGAACGGGCGCCGACTAATCGTGACCGCCGCTCTCCTGCCCGTGCGGATCAAGCCTGCGTCAGGCGAGTGCATCGACTCATGGTTGGATGCGACGGCGGCCGTCATGGGAGTTACCCTCGGCGATGTAGCTCGCCAATTGCATCTACCGATAGCCGCGAAGCCGCAATGGATTTGGTGGCTGCCGAAGTACCAGTTGGACTCTCTGCAAGTGTTGACGGGCACGCCGGCGGCAGATATCGCGTCGATGACACTCGACGCCTACACCGCGAAGGGTCTGCGTGTCCTCACCAAATCGCACGAACCCGACCGCACCTTCCCATTCGGAGTTGTGCCGGGATCGAGGTTCTGTCCAGAGTGCCTACACGAGTCGAGCGGCAGATGGCGGCTCGCCTGGCGGTTGGGCTGGTCGTTTGCATGCACAACTCACGGCCGGTTGCTAGCTGATCGATGTCCGAGTTGCGGAGAGAATCAGCGGCGGCGGCAGAATTACACAAGTACTCCGATGCCTACGCGATGTCGGTGCGGCTGCGATCTCACGTCGGTGACCACCATTGCGGTTGGGAGCGAGCACGACGTCGTCAATGCGCAACGCTTCATCGATGAGCTCCTCAACGGAGCCCGCCCGACCGGCGGAGTGCTTGCGCAGCAGGCGCGTTCGCTTCGCGAGTCACTGGATGCAGTCCGGAGTCTGGCCAATCGAACAATCAATTTCTCGGCACGCCACGGCTTGGCGACCGCAGCAAGCCTGGGAGGTGGATTCGCATTCGATGAGCTTTCCGCGGAACCGAATCCGAACCGTGGGCGAAGTGCGGTGAATTCCTACCCATCGATGCGAACCGTTGACACAGCGGTGGGGGTAACCGCTGCCGTTAAGGTCTTAGCCGCCGAAACCATTGAGGAATCAGCGAGCCGGCTACGGTGGCTGGTAGACGGCCAAGACGCCAAAGGCCGCCAGACCGAGTTGCTTTGGTGTCGCACTGACGATTCTCTAGCGGCGGCGATCACAATCCAGGCGAGTAGGCAGCATCTCGGGCCGCAGGGCGATCTTCGCTACCGCGCGGCAACTCTGGCGCCCGAAGCCCCACAGCGCACTTACCTGGACGACTGGAGCTTCGCGGCTTCACTCCCCTCGTTGATGTGGCCAGCGTGGTGCGATAAGTTGTTCGCGGATACGTCCGTAGATGCGGAAATGCGGCGAGCGCTATCGATCGCCACGCTCATCGTCGGCAGCAATATCACAATCGGTGGTGCGGAGAAGCTGTTGTCTGCGCGCACATCCCACCGCACCGTGAACCGACATCTAGAGCTTCTCTATTCGTTGCCGCGGTGGAACCTTATATGTGCAGCGCTGATCAATCTGAGCGACTATCTCGAAGCTCACGGTGCAGAAATCGACTACGCGCGTCGGAGGAAGCTGGCCTACTCAGCTCGACTCGGGTGGGAGGACTGGCTCAGGATCAGAGGCGAATCCACGGACGAAGCACAGCCGTGGACGGCGCTCCAGCAACCAGACCAGGCATTGGTGTATCTACGTGGCCTCGGGATCGACGAGCCTGTCGAGTGGCATCCTCCGCTCAAAATAATTGGTGTCGCGGACCTCACATAGCTACCCGTAAACTAGAAGATCGGTTCGGCTAGAGCGCATTTCAGCCCCCGCAGAATCAACTTGTGCTATTCACCGTCGTCTTGACCACGTAAGATAGTCCGCGCTGGTCTCCCGTGGGGGCTTGTCCTTTTTGGCGCGCGGGAACCGACGAAAAGGTTCGAACCATGCCTTCGAGTCGCGATGAAGACGATCTGCTTGGCGCCTTGGCATTGCGCGCGCCGGGGCTGACGTGGACGTTTATGCTGCAGGGCAGCGAAATTGTCTGGATGTGGCAGCGGAGCAGCTCACCGCCGTTGCACAGTCTCGAGCCTGTGCGAAGGCCGGTCTCGTCCACCTTCAGTCGCCATGTACCCGTGACGGCGTACTCCATGACCAACGGCGCGAATGTGTCTCTTGAGTCCGGATTGGAGCATGACCTTTTCCGGCGACTCGACAGAGATCCGTGTGTCGCCTGGATAGTCTCGCAGCCGTTCAGGCTGGCTTGGAAGGGTTTACCTGGACGTCATACTCCCGATCTCCTGACCGTTGACGTCAAAGGGCACGTGACCACCTGGGATGTCCGCGCGCCTGAAAAGCAGGACGACGAGTTCAAGGCCCAGAGCCGCATCACAGACCACGCGTGCGCTGCCATTGGATGGCGCTATGAGGTTTTCGGCGAAATGGGTCAAGCTGAACGGCTGAATCTCATGTGGCTGAACGGTTTTAGAAGAGAGCCATCATGGTTGCAGTTTCATGAACGCCACATTGCTGACCTTGTTTCCGGTCACGGAGCAAGTCTCGGAACACTGTTTGACGCGGATGACGGTTCCGGTGAGTTGAAATCGTCGGTCTGGCATTTGGTTTGGAAGGGAGCTTTGAGTATCGACATGACGTGCCAGTGGGGGTTGGATACGTCGGTGCATCTACCTGTCGAACCATCGCGATGAACGCCGGCCGCACATTTCTCCACGAGGGCGCTCGCGTGCTCACGGAGACGGGTGCGGAACTCGTCGTTCGATTCGACCCCACGGGTGTCGATCTTCGCGACTGTCTCAACAACATCCGACATACGGACTGGGACGATCTTCCGCTCGTGCAGAACATCGTCGATGGTCGACCGGTTGCCGTCGTCCGGTCTCTCCGGCCGCTCTGGGACAGCCTCAACGACGTTGCCCGCGAACGCGCGCTCAACAAACTCGAAATTGTTCTCGAGATCGTGACTGGATACCGCGATGGTCATCCCGAGCTCAAACGACCCGGCGAACCATACCCTCCCTTCGGGCCAGGGTTTGGCTTATCCGAGTCGAAGCGGGCCGTAGCGATGGCGTCGGTTCTCATCCAAGAAGGTCGAAATGACCGTAAGGGCCAGCGCCGGTTGCGAGACGGCGAGCTGACGTCGCTCGGGACGAACGAGAGCACCATCAGAAACTGGGTGCGAAGCTGGAGGCAGAAGGGTCTGCTCGGGCTCATCGATGGGCGGCACATCCGCAAGAGCCTGTCGTGGGAGGTCATCGATCCGCGCTACCGCACGATCGCTGAGGAAGAGTTCGCGACTCTGGACGGTGATAGATCAAGTCTGGCGATCCAAGAGATGCACAGGCGAGTACTGGTCAGGCTCCGCAACGAGGGCATCGAGGATTACCACGCGCCGCAGCGGACGACGCAGAAGTTTCTCTCGAACTTGAAGCACCAGAGAGGTGAGACCACCAGGTCGCAGCGCACCAAGAAATTGCAAACCGCTTCAGGTTCAACACAATACCCGGGTGTTAGACCAGGCCAAGTCGTGGCGATCGATGTCACGCGAGCCGACAATCTCGTATACGACACCTTCAACGGTAGGCCGCTCAGCGTTGAAATCATCACCGCTATCGACATCGCCACGCGCGTGGTCCTAGCGCTACGGGTGGTCCCGATGAGCGCGAATGGCTTCGAAGCGGGTCTGCTCCTGTATGACGTCTGTAGGCCGTTCTCGATGCTGGTCGCAGGCACGACCGTCAGCGATTGGAGATGGGTCGGCCTGCCTGAAACGGTCGACCTTTCGTGTGCGGTGGGCAAGGTGTGGCGTCAAGACCTGGAGGTTGACTTCGATACGTTGCAGGGCCAGCACCCGATCCCGTCTGTGATGCCGGATGCGATTCATTGCGACAACGCCGCGATCTTCACCAGCGTGCACTTCCGTGCACTTCTGCGCGATCTTCAGATCGACCTGTTGCTCAGCCGTCCGGGCAACCCCACCGACAATCCGCAGGTCGAGCGATGGCATGAAACGATCCAACGTGGTCTGCAGCAGATTCCGGGCTACAAGGGACGAAACGTGTCTGAGCGGGGACGACTCGTCGCCGATGAGCCGCTGTTGACGGCTCGCGAACTGCAACTACACCTGCGAAAGTTCATTGCGCTCGATTACCACAGACACGGACACGACGGTCTGATCCAACCGGGCGTCGAGGCCGCCAAGATGTGTCCACTCGACCTGTGGGACGTCATGATCGAAGCCACTGGTCGTATCGATGTGCCCCAGCGGCACGACCTGATCTACCAATTCCTACCTATCAAGTGGGGCACCATCGGACCCGCGGGAGTGGAGTTTTCCAATCTCCGATACGAGAACCCGCTCGTCTTCGACTCCTTGCGCTATGTCGAGGTTGGCCGATTTCGCGAGAAGGACCGAGCCGCGCCGTTCTTCTACGATCCAAACGACCTCTCACGCATATGGTTTCATGACGAGTCCACAGACAGGATCGAGCCAATAGAATGGGTCGGCCGCAGCAAGGCCGATGCGCCGATGACCGACGTTATCCTCGACGAGCTCTGTCGGAAGATCAGACGCCGCGGCGGCAACCACGTGTTCAAGCGGGGCTTGACGACCCAACTGATCATCAACGAACTCGGCGAACTCACGACGGCAAGATCGAAAGCGGATCGCCGCAAGACGGCTGCTGCGGCGCAACGGGTCGAACAGTCGCGTATCGACCATGCCGAGGCAGAAGCTGCCCAGGAACGCGTCAATCCCGTGCGCAGCATCGCACCGCGGACGTTGCCGACTCCCTCGATCAGGCGGCCGTGGGACAACTTGCTGGAAACCGAGTAGGCGATGGACTCGCAGGAGTGGCACGACAACTGCGTCAAAGAGCTACCGCACGAACCTCCGCGCCCATCGTCCAAGCGACTGAACGCCATGTCAGACCAGGCGCGACAGGGGTATATCGAGCAACTCGAGGCGTGGCTCGCCCGGCTCTACCTTCCGACAGCAGCGTTTACCGAAATCGAGCATGCTCTTGACCGGACCGTCCAGGACAACATGCTGGAAGGTCCGGGCGCCAAACAGATCATCGTGTTGACCGGACCGAACTATGTCGGCAAGAGCACGTTCATGCTGCGGTGGGCGAAGAGACGATATTTGGAATGGACCAAAAATGCGCCGCATGACCGACGCGGGCGTCCCGTTCACTATCCATCGGACGGCGTCGAGGCCGACCTATGTCCCGTTATTTGGATCGACCTGGGTTCGGCCGCCAAAGTCAACGACGTAACCACCGAGTTGCTCAACGGTTTCAACCTCGCGAGCACCGGCCTAACACGTGATCTGACTCATCGAGCGATGCACGGACTACGCCTGCACCGCACCCAGATCATCGTCATGGACGATGCGCATCTTTTGAAGACCGACTCCAAGAGTGGGCGCGATGTTCTAGACCACATCAAGAGCATCAACACCAAACTTGGTCAGGTCTCGAGCGCGACCCTCGTCCTGGTCGGCGCCAACCTCGCAAATGGCGACCTGGTGAACGACCCGCAAATTGCATGCCGATTAACGGAGTTGTCCGTCGCACCCTACGGAGTGGATAGCGAGGTAGAACAAGCCGAATGGCAACGCGTCGTACGTGACCTGGAAAGGCTTGTGCTGCCTCACTTACCCGCGGGTGAGCCGGGGATGCTTTTCCTGAAGTTGGCCGGAGAACTTTGGTTTCGCACGCAGGGCTACATTGGCGACTTGCGGAAGCTAGTCAGTCGAGCGACCGTTGCGGCGATTGCGGATGGCTCATACCGGATCAGCGCGGATCACCTCAAGGCCATCACCCTGAGCAAGCGTGCAATTCATGAGGCTGCAGCGGAGGCGGGGCGCCGCCGCACTGAGTCGTCGGCGCAGACGCGGCGGCGCCAGAAGAGCGCACGCGTCTCTGATCTCAACGCGCTGGGGCCGGAAGAACGAGTCGGCGTAACGAATCCTGGGCTGCGACCGGCAGTCGGTCACGAAAGGCGCGATAGCCGACCTTAACGTCAGGGGAAGGCGGTCCGGCCCACGCCGGGCTGCTGTCGAGACAGCCCAATGCCACCTCACACCACATCCACGTGACGGCGTAGAGCACCAAATCAGGCCGCCGCGGCGGGGTGGTCGACAGGCGCCAATCTGAGTACCAACTTGTGGAATCACGAGCCAGCCCGCGCACCTGTGCCTCGAGCGCGCGAAAGTCTCTGTTCGCAGGAATGGTGCTCAGCGCCAAATCGATTGCGCCTTGGAGATCCTCCGGCGTTGCACGCATCCGCGCACGCGCGGCGCGCGAGGTACGGGAGCCAAGGCCGGGCGGCAGGCCGATCCTGACAGCCGCGTCGGCCCAGTTCTGCACTAAGACAATCGCTCTCACCATGCATAGCGACACATAAAGCCGGCCGGTGTGTTCGTAGCCGCCAAGCATGCCGGCGAACAGTTGACGATAAATGCCAGCATCTATCAATTGGGGTATCGCCGATGGTTGAATCCGCCGACAGCGGCGACCGTGATCGATTCGACGACCCACATCGCGGCGCTTGGATACAGCCGCAGCGATCAGTCGCTCCATCGTCGGCGTTCTCTTGGTGCGATTAATGAGCCAGACGGCGGGGCCGTTCTTCTCGTCTTCGACGAAGCGAATCCACTCACGCAACCGCGCACCACCAGACTCAAGATTTCGTTGCATCAGAATCTCGTGGGCACATCCCAACACGGCTCCGCGAATCATTGCGCTGTGCGGGGGACTGAAGCCCCAACGAGCTCCACGAACGCGCGTAGACCGAGCCCGCGCCTCATCACGTAAATTGCTCGCCCACCATACTGCAGTCTGGGCCGACGTCCTGGCCCCCAGATGAAGCATAAGTGTTGCAAGGTTGCGGAGTTCGGCAAGAAAAACACGAGGGTCGGCAGGCGCGCCGAACATGCTCACCGGCTGGCCGTTCATCGCTCGATGGACGGACTCAGTGCAGGCGAGCGCAAGGGCGCCTGCTGGCTCAGCAACGTGTGTGAGTACCGAGCGGAGACAGGGCCGCCGCAAGGCGACAGAGTTGCAGCATGGTTGCCTCGGTCCGAGCACCGGGCGAAATGGCCAGTACCGGTGGCTCCGAAACCGTTGGCCGCAGCCGCCACATTCGGTGGTCAGATAGGTGCCGTGATGGATGCACGTGGTCATGATCGGCAATCGCCAATAGATGCGCCAGATTCCCTGCTGCGCAACGCATAAGTGACAGACTTGCGTGCCAAAGGGAGGAAACCATCCCTGAACCACGACTTTGCGATAGCTGTGCCGGTCTAGCGGATCAAGGGCGTCGAGGTAAAGGGGCCGTCCTGCGTCGAAGCGCGTAAGAGTGGCATTTCGAAGTCGCTCGACAGGGATACCGCTGAGCCTTTCGATTCGTGCGAGAACGGTGTTGGTGGGTGCCGTCATGAAGAACGCGAGTGTCGTACGGGCTGCGCTTTCGCTGCAGCGGAGCGCAGCCACGACGTACTGGGGGTCGAGATCGTTGGCTTGGGTGAGGCGCTCAAGAAAGCTATCGAGTGCTTCGTCTTCGCTCAGAGTGACCCTCGTTGGCAACAAGCTCAGTTCCGTCGGCATGATCCCGTGACCTCGGTAAGCCGCCCCATGTGACGTGTCGGCGCAACGTCGAATGTACTACTAGTAGGGCAGACAATCGAGGGCCCCCGCTGACTACTTGAGGGATGCCGACTCGCCCAAGTCAGAACAACCCCGAAAGGGTTGCCATGTGGGAGGCCTGGCGGTTGGAGGTCGGCACGAAGATCCGGGACGTCCGGCTATCGCGGGGGATGACGCAGGAGTCGCTCGCTCTGCGATCTGGCGTGACCCGCAACGTGCTCATCGACGTGGAACACGGACGGCGCGGCTTGCTGTTCGAGCGGCTCCTCGATATTGCGGAGGCCCTGGGGGTTGCGCCGGCGGAATTACTACCCTGACTGCAGGCACGCCCTTTACCTGCACGGACCTGTAACAGTAGCCCTACTAGTAGTACGCTAATCCCGTGAGTAGGGCCACGAAAGACCAGGCAGCGGGGCGTCGCAGCAATTCTGAGAAGAGCCAGCGTCTCGGCCAGCTGTCCATGCGGCTGCCCGTAGACTTCCGGGCATCAAAGCAGGTGCGACGGGCCATCTGTGTTGCCGATCTCGTATCGTCAACTGAAACGGGCTGCATTCCGTACATGCGGCGCACTAGCGGTTAGCGCAGTAAGTGCACCGGGCGAAGCGCGTGGCTGTCTCCGAAAGCGCGATCAAGCGCATGATCGCCAGAAACACGAAGGCGTCTGCGCGGCTCGAAGGCCGCGAAGTGCCCGATGGCCACGCGCGCTCCCAGGCCGTTCAGGATTATCTCGACGCGTTGGCATCGCGGAGTAGAAGTGGTGCGCAGCAGCGCTTCTCGGGCGCGGATCTGGAACCACCGCTTCCCAACGAGAGTAAGCTGGATAACGCGAGCATCGCTGACTGGAACTACCGCGTCGTGCAGTCCGCTGACGGATCCGAGTACTTCATCGCAGAGGTGTACTACGACGGCGACAGGCTGGGGTGGGTCGATGGCTCGCACGACCTTCTTCGCTGGGAGCGGTACGACGATCTCGTGGACACCGTCCAGCTGATTCAGCAGGCGTTCAACCAGCCACTGTTGCGGGTAACGGAAGACGACCGTCTAGTTGAGGTCACATCTTCATGATGGAGCGGAGCGCTTATCAGCGCTCGATCCGGCGACGCCGGAATCACACGAGAGTGGCCGGCTCTTCGGGCGACAACAGGGGCGTGGGCACGTGACGTACGACAAGGTGGACCCTGCTCGACGCTGGCGACCATCGGTTGAGGTGGCTGACCTTTTCGACAGGCCCGAGGATCCTGCGTGGGCGGCAGACCGAGACCGAATCGCGGACGAACCGCAGGATCCGTGGCAGCGGGCGGCCCAAGCCGATCAACATCCTCCTCGTGAGTCCCGTCGCTGAACGGAGTGGTCAGGCCGGTGGTCGCGCGCTCGGTGAACGGCACGTGATGACGCTGCCGCAGTGAGCAGTGAGCAGTGAGCAGTGTTCGTAGTTCGGAATTGGACGAGTACTCGTACTGGGCGGTCGGCGTTGTGGCGCAACAAGAACCGGCTACTCGGGCGCCCTGGCAGAGGAATACGTCCGAAGTCATCTGTCCCAACGAACTCGAGGCCGGGCACTTACCGATTCTATTGGCGCCAGCGGCTCGATTACTTGTGGACCCGACAGAACCCCGGGTGTTATCAGAAGCTGATGGTGTCAGGGGAGCGGCCATGCGACCGGCGTCGGATATTCACCGTGGCAGCAGTCGAGCATTCAACGACTCACCGGGGTCGTGCGCGAATCCTGCGAGCTGACAACGGGACCGACGTTGCGTTGCACGATCTGGAAGTATTCCCGAACTTTTGATGGCGTGGTCGCTGGATGGACGGCTCCGTCTTGGTGCCCCACGTCTGACGTTTGACAACCACGCCGGCCGGGCCGAGGTATTCAGTATCTGCCTTGCGTAGGGCAGGTTGGTTGAGCCCAGTGCAGACTCGTTATTGCGAACGCTCTCAGGGCAGTTGCCGCTAAGCACTCTGTCGGTAGGCGATCGCATTGCCCACCCAGGCGCCTTCCGGCACCCCTGAACCCAAAGATCATGGACGCCGACTGCAGCTCCATAAGGCTCGGAGATGCGCCGCCGCGACGGCTGACCGCAGGTTTGCCTTTGCCAGGCATAGCTCCGTGTCGAGTTCGTAGACTGTGACATGGTTTTGATCACCAGAGCTGTAGTGCGGGGCTAAAGCGAAGCCGTCTTTGCAGCATCGCCGGGGACCTGGTTGTTCGCAGGAGCACAAGCTCTGCTGTCGACTATCAACAGGGCGTTCGAAGCCGTCCCTCCCAGTCGCCTACGTGCGAGACCATGCTCAAGCGCGCGTCACGAAAGTCGGCATGGAATCCCAACCGCGCACAGTTGAGGTCGGAGACAGCGAGGCATTCGCCATGTCGAGATCCCATTCGGGGAAGCGCTTGAGGATCTCCTCCAACGCGACCCTACCTTCCATCCGTGCGAGCGCTGAACCAAGGCAGTAGTGGACACCGACAGCGTAGCCGAGATGTTGCCGGGCCTCGCGATGGATGTTGAAAACATCTCCGTCGGGCGGGAATTGGCGGCCGTCTCGGCAGGCTGCGCCGATCAGCATCATCATGACGCTGCCTTCAGGGACGGTTTGACCGTAGAGTTCGACATCGCGGGTGACGTATCTGGCCATGTGTGGTGCTGGAGGTTCGAAGCGGACCAGCTCCTCGAGGGCCTGCGGAATGAGCGCGGGATCGGCGACGAGATCCGCCCGCTGGTCTGGGTGCTCGGCCAACACTTTGCCTGCCCAACCAATGAGGCGTGTGGTTGTCTCGCTGCCAGCGCCGGCGACGATGTGCACGAAGGTGAGGAGCTCCTCCTTGGCGAGTCGGCGTCTCTCACCATGTTCGTCGGTGAACTCCACGTTGAGCAACTCGGTGATGATGTCGTCGGACGGGTGCTTGACGCGCCAGTCGATGTACTCGGCGTAGACGTCCTCCACGTCCCACTGCCGATTCGAAACGTCCATCGGCTGGCCGGCTTCGGTACGGATCGCGTCGTTCCACTGGTCGCGCAACGAATCCTGATCACCCTCGGGGATGCCGAGAAGCATTCCGATCACTCGCATGGGCATCTGCGCGCCCAGATCGTGGACGAAGTCGAACTGCCCTGTGTCGCCGACTGCATCGAGACAGCGAACGGTGTACTCGCGAATCTGCGGTTCAAGGGCACGGATCTTGCGAGGGGTGAACATTCGGGAGAGCAGGGAACGATGGATGTCGTGAACCGGCGGATCCTCGAAAACCAACGTACCCGGGGGAATAGGCATGTCGGCTCGGATGATTTCCAGAAAGGCGCCACGGGTAGAGGCATACGTTTCGTAGTCGATGATGCCTTGGTTCACGTCTGCGAATCGACTGACCGCGTAGAAGTCATGTTGCTCGTTGTAGTAGAGCGGCGCTTCTTCGCGTAGGCGCCGGTACATCGGATACGGATCGGCGTTGAGTTCGACGTCGTAGGGGTCGAAGAAGACGTCCTTGGCGGCGCCAACTGTCACAGAAAGACCTTTCGCGAAAGGGGGGTCGAAGCGAGAGAGTCTCGGTGTCGAACTACCCAACTGATTTAAGCACTTGCTTAACACACTGCGGAAGTGCAGGTCAAGCACCGCGATTCAATTGGAGACGCGGATCGGGCAAGGGCGCGGGTTACGTCTCACCCGATCATGCTGCTGACGCCGGTTTTGAGAGTCGAACCGTCGAGACTCCGAACGGCTGCTTGCGCGGCGATTTAAGCACCTGCTTAAATCAACGGTAGGTGGTCACACGAATCGGAGATGTGCCACCGGTGAGCCCCAACGATCACGGGAGATCCGACGATGACGACGGCTGAAAAGTTTAGGTACGACGGCAAACACGCCGTCGTCGTAGGTGGAGCAACCGGCATGGGGGCCGCTGCCGCGAGGGCGGTTGCTGATCTCGGCGCCGAGGTGACTGTCTTGGATCACGCCCCGGTCGACTACGAAATCCACCACGCCGCATCGGTTGACCTACGTGATCCCGCGTCGATCGATGCTGCCATTAGCGGCCTGCCCAAGCCAGTTGACGCGCTGTTCTCGGCCGCCGGCGTCGCCGACGGCCCCGACGTGGTGAAAATTAACTTCATCGGCCATCGCCACATGATTGACACGCTCCGCGAGCAAGGGCAATTCAACCGCGGAGCAGCTATCTGCTTCATTTCCTCGGTCGGCGGTATCGGGTGGGAGAGTGATTTGGAAAGGTTGAACGATTTCCTCCGCACACCGGACTTCGAGGCCGCGGAGCGGTGGATCGCCGAACACGACAACGGCGGCAACATCAACAGCTACCCATTCAGCAAGCAAGCCTTGAATACATACGTTGCAGCGCAAGCCTTTCCGTTCATCAAAGAGGGATTGCGGATCAACGCGATCTGTCCCGGCCCGACGAATACTCCGCTCGCGCAGGCCAACGCCGAACTCTGGTTGAGTTTCGGCCAGGACTACCGAGACGACACCGGACTCAGTCTGCACACTCCCGAACAGATGGCCGACGTCATGGTGTTCCTCAACAGTGCCGCGGCGTCGGCCGTCAGCGGCGTCAGCATTCTCGTCGACCACGGCCACGTGATGTCCTCGCGCGCGGGGGCCTACGCGCCTGGCAAGCCCCTGGTCGATTTCTTGTTGCAGATGGAACTCTGACCGATCTCGACGCTGGGCAACTCGCGTCACGATACTCGTCGGCCCCGGAAGGAACCGTTGTGAACAAAGAAGACATGATTTTGGTGAGCGTTGATGATCACATCGTCGAGCCGCCGGGCATGTTCAGGAATCATCTGCAGAAGAAGTATCTGGATGAGGCGCCGCGGTTGGTGCACAACCCTGATGGGTCTGACACCTGGCAGTTCCGCGACATCGTGATCCCCAACGTCGCACTCAACGCGGTCGCCGGAAAACCGAAGGAGGAGTACGGTTTAGAGCCTCAAGGGCTCGACGAGATCCGCAAAGGGTGTTACGACGTCGATGAGCGGGTCAAGGACATGAACGGCGGGGGCATTCTCGGTTCGATGTGCTTCCCCTCGTTTCCCGGTTTCGCCGGCCGGTTGTTCGCCACCGAGGATCCCGATTTCAGCCTGGCGTTGGTGCAGGCCTATAACGACTGGCATGTCGAGGAGTGGTGTGGCGCCTATCCGGCGCGGTTCATTCCGATGACGCTGCCGGTGATCTGGGATGCCGAGGCGTGTGCTGCGGAGATTCGGCGCAACGCCAAGCGCGGGGTGCACTCGCTGACGTTCACCGAGAACCCGGCCGCGATGGGTTATCCGAGCTTTCACGACTTCGATTACTGGAAGCCGATGTGGGATGCGCTCGTCGACACCGACACGGTGCTCAATGTGCACATCGGGTCGTCGGGTCGGTTGGCGATCACCGCGCCGGACGCACCAGTGGACGTGATGATTACGCTGCAGCCGATGAACATCGTGCAGGCGGCCGCGGATCTGTTGTGGTCCAAGCCGATCAAGGCCTACCCCGATCTGAAGATCGCGCTGTCTGAGGGTGGCACCGGCTGGATTCCCTACTTCCTCGAGCGGGCCGATCGCACCTATGAGATGCACTCGACGTGGACGGGGCAGGATTTCGGTAAGCAGAAGCCGTCGGAGGTGTTCCGCGATCACTTCCTGACGTGCTTCATCGCCGATCCAGTAGGCGTGGGACTGCGACACGATATAGGTATCGACAACATCTGCTGGGAAGCCGACTATCCGCACTCCGATTCGATGTGGCCCGGGGCCCCCGAGCAACTCGATGAGGTGCTCAAGGAGCACAATGTGCCCGACGTCGAGATCAACAAGATGACGTATGAGAACGCGATGCGCTGGTACCACTGGGATCCGTTCACCCACATCACCAGGGAGCAGGCGACCGTCGGCGCGCTGCGCAAGGCGGCCGAAGGCCACGACGTTTCCGTCAAGGCGATGTCCAATCGCGAGAAGTCGACAGTCAGCTTCGCGGAACTGCAGGAGAAGGCAAAAGCCGCCAGCGGCGACGACTGAGCACGCGAAAGCGGCCAGCGGCGGCGACTAAGAAGGCTGAAGTTTCCGTCTTCATAGATGCACGGCTTCGGGCGTCAATCCCGGTACTCGTGCGCCTTCACATACCCGCCGGCATCGACACGCAATTGCATGCCGGTGATGAATCTCGATTCGTCCGACGCAAGGAATGCGACCGCACTACTGACATCGGCTGGGTCGACATACGGAACGCGGATCGCGTGCAGAACGTTGAACGCCGGCTCGGCTTCGTCGCGTGTGGGGGAGGCCAAATCGGGACGGAACGCGCGGTACATAGTGTCGTTCTGCAACATCGGAGTGTCGCAGTTGGTCGGGTGGACGATGTTTACGCGAATTCCTAGAGGTGCCATCTGTCGGGCGAGATCGTGAATATACTGTGCGAGAAGACGTTTGGACAGCACGTAAGCGGAATGACCCAGATCTGCTCCGGGCGTGGTGTTGTTGAGTTCAGTGATGAGCGCCGACAACGAGCCGATTGCGATGATCGATGCACCGTCTCCCAGGTGTGGCAGCGTAGCGTGAACGGTGTTGATGGCGCCGGTGAGATTGACGTCGATGACATCGGACCACGCGTCGATCGGCGGATCGCCGGCCAGCCCAAGTACGCCGGCGTTCGCCACGACGATGTGCAACCCTCCTAGTTGTGCTGCATCCTCGGCGACTGCGTCGCGCATAGCGCGATGCTCACGTACGTCCATCTGCCGGGTGATGACGCGCCGGCCTGCGGAGCGGACGAGTCGAGCGGTGCGCTCCAATTCTTCGCTATCCGGCATTGAATAGCGAAGAGCCGGAAACGCCGAACACGCGTCTACCACGATGATGTCGGCACCCTCGTTTGCCAACCGAACAGCATGACTTCGTCCTTGGCCTCGTGCTGCGCCCGTGACGAGCGCAACCTTGCCATCGAGCCTGCCCATATCGTCCCTATCCTGGTGTCATTAACGGCGGCGGAGCTCGGCGCAGTTCAGAGGATCGCGCCGAGCGACTTGAGTTCCTCGATCTTGTCCCAGGCCACACCCGCATCGAGCAGAACCTCCTCGGTGTGCTGCCCATGCTCCGGCGCTCCGCTGGGAACGACGTGTTGTTCGTCGAACTGAACGGGATTAACCGGTAGTTGATACTGCGCACCGCTCATCGTGGTGACCGTCGGGATATATCCGTTGGCGACGACGGCTCGATCGTCGGGTAACTCGCCTGGGTCTTGAACGGGACCCCACGCTCCTGACAGTGATGCGAGGATCAGGCGCCATTCTTTGAGTGTCTTCGCTTGGAACACATCGTCGAGAATGGCTATCAGTTCGGTGCGATTCACGTAGCGAGCGGCACCGCTGTTGAACCGCTCGTCGTCGATGAGGTCGGGCAAGCCGATAAGCGACATGAACTCCGCATAGAAGCGGTCAGCCTGAAGCATCATGAGGGTGACGTAGCGGCCGTCCTTTGTCCGGTAATTGCCCGCGAGTGGATTCGGTGCATCCGAATGGCTGAATGACGGCATCGGATCGTTTTGGTATAGGCGGCTCGTCGTGATGTCGGGAGTGATGTTGAACGCAGCGAGCCCAAGTAGGGAGACATCGACGACCGAGGGCACACCCGTCGCGTTGCGTTTGTACAGCGCGGCGGCGATTCCCCCGGCGATGGTCATTCCTCCCAGGAGATCGCCGAAAGCCGCTCGGGGTTTGACCAATTCGTCGCCATCCTCGGTGAGCGCCGATCCGACTCCTCCGCGGGACCAGTAGGACACGCCATCGAACCCCGGTCGGTCGCTGTCCTCGCCAAGCGGGCCATATCCGGAGCCGCGGACGTAGATGATGTCTGGGTTGGCCCCCCGAATGTGCTCGACATCGATGCCGAAGGCGGCGCGCCGGCCCGGTAGGTAGCTTGTCAGGAATACGTCACACGTTTTCGCCAGCTCACGCACCACCTCCTGTCCCTCGGACATTCGAAGGTCGACTCCGATGGATTTCTTGCCGCGGTTGGGCATTTCGATCATGTAGTTCACACCGCCCGCGCCGGGCGGTACCAGTCCCATCGAGACCAAGCCGCGCTGCGGGTCGCCGCCCTCGCGCGGTTCGACTTTGATGACATCGGCGCCCCATTCCGCGAGGACTGCACCCGCTGCAGGTACGAACGTCCACGCGGCAACCTCGAGAACACGGACGCCGGTGAGAACGTCGTTCACGCTCACAGTTCCGCTCCGGCACCACGAGAAATCGTCGGTTGCACCTCCACCAATCGAAGATGTACGTGGGATGGAAACTCGAGGACCGTCTGAAGCACGTGAGCGACATCATCGGCTTGAAGCATCTCGAGATGCCGGAGAACTCCGAAACGGTTCCACGCGCTCACCATCGGGGTGATCTCATTCTCAGTCCAGTCGGACGCGTATCCGGTGACTGTGTGCCCTGGTCGGATCACCGATGCGCGCACACCGGTGCCCTCGAGTTCGCAGTGGAGCACTGAGATCCAAGCTTCGAGAGCGTGCTTCGAGGCCGAGTACGCCGACATGTAGGGCCGCGGCGGGGCATTGACGACTTCGGAACTGATGAAGATCAAGTCACCGTCGCCGCGCTCGATCATCGCGGGCGCGAGTGCAGCCGTGAGCGCCTGCGCACCAAGGAGATTTACGCCGATGACGTTGGTCAAGGCGGTGTGGTCGTATTCGACCGCTGCCATCGGGCGCGACTGACCCGCGTTCGAGATCAAGGTATCGACCTGACCGATTTCGTCACGGGCGCGATCCACGAAGCGCTCGACGGAACCGGCGTCGGTCACATCCAGTGCGGCAGCGAACACACGCGCGCCGTCCGAGGTCAACTGTTTGGCGAGGATCTCACACTCCTCAACCCTCCTGGCTCCCATCATCACCGTGTGGCCGGCGCGGGCCAATCGTTCGACGGCCGCCCTGCCGATCCCCGATGACGCGCCCGTCACCACGATCGACCTGACCCTATGGGTCACGATCGGGATCCGTTCCCGCGCAGCTTGATTCGCCGCCTATCCGACGAGTTGGGGTAGCCAGGTGACAACGGCATGGTCCTCCGATGCAGGGTAGGGTGCTCACGTGTGTTAAGCAAGTGCTTAACACACGTGCCGGGCAAGGTCAACGTTCGGCTCTCACCGCGTAGACCGGGCTGGGGATTCCTAAAAAAGCCTTTCCGGCGAGTTAAGCATGTGCTTAACTCGCTACACGATGCAGGAGTGAGTAGGGAGGCTCAGTTGTTCGACTTAGGCTTGAGCGGTCTACGCACCGCCAAGCAGCTGCGCGGCTGCCCGTGAGGGACTGGCTTCGGCCGATGCTCGGCTCGGTGATGGTTCTCGGCATTATCGCCGTCGTCGCACTGTCGATCGCGTCGTTCAGGGGATCCTTCCGAGTTTCCGACCCGCTCTTCGTGGTCGCGCCGCGGGCCGGACTCGTACTCAATCCCGGCGCAAAGGTCAAACTGCGTGACGTCCAGATCGGCCGCGTCGCCTCAATCGACGATCGGGACGACGGTCGCGTGGAGATCAGGCTGGACATCGACCCGGACCAGCTTGAGCAGCTGCCCCGGAACATCGGGATCGATATCGCATCGACCACCTTGTTCGGCGCGAAGTCCGTCGAGTTGTCTATGCCGGATCGACCGAGCGCAGAACGACTACAACCAGGTGAGTCGCTGGCGGCCGAACACGTCGTCGTCGAAATCAACACAGTCTTCAAGCGGCTGACGACTGTACTTTCGGCCATAGACCCCGCGAAGCTGAACCAGGCACT
>Ga0075362_10000134_pt1 | contig 20244 bp, 21 predicted proteins | sample EndMetdeltDD1762_FD_71397 | JGI IMG/M metagenome (GOLD analysis project Ga0075362, IMG submission 71397) | Populus endosphere microbial communities from Tennessee, USA - Endosphere MetaG P. deltoides DD176-2 | ecosystem: Host-associated > Plants > Roots > Endosphere | place: USA: Tennessee...
CAATATGGGCGAGATCCATCACGACCTTGGCTTCGTTCACGCGGTCACGCTGTGCCTCGGTCGCAAACTGGTTGGTGCTGGTAACGGAGATGGGGCGATAGGCGCGCGGGAATTCCCGCGACGTGGGCAGCCTGTCGGAATCGTCCCGCTCCGACTTGCAGCCCGCCATCGCCAGCAGGGCAATGCACAGGGCTACCCGCAGGTTCAATCGACATCCTCCACGGCCACCTTCTCGCCCGTCACGCGCTGCGCAAGCGCCGCGGCCATGAAGGGATCAAGCGCGCCATCGAGCACGTCGTCGGGCGCGGTCGAAGTGGTACCGGTGCGCAAGTCCTTGACCAACTGATAGGGCTGGAGAACATAGCTGCGTATCTGGTGGCCCCAGCCGATGTCGGTCTTGGCCTGATATTCGCCCGAGGCTTCAGCCTCGCGCTTGGCGAGTTCGGCCTCATAGAGCCGCGCCTTCAACATGTTCATCGCAGTGGCGCGGTTCTTGTGCTGCGAGCGGTCGATCTGGCTCGCGACAACGATGCCGGTGGGCTCGTGGGTGATGCGAACTGCGGAGTCTGTGGTGTTGACGTGCTGGCCGCCAGCTCCCGATGCGCGGTAGGTATCTATCTTGAGATCCGCCGGGTTGATTTCGATGTCGATGTCGTCGTCGATCACCGGATAAACCCAGACGCTCGAAAAGCTGGTGTGGCGCCGGGCAGATGAATCATAGGGACTGATGCGGACGAGACGGTGAACGCCGCTCTCGGTCTTGGCATAGCCATAGGCATTCTCGCCTTTGATCAGCAGCGTGCAGCTCTTGATGCCTGCTTGCTCACCGGCATGGTATTCGACCATTTCCACCTTGAAGCCGTGCCGCTCGGCCCAGCGGGTGTACATGCGCTGGAGCATTTCAGCCCAGTCCTGGCTTTCCGTGCCCCCGGCCCCGGCGTGAACTTCCAGATAGGCGTCGTTCGCGTCGGCCTCACCGGCGAGCAGGGCCTGGACTTTGTCGGCGTCGGCGCGCTCAGCCAGTGCGGCGAGCGCGGCAAGACCTTCGGCAACCGTCGCCTCATCATCCTCGGCTTCGCCCAGTTCGACATATTCGACTGCGTTTTCCATTTCGGCGCTGATCGAATTGACTGCACCAATTGAAGCTTCAAGCCGGCGACGCTCACGCATGACGGCTTCGGCTTCCTTGGGATTGTCCCACAGCTTGGGATCTTCAACCCGGGCGTTCAGCTCGTCGAAGCGGCGCAGCGCGCGCTCCCAATCCAGGAACTTGCGCACCAGTGCCAGCGCGGCGTTGATCCGATCGATATGGGCCTGCCCTTCGGCACGCATGGCAAATAGTCTCCGTGAATTGCGAAGGGTCGCTTAGCGCAAGGTGCGGGATTGTAAAGTTCGCCTGCGCAAAGATCAGCGGCGGCGGGGCGCCCGCAGCGCCCGCACTGCTTCCAGTGTCAGGCGGACGTGATCGCGGTAATCGAGGTTCGAATGGACGAAGCGAATTCGCCCGTCGCGCGCAATGACATAGCTGGTGCGGTTGGCGAGGCCTTGCATCGCGGCGGCGCGGGCTGCCATTTCGGGCGGCAGTTGTATGGCGACGTCGTAAGCGCGGATGATCGACGGGGTGGCAATGGCGACGGCAAATTTGCTGCGGCATTCTTCCTTGGAAAAGCGCTGCAGAGTCGGCAGATCGTCGTTCGACATACCGACAACACTGGCGCCGGCAGCTGCGAACTGGTCATGTGCCTCGGCAAAAGCGCGGGCTTCGAGCGTACAGCCCTGCGTGAATGCCTTGGGATAGAAATAGAGCACCACCGGCCCGCGCCGCAGGGCGCTGCGCAAATTGAACGCAAAGGCCTTGCCGTCGAGCGCGCCTTGGGTCGAGATGGCGGGAGCGACGGCGCCAAGCGGCAATGCAGCCTGCGAGGCGGCCGGGAAAACCGAGGCGGCAAGCAGGGCCGCAGTCGCTAGGAGCTTTTTCATCTCGCCATCCTGCGCCTTTCGCCAAGTGCTGTCCACCGCGCTTTGCACCCGAACTCTTGGCCAGTATCAAGGGCCGATGTAGTCGACCGTGCCGCGATAGACGTCCGGCGAATCCGCCTTCCAGCGCACCGAGCCATAAGGCCGGGCCAGCCGGCGATGCACATTGCGCCCGCCAAATGTCCGATTGTAGGTGTCGACCAATTCCTGAGCGTCGAGATCGGCCTGCGTATAACGGTCCCGCATGCGCAAGTAATCGCCCCAGGTCGGGCACATGTAGCGCTCCGTCCAAATGGCCGGATTTGCAATATCGCGGGAAATGGACCAGTCGAACGCACCGATCCGCTTGCGCACTTTTTCCAGGTTCATCAGGGCGCTGTAGAAGTCACGCGCCTGCTCCGGATCGACGTCATATTCCACCTCGACCACGATCGGGCCGGAACGCATTGTCAGTGCGAGGGCAACTTGCACTTCCCCGCCCAGTTCGACGGATTCAGTGAATTCGTCTTCGGTCCGCGGCAACGGAAAGAACAACGCGAGGATCAGTGTGCAGGAGACAGCAATGCCGGACGCCACGAAAGCGGAACTGACGTCGGTGTGCGCAGCAACCGCGCCCCACATCCACGACCCGATTGCCACGCCCCCCGTGAGCGCTGATGAATAGAGTGACAAGGCCCGTGCAGTCACCCAGCGCGGCGCCGTCAGCTGGACGCAGACGTTTAGCTGCGCAAAGCTGACGATGTTAAGCCCGCCACCCACAAACAGGGCGAGGCAAGTCAGTGTCAGCGACGTACTCAAACCCACTGTCACCAATGCAATTGCCGTTGCGACCGTGCATCCGCGCACGACTGTCTCAGTCGAAAAGCGCTGGCGCACTTCGCCCATCATCAGCGCCCCAAGGACGGCGCCAGCGCCCTGTACGCCGAGAAGCAAACCATAGATCCCGGCGTTTCCGCCTAGAAGTTCCTTTGCAACTAGCGGCCCGAGCGCGGCTGTGGCCGAACATGTCGTCGCAAAAATGAAGGCCCTGAACAGGACCGTGCGAATAGGCGGCGAATGGCGGACATAGCGTCCGCCCGAGGCAATCGCCCGGTCAATGCGCTCTGGCGGCAATCGCGAAGGCTTGTGTTTCCTCTGCCAGGCATAGAACGAAAGCCAGAGCGGAATATAAAAAATTGCCGTTATCGCGAATGCCGCTTTCGCGCCCAATGTCAGCATGATCAGTCCGCCGATGGCTGGTCCGAAGCTGCGGGCCAGATTCTGGCTGATCGTGCCGAGGCCGATGGCGGAAGGGAGATGCTCTTCGCTCACCTGCTCGCCGATCGATGCCTGCCAGGACGGGCTGTACAGCGCTACCCCGGCCCCGATCAAAACGCAGAACAAGAGAAGCATCCACGGCGTCGCCATTCCGGCGAAAGCGAATCCGGTGAGAGTGGCACTGGCGACAATGGAAAATCCCAAGCCGGTTAGAGCGATCTTGCGCCGATCGAACATATCAGCAACCGCCCCGGCGGGAAGTGCAACCAGCATCAATGGGAGCATCATGGCGGTTTGCACCAGCGCAACCATGCTCGCCGATCCGGTCAACTGCGTCATTTCCCATGCGGCACCTACGCCCAGGATCAGCTGGCCGAAGCTTGAGAACAGGCTGGCTATCCAGATCCGGCGGAAATTAGGCTCGCGCAGCGGAGCAAACAGACTTCTCTTAACCGCTTCGGGTTGGATTGCCGCCGTATCTGCTGCCGTCTTGGTATTCATATCGCTAGCTCTCGTCTGACTGCGCGGCCCCGTCAAGAGAACGCCGCGCAACTACCATGGGAAATCAGATTCGCCGTTCGCATGTTCCCAATGTGACATACGGATACAATGAGATTGGGCATGGATTTTTCCGCAGCAGCAGTTACATCCGTGGCAATAGAGGTACCGGGGGCGGAATTGGCTACTGAGAGGGAAGATCTCACGACGACACGCAGGATTGCCTTGCGCATCAATGTGCTGGCACGGCTGATCCGCAATCAATTTGATCGTGAAGTTTCAGCACTGAATATCACACGCTCGCAGTGGAGCATGATTGCGGTAGTCGCCAGCCGGCCTGGCGCGACCCAGCGCGTTATCGCCGACATACTCGAAATGTCCGAAGCCTCCGCAGGCCGGCTCATTGACAGGCTTTGCGCTGACGGTCTCTTGCAGCGGCAAGAGAAAGTAGACGATCGCCGAGCGCGGGCGATCTATCTGACAAAGGAAGCCGAACCTCTGCTGGCAAAGCTCGGCCAGATCGGCCGCGAAAGCGAACGGCGGGTGTTCAAAGGCATGACTGCCGAAGAGATCGAGTCTCTGATGTCAGCGCTCGACAAGATTCACGCCAACATTGCTTGATTCCGGCCTGGGCTGGCCGCCGTCTGATTTTGCCGGTCAAAAGAGAAGGGCGGCGTTGGGGAACGCCGCCCTAGATCCAATCGCCACTGGAGGGGGGATTAGCGGCGATTGGTGTCGCTTGTGGTCAGCTTGCCATTAACTTCGGAAAGGCTGGCAGCCGAAAAGGTAACGAGCTTGGAATAGATGATCAGCTGGACGTCGCCGGCCGGCGTGACGCGATAGACCTGGCCGAGGCGCTTGCCTTCGGTGCTGTAAAGCGAGCGACCAACGGGGATTGAAAGGCCCGAGGCCGAAGCCGCGGCGCCTTCGCGAACCTGCTGGTTGGCTTCAGCGGCAAAGACGACGGAGGGAACGACGGCCAGAGTGGCTACAGTCGCGAGCAGGGCAATGGGGGCGAATTTGTTCATTGGAAATCTCCGGGAATTTAGAACCGAGGATGATTCTCCATCCTCAAATAACTAAGCTGGCTTATCATTTCCTAAACAACCTTGCCAATGCATATTATGCAACATGTCATTACAATTTTGCATGCTGTAGCCAACGTTAGCACTCCGGCCCGCAGAGATAGGGGCAACCATTGTGAGAAATGCAAAAATCATTCAAAAACTAATTGAGTTCGCATTCCCCATGCACGGCCCAGGGATCACATACTTCTGGTTCGAGTCTGGCCGACACTGAAGTCAGTCTTGATTGCGAGCGCATCGCAAGCCTAAAGGCCGACGGAACCGATCAACTGAACACCTGTGAAAAGAGGATTTGCACAAATGAAACCCGGAACCCGCCTGAAGAGCGCCGCTTGCGACACTGAAGTCATGGTTATCCGTTGCGGCAGCGGCACGATTGAATGCGGCGGCGCGCCCATGGCTGAAGCCAAGCCGGCTGAAGCCGCTGCGCTCAGCCCCGATTTTTCGGCGGGAACGCTGATGGGCAAGCGTTATGTTGACGAAGCGGGCGCATTTGAATTGCTTTGCGTTAAGCCGGGCAAAGGCTCACTCAGCGTAGACGGCGTTGGTCTGAACACCAAGGATGCGAAGCCCCTCCCCGCTTCTGACTGATTTGGGCCTTTGGCTGATAAGGCGACCGAATTCCCGACTGACCTGGAAAGCATGCCCGAATGAATATCTCGCTCCTCCTCGAAATGGCGGCAGAAGCTGCTGGCGATCGCGTCGGCCTCGTCTGTGATGGCCGCCGCTGGACCTATGGCGAACTGCTGGCAGCAGCGCGGGGCGCGGTGGAGCTCATCGAATCCAGCGGCGCGAGCCACGTTGCCTTGCTGGATGAATCGAGCGAGGCGGCAGTGATTGCCCTGTTCGGCGCTGCGCTTGCAGGCGTGCCTTACTGCCCGCTGAATTATCGCCTGGCGGACGAAGATCTCGCAGGTCTGCTTGGACGCATCGCGCCCGCGCTGATCATCGGCGATGTCGGCAGGGTCGAAAGGCTATCTGCGGGCAACGGACAAGTTACGATGGAGCGCGGCGATTTCGTCGCTGCTGCTCAGGAGGCGTCTGTCCAGCCGGACCGGGAGTACGATGGCGGCGAAGGTGTGGCAGTCCAGTTGTTCACCAGTGGCACAACCGCCGCTCCCAAGGCCGCAATTCTGCGCCATTCGAATTTGCTGGGCTATATCCTCGGCTCAGTCGAATTCGCCGCGGCGGATGAAAGCGATGCCGCCCTGGTGGTTGTGCCGCCGTACCACATCGCGGGCATTTCCGCGCTGATGAGCTCGATCTATGCCAATCGCCGGATCGTCATGCTGCCTTCGTTCACGCCGGAAGGCTGGCTTGAGCTGGTCGAGGCAGAGAAGGTGACCAATGCATTCGTCGTGCCGACTATGCTCACCCGCATCATCGCGGCGATGGAAGAAGGCGCCAGCGCCGATGTCTCGAGCCTGCGCGCGGTTGCCTATGGCGGCGGCAAGATGCCGCTTGAAGTGATCCAGAAAGCGCTTCAGCGTTTCGAGCATACCGGCTTCACCAATGCCTATGGCCTGACCGAAACAAGCTCGACGGTCGCACTGCTGGGGCCGGACGATCACCGCGCGGCGCTGGCTTCGGATGATCCGAAAATCCGCGCGCGCCTGACCTCGCTGGGTCAGGCCCTTCCCGCTGTCGAAATCGAAATCCGCGATGAGGACGGCAATATCCTTGGACCCGGCGAAGCGGGCGAAATCTATGTGCGCGGCGATCAGGTGTCTGGCGAATACAAGGAAAAGAGCGCCCTGACTGCCGACGGCTGGTTCCCGACCCGCGATGCCGGCTACATGGACGAGGATGGCTATATCTTCCTGTCCGGCCGGGCGGATGACGTCATCGTGCGCGGCGGCGAGAACATGTCGCCGGGCGAGATCGAGGACGTGCTGCTGACGCATAATGCCATCGCCGATGCCTGCGCCTGCGCCATCCCGTCAGTGGAATGGGGCGAAGCAGTCGGCGTTGCTCTGGTGCTTCGTGAAGGCCATCTCGAACCCGCGGAAGATGAAATCCGCGAGCTCGTCCGCGCCCGTCTGCGCTCGAGCCGTGTTCCCGAGAAAATCGCCTTCGTGCCCGAGCTGCCCTACAATGAAATGGGCAAGCTTCTTAGGCGCCAAGTGAAGACCATTCTTGCCGACTAATTTTGGCCTTGCCGACTGATCCCGGCATTTCCGGCCCGGCCATTCCGCTGGCGCGCTGGGCGGACCGTCAGCTTCGCCTGCTCGCCAGCGAGACGGGCTCTGCCCGCATCGCCGCACTCGACGGTCCCACAATTGTGGGCGAGCGCGGGTCGAACCGCGACTTTCGCATCGATGGACGGGTATCAGCAGGAAATGGCGGAAGCCGGCTGAACCTGGCGCGGGACGGAGTCTGGTACGCCCTCACTCTGCTGCGCCCGCAAGACCGAGAGCTTCTTCCCGCTCTGTTTCTGGGCGACGAGCTCGATATCAACGATACCGATTCCATCGCCGCCGCAATTGCGCGTCATGATAGCGCAGGTCTGCTCGAGCGGGGGCGGATGCTGGGGCTTCCTGTAGCCTGTATCGACGAGACACCTGTCAGTCCGCCAGTCGATATGGTCTTGAAGGGTAGCCGGCGAAGCCGCACACCGGGGCACCGGCCGCTGGTTATCGATCTTTCGTCGATCTGGGCAGGACCGCTTGCCGGGCACTTGCTGTGGCTGGCGGGCGCCGATGTGGTCAGGGTCGAAAGCCAGGACAGGCTTGACCTTATTCGCCGCGACGATCCCGCGACGTTCGGCTTGCTTAACCAGGGCAAGCAAAGCGTGGTGATCGACTTTTCCAGCGATGCCCATAAGGCAGCGTTGATTTCGTGGATACGCCGCGCTGATTTCGTCATTGAAAGCTCACGCGTCCGAGCGTTGAAGCACCTTGGCATCGATGCCGAGCAACTAGTCAGTGAAGTCCCGGGTCTGGTCTGGCTCAGCGTGACCGGCCACGGCGTGCGCGGGGAGGCAGCAGGCTGGGTCGGGATCGGCAACGATTGCGGCGTCGCGGCGGGACTGACTCGCGCCATGGCGGATGCGAGCGGCGCGATTGGCTATGTCGGTGATGCGTTGACCGATCCTCTTACTGGGATCGCCGGAGCGCGCGCTGCATGGCAGGCTTATCGCAGTCAGGAGGCGTGCCGCATCATTCTGGCGATGACCGCGATAGGTGCCCGGGCGCTTGCCGAAGAACGGGCATTTGACGCAGATCTGCTAGATGACGAATTGCGGGGTTGGGCCGCCGCTTTTGGTCAGCCCTTCCCCAAACGTCCGCGCCGGACGATGCTGGCCGACTTGCCGGAACTCGGCGCCGATACAAAAGCCTGGCTGCCCGCATGCTGATCCGCAACGCCGAAGTCTGGGGACGCGGCCTTGCAGACGTAAAAATTGAGGATGGGCGCATTGCCTGCCTCAACCCGCCTGCGGGCGGCACAGAAGGCATGGATGCGCGCGGCGGCGCCTTGTTGCCGGGCCTGCATGATCACCACTTGCATCTTGCCGGACTGGCTGTGCATGCGCAGTCGGTCTGGTGCGGGCCGCCGCAAGTCGAGGATGTTGCCGGCCTCGAGCTGGCGCTGGCCAGCCATCCCGGGAAGGGCTGGATTCGCGGCATCGGCTATCACGAGAGCGTGATGGACTTGCCGACCGCTTCTCAGCTCGATCGGCTGATGGCGCACCGGCCATTGCGGATACAGCATCGTTCCGGCCGCATGTGGTTGCTCAATTCGCAGGCGCTTGCCGAATTGCTGGATGGCAGCGAAGCCCCGCCGGGAATGGAACGAAGCGCCGGTAAATTCACGGGCCGCCTGTTCGATGAAGATGAATGGCTCCAGCGCAGGCTCGCGAGCGCGCCGCCTGATTTCAGCAGCATTTCACGGCAACTTGCCCGCTATGGCGTGACTGGCATCACCGATATGACGCCGCGCAACGATCCTGACATTGCTGCGCATTTTGTTGCGCAGCAGACGATTGGCGCGCTGCGGCAGAATGTCGTGATGGCAGGTACCCTGGCACTGGCAAATGCTGCGCCCTTTGCTGCGCAAAGAGGATGGAAACTCGGGCCGGCCAAGCTCCATTTGCACGAAGCCGCAATGCCGGATTTTGCCGAGACCGTCCGCTTTATCGCCGCCGCGCATGAGCAGTCGCGCGGGGTGGCTATCCACTGTGTCAGTGAAGTCGAACTGGTCTATGCACTCGCCGTGCTCGAAGAGGCAGGAGTGCAGCATGGCGATCGCATCGAACATGCCTCGGTCGCCGCAATAGATCTCGTGCAGCGAATTGCCGCCTTGGCCCTCGCGATTTGCGTGCAGCCCCGCTTCGTGCAGGAACGCGGGGATGCCTATTGCCGTGATGTGGAGCCGCGGCACCAGCCGGATCTTTACAGGCTTGCGACTCTTGCCGCCGAAGGCATCGTTATTGCAGGCGGCAGTGACGCGCCGTTTTGCAGCGCTGATCCGTGGGCCGGAATGCGCGCGGCAGTGGAGCGGCAGACCGCAAGCGGGAGGCCGTTCGGGCTGGATGAGGCCATGTCGCCTGAAGAAGCGCTGGAACTTTATCTCGCCGATCCGCTTGAACTCGGCCGCCAGCGGCGGATCGAGGAAGGGGCACCGGCTGATCTGGCGCTGCTGGACCGGCCCTGGCGCGAGGCTCGTGGCCGGCTCTTGTCAGACGATGTCCGCCACACCTGGGTTTCCGGCAAGATCATCGACGACGGCGTCGATCAGGGCCCAGTTTAACGCAACTTGCGAAGAAATTCGCTTGCCGGACAGCAGCATCAGCGCCGTGCGCTGGCGGCCGATCCGGCGGCTGATCGAGGCACACCCCCCTGCTCCGGGCAATATTCCCATGCCCAGTTCCGGCAATTGAAACCAGGCACCGCGCGCGGCGACCATGCGTTTCGCCCAGGCGGCGATCTCCAGCCCAGCTCCTACGCATGCGCCCTGGATGCGGGCTTCGAGCCGATCTGAACACATGGCAATGGGGTGGGCAGGCAGTGTTGCAAGACGGATCGCATGCGCAGTGGAGGGATCACGTGTGGTGCCGAATTCGCTGAGTTCTGCCCCCAGACTAAAACAGCGTCCCCGGCCTTGCAGAACGATTTTCTCGATCGAATTATCCAGCGCAGCGGCAGAAAATGCCTCATGGAGGCCATCGCGCATCGCGCGGTCGATCGAATTCCCAGAGGAGGGGCGACTGAGATTTACAGTGAGGACTTCCCCATCACGCCGGGCGTCAACGCTACCGGTCGGCCCGGCCTCGGTCGAATGTCGCAAGCTCCTTTGCCATGCCAGATGCTCAGCGCTGCCTTGCAGCAGGCCATATGCCATCGATTCGAGTTGCAGGGCTTGGGGAGGATTCAAACTATCCCCCAAGCGCAGTAATTGAACTGAAACGGCGGCGGCATGCGGTGCAGCGAACACCTGCCGCATGATTGCAGAGGCACTCACAGGTGGTTCGACGACGGTGTCCAGCAGGGCGGCAAGCGGGTGATCCCGGTTGCCCACGCCAATAACCGGGCAAGGCGGAAGGCTCAGAACATCGGGCCATTCGCTGGTTGCTTCAAGGTCGATGAAAACGAGAGGCCGATCCGCTGGCTGCTCGCCATGCCACAGCTGCCGCGCGTCGATCGTGAGCTCGGCTATGTCCGTCAATTCTGATCGCCCGTTCTGCGCCGAAATTCTGCAACTTGAGCGCGAAGGCCGGCAAGCGGAAAGTTGAGGCCCTCGCTGAAATCGCGGCGATCACCAATCAGCTGGGCCTGATCGATCCGCTCGGGCTGGAATGTATAGCATCGCAGACGGAGCGTTTTCGCGTCGTTCTGGAGTTCCATTGGCAGCGTTCGGCCCCGCGCCACCGAAGACGCCCAGCGCAGGATGCCTGCTTCTTCGCGAGCACTCCCCTCCAACGACCCGATCCATTCTCGAAGTTCGTGGAGCGTCTTGCCCGCAACGGCCTCGGGTGCGGCGAGAATGCCGTCACGTTCAGTCCAGTTTTGCACCAGTTTGCCATTGCGCCGCAATTCCAGAAGGCGCTCGCCATTGTCGGGATCCGTGGCAATCATCTGGTATAGTATTTCAGCCGCGTCCCCGGCGTGCGTAGCTGCCAGCACGGCAATATCGTGCATGTGGGTACAGTTGAGCACCTTGTCGACCTTGGCCGTCACTTCGCTCAGCAGCTTGCCGCAAAATGTCTCGCGTAATTTGGCTCCGGCGCCGGGGCACGTCGTCCAGGGCGCGCGCTCGAACCAGGCATCCAGGTCCGTCACGCGCGATCCGTCGTGCCGCAAGTTCACGGCAAGCGAGTGAATGTCGTCTTCCAGCATGACCGCGACTTCACCCTCGCCCGGCTGGACGAGAATGTGCCGGCGAAAACCCGGTCGCTTGTCGAGAGTGTTAGCAGACATCGTCTTTGTTTCGTCTCCGGCTTTATCAGTGGCAGATCAGCGCAGCCAGCATTCAGGCGCACGGCCGAGGTCTAATCCACCACCGGGGCAGGCTTGCCACCGCCAACGGGAATGTCCTTGCCGAGCAAAAATGGCAGCGGTGCCATGATAAGCATCATGATGGCCATCATGACAAAGCTGTCGAGGAAGGAAATCATCATCGCCTGACGGTTTACCTCGCCATCGATCATCGCCATCACGCCGGCGCCCGCAGAGCCCAGGCGGTGGATCACGTCGGCAAGGTCGAACCCGGGGATCATCGAACTGGTCACATGCGCGCCTATGTCGGCGTGGCTGACTTGCTGATTGCGCGACAGCATGGTGACGATGATCGAAACCCCGATCGAGCCGCCCAGACTGCGTGAGAGGGCAAGCAAACTCGCCCCGTCAGGCCGGTCACGCGCAGGCATGGTTGAGAAAGCCAGCATGTTCATTGGCGAGAAGACAATGCCCATACCCAGCCCCTGAATAACAATCGGCAGATAGACCGAGGATTTCTCCATTGTCAGCGACCAGCCCATCATCATCCACATGCCATATGCCGCGAGCAGAAAGCCGAGAAAAAGCGCCCAGCGATAGTCGATGTAACGGATAAGCCAGCCCATCAACATCGAAGTGAAAATCACGCCCATCCCTCGGGGCGCCAAAAGCAGCCCGGTATCGACGACCGAATAGCCGAACAGCGACTGGAAGAGCATCGGCAGAGTGGCCGCCAGTCCGACGACGGCAATGCTCATCGTCACCATAAACATCAGGCCGAAGAGAAACGGCTTGTTGGAGAACAGGCTGCGGTGGAACAGGGGATTGCTCGTGTTGCGCGTGTGGATGACGAAAATCCAGATCGCCGAGGCGGCAATGATGAATTCACAAATGATTTCCCAGCTTTCCAGCCAGTCCCGCTGCTGTCCGCGATCCAGTGCCAGGCCCAAGGCAATCATGCTGAAACCAAAGATGTCGAGCTTTCGCTGGTTGACCGGGCGCGAGGGGAGCAGCCACCAGAGCAGAAACAGTGCCGGAATGCCCAACGGCAAATTCACATAGAAAATCCAGCGCCAGTTGAGATATTCAGTCAGCAGCCCGCCCAAAGTCGGCCCGGTGATCGGTGCGACCATTGAAATCGTGCCGAATACGGCAATTGCTTTGGCATGCTGGCTTGGCTGCGTGATGTCGAAAATCGCGGTCTGGGCCAGCGGGCCGAGGAAAGCCGCCGCGATGCCCTGCAAGGCGCGACAAGCGATCATCATGGTCAGTGAAGTCGCCGCGCCGCAGGCTGCAGAGGCGACGAGGAAGGCCGTGGTCGCCCACAGGAACAGACCGCGTGACCCAAACCGGTCCGAAAGCCAGCCGGTGATCGGCGTACCGATGGCCTGCGCAATGAGAAAACTGGTCAGTACCCAGCTGATCTGGTCTGATGATGCCCCGAGCTGCGTGCGCATATGCGGCAATGCTACATTGGCAATGGTCGCGTCGAGCATCTGGCACAGGGTCACCAGCATGATGCCCGTCAGCACCAGCGGCCTGTTGCGAGTTACCAGTGTAGGACTGTCACTATCGGCTATTGCCGCGTTCACTGCGCTATTTGCTCGTATCGATCTTGGCGTGAGTTGAAAGCCCGGCAATCAGCCGCCGCGCAGGTTGGCCATCAATGGCGATCCGCACGGGCACGCGCTGTGTCACTTTGACCCAATTGCCAGTCGCATTCTGGGCAGGCAGGATCGAAAATTCCGAACCGGTCCCCGCACCAATGCTGGCCACATGGCCTTTCACTTTCATGTCGGGATAGGCATCGAACGATAGGTCAACCGGCTGACCTATCCGCATCCGGGCGAGATCCGTTTCCTTGAAATTGGCCTCGACCCAGCTTTTGTCGCTCACCACGAGAGTCAGCGCCGGCAGACCGACGGTGACCATCTGTCCAAGCTGGAGGCGACTGGCCTGGCTGACCATACCATTGACTGGCGCGCGCACTTCGGTTCGCGACAGGTCGAGCAGAACCTTGCGGCGCTGCGCCTGTGCCGACAGCAGCGCCGGATTAACACCGGGTGCAACGCTGCCGGTGGCGAGATCGGCGCGTGCTTCCGCAGCGTCGGCCTGAGCCTTGCTTACTTTGCTGCGCGCATCGTCAAGCGCGTGTTGGGCCTGTTGCAGGCGGGCCCTTGTCGTGAAGCCACGGTCCATCAATTCGGCCTGACGACGATATTCCTGCTCGTAGAATGCAACATCTTCGCGCGCGCCAGTTATGTCCACGCCGGTCGAGTTGAGCTTCGACTCCAAGCCGATGACTTTAACCTGAGCTGCGGCAATGGCGGCATCTGCCTGTGCCAACGCGATCCGCATCGGCTCAGCATCGATCTTGAAGAGCAGATCGCCTTGCTTCACCATCTGATTTTCGTGAACCAGGACTTCGGTAATCTCGCCCGTCACTTCGGCGCTGACCGATACCTTGTCTTGCTGGACATAGGCATTGTCAGTTGAAATGATGTTTTCGGTCGATTTGTAATAGGCGATCGCGCCGATAATCAGGATAAGCGGCAAGGAGGCCATCAAGGCGATCCGCCTCACCCGCACCCAGGCTGACTTGTTAGACCTGGCGATCTCGCGGATCGGCTCCTCAAAGGTCACGTCGCTCTCAGCCATTGCTGACCATGTCTATTTGCGGCTTTCGTGAGAGATTGGTGCGGACCTTCATCAGTGTAGCCATCAACTGGTCCTGCTCTTCGGTAGTCAAGCCGTCAAAGGCAGCATCGATGGTTCGCCTGGCGAACGGCATCAGCTTGTCCAGCTGGGCAGCTCCCACATCAGTCAGGTAAATGCGCCAGGCTCGACGATCGGCGGGATCGGCACGGCGTTCCACCATTCCCGCATCCTGAAGCCGATCAATCATCCGCCCCAGTGTGATCGGTTCCACTTCGAGCAATTCCGCCAGAGCGCCCTGGTTGCTGCCGGCGTGATTGAGCAGAAGCGTTAGCACTTGCCATTGCGGCCGAGTTACGCCCACCCCGCGCGCAAGCTCATCGAAATTGCGCCGCAGCAAGCGCGATACCTGAGCCAATAGACTGCCGAGATTCTGTTCCATTGCCATGTCATAATAGCAATGCTTACTATATTCAAGGCGAACTAGAGCATGATGACATGATATTGCACCACCCTGATTGTCCTGCGCGATTTCGTGGCAAGGCGCGGCGCGCAGCAGGGGCTGGTTGCCCCTGCAAGGGCCGCAACGCTGTCCACGAAATCGCGCAGGACAACCCCTCCGGGGCGGGCCAGATTTGGCCCGTGGGAGCGTTGCTCGTCGATCACGATGCAACGGCATCGCTCACTCCTCGCGCCTCCCCACGGGCCAAATCTGGCTCCGTCAGGGCGGTGCAATATCATGTCATCATGCTCTAATGCGTTCAACGCATGAATTCGCGAATTACTTCCCCAGCAATCTCACTTCCCCAAGAACACGCTCGGCATGCTCCTGCCTGCAAATCAGCAGATCGGGCATGTAAACATCCGCCTGGTTGTAGACCAGAGCGCTGCCATCGATCCGGCTGCAGTGGAGGCCATGCGCCAGCGCAACGGCGACCGGGGCGCAGCTGTCCCACTCGTATTGCCCGCCAGAATGCAAATAAATATCGGCTTCACCGCGCACGATGGCCATCGCCTTGGCCCCGGCGGAACCCATCGGCACAAGCTCGGCGCCGAGCTTCTCCGCTACTTCTGTCGCCTCGCGTGCGGGGCGTGTGCGGCTGACGACCATGCGCAACCGCGCGGGCGGCGGCGGCACAGCGACCGATCTGTCGGTGCGAAGGACCTGGCCAAGGCCGGGCAGGCCCACGGCGCCAATTACTGGCACTCCATCGATGGCAAGCCCGACGTGCACCGCCCAGTCGGTGCGGGCCTCGCCGTATTCGCGCGTGCCGTCGACCGGATCGACGATCCACACGCGGCTTTTGCCAAGCCGCTCGGCATTGTCCTTTTCCTCTTCCGAGAGCAGTCCGTCTTCCGGGCGCTGTTCGCGAAGGGCATGCACGAGAAATTGGTTGGCCGTTGCATCCCCGGCATTGCCCAGTGCCTTCAGGCTCAACACGCCTGACGCGCGAACTTCGACCAGCAGCCGGCCAGCGACTTCCGCGAGATGTGCTGCTAGTTCAGCGTCTGTCATCATGGCTTTACTCAGATTTGCGCTGCCGGATCGTCAGCGGGGCGCGCGGTGCCCCAGCTGATCGAACTCCAGATGCGTTCATGGAAATAGTAGAGCGCGATCTTGGTGATCACCTCAGTGCTGGCGATGGCGCCGGCGGCCTTGACGCTGCCAGTAAACAGCCAGCTCAATACGAATGTGTCGATGCTTCCGAGCAAGCGCCAGCTTGCCGCCTTTACAAAGGAACGGCTGTGCGATTCATGCCCGGAAAACAGGAACATCAGGCGTCACCCAGCAGCAGGTCAACAATCCGGCTGGCTGCCTCCTCCGCATTCATGGCAGTGGTGTCGACGCGGATTTCCGGCTTTTCCGGAACTTCATAAGGGCTGTCGATGCCGGTGAAGTTCTTGAGCTCGCCCGAGCGTGCTTTCTTGTAGAGACCCTTGACGTCCCGCTCTTCCGCGATGCTGAGCGGCGTATCAATGAACACCTCGAAGAATTCGCCTTCGGGCATCATCGAGCGGACCATGTCGCGGTCGGCCTTGAACGGGCTGATGAAGGCAGTGATCACGATGAGCCCCGCATCGGTCATCAACTTGGCGACTTCGCCGACGCGCCGGATATTCTCGATGCGGTCGGCCTCGGTAAAGCCGAGGTCCTTGTTGAGGCCATGCCGCACGTTGTCGCCGTCGAGCAGGAAGGTATGCCGGTTCATCCGGTGCAGCTTCTTTTCGACGAGATTGGCAATCGTGCTTTTGCCCGAGCCAGAGAGGCCGGTGAACCAAAGCACTGCAGGCTTCTGGTTCTTGAGCGCGGCATGTGCTTCACGGCTGATATCGAGCGCCTGCCAGTGCACGTTCTGAGAACGCCGCAGGCTGAAATGCAGCATGCCTGCGGCGACCGTGCCATTGGTCATCTTGTCGATCAGGATGAACCCTCCGAGCGTGCGGTTGTCGGCGTAAGCCTCGAACACGACGGGCTTGTCGGTGACGATCTCGGCAACGCCAATGGCGTTCAGTTCAAGTGTTTTAACCGCAATATGCTCCATCGTATTCACATTAACGGCATATTTTGGCTGATGGATCGTGACTGAAACGGTCTGCGTGCCAAGCTTCAGCCAGTAGGCGCGGCCCACGTGAAGCGGTTCGTCATTGAGCCAGACCAGCGTGGATTCAAACTGGTCGGCGGCCTGGGGCGGCGCATCGGCAAGCGAAATGACATCGCCGCGCGCGCAATCAACCTCGTCGGCGAGGCAGATGGTGACGGACTCGCCGGCTACCGCTTCGTCAATCCCGCTGACCAGCTGAAGGTATTGTTCGGTAGTGATGTTCTTGTCGGTAACGGCAGGAAGATCAGCCTTGCTGTCGGCCATCGCAATGCGGGCGACAGTGGACGTCTTCCCCGAAGGCAGTATCCGAACCGCATCGCCCACTTTGACGCTGCCCGAGGCGATAAGGCCCGAAAAGCCGCGAAAATAGAGGTTCGGGCGGTTGACCCATTGCACCGGCATGCGGAACGGCCCCTCCAAATCCCGGGCCGAATTAACTTCAACAGCCTCCAGATGTTCGACCAGATTGGGCCCCGTATACCAGGGCGTATTGGGCGACTGACTGGTGATATTGTCTCCCTTGAATCCGGAGATTGGCATGGCCGTGAAGCTCTCAATGCCAATACCGCGGGCAAATTCCGCGTAGTCGGCGACAATGCGGTCGTAGACATCCTGGCTGTAGTCGACGAGGTCCATCTTGTTGACTGCCAGCACCAGGTTGCGGATGCCGATCAGGTGGCAGAGATAGGAGTGACGGCGGGTCTGCACGAGCACGCCCTTGCGCGCATCAATCAGGATGACTGCCAGGTCGGCGGTCGAGGCGCCGGTAATCATGTTGCGCGTGTATTGCTCGTGGCCTGGGCAGTCAGCGACAATGAATTTGCGCTTCTCGGTGTTGAAGAAGCGATAGGCCACGTCGATGGTGATGCCCTGCTCGCGTTCGGCGGCCAGGCCATCTACCAGCAGCGCGAAATCGATCTCCTGTCCTTGCGTGCCGACCTTCTTGGAATCGGCCGTCAGGGCATCGAGCTGATCCTCGAAAATCATCTTGGAATCGTAGAGAAGCCGGCCAATCAGGGTCGACTTGCCGTCATCGACGCTGCCACAAGTGATGAAGCGCAGCATGGTCTTGTGTTGGTGCTGATCGAGATAGGCGTCGATGTCTTCAGCAATCAAGGCTTCGGTGACATAGACGGGATCGCTGGGTGCCTGCGAGGCGGTCTGGATGTCGGCCATCAGAAATACCCCTCCTGCTTTTTCTTCTCCATGCCGGCACCGCCCGCGTCCTTGTCGATCGCGCGCCCCTGACGCTCTGACGTGGTGGTCAGCAGGGTTTCCTGGATGACCTCGGGAAGCGTGCTCGCCTCGCTCTCCACCGCACCGGTCAGCGGATAGCAGCCGAGCGTACGGAAACGGATCGAACGTTCCACGGGCACTTCGCCCGGCATGAGCGGGAAACGGTCATCGTCGACCATCAGCAGCATGCCGTCCCGCTCTACTGTCGGGCGCTTGGCGGCGAAATAGAGTGGCACAATCGGGATGTCGTTGAGGTGGATGTATTGCCACACGTCCAGCTCTGTCCAGTTCGAGATCGGGAACACGCGAATGGATTCGCCCTTGTTCTTGCGGGCGTTGTAGAGGTTCCAAAGTTCGGGCCGCTGGTTTTTGGGATCCCAGCCATGGCTTGCTGTGCGGAATGAAAATATGCGCTCTTTGGCGCGGCTCTTTTCCTCGTCGCGGCGGGCGCCGCCGAAGGCAGCGTCGAAGCCCCACTTGTCGAGAGCCTGCTTCAGGCCTTCCGTCTTCCACATGTCGGTATGCAGCGGGCCGTGGTCGAACGGGTTGATCCCTTTCTCCATGGCTTCGGGATTGTGATAGACCAGAAGCTCCATACCGCTCTCGCGCGCCATCTTGTCGCGTAGCTTGTACATGTCCTGAAATTTCCAGGTCGTATCGACATGCAGCAAGGGGAACGGCGGGGGCGATGGATAGAATGCCTTGCGCGCCAGATGCAGCATCACGGCGCTGTCCTTGCCCACCGAATAGAGCAGCACGGGCTTTTCCGCCTCGGCCACGACTTCTCGCATGATATGGATCGCCTCGGCTTCCAGCCTCTGCAAGTGAGTGAGAATCTTCGTATCTGTCATAGCCCTCTCCGCACGAGCGGTCACTTTGCCCTAGCATCGGTGCTTGACCCATATGCTCCCATATGGGAGCAAGTCGCATGAGCATTACTCCGTCGGATGAAAGAAATCTTATCTACCCGCTACTGGCTCAACTGCAGAGCGAGGCAAGCTGGGATCAATTCCTGAGGCGCCTGTTGCCGCGCACCGGCGCGATCCGAATATGCCTGTTGCAAAAAACGACCGGCGCCGCGCCAATGCTGGCAAGCCAACGAGAAGCTTCGCAGTCGATGGGGGCCTCGATGCCCTCGCTTGATATCGATGCGCTCGATCAATGCGGCCTCATTCCGCTACAATCCTTGCGTGAAGGACGTGTCTATTCGCTCGATGAAATGCGCCATGCAGCCAGCGACAAAGCTGCAATTCGCCAGGAGCAAGTGATGGCACGCGAAAATATGCGGCACGCCCGCTTCGTTCGCTTCACGGCCGGCGCCGAAATCAACGCCTGGCTGATCATTACGCACGACCGCAAGGATTTTGGCGCAGCCGACAGTGCCCTGCTGGCCGCCGTAGTGCCATTTCTCTCAGTCGCCATTTCGCTGCTGGAGGTGATCCGCAAGGTGCAAGTCCGGGCCGTTGTCGCCGAAGAGGCATTGTCACTGATCGGTGTCGGGCAGGCAGTGCTGGACGCGGATGGCAAGACACTGGTGGCAGACGAAACCGCATCTGCAGCTTTCAAGGACTTTGGCTTGCGGCCAGAGAGCTTGGCCGCCAGCAGCAAGGCGATGGCGCGGCAGCCCGTGTCAGCCCGGCAATTGCTGGCAATCGATTATGGAAAGCGGGGTGAGATCATGCTCCGCCCTGCCCGCAACACTTGCAAGGTCGATGGACGACAACCAGCAGCGGTGGCCTTGATACGCCGATCCGGAGCGCAACCCGGCGTGCAAGCGGGACAATTGCTAGCAGACCGATTCGGACTGTCTTCGCGAGAGGCGGAGCTTGCTCTCGCATTGTGCCGTGGACAGTCGCTGATCGACGCCGGCGATGCCCTGCATCTGACCCGAGAGACCGCGCGCAACTATTCCAAGCGGGTCTATGCCAAGACAGGGACCAGCGGGCAGGCTGATCTGGTCCGAACCATTCTGGGAGATCTGGTGCTGTTTGCTTAGTCGGCGGTGGCGTATCACACCGCCTCAGCCGCCGGCAATGCGCGGGAAGATCATGACTTGTGCATCTTCGGCCAGCGGGGCCGACCAATCTGCGACTATCTGGCCATTGATAGCAAAGGCGGCTCGCAATGCAGCCTCATGGGCAAAACCCGGCGCTTGCCGGTCCAGTGCAGCCACCAGCGTGAAGAGGTTCGTTGCCTGAACTAGTATCTGCGCGTTTTTCTGGAAAAACTGGCTCGCGAAGGGCTCGGTAGCCTCGACCGTGATCATGACGTCATACCGGTTCCTGGCCACTGCGATCGGCGAGATCGTCTAGAGCCAGCAGGCGCGAAACTTCAGCGTGCGTCAGATTTCCCGCTGCAGATCGTGCCCACAAATAGCCGGCGATCAGCATCGTAAGCAGCGGTGCCATCTTCAGGCGGATGGCTGCATCTTCAACCGAAAGGCCCTCAATCGGTAAATCCCGCATGCCAAATTGCGCGATGATCGTTTCACCGGCGAGC
>Ga0075362_10000135_pt1 | contig 20065 bp, 14 predicted proteins | sample EndMetdeltDD1762_FD_71397 | JGI IMG/M metagenome (GOLD analysis project Ga0075362, IMG submission 71397) | Populus endosphere microbial communities from Tennessee, USA - Endosphere MetaG P. deltoides DD176-2 | ecosystem: Host-associated > Plants > Roots > Endosphere | place: USA: Tennessee...
TGGTAGAAGGAGAACTGCCAGACAAAGCAACAGAAAAGAAAAAAGCAAAGAAGTCAGCCACCGAAAAGCTTTTTTTTTTTATTTGAGAGGGCAAAAAGGTTCGAAGGGCTTCGTTTCAAGACTATGCTATGGGAAGACTAGACTCTTCCTAAAAGAAAGGACTAGCCCGGCAACATAGCAGCTTTTAGAGAAGCAAGAAAATCTTTCGACCTTCACGGGCTCTTAGATTTGAAGAGATGTTTTGTTAAAAGCTTTCCTTTCCAGCGGTGACTACTATCGAATCAAAGACTCCGAAAGAGGGCTATCAACATAGGTAGATTTCTTTTTCACTTATCACGCCATGCGGTTTGACCTGAAATTGAAACAAAGTATATTCTTTTTTACCTCGGAGAATGCGTTCACCCAATCGACCTGGGGGACGCCACACTATGTATGACTGAACAGAAGCTGATCGGGATGAGACAGTCCCGAGAAGGATCATCGGCAGAAGCAGAGGAGCCGAAGGAAGAACGAACTGTCCTTCCATACTGAAGTTCAGCTGGACTTTGGCAAAGAGGAGCGTCACAGGCAAATTCAAAGGCATTTGAGGGCACTAGTTTCAGGAAACATTCTATCGACCGTACTCTCATTCCAACTTCTCTTAGTCAGTCTTTCCAGATGGGAGAAGACCGATAGGAGGATGGGGACTAGCTTTCGACAAAGACTAAGACGGAGTTGGTGCTTGGCTAAGATAAGAAGAGTCTGAGACAAAGTTCGAAGATCGAAACTCAAACTGGGAAGGAACTGTTCTCGAATCGTCTTCTTGGTGCACAACCCCTTGGATTAAAACTATTCCGAATTCGAATTTAACGTCTATTGCGGATCTAAAGATTCTGGGCATCTGAGAACAAGCCCTTCTGAATCCATTTCGCACACCAAGACCTCTTTTTTTTTGCTAAGAGGGCAAGGACATTCGATTTATATTGATTAACGAGACCGGTAATCCCGCATCTGAGACAAGAACGGCTATTCCCCTAAGAAAGGAAATGGGGCATTCTTCCTTTTCTGATTCTAGTGCAGAACGCATTATAATATAACCGCTCCTTCCTTGTCCTCCTCTGGGCATGATGAATATGAGTGCCTTATTACTTTTAAAGCTAAATGTGGACATGAAAAGAGATTTTCTTTATAAAGGAAGATTCTGTCACAGCTGATGATTCAATTCATCTACACCAAGATTCTAAACCTTGTCTTCCCCGCTTCTCTTCGCCTGGGTATGAATACCATCTCTCAATTGAGTTTTATTTCTTGTTTTTACTAGTCGTCTTATTTACCTCTTCTTCAATGCTTTCTTTCTAAATTCCCGATTCGGAAAGAAAAAGAAGTACTAAAAAGAACTTAGATAAAGAAAGCTTTGAACCAGCGATCCCTATTCTAAAGGTTAAGACCTCATCAATCTTCTGTTTCTGCCTTCTAAAACTAAAATAAAAGGGGTCTACGATCAAAACTTTTATCTTCTGGTCTGATTTTCATCAGCAGCGGCTTTGGCAGTCGTTCCTGAGTTGCCCATTGGTGTCTTTTCTGACTCCAGCCCGATTATCTTAAGGTAGTTAGTGACTTTCTTTTATTGTCTTGCTTAGGAGCTGGCCTTAAACTTTCCGTTTTTGAGCCCTTGTTTCCAATTATCAATCAGTCTAGACGCATAAAGAGAAAGGCATGATTAGTTAGTTATATTTATTATTTTAGTGAACTAATTCTTCTTCTTATCCCTTCTTAGCTCTATTCCTCTTATTCTTTATCTTTCTATTCTTCTTGGTCAGTGCTTTCCTAGCTCTACTCTTTCCGCTCCGGTTAGTGAATCCAGATCATTTAGTGAATCTAGAGTGGGATCCGTTAAACCTATGGCATGTTCGGAAAAAGAAGACTTTTTACTGATAGGCCTCCTCTTTAACTGGGGTCAATGCAATTGAGGTTTTTTATCTTGCGATAGATACCACTTCCGAATCACTTTCTTCCATAAGCAGCCGCTCTTCCTATTCAAAAGAAAGAGGAGGCGGGATATTTTCCCGAGAGTCAATTTTGCTCTTTCGAGAGCAAAGAGAAGCGCTTTTTTACCTACTTGACGAAAGGTTTTTCTACACGCCCACCGTTACCGCAGGACGTTCTTTACTCAGTTAGAGCAACATCAAGAGAAGTAAGAGGACTGCGTTACAGTAACTCTAACTGTCCTATCCTAACCTAAGGCTCAAATCAGTGACCGAATGCTTCCCGTTAGGAGAAGCACCGCTTTTGTCTGTCAACTCGCCTCTTACTCTGCTCTGAGCTTGGTCCCTTTCCACCCGGTTTTGACGAACCTATGATTTGCGTGGGAAGCTCGACTAGGAAGGTTTAGGCGGCTTTCCTTGCTTCAATTCAATCAAAAACAACGAAGCTAGCTTAGCTATCCTCTCCTACCGTGTGTATTGGACAAAGAAGAAAGAACCCTCTCTAATGAAGAGTAGGACCGCATGAGACTCGATGGTAGTACCGGTGAACCAGTTCTAGCCAAGGGTACTCGATCGACGAAGACCGAAGAGAGCTAAAAGCAGGGTTGGAGCCTGGCAATGCAGCTCAATCTGAGTCTGATTCTTCAGAGTGTGTGATAAGAGTAACCCGAACCTTATGAAAGCGATAAGGACGAATCTGAGAATATGGGTTTCGGAGGGCAAGACTGACCCAACCCATAGGGGGGGCGTATCATTCCTTTCTTTAATTTAAAACTTCTTTCTTTCACTAGATGCTGAGCTACCTTCTTTTAGGCACGGAAAGCCTAAAGCATCTCTTTCTTCTGTTCACCGGAAATGCGGGTACGGGAGTAATTGAATCAGAAGGCTGTGAGCATCCTTTTCTTGGGTTGGGGAAGGGAGTTCGCGTTAGCTTTACTAACCTAAGACAGAGGAGAGGGCAAGAACCCGATAGAATAAGGAGATGAAGCTCTCTCAACTACCAGTGCAGGGGCAGGAGTGGAAGCTTAAGACAGAGATCTGGGATTCCCACTCTCTAGAGGTTCTAGTTGGGTTGGAGCTTTCCTCAGTACGACTAAGAAAGGGGCTAACCAAGAGTGAAGAAGCTTGACTTGTCTGGCTTGCCTCTCGCTACCTTATACCTTCAATCGCTGGGGGCTTATCTTCTCAATGACGAAGCCTCGGAACAGAGGTTAGTAATAGGCTCGACCGAAGGGATCGGGTTACTCTTTCGCCCCGGGTTGAGTCAATGCTTTCTTCCTGGAGCATCGATGGAATGCAGCGCAGTCGTCGACCTTTTCGAAACGTAGCTATGAGAAGTCGAAACCACAGAAGAAGAACTACGCTATTCACTACGCGCTATTGAAAAGAAGGTAAGGAGACGAAAATCACCTATATTGATCCTTTACTGCTTAGTCGAAATGAAAAAAGAAGATGATGAATAAGTTAATATTCAAGCTCTTTGAAACGAGTGATGGGTAAATATTCTCTCTTTTATCCTTACCTAAGGCGTAGAGCTTTCCCCGGGAGTGAATAACGCAGTAAAGCCAGTTAGTTCTTCTCAATTCTCTTCCTTTATCTATCTTCACTTATTCTATTTCTAGTTAGAAAGCCAGATCGGATTCATCAATAGAATAGCTTGGGTGAGTCTTTCCAACTTCCATGACCCTTAGGGCTGGCTACACTCCCTACCGCCCAGTCAATTCTCTGACTATCAGATAAAATAAAGCAAAGAAAGCAACAAGAGTGGAGAGAACAAGCTCTTCAAGCTCAGCTTCGGCAACAGCAACTCGAGAAAGCAATTCATGAGGAACCGGCCACTTCTTTATATACGTCACCATTTGACGATCTGTCTGTTCAGGCAGGTGCCACGGAATTGAGTACGGAATCAGAGATGGGGGACAGCAACGTCAAAGACTGAGGGAAATGAGTTCCGAGACTCATCTAAGTTCCCATCGGCCGTTTGCGGGATGGGGAAAATCAGAATAGAAGCTAAAAGCAACTGTCCCAATAGGCGCAAGGAGCGTTTACACTCGACAAGAGGTCTCAGAGCGACCCCTATGGTATGGTATGGCTAAGCTCCGTTCATAGCCGCACTGACGATCTGTCTTTAGTAGGTCGTCTATTCTTTCTTACCTCGGGATAGGAGTTCCTAGCCCCATTTAATTTAGTAGAGATCACCGGATCTTCTTTCTTCTAAAAGAAGTTCTGAATCTTCCTGTTCCGGCCGGGGTCAGTTGAAGGCAAGAAAGGGCGAAGGACCAGAGGGATTAGGCTTCGTTCCTGCGTATTCCTTCCTTGCTCTTGGGTTCCTCCCCGCTCCACTTTTCTCTCCCCGTGCCCAATCCTGCCCAGCTAACCAGCGCACCTTCACCAACCCATGTGTCCCGTTTCGGGGAGTCAGTCCTTCGATGAGCCGGATAGAGGGATAGAGATCACGCGCTCCATCTATCTCCTGCCGAACCACTTCGCTAGTCAAAATGGGTCGCATTCAGATATCTTTTGGCTACTCCCTCCACTTATGGCCCAGTTGTAACCTTTAACCCCCTCTCTCTTTTGACTTTCTAACAGAAAAAGCCTTTTTCCCAAACCCTTCCATCCACCACGCGCCTTGCCTTGTACGATGCGCTCTGGCATCCCCTTTGTCCAACAAGTAAGGTCCTCTTGGGACCCTTCTTGCAACGACCTCTGTGCCGCAAGGGGCCATAATAAGTCTTCTCTCAATCTTGAATATCAAGCAAAAAAAGAAATGCGAATTCTTAGCTGATCCTCGATTGACTGATCCAAGACGGAATGAAATCGATTGACTTGAAACAGTCTATCTACCGTCTATTGACTTCGTCCTGCGGGCATCTTCAAACGCGATCGATTCTTTCGGGCTTTTCTCACTCTTAATAGGTATTCTCGAGGCGAGGTCAATGAGATGCTCTAGTCAAGCTCCTCTGCTCACAGCACGACTCTTTGTTTCAATCCGTCTTGAATGGTCCTCTTTCCGCGGCATCATCCTAATATTATGCTTGGCACGGTCCTCTTGATTCAATCTCAAAGGTCTTCGCGCGGCCTCTCTTTTTGTGAGAACATCGAGACGTGAGGAGTGAATAAGCCAATGAGAAAGCTGAGAAGCCGAACCCGGGCAGGGTGTGAAAAGGATAGAATCCAGCCGGGGTCTGGAAGATTGCCCTCACCACTTCAGTTCTCATAGAAGGAGAAGCTGTGAGCTAATAAGAAGAAGGCTCGCAAATCTTTATCCCCTAGCCCTGCTCCCCCGATGCCTTCTCCCGAGAATGAGATTGGAGAGGGAAGGCCCCGCCTCGCTCCCCGAATAGACGGATCTAATGACGGAACTAAATGCCCTGTTGATAGATAACCCCTTGCGGCTACCTGTTGATTGAGATTTAAATAAAGGGATGGGAAATTTCCAATTAGATCGAGATTCTTCTTTCTTGTTATGGATAGAGGTTAGCTTTGCCAGCTGTAACCGATGCTACAAAGGTTGAAAACGGAGATTCCTTGATGCCGTTCGCTTGACGTGAGGTCATTCCTTTCAACTAGCCTATACCCATCATATGAGGAGCTTTGGATCAAATGGTGCCTAGCCTTTCGAAAGGAAGCCTGTCTGTCTGTACACACCTTATGACTCGAGTGTACCAAAAGAGATCGGATCCAGATTCAATACTTCCGGGATTTAGGGGTTGTTCTTCGCTGAGAGCTTCTTCACTCAATTACCAAGATTCAATCGACTTTCTTTTTCCGTTAATAAAAGAGAGGAGGTATAGCACCAGCCCTCAAGCACTACACCAATAATTGACAAGCCGGATAAGCCGGGTAAACTTCTCCCTCTGCTGCTACTGGATATCGACCTAAGAGATACTAGACCAGGTATGAAAGGAAGGGCTTAGTCTCCGTAGATGGAATGAGAATACACAGGAGGTTAACTCAGTCCTATTATTAAAAGAAGTAGCGCCTTCGCTTACTCATTCCTCCGTATGGCTTGGGGGTCGGCTTGCCGGACTGACCGACTAGTAGTTAGAATACCTCCCCTCCACATCCTCCGCCTGCTGCTTAGGGGTTGCTGGTGACGGTGCCATCCTCAGAATCCTTCCTATTCGGCTTCTGGCTTCAGCCTCAGATTTGTGCTGCCTTTCGGCCTTCGCTTGCTTCAATGTTGCCATGAATACGCTTGTTGGTTGACTGATCCTTTGTTTGATATGATCCTACTATTGAAGACCTTTACTTTTGACCTTCCTGCATCCTTTCCTTCTCCCTTTGGAGATGTTTAAACTATTGATTGCCGTGTTCTACTTGGCTTACAGAGATGTTTTAAAGTGTTTTCTTCTTATAAGCAAATAACGGCTCACGCTTTTTCACTGGATGTGCTTTTGAACGGGTCAAAGAACTATGAAATTGTTTTCTTCTTTCTTCAATTCAAACTTCAAACCTCGTAAGCCTTTATTTACTATTCCACCCGGTAAAAGCCAACTTTACGATTTACTGCTTCCAGTCTTTGCTGTCCAATCCGTAAGTCCTTACTTGAAGCCCTAGGTAAGGTTTAGTCTTCCAAGTAAAGTAATGCAGAATGGAATGGTTGATGGACTTGCTTTCTCGCCTTTCCGCAGGAACCTCTGTCTCACTTATTGACCTCTAATATAATCTGAGGGTAGCCCAGTCAGCTTACTCGCACCTATAGTGGCAGCGCCTTATTCCACTACGTATCTGTCTGTCTGTTTAAAGAAAGAAATTGGTTAGTTAGATCACGCAAGAACTGGCGTACCAAGGGAGATCTTTCGATCACTCTGTTAGACCCAAGGCACGTCTTCATCAAGCTCTCGAACAAAGAAAATATGCACCAAAAGAGAAGTTTTTTATTGAGGGAGTTTAGGGTTTTCTGCTGGAGCCATGATTTCCGTCTCTGCAATGGTGATCCAATGCATGCGCGGGTATCGCGACCCCATCTGCCTATTGTCTTCTTTTTTGAGTTTCGCCTGACGTCTCGACTTTCGGAATTGGCCTGACTGGTCCTACGAAGCTTGTCTCACGCCCCAACGTAGCTAGGGTTTGTGTAGAAGTCGGTCTTCTCAAGGAAAACCTCCAAAATCGTGTTTGGATTGGATCTACTGTGTATGGATCACCAGCAAGAAATCGTTTCTTTTTGAATACCTAAGTTCTGCACGCATTGCAGACGACAAGGTCATGCCCGTTACGAATGCAAAGTGGCAAATAAGGAACCTGGTGTCAACCCGTCACCGAGAATGGCCTATGTTCCAAGAACCAATGCTACCATCAGAACCTACCACTGAAACGATGCCTGCTGCTGATAATGCGGCTCTTGTTCAAAATGCACCTGCTCTGCTGGTGTGGCTGAAGCTGCAAATAATGCTCCGGTTTTTTCTTTTTATTTTCATGCTAATAACCAAAGCTTTTAAGTAAGTGAGGGCTGCTATCATACTAGCGAGGAGGACACGGGCTCACTCTCTGTTCAACAGAAAGGGAATCCTATTAGGGAAAACTTGCCTTATCTCACTGCTTTCACTGGCTAACCCTACATAGCTTTACCAGTAGAGAGAAGGAGCACCCTTACTTTGCTGTGATGAAACAACTTTCTTTACACTTGATGGCTTGGAATACGATTATACGTCTAGATGGGGGCATTTCAGGTCTTTTCTTTCACTCGAGACGATGATAATTTGCGTAATGCGTAAGAAAGATTCTATGATGAGCCCGAACCTTTCCTCGGACACCTTAAACTTAAAGTCAAGTCAGTTCCTCAACCCCGTCTGTGGCTGTTGGTTAATTGGTAGAGGAGCACGATCAAATAGATATCAAAAACTAATGCATTTTGATGGCTAATCTATCATTGAGGGGAGACTTTGAGTTCAGTTAGATCTTACTTAAAAGATCATTAGATCGGAGGTTGGAGTGTCACTTTCCCCGGAACTTTCTGTTAGGATGTTAGCTTCTCTTCCCCCTCATTCCTGCCTTCACTCGATTCCAACATCAACTGGTTCTTAAAGAAGGTGGTCTGACCTTACTCCAATTCCCCTAGGGTTAGGGGGTAGCTGCAACAACATAAGATGGATAAGCAGGGGTCTTAATGTCTTTAGTTCGAATGAATCCTCCTCCCTTTGGAACTCTATAGAACCTTCTGTCCCTTCGGGTAGCTACTCGGATAAGCAGCTTAGCTCATTAGCTCATATCAGATTTAGCTAGACGGGTTGGTTTGGAACATCAAGCAAGATCCACCAGCAAAAGGTAAGTATCCGAAGACGTGATCCAAGGTTCCATTCTCCGGGGGTGTAAGCCTTCTTTCTCAATATCCTCATCTGCCCTATCTCCTTTTCACTCTATTGAAGTGGAGCTAATTGAAGACTCACATGGATGAGGCTATACCTATATTCTATCTTAAATAAAATGGGAGACGGAACCAGTTACAAGTAAATACTTGTTTACTCCCTAAAGGGATAATTCCAGTAGTACCGATCAACCTTTCTGTGAAATCCTTTCCGCCGGTACATCATAAATAAGAAAAGAAGAGAAGCTTCAGTTTCTTGCTTATCTATGGAATATCGCATTGTTACTGGCCTTTCAAATCCTTTCCCCTGGTCTTGCCTCTCGTAAGGGTGTTGATATCCTCGATTCGACGAATCTTGTCTTTCGCGTGTTGAAATTTTCCTGGTGTGAAAAGTGAGCCTGAACTGACTTGGAAGTCCGATGAGTTTGCGCGACGGTTAAGGTTTACCTTGCCTCTCGGGTAGGGGCGTACGGGTTTGCTAAGCATTACATCCACGGGAAAACCTCCGAGAGAGTCCGTTTGGCAGCAAACCATAGCCAGTGGAGTAGGATGAGGCGGCCGGAAGAAACTGAGCCCGGACGAAGCCAATCACATTGAGTTGTAGATTGACATAGTGAACCTTCAGTGTACTTATAATACAAAGTAAGAGTTGAAGCTGAGCATTCACCCTAGTGGCACCTCTGACCTCAGATGCAGATGTTAAGCATATAACTAGCGAGCGAACCTGACTGAGCCTGCCTTTCAAGAAAAAAAGAATCCAGCAGAAGCTGAATACTTGGCTTCAAGCTTCTCAGCGCCATAAACGTTGTTACCTATTCGACTATTCTAAACGTAGCTTCAAAGCTTTCTATAGCGCTTGCTTCTCTCGGGAATTGTTTCTAAGCCGACAAAGGCACTGCTTCGCCTACCGACACCGCTCGCTAACCGGTTACCTTCTGTTACCCTTCAATCGGCGGGCCTTGGCTTAGTTTTAGAGGTTAGTTACACATCTATCTCACTTGTAACTACCTGACATACGCTATCAAACTATTGAGATTAACCCGAATCCGGGGAAGGAAGAGAATGCATTGGGAATGGTGATGCCGGATGGACTTGTAGAAGTGGGCTCACCAGCATAGGAAAGGTTGAGTCGATCCCAGAGAATGGATTAGTTGAGAACTTGGTGGGGGTTCCTTCGCTGTTGATGGCTCTTCGTTGGATCCATAAGGTTGGCCTTTTGATACGTTATTTCATTCGATCGAGAACCCAGAAGATTCCTATTCCTTCTTTGGTAGCTATTTCCAAGCCGAGAGATAGAGAGAAAGATGGTTCTGTTCGAGGTTGCTTAGCGGCGCTGGCTGGAGATTGGGAAGAGGAGAGAGGTTGGTGGATGGGAGAGCAATAGAGGAATTGGATTCATGGTTTCCACTACTAGAGCCCGCCCGGGTCTTTGTCCCGCTTAATGGTTTTAAGAATCGAGTCGCCTTCGACTGCTTCTCTTGCCTCATTAGATCCACTCGATGCTAGATCACTTAGATCCGAGTACAGGAGCGAGGTTATTCCGCCAGCACTGGAACTTGAAAGAGCAGAAGAGGTTCATTGGCTGCGGGAGAGGAAGAAATAGGTGGCCCTAGGAAAGCAGAAGAAAGAATTGATTGGATGGCTAACAGAGAAGAGAACCCGGGAGATGATTGCTTATCGCAGGGGAAGATGGTGGAGGGCAAAAAGCGCCTTCCCTTTGATCGGTAGCCAGATGAATGAGTAGTTTAAGGCTTGGATCCATGGATGGGAACATGAGGTGGGCTGGCTTCGGATCCACAACTGGTGGAGAGTACCGGGTGAATCATTGGAACGAGAGTAGCTTGTTCGTTTGACATGAAGGAATGAACGGATCCGGTGGAATTCAAAATAAGATGAGGCTACTATTGGTCGGACTCTAACTAGCCAGTCCCAAGTCAAGCCGGTCAGTATCCGGTGGTCAGTAGTGGGCCGAAGCATCCGGTCAGTTAGTCCAGTCTGATTTCTGGCAAGCCAGTAGGTGTCAGCGAGAGGGCCCTCTGGTAAAGTAGCAGTTCGAGCAAGAGAGAAAGTAGCTTATGAAAGAAAGAGATAAGAACTATGACTTAAACGATTTCTGTCTTACTTTCGGTAACTTATTCAACCGATGGATGAGAATGAAAGAAGGTTGATCTTTTTTTAATCGAGATTCTTGGGTGAGTCTTCCATGGGGGGGAAGCTTTTCTTATTCCGAAAGAGTGCTAGAAGCTAGAAAACTCCAAAGGCAATGCAAGAAAAGGGTCTAAGGCGCAAGGCAGCAGGAAAGCAAGTCCTCGGTCGTAAGAAGAGCTTTTATGTGCTTACTTTTTCGTAACTTTCCATGGACTAAGGTTTCGGTATTTGGGAAAATCCGAGTCGATAGAACTGTAAATTCAATTTTAGAAAGGGTCAGGGAAGTTCAAAGCAAGGTTTTAGAAGTAAGCAAGGTTAGATGATAAGTCATTCCCTGGGGATATAATTTATATACTAAGAGAAGAGGGTAAGCTTTCTTGATCCTGAATCCGAACTTTCCCGCAATTCAGAGATTGATTGGTTGAACCGGTAGTTGAGCTGAGTGCTTGCCCGCTTCGCGCCTCTCCTTGACGTATTGCTGTAAGCCAAACTCCTTATGTCACTTCTGTCTATGGGATTGTCACATACATTCTAAAGTAGCTTGAATTTCATTCCCTTGCGTCGATAAAGCCTTCTTGAATTGAACTACTTCTTTGCTTTCGAGAGAATCCGTGAATGAAGTAAGAAAGGTTCTTAGCCAACCAAGCGTCAACTATAAGGGTTAGGATTAATCGAGCCCTAAGTATAGGCCTCGGTCAAGCATCAGTCACAGGATCAGACTCCACCTTTCCTGCTTGACTTGAAGACTCTCGGGGTGCCTCTAACCAAGAGCGGAACCTCCCTTTACATATGTATTTATTGGTTCGAGAGATGCCACCTCAACATATTATATTATCAGATTCGTTCTTTGTGTCAGCTTCTGCGAACCCAGTCTCATACTCGGAAAAAGCCTTTAAGGCCCGATACTCTCTCTCAGCAGCAACATCCACCACAAGATCCGATGCAACAAAAGCTGTTCCTTCTCCAGATACGGGAGCTTTCTCCGGATTCAGTTGATGATTCTCTTTCAGTGTAATCTCTGTTTGAAAGACCTTTCCGTTGTCAATTAGTCGGGTAGCTTCCCACCTCCACTCTAATAAGCTTTCCTGTCCTGGCTTGAAGCTTTCAGTGAACTTATTTCAGACCCCTATCTTTCTTACTTGACTGCTTAGCCGAGGAATCTTTCCTTTTCGGTCTCCTACCTGCGTTCCTAAGCTAGCGTCGAGCTCCGTAACCCTATCCTTCTGAGTCGGGCTAGTCCCATACCCACTTTCTTTCAACTATAAGTTACGAATTGAACCTTTCCTCATAGTCTTCGAAAGCCTTGGATTAACGGAGACTTTACATGCACCGGAGCCGGCTACTTTCTCTCTATAAGAAAGTAAGAATGCGGGGTAGGAATTGCTTTTGTTCTCTATTTACGATCGCAAAGTCTGCCTTCTTCCTAACAGCTTTTCATTCTCTAGCCTATAAAATCAATGAACGTAGGAAGCTTACTGAGACTAGGCATTCAATGGGAATTCTAGACTCTTAAACTAATTGAAGAAAGAAAGCGCAAACCAGTCTAGCCAGCTGGACAATCAGAGTCATGTTTAACACATAGGTTTTCGATCATGTCAGCACCCTTCCCTTGAAGCTCAACCATCCGGGATGCTAGTTTTCTGAGGATGATTCTTTCGCGTAAGTCAGGGGAGTGTTGAGCCGATGACCTTTTCAGCATCGCTGTGAGAGCATCCGAGTGAAGAATTTCTTCCAATGGCATGCTGAATGAAATAGTTTCTTAGTGCTTCCCTTTGTTCTTGAAAGAGATCAAGACTGGTAGGCAGGCTAAGGCCAGAGATTCAATGCCCGAGGGAAGTCCTAACCCTGTATGAGAGCTTGGCCAGCAAGCTTTTGGACATTGAATGTACACTCGAGGAGGACTGAACAGATGTAGAGGATCCTGACAAACTTGGAGAAAGCACACCTTGAAGAGTTGACATCTGAGATTGAAGATGATGTCAACAGTTAGCCAAGAAGGTTTATGGCAAACTGGAAGGAGGGATAAATGATCTACCTTAGGTAATGCTCTGCTTTCAGTGGGAACCGGTGGAGATTGAGGTGAAGGTCTTTTTTTTAGTCTATCCCTTGTCCCATATCTGCTGTTTTCATCCAACTAAAAATCTCGTAAGAGAAGAAAGAAACTTTACGCCCAAAACTCCCATGTCTTTCTTGGTTGGACCAAGCCAATCGGTGATTTTCGACAAGTCTTTCCTCTTGTTGGGGGGAGCGGAACTGTCTTTGAATAAATTTGATATGGAGAATTTGAACGTCGTATCCATATTTCTGGGGATCGGAGTAATCCTTTCGGTAACCATTTTTTGTGCGGGACAAGTTTACGAGCGAAGTACTCTTGTGGAACGTATACATAAGTTAGATCTCGAGAAACTCAAACAAAAAACCGAAGCAAAACTAGAAATGCTTTGGAACCTTTATAGGGATAGGGATGAAAATATGCGATTACCGGAAGGACTCAGTTTCAAAGACATAGTTGACCATGCCTTTATTATGAACGAAACTCTTGAAGAACAAATTCTGGGGTTAAACCAAATCCATTTGGATCTCATTTGTAATGGCACGAGCAGTAGGTACTTTGTTTACATTCTGGATACGTATGGCCATATTGTGGGTATGTAGTTAGGACTTGGTTTTTCTATTCACTTTTTTCTCGTACCTTAAACCACCTTCTAGACTTTCGGCGGAAAAAGAAGCCGAGCCTTACAGCAGGAGTTCGGGACTTTCCTTTCGCCTGCAACAAATCGTAAAGTCGTCGCGCCGGGCCCCGGTGTCGAGCGAAGCATCAAGAAAGAATTTCAATTGGATGAGAAATCTGGTTCGATGGCTGTTCTCCACTAACCACAAGGATATAGGGACTCTCTATTTCATCTTCGGTGCCATTGCTGGAGTGATGGGCACATGCTTCTCAGTACTGATTCGTATGGAATTAGCACGACCCGGCGATCAAATTCTTGGTGGGAATCATCAACTTTATAATGTTTTAATAACGGCTCACGCTTTTTTAATGATCTTTTTTATGGTTATGCCGGCGATGATAGGTGGATTTGGTAATTGGTTTGTTCCGATTCTGATAGGTGCACCTGACATGGCATTTCCACGATTAAATAATATTTCATTCTGGTTGTTGCCACCAAGTCTCTTACTCTTATTAAGCTCAGCCTTAGTAGAAGTGGGTAGCGGCACTGGGTGGACGGTCTATCCGCCCTTAAGTGGTATTACCAGCCATTCTGGAGGAGCAGTTGATTTAGCAATTTTTAGTCTTCATCTATCTGGTGTTTCATCCATTTTAGGTTCTATCAATTTTATAACAACTATCTTCAACATGCGTGGACCTGGAATGACTATGCATAGATTACCCCTATTTGTGTGGTCCGTTCTAGTGACAGCATTCCTACTTTTATTATCACTTCCGGTACTGGCAGGGGCAATTACCATGTTATTAACCGATCGAAACTTTAATACAACCTTTTTTGATCCCGCTGGAGGGGGGGACCCCATCTTATACCAGCATCTCTTTTGGTTCTTCGGTCATCCAGAGGTGTATATTCTCATTCTGCCTGGATTCGGGATCATAAGTCATATCGTTTCTACTTTCTCTGGAAAACCGGTTTTCGGGTATCTAGGCATGGTTTATGCCATGATCAGTATAGGTGTTCTTGGATTTCTTGTTTGGGCTCATCATATGTTTACTGTGGGCTTAGACGTTGATACCCGTGCCTACTTCACCGCAGCTACCATGATCATAGCTGTCCCCACTGGAATCAAAATCTTTAGTTGGATCGCTACCATGTGGGGGGGTTCGATACAATACAAAACACCCATGTTATTTGCTGTAGGGTTCATCTTTTTGTTCACCATAGGAGGACTCACAGGAATAGTCCTGGCAAATTCTGGGCTAGACATTGCTCTACATGATACTTATTATGTGGTTGCACATTTCCATTATGTACTTTCTATGGGAGCCGTTTTTGCTTTATTTGCAGGATTTTACTATTGGGTGGGTAAAATCACAGGTCGGACATACCCTGAAACGTTAGGGAAAATCCATTTTTGGATCACTTTTTTCGGGGTGAATCTTACCTTCTTTCCTATGCATTTCTTAGGGCTTTCGGGTATGCCACGTCGCATTCCAGATTATCCAGATGCTTACGCTGGATGGAATGCCCTTAGCAGTTTTGGCTCTTATATATCCGTAGTTGGGATTTGTTGTTTCTTCGTGGTCGTAACAATCACTTTAAGCAGTGGAAATCAAAATAAATGTGCTCCAAGTCCTTGGGCTCTTGAACAGAATTCAACCACACTGGAATGGATGGTACAAAGTCCTCCAGCTTTTCATACTTTTGGGGAACTTCCAGCTATCAAGGAGACGAAAAGCTATGTGAAGTAAAAGAAGAAAAGGTCGACGACTGCTACTAAGAACCTAACAGAACTTTTTCGAAAAGAAAGCCATGGTCGAAGCGGTGCGCTCATTCTGCATTTTTTTCGTTCAAGTTCAAAAGGGCACGAGAAAAAAGCAGCTGGATGTAATAAAGGAAAAAGACTTGCTAAGCTTGGATGCAGCAAATGAGATAGATTGAATGAAAGCATTGGATCAGGGCATCCAATCACAGGCGAAAGGTATTCGGAGTTCTTCCCCGGAAAAGCAAAGTCCTTAGTTCGTTATCTACGTTTCTTATCATTAGATGAGACAGTTAGCCGGATGAGTGCCAAAGACAACAGCCGATTGTCCCTGCTTGGAGTTAAGAAGGCACGCGCCCTCACGCTTTCGAGCAGAATATCCATACCTTTCTTTTAGTAGTGAATGAGATGCTTGACAATAACGCAAAATTCAGACATAACATATAAGGTGTAACACAATGCCTTAAGTGTGGGAGGTCAGCACTCTCTTTTGTCTTTTTGCCCAATATCTCCTTCGGGAAGGAGCGAAACCTTGACTAACCTTTCCCTACCGAACATAAAAGTTTGCATTGGGAGCCCCTATCATTTTTTAAAGAAAAGCAGTTAGTTGTAACGAGGTCTCCCGAAATGATCGTGAGAGGCACGTACCCAGCTGGGGATTCGAACCCGACTCTTCCAGGGCTTCTTCATGTTATAAGATGACGGCAACCGCTACCACCACTCCGAAAGGGCAACCTCCTCTATAAGATATAAGAATTTGCTCGAATACGAGAACGTAAGCGCTAGGTAAGTCTAGTCATCAACTAGACGTTTGGGTATAGTCGCGTTAGCGCTTTTCTGATCGCTTTGAAGCTTTAGCTCTCGATTCGCTCGCCATAACAAGCTGAGCGTCATGGTCGAACACACACACCCTTACCTTAAGGTAAGGCACGGTTAGCCGGTCAAGAGACAAGACTTTATTAGAAAGAGGACAGTCACAGACTCGCGTTTAAGTCAGAGTCTCAGCGAACAAACACTCACTTAATCGAAAGCTAAATAATAAACTTTGGAATGGTAACGAAGATCGAAATCCTTCCTTCCGGCAAGGTCGAACATAAGGCAGAAAGATCAGACTCAGTTCGAGATTCCTTACGAATTAGGGTAAATCAAGGACCCTTTCTTCCTAATCAAAAAGAAAGCCCTGTTCTAGCAAACTCTGTCTTAACAGATGATTCTTTAGATTCGGATGGAGATGCTTTTGAGGGGCTTTATTTAGCTGTATGTTACGAAGCGTAGGGTCTTTCAACAACTAGAGCGGTCCTCTCGGAAGGATGTTGACCCCGTCACCGATGCTCTTGGCTTTCGTGTGTCACTGATTTAGCTTCCGATTGGGTCAGTGTGAAGCATTGGGTTTCTGCCTTAAGCTCGCCTGTGACTGTCCTACTCTCCCAAGTCAGTTTCGAATCTGGATGACCTACTGTTTTGACTACGTTACAGCTGGATCGGTTAGTTCTGGGATGATTGATGCCTTCCATACATCAGCATTCTAGAAGTACAGCTTTTGTTGTGTGTGTTCTTTCCAACTGGAAAGACTTGGCTGGCTAGCCCCTTCTTTCCTTATCTAATGACATAGATAGAAAATTCTTGCCGGAGAGTGATAATTGAGTAACGATTGATTCAAGCCCGTCACAAGGTGCCAGAGTAGACTTCTAAGCAAGATCGAGTATAGAGTGAGGAAAGCCTTAGTCTGAAAACACAAGAAGTAGGTAGCCGTTATCAGTCCACCGAAAGTGGTCAATCAGGCTTCGCACCTTCCCTTACTAAGCTTTCAGTCCTAATAGCTACTTCCTTGCCTTAATAAGCTCCCAGGAAAGCCTGCTTTAGAATATAAGAGTTTTTTCTTTCTGCCACTCAATCAGAAGTGTTATACTAATAGGTTGATGCTTTCGCTTAAGCAAATGGTGCCTTTTGGTCCCGTCTCCTTTTGGGCCCATTGGTAGCATAGGAGAACCCGACGTAACTAGAGAGTAGTTGTCGGCAAATCAAGTCGACGATCTTTCCTTTTCCCGGAGCGCCTTCCTTGACGCGTCTGCGTCTGGTGCCTCGGAGCCTGCGGTATAGAGAACGGATCTGAATCAATATCGAATGCAACCTCTCCCGCCGTGGAACTGTTTCCGTTTTTCAATCGAGGTATATTGTAGTTTCCTCGGGTCGTCGCCGCCCCACCCCTTTTTGATTTGACCCATAATCAGGTTTTTCCCATCCCAAGATAATAGAAGAGGCAAAAGAAGACCCATACCATAGCCATAGATAGGTAGGAAGGGACAAGATTGGAATAGAATCAAGTTGGCAAAGCAAAACCACTGCTGAATCTGGACTAAGCCCTCACTCCACGGCTCCTCAGGGAAAGAGAATAGGAACAGATAGGAGCACTTAGACTTGGTTGGAGGCCTGACCTATCTATAAAGAGGCTTGTAGCTTCACCAGAATCAGATGCATATGCCGTGGATCATCGGCTTTCAATTCCGGCGTTCCAGAGCAGAGTAGTAGTGATTGGCAAAAGAAGCCTCTAATCCCAATGACTTTAGGTCTCCCTAAAGCTTAGGTCAGGGTGGGCACCGGGCAGTAAGAATATTCACCGACCAGTGTTCATATTGGAATGGGCTCCGCCGGAGCTAGGAGAACAGCAGCTCTTCCGAAAAAGAATCTGACAGTTTCAAGTCCGTGGGAATCTTCCTCCTGGGATGAATTGCCTTCAATCATCTATCGAATTGGAATTCTCTGTCGAAAAAGGGGAAGGAGGAAGAATTGCGTTCTAGTGTCCTATTTGTCTAATCTAATAATTATTATAAAATTCCCCCCATTCAATAATTCGTATTCGTAGCGTCCGATTCCATTCCTGACTAGCGGACAGAAAGAAAGCAAGAATTCTTCCTGCTCTACGATTAACTCTTCCGTTTAAGGTCAGGAGGTACGAAGTTACTTTCCTCGTTAGGACAGCCAGAAGGGCAGAGCTCTATGTTCTATTGAAAGCTGTTTCAAAAGAGCGCATTCGATTCCTCCTCGTACATTTCTATTAGATGCTTGAATGTCGGAAATCGGATATGGCAGCATTTATTTGGGCCTTAACTTAATAAAGAAGGATGGCTAGTTACTTATCTTTATTCATACCGGGAATTTTGTCCCACTTTTCTTTTTCCTTCTATTCGGATCTTTCCGGCGAATGTTGAGAATGGTCTGTTCATGAAACTTCGGGTACCTTTACTATCGAAAAATGATGTTCCCAGGAGCAAAACCATCTAAGCCAAGATCGTGAATTCCTTTCACTAGCAGCCTTAATGCCATGCCGACAAAACATCAACAGGATCGGAATCAGGGAAGGCGGATTCCATAGTTGCCTCACAGCCTGCCTATTCGAGAACATCTGCTCGTGGGATCTGACTAAGATGACATTTGATCTCGGCCTGGCCTAGCGCTTGAAAGCATAAATTTCCATAAGCCGTCAGGGCAAGAAGGTCCTTAACAACCGATTCCTATTCTTTATATGTCATGTCACTTCCTCGTCCATTAACAAGGCAAGAGCAAATGAAGTCACCGCGCTCTTTCCCTCTCACCAGTACTTACCTATAAGGGATGGGGCGGAACCGGTTCAAACCAACAGCCACTTTCCTTAATGGCTACCCGCTTTCGAGTGAACTCTTGGACTGGCTGAAAGGGAAACTGTACAAGGCATTTTCCACTCGTTTACGAATTCTAAAGGAAAGGATTGTTGCACTCTCTTGCTTGAATGAATCGACATTTGTGGATGGTTGTTTCTTTGGGATTATTTTATCTATATTTAGAACTACTGGATCAACTACTCCGGCTTTTAGCCTTTTGAACCAGTGGAACCCTAAAGTCACTCGCCCGTTCAAACTCTTCTGTCCATCCCATCTAAAGCCTTTCATCAGTGAATCCGGGGACAGCCGCTGCTTTATTTAAACAGCTAAGATAAGGTCTAAGACCGTCTCTTTTTTTCCACATCCTCATTCCTCCTTATTTCAGGATACTTTTTCTTTTAAATGCTACGGAACCAGCTTTCCCAATCAATAAATTCAAATTAAGGGGGTCAATTCCCTCGGTGCGATGGGGGAGTTTGTTCCTCTCCCTATGGCCCGGATCGTCTAAAATGAAGTACGATCACCTCTTAGGCGACCTGACCGGTTAAAGCGCTTCATTAAAATGCTTTAATATGGTTAGGTTTACCTAAAGTGAGTCTCTTGGTTTGAGATGCTCACTACTTAGTAACAGCTGAGTGCCCTACTAGACACTCCTTCGTGGGGTGGCTGTGGTCGAGTCCGATGTTCTGTCACAGTGTGACTTATTTTATCGAGATCTCTGTTAATTTCTGGATCTCCTGATGAGGAATCGGTGGAGAGTCCAGCCCCAGCAATGTGGTTGTGATTCCCTATCGATCGCTTCCGAAAGGGGTGAAAGGCGACCTGAAAGGAAATTAGTTATGAGAACTTTATTTGATAAGTTACTTACTTTGACACCCATCCGGTGGCAGAGAGTATTGGAAGACTTTCGGGTGATGGTGACTATCTTGAAAAAGATGGTCCTCCTCACCCTGGACGGCTATACTAAGGAAGTTTGCATAGCAGGCTACCTTTTCTGCAAGAAAGTTCGACATCTGGTTAAGGGATCAGGACTTCTCTTCACCGCCTTGTATTTGAAGCAATGTAGTTCATCGCTCCAAATATGGCGGTTGTAAGAAATCTCCTGAGCTCTTGCCAGTGCCGATCTCTCTCACTAGGTCCGGGTGCCCTCGCATAATCCCGTCCTTTCATAGGAGGATGATTTATAAGAGGGATGATAAAGCCGATCTGTTGGTTAAGTTATACTTGTCTTTCTTCACACTTAGTAAATTGATTAAGCTGTGTCCAAAGATAAGTAAGAAGACTGAAAAGTCTATAACCCAACCGGATCAAGTTTTATTGGTATTATTAAGGAGAAAATACCTGATCTCGTCAACCGATACCTGCCCGGAGTCTCCACCATTCCCTTAAACCAAGGGATGAAGTGGGTTCCGACCTGGAAGTCATTACCAACATTCAAACAAATGAATGACCTGCTGAGACAGAACGCCAGAGAGCAAGGAATTGGTTTCCCTTTCAAGGGTAGTATCAAGTCTTGCTTTCCTGCCGTATTCTTTGAATTATCAGCTTATACTTTCCTCCTTGAGTTTATACAC
>Ga0075362_10000136_pt1 | contig 20051 bp, 15 predicted proteins | sample EndMetdeltDD1762_FD_71397 | JGI IMG/M metagenome (GOLD analysis project Ga0075362, IMG submission 71397) | Populus endosphere microbial communities from Tennessee, USA - Endosphere MetaG P. deltoides DD176-2 | ecosystem: Host-associated > Plants > Roots > Endosphere | place: USA: Tennessee...
GGATCATCGTCCCCATCGCGCCGTCGAGGATGAGAATGCGGGAAGCCAGCGCCCGTTCGAGCGCGCCGGCGACCGACGTCCGAGGTCCGAGGTCCGAGGTCCGGGGTTCGAGGTTCGACATATCTAGTGAGCCTTCGCCTTCGTTGTCTTCGTGTCCTTCGCGTCCTTCGCCGCCTTCGTCCCGCTCGCGATCAGAACGGTGAAGGGATCCCGCGTGCGGCGGGCGCCGATGGTGACCTTCACGTCGGTCAGGCCGGCGCCTTCCAGCAGGCGCGCCAGCTCGGTGTCTTCGAACCCGAGCCACTTGTCCCCGAGCCGGTCGCGCACCCATTGCTCGTCGTGGCGGCGCAGATCGAGGATCAGGACGCGGCCGCCCGGGCGGACGATCCGCGCCGCTTCGGCGATCGCCTTCGCCGGATGCGCCGCGTGATGCAGCGCCTGCGACAGCAGCGCGACGTCGACGCTCGCGTCCTTCACGGGGAGCTTTTCGAGCTCGCCGCGTTTCCATTCGATTCTCATCGAGGGGCTTCGCCCCTCGAACTCCCCCGCACGCTCTCTCGCTCGCCGCTTCGCCGGCTCGCTCCGTTCGCGTGGCTCGCTCACGGTGTTCGCTCGCAACGCCACAGCGGCGGATTGCGCGGACCCGAACCGCCTGGCCGCCAGGTTCTTCGCGCGGGTGAGCATGGCTTCCGATCGATCGACGGCGACCACGCGCTTGGCGAAGCGCGCGGCCTCGATCGTCAGGTAGCCTTCGCCGCAGCCGAGGTCGGCGACCTCGAGGGGCGGGAGGAGGTGGCCGAGCGCGCGGGACCAGGCCGCCCAGCTCCGGCCCGGCACGATCTGGCGCCGCTCGGTGCCGTCGCCGTGGTCGTCGAAGTTCTCCTTGCGCAGCCGGCGCACCTCTTCGAGACGCGCGGCATCGGCGCGCCCCTCCGCGCTCGACGCGGCGGCCGTGAACTGCGCGCGCAGGAGCGGCCAGATCGGGCCGAACCCGTTGGCGCCGGTCCGCAGCGCCTCGGCCAGCCGGAAGAACGTGAACCCGCCGTCGCGGCGCTCCTCGACCAGGCCGGCGTCCTTCAGCAGCCCGAGATGCCGCGAGACGCCCGACTGCGCGATGCCGAGAATCGACGTCAGCTCCCCCACGTTGAGGCGCTCGGCGTCCAGCAGCCGCAGGAGGCGCAGGCGGGCCTCGTCGCCGAGCAGGCGGAAGAGGGCGGCGGATCCGGCACTCATCGTATCTATAAATCTACATTCAGTGATATAGGAATGTCCAGCCGGCGGCCGGCCGCGATATACTCCGGGCCATGACGCTCCCGCGATCCGTCGCAGCCGCCGCCGCCGTCCTGCTGCTCGGGACCGGCGCGTCCGCCCAGTCACCGCAGCCGCCGGCGTCCGTGGCGCCGATGTCGCAGCAGCAGATCAACGAAGAGATGCTCAAGGAGCTGCGGCAGATCCGCCAGCTGCTCGAGCGGCTGACCCAGCCGCAGCCCCAGGCGCCGCCGCAGCCGACGTCGGCGAAGGTGACCAACCTCAAGGGCTTCGTCCTCGGCCGCCCCGACGCGCCGCTGACGATGATCGAGTACACCGACCTGCAGTGCCCGTTCTGCCGGCAGTACGCGACGGTGACCTTCGAGGAGATCAGGAAGAACTGGATCGACACCGGCAGGCTGCGCTACATCAGCCGCGACTTCCCGCTCGACTTCCACCCGCAGGCGATGCCCGCCGCGCGCGCCGCCCGCTGCGCCGGCGAGCAGGGCAAGTTCTGGGAGCTGCGCATGGTGCTGATGCGCAACGCGCACCTGCTCTCGGCCGACTACATCACCAAGGCGGCCGCCGACCTGAAGCTCGAGATGCCGGCCTTCGCCGCGTGCAGGGCCTCCTCGAAGTTCGACGCCGAGATCCAGGCCGAACTGCAGGAAGGCACGACCATCGGCGTCAGCGGCACGCCGACCTTCGTCATCGGCCGGACGAACGACACCGCGATCGAAGGTCCGATGGTCGTCGGCGCGCTGCCCTACCCGCAGTTCGACGCGAAGCTGAAGAGCCTGCTGCCGGCAAAATAGCCTTCACCAGACGCGGCAGACGGGCTGCTGGACCATCTTCGCGGTGGCCGAGCAGCTGAACGCCTTGGCGAACTCCGGCATGTTGGACACGACGCCGACGGTGCGGTAGCGGCCCGGCGAGTGCGGGTTCACCTTCGCGTGCAGGCGCGCGATCTCGTCGGTGCGGTTCTCGCACCACATCTGTCCCCAGCCGACGAAGAACCGCTGCTCGGCCGTCAGGCCGTCCACGGTGCCGAGCGGCTTGTTCTTCATCATCTCCATCAACGCCATCCACGCGAGGCGCACGCCGCCGTTGTCGGCGACGTTCTCTCCCAGCGTCAGCTTGCCGTTCAGCTTGACGTCGTCGATCGCCGTGTAGGTGCTGTACTGCTTGTCGATGCAGAGCGCGCGGTCGTCGAACGACTTGCCGTCGGCCGGCGTCCACCAGTCGCGCATGTTGCCGGCGGGGTCGAAGCGGCGGCCCTGGTCGTCGAACCCGTGCGACAGCTCGTGGCCGACCACCGCGACGACGGCGCCGAAGTTCACGGCGGCGTCGCCCGTCTTCATGAAGAAGGGCGGCTGCAGGATGCCGGCGGGGAAGTTGATGTTGTTCTCGAGCGGGTTGTAGTAGGCGTTGACGGTCGGCGGCGTCATCAGCCACTCGGTCTTGTCCACCGGCTTGCCGATCTTTCCCATCTGCCGGCGGTACTCGAAGGTGTTCGCCCGCTGCGAATTGCCGTAGGCGTCGCCGCGAACGACCCTGAGCGCGGAGTAGTCGCGCCACCGGTCCGGATAGCCGATCTTGTTGGCGACGGCGTTCAGCTTGGCGATCGCCGCCTTCTTCGTTTCGGGCGACATCCAGTCGATCGTGTCGATGTCGGAGCCCATCGCGGCCTCGATCGCCGTGACCATCTCGAGCGTGCGCGCCTTGCCCTCCGCGCCGAACGTGCGCTCGACGTAGACCTTGCCGAGCACTTCGCCGAGATCGTTGTCGGCGGCCTGCACGCACCGCTTCCAGCGCGGCGTCTGCTGCTGCGCGCCGGTCAGCGTCTTGCCGTAGAAGGCGAAGTTCTCCTCCACGAACGGCTTCGGCAGCAGCGCCGCCTGGGCGTGGACGACGTGCCAGCGCATGTAGGTCTTGAGATCGGGGAGCGCAGTCGACGAGACGACCTGATCGACCGCCTTGAGGAACTCCGGCTCCGACACGTTGGCGCTGTCTCCGGGCGGCGCTTCGGCGCGCTCGAGGAACTGCGACATGTTGAAGCCCGGCATCAGCTTCTTCACTTCGTCGCGCGACATCTTGTGGTAGATGTTCGCGGGATTGCGGCGCGCCGTGCGATCGAGCGCGCTCTTCGCCAGCGCCGTCTCGATCGCGAGCACGGACTTCGCGCCGGCGTCGGCCTTCGCCGGCGCCTCGCCGGCCAGCTGGAACATCTTCGAGACGTGCTTCTCGTAGGCGGCGCGGATCGACTGCGAGTTGGCGTCGTCCTTGATGTAGTAGTCCCGGTCGGGAAGGCCGAGCCCGCCCTGTCCGTAGATCAACATGTACTGCGTCGCGTCCTTGAAGTCGGGAGCCGATCCGAACCCGAAGAACGCGGTGGTGCCGACGGTCTGGAGGTGGCCGGCGACGGCCGGGATGTCGTTCTTGTCCTTGATCGCGTCGACGCGCTGCAGGTCGGGACCGAGCGGCGCGGCGCCCTTCGCGTCGATCTCGGCTTCCGCCATGCAGCTCGCGTAGTAGTCGCCGATCTTCTTCTGATCGGCCGGCGCCGCCGGCTTGCTCGCCTGCTCGAGGATGTCGCGGAGGATCTCGTTGTTCCGGTCCTGCAGCTCGTGGAAGCGGCCGTAGTACGGCTGATCGGGCGGCGCGGGATGGTTCTTGATCCAGCCGCCGCAGGCGTATTGATAGAAGTCGTTACACGGATCCGCCGTGCGGTCCATCGACATCAGGTCGATGCCCGAGCGGCTGGCCATGGGTTGCGGCGTCGGCTCCTGCGCCCGCACCGCCGCGTCGTCGGCCGCGAGCGCGATGGCGAGCGGAAAAACGATGACCGTGAGCGCCTGCGTGCGTGTCATGATTCCTCCGAATGGTCACAGTCTATCCCAGCGATCGCGCGACGGCCGGACTCATCCTGGCGCACGGCGCCGGCGGGGGACAGACGGGCTCGTTCATGGTGCGTGCCGGACGGGAGCTGTCGTCGCGGGGCACCGTCGTCGCCACGTTCGACTTTCCCTACATCACCGCCGGCCGCAGCGCGCCCGACAAGCCGGCCGTGCTCGAGGCGCACTGGCGCGCGATCGTCGCCGAGGTGCGCGGGCGCGCGGAGTTCCAGCGGCTGCCGCTCTTCATCGGCGGCAAGTCGATGGGCGGACGCATCGCCTCGCAGGTGGCGGCCGCCGGCCTCGACGATGTCGCCGGCCTCGTCTATTTCGGCTATCCGCTCCATCCGCCGGGCCGCCCCGAGCAGCGCCGCGACGCCCACCTGCCGGCCATCCGGATCCCCATGCTCTTCATCCAGGGCACGCGCGATCAGTTCGGCACGTCGGACGACATCCGCGCGCTGCTGCCGCGCCTGGATCGGCGCGCGGAGCTCGTCGAGATCGCGGACGGCGACCACTCGTTCAAGACGCGCACGAAGGTGACGGGCAGGAAGCCGGACGCCGCGCTCGCGGACGTCTTCGAAGCGGCGGCGGCGTTCATCGACCGGGTGTCTCGCGCGCCGACCGCTTAGACTGGTGACGTTCCTGCGCCTCGTCGAGCGAGTGCGACTTGCCGAGGTCCTCGTCCTTCTTCGACATCTGCGACAACCGCTGGTAGAACGTGTGGAGCACCTTCAGCTCCTCCTCCGACATGTCCTCGACGTCGATCAGCCGGTTGCTCGCCCCCTGCATCGCGGCCACCAGCTCGTTGAGCTTCAGCTGCACGGCGAGCGAGTCCTTGTTCTGCGTGCGCTGGATCAGGAACACCATGATGAAGGTGACGATCGTGGTGCCGGTGTTGATGACGAGCTGCCAGGTATCGGAGTAACGGAAGACCGGTCCGGTGATCAGCCACACGGCGATGACGCCGATGGCGGTGAGGAGCGCGGGCGTGCTCCCTGTCCACGCGGTGGCGGCCGACGACAGCCGCTCGATCGTCTGTCCGAGTCCGTTCCGCTTGTGTGCCATGGTTCCCTCCGGGCGCTCGACGAAGGACGGGAAGTCGCGACCCGTGTGCGGGTCAACGCACACGCGAGTATCGTCGAGTCATCGGCGGGCAGGATGATAACGTAGAGGACAATGGCGCCCGACACGCTGACCGAACCGGCTCAACCGGCACGCAGTCGCAACCGCGCGGAAATCCCCGATCGCTTCAAGTGGAACGTCGACGACATCTTCCCGAACTGGGAGGCGTGGGAAGGCGCGTACAAGCAGCTCGAGGGGGGCATCAACCGCTACGCGGAGCTGAAGGGCACGCTCGCCAAAGGTCCGGCGTTCCTGCTGGAGGCGTTCCGCCAGTCCGAGGCACTCGGTCAGCTCGCCTACCGCGTCTGGTATTTCCCCTCGCTGCAGTACGACGAGGATCAACGCGACAACACGATCAACGCGCGGCGTCAGCAGGTGCAGATCCTGTTCGCGCGGTGGAAACAGGTCGAGTCGTGGTTCAGTCCCGAGCTGCTCCAGGTCCCGCTGGAGACCGTGCGCGGATGGATGGCGGCCGAGCCGGCGCTGGCCATGTACCGCTTCGCGATCGAGAACCTCTACCGGCTGCAGGAGCACGTGCTCGACGAAGCCGGCGAACGCCTGATGTCGCTGTCGAGCCGCCTGTCGCAGGCGCCGTACGACGCGTATGCGGCGCTCTCGACCGCGGACGCGCGCTTTCCGAAGATCCGGCTGTCGGACGGCGACGAGGTGACCGTCTCCTACGGCCAGTACCGCGCGATCCTGGCGACGCGGCGCGTGCAGGCGGATCGCGAGAAGGCGTTCACGGCGCTGCACGAGACGTACAAGGCGTCGCTGAACACCTACGCGGCGCTCTACAACGCCGTCTGCCAGCGCGACTGGTTCCTGGCGCGCGCCCGCGGCTACACGAGCACGCTCGAGGCCGCGCTCCACGGCGACAACATTCCGACCTCGGTCGTCGAGAACCTGATCGAGACGACGCGCGCCGGCGCGGGGCCGCTGCGCCGCTACCACCAGCTCCGCCGCCGGACGCTGAAGGTGCCGTCGTATCACGTCTACGACTTCTCGATCCCGCTGGTCACGTTCGACAAGAAGTACACCTACGACGAGGTCCTCGACTGGATCGTCGAGGCGGTGGCGCCGCTCGGCCCCGACTATCAGGCGCTCATGCGCAAGGGCTTCTCGAGCCACTGGATCGACGTCTACGAGAACGAGGGCAAGCGGTCGGGCGCCTATTCCGCGCCGGTGTACGGCGTGCACCCGTACATGCTGCTCAACTACACCGACACGCTCGACGACGTGTTCACGACGGCGCACGAGATGGGCCACTCGATGCACACGATCCTGTCGCACGAGACCCAGCCGTTCATCTATTCCGACTACACGATCTTCGTCGCCGAGGTGCCGTCGACGCTGAGCGAGGCGCTGCTGCTGGAGTACATGCTCGCGCGCTCCACCGATCCGACCGAGCGCATCGTGCTGCTCCAGCACGCCATCGACAACATCACCGGGACGTTCTACACGCAGGTGCTGTTCGCCGACTACGAGCTCCGCGCGCACCGGCTGGCCGAGCAGGACCAGCCGATCACCGCCGAGATCCTGACCGAGACCTACACGCAGCTCCTGAAGGACTACTACGGCGACGCTGTGGACCTGAACCCGTTCACCGGGATCACGTGGTCGCGCATCCCGCACTTCTTCAACTCGCCGTACTACGTCTACCAGTACGCGACGTGCTTCGCGTCGGCGGCGAAGCTGGCCAAGCAGATCATGGCGGGCGGGCGCGAGTCGGCCGACGCGCGCGATCGCTTCCTGACCCTCCTGCGCGCCGGCGGCAGCGACTATCCGATGGAGCTGCTGCGCACGGCCGGCGTCGATCTCAGCCAGCCCGACACCATCCGCGCGATCGTCGATCAGCTCGACGATCTCGTCACGCGCCTCGAGCGCGAGCTTGCGGCGCGGTAACAGTTTTGCGCTTGCACGCGTGACTGCGGATGCGGCCGTATCATGAAAGCATGCACTTCCCTCGCACGGCCGCCTGCCTCCTCGTCTGTGCCTCTTTCTTCATAGTCCCCGCCACCGCTGCCGCAGCCTTGCGGACGCCGGGTGATCTGAACGGCGACGGCCGGACGGACCAGATGAGTTACGACGCGACAACAGGCAAATGGTGCCTTCAAGGAGACAACGGCCTTGGGGGGTGCTACAACAGCCTGAGCTGGGGCGGTGTCGGCTATTCTCCAGTCGCGGGTGATTTCGACGGCGACGGAAAGGAAGACCTGACGTTGTACCGGTGGGACGGCCGGTGGTTCGTCCTCGAGTCGAGCACGAACTATACGACGGCGTTCGCCGTGGACTTCGGCGGCCCTGACTACTCGCCGCTTCGAGGCGACTTCGACGGCGACGGCCGCGCGGACATCGCGCTGTACCACGCCCTCACCGGCTCGTGGCACGTGCGAACCTCGAGCAGCAACTTTGCCGCGGGCTTCAGGAAGGACTGGGGCGGCCAGGGCTACGCCCCGCAAACCGGCGACTACGACGGCGACGGCAGGAGCGACATGGGCCTCTATCGCGCCGCGTCGGGTACATGGTTCCTGCTCACGTCTTCGAGCAGTTTCACGAACGCGTCCTGGAAGAACTGGGGCGGACCCGGATATACGCCGGTCGCAGGCGATTTCGACGGCGACGGCAAGGACGACCTCACGGTCTTCTACGACGTCACGGGCCGGTGGCACATCCTGCTCTCCAGCACCAACTACACGACGGCAACCTGGCAGGACTGGGGAAACGGCAACGAGGCGCTCCTCGGCGACTACGATGGCGACGGCAAAGCGGATCTCGCGACGTACTTTCCGTCGAACCCCTACTGGACCGCGCGAGAGTCGCACTCCAACTACACCACCGTGACATTCGGACGATTCTGGGTGCAAAGCGAGCCGCTCCTGGCTGTGCCGAAGGTGCCAATCGGGCAGCCCGATCACCTTCAGGCGGGCGATCAGGACAGCGACCGGACGAGCGACATCATCGCGTGGGGTCAGACGTCCGGCGAGTGGCGGATCCTGACGTCGTCATCAGGCTTCACATCCAACCAGACCCTGACTGGTCCCGGCTCGGCGAACGCGATCCCCGTGCCTGGCGATTACGACGGTGACGGCAAGATGGATCCCGCCACCTTCGACGTGAGCACGCGAGACTGGTGGGTCCTCACCTCGAGCAGCAACTACACCACGGTGCGGACGACGAAGATGCCGCTGCCATTCAATCCAGCTATTCCGTTGATCCCGGCGCCAGGCGACTACAACGGCGACGGCATCACTGATATGTCGGTCTACTCGCCGTCGGATTACTTCAACTGGTTCATTTTTTACTCCGGCGGCTCCTCGACGGGCAGTTCGGTGCATCTGGGCAGCTTTGGAGACGTGCCCGTTCCCGCGGACTACGACGGCGACGGCAGGACCGACCGCGCGCTGTTTACCCCGGGGACCGGCGAATGGAACATCGACTTCACACGATCCGGTGACATCTCCCACGCACGCAGGTGGGCGGCCCATCCGACGCTCGGCGCCGGCGACATACCGGTACCCGGCGACTACGACGCCGACGGCCTCGCCGACGTCGCCGCGTATCGTCCGTCGACGGGCGTCTGGTCCGTGCTCCTGACGACGACCGCCAACCTCGCCACGTGGACGTTCACGCTCGGCGGCAGCGGCTTCGCTCCGGTGTGGGGCGACTACGACGGCGACGGCAGGATCGACCCCGCGGTCTACGAGTACGCGACGGGCAACTGGACGATCGCGACGTCGAGCAGCAACTACGCCACGACGATCACCAGAACCCTGGGCGGGGCCGGATACCTGGCCGTTCCGAAGCATCAGTAGGGCCGGGTCTGGAGCGCTTCCCGGAGGCTCCAGCCGAGGCTGTCACGGGTACGCTCCGCCACAAAGGCCACGAAGAGGCACGAAGACCACAACGTGTTTGTGAGCTTCGTGCTCTGTGTGAGCTTCGTGCCGGAGCGTCGCCGCAAGCCTGTTACAGCCGCTGCAGCAGCTCCCGCGTGTAGCGGACGCAGACCTCGAGATCGTCGATGCGCTGCTGGCCGGCGGTCTTGCCGGGGGGCAGCGGCGCCGCCGGCTTCGGCGTGCCGCGCTCGGCGATGGCGAGGAAGCGGCTCAGCTCCGCCGCCGGCATCTTCGGCCAGTTGGACCAGAACGCCTGATCGTAGATGCGGTGCACGCGCGGGTTCCGCGAGACGAGATTCTCGAAGATGATCGGCATTCCAGGCTTCGCCGCGATGAACGTGCGGATCCAGCCGTCGATGTCGACGTTCCCCTCGCCCATGTTGACCCAGCGCACGGCGATGCCTTCGGGCACCTTCCACACGGCGCTGTCGCGCACATGCGAGGTGAGCGCGTACGGACCCAGCATTTCGAGCGTCATGTGCGGATCCTCGAGCATCCACACCGGGTTGCCCGAGTCGAGGCAGACGCCCATGACGTCGGCGCCGGCGGCCTCGATCATCGCCTTCATCTCGCGCGCCTGGAGATCGCCGCCGTGGTTCTCGACCGCGAGCCTGACGCCCGAGTCGAGGATGCGCGAACGCATCGCGCGCACGGCCTTGACCATGTTGTCGACGTGCATCTCGATCTGCGGCCGCTCGGGATCGCCGCCGAGCACGCAGCGCATGCACGTCGCGCCGAAGATCTGCGACGCCTTGAGGCCGCGCGCCACCTGCTCCTCGACGGTGCCGAGCTGCGCGTTGAACGACCGCGAGCTCGGGCACACCGAGCCGAACGCGAGCTGCAGCCTGATGCCGAGCCGGTCGGCGTGCTCCCGGATCTGCCGGATCGCGGCCTCGTCGGCGAGCGTCGCCGGCGGCAGCGAGATCATCGCCCACGTCAGCTTGATCGAGCCGAGGTAGTCGAGGAACTGCGCCGGCGTGAAGTTGTTGCCGCCGACGCTGCCGTCGATCGATCCGAGCTCCACCACGGCGGCGTCGCGAAACGCGAGCGGCCGGGATGCGTGCAGGGCCGCCGCCGCGGTGCCCAGGATGAACGTCCGTCGATCCACATCGACCTCCCGGGGAGAGTCTACTGCGGCTCACCGCCCGGGCGCGGCCGGCAACTGCCCGAGCGGGCATCGCCGTCACTGTTCGCATCATCGATCTCTCTTGCTCCGAATCGTGCTGTAATCTTCTGGTCTCGCCATGGGCAGCGACTCAGCGCCGACCGCGGCGTCGGCGTTCCTCGTGCTGCGCGCGTACCTCGAGGCGCGCGCCTCGTTCAGCGACGAGGACTACGCGTACCTCCGTCGCGCGTTCCTGTTTCGCCGCCTCGCCGCCGGCGAATACCTCCAGCGCGCGGGCGACGTGGCCCGCTACGCCGCGTTCGTCTCGACAGGCTGCCTGCGCAGCTACGTGATCGACGCCAAGGGCAAGGAACACATCGTCCAGTTCGCCCCCGAGACGTGGTGGCTGGCCGATGCGACCAGTCTGCGCGACCGCACGCCGGCGCAGTACTTCTTCGAAGCCATCGAGGATTCGAGCGTCATGCTGATCGACGGCGCGGGGCACGCGGATCTCGTCGAGCGCATCCCCGCCTACGCGGCGGCGTTCCGCAACGGACTGCAGAAGCACGCCGCCGCCAAGGACGAGCGCATCGTCAGCACGCTCAGCGCGTCAGCCGAAGAGCGCTATCTCCAGTTCCTCCAGACCTACCCGTCGATCGCGCTGCGCGTGCCGCAGGCCATGCTCGCGTCGTACCTCGGCATGACACCCGAGACGGTCAGCCGCATCCGGAAGAACCTGTCGCGGCGATGAGGACAGGGCCGCGCGCTTGCGGCCCACGACGATCAGCCGCGGAGACGTCTCGCGATCGAACGGCGACAAATCGTAGTCGCCGTGCGTCTCTTCGATCGTCAGACCGCACAAGGCGAACATGAACCTGAAGTCGTCCAAGCCGAGTTTGGCGACGCGCTCGACGAACGCGACGGGCGCCCTGTCGCCGTCGCGGATCTCGATGCGCTTGAAGATGTGCCGTCCGTCGGCCCACCGGGAGATGCGATAGGTCACTCCGCCGCGCTCGGTCGTGTCCGCCGGCAACAGGCGGCGCTCGGCCTCTCTCACGTTCAGGTAGTCGATCACGACGGTCCCGCCAGGCCGCAGCGACGACGCGATGTTGTCGACGACGGTCAGATCGTCGTCGAGATTGTCGAAGTAACCAAAGCTGGTGAAGAGATTCACCACGTGATCGAATTCGCCGTCGCCGAACGGTGTGCGCATGTCCTGCCGGACGAACCGCAGCGTCGCGCTCTCGCCGGCGCGCGCCTGCCGCAGGCTCTCCTCGGACAGATCGAGGCCAGTGACGTCGAAGCCTTTCGAGGCGAGGTGGCGCGCGTGCCGTCCCGCGCCGCACCCGAGATCGAGCACGGCCGCGCCGGGCGTCAGCGTCCGTCGCGCGACGAGCGCGTCTATGAAGCGCGCCGCTTCCGTCTGGCTGCGGTGGGCGTAGAGCGAATGGTAGTGCGTCGAATCGAACCAGGCCGCGAACCAGTCAGGTTCGCGGCGGCTGTTGGTTGCCGTCGTGGCCGCCTGCATGTGTCCCCCTTGCGATGGGTCCACAGTAGCGGCCGGCCTCGGCCGATCAATTGATCTGGATCAAGAAGTGCGGCAGGCCTATACGCAGTTCGATGTTCATGACGTGGCGCGGGACCGGAAGGTCCGGACTACAGCGTTGCGTTGTCCGAGGGAGGCCGCACCGGCTGGTATCTCGTCGCCAGGGCCGCGGTCGCGAGCAGGACGAGCGCGGCGGAACCGTACGCCGCTCCCTCGCCTGCCACTTGCAGCAGGCCGTTGCCCCACACGGGACCGATCGTCCGGCCGAGACTTTCGAGCGCGCCGGCCGCGCCCTGCACGCGCCCCTGCTCGTGCCTGCCGGCCGCGGCGCTCACGAGCGACACGAGCGTCGGGTTGCAGAAGCCGAGACCGAACGCCGACGGCACCAGCATCAGCAGGAAGAATGGCACCGAGTGCGTCAGCGCGCTGCCGCCCCAGCTGACCGCGGCCAGGACGAGCCCGATCGCGAGCGTGCGGCGCTCGCCGAGGCGCTTGACGACCGGCCCGACCAGCGCCCCCTGCACGATGACTCCGAGGACGCCGAACAGGGCGAGGATGTAACCGATGTGTGTCGCGTCGAAGCCGAAACGCCTGGCCCCGAACAGCGCGAACGTCGTCTGGTAGACCGCGAACGACGCCCAGTAGAGGAAGTCCACGGCGAACAGCACGCGCAGGTTGGCGCGCGTGCCGAGCTCGCGCAGCGCCTTCCAGGGGGACCCGGCCACCGCGGCGACGCGATGCACCGTCTCGGGCAGCCACACCCACGCGAGCAGCGTCGCGAGCAGCGTGATGGCGGCCGCCGCCCAGATGGGGGCGGTGTAGCTGATGTGCGCGAACAGCGCGCTCAGCGCGGGGCCGAGCACGAACCCGAGCCCGAACGCCGCTCCGAGCAGCCCGAAGTACTTCGCCCGGTTCTCGTCGGTGGCGATGTCGCCGATGTAGGCGCGCGCGGTGGTGATGTTGCCGCCCGACAGCCCGTCGACGACGCGCGCCGCGAAGAGCATCGCCAGGCTGTGCGCGAGCGCCATCATCACGAAGCTGACCACCGTGCCGAGCAGGCTGAGGATCAGCACCGGACGCCGTCCCCACGTGTCGGACCAGTGTCCGAGCAGCGGCGACGCGAAGAGCTGCGCGACCGAGAACGACGCAAAGAGCAGCCCGATGGCGAGCGGCGAGGCGCCGAAGGTCTGCGCGTAGAACGGCAGCAGCGGAATGATGATGCCGAACCCGATGAGGTTGACGAGGATCGTCAGGAAAATGACGACGAGCGGACGGCTCACTTCTTTTCCGTGACGGCCTTGATGATCACCGGCTCGAGCGGGACGTCTTCCATGCCGTCACGGACGCCGGTCTTCACGGCGCCGATGCGGTCCACCACGTCCATCCCGTCGATGACGCGGCCGAAGACCGCGTATCCGAACATGTCCGGGGAGAATCCCTGGTGGTCGAGGCGCGTGTTGTTCGCCAGGTTGATGTAGAACTGCGACGTGGCGCTCCGCAGCGCCCGCGTGCGCGCCATCGCCACGGTGCCCCGGCGGTTGCTCAGGCCGTTGGTGGCTTCGTTCTGGATCGGCGGCCTCGTCCCCTTCTCGGCGAGCTCCGACGTGTAGCCGCCACCCTGAATCACGTAGCCCGGGACGACGCGATGCCAGACGGTGCCGGGGTAGAAGCCGTCTCGGACGTACTGCAGGAAGTTCGCAGTCGAGACGGGGGCCTGATCTTTGAATAGCTCGATGGTGATCGCGCCCATCGACGTCTCGATCGTGACCACGGGGTTGCCGGGCGCGGGTTGCAGGGGAGCCGCCGGAGCGGCGGTCTGCAGAAGTAAACCGAACAGAACGAAGTAGATGGACATGAGTTTCAACTGGCGCTGTGCGCCCGCCCGCTGGTGAGGGACCTGGCCTGACCCGCGAGGCGACGCCCAAAAGATTGTGCGCGACGATTCAAACGAATGGATCGGGTGTTCGTCCCAATGATCATTGATCATTCGACCACCGCGCTACAATTGACGATCTTTCGCCGGAGGGCCAGGTATGGCAACTGAGCTCCAGACTGAACAGCGCGAGCTGGCCAAGTTCATTCGGGCCGGGGCGTCGCGCGGACCACAGTGTTTCGGCAGCTATTTCGACGAGAAGGGCGGGTCGTGCGCGCTTGGCGCGGTCTACGACGCGGTCTATCACCTGCCGAGGGAACACGGGAAGCTGATTCCGGATCACCTCGAGCGCCTCTTCCGGTGTCTCGACGAGGTCACGAAACGCTGCCCGCATGAAGGATGTAAGAAGCGGCTGCCGCTCGCTCCGATGCTGGTGCACCTGAACGACGACCACGTCTGGACGCGCGAACAGATCGCCGACTGGCTGACGGCGGAATCAACGTAAACGCGATCAGGTAAACGGAGCGTCGGGCGATCGGGTAATCGCTGATCGATTACGCCGATCGCCGGAGCTCCCGGCCATCCGATCGAGCAAGGCTTCCCAGCATGTCTTTCCTCGACCGTTTCAAGATCCAACCCAAGTACAAGTCCACAGATCCCGAAGTCCGGCTCGCCGCCGTCCGTGAATTCGGCGAAGGGCCGGCGACGGACGAAGACCGCGCCGCGATCGTCGCGCTGGCGCGCGAGGACGTGGACCCGCGCGTGCGGCGCGCGGCCGCGGGCCGGATCGAAGACGTCGACGTGCTCGCGGCGATCGCCTCGGGCGATGCCGACGAGGGGATCCGCGGCGAGGTGCTCGAGCGGCTCGCCGACGTCGCCACCTCGTCGACCGCGGCTGCCGCGGCGCTGACGGCGCTCGGCGCCCTCCGCGATCAGAAGCAGATCGGCAACGTCGCCAAGTCGTCTCCGGTGGACGGCGTCCGGATCGAGGCCGTGAACCGGCTGAGCGACGTCAAGGCGCTCAGCTCGGTGGCGCGGCACGCGGCCGACGCGCGGGTCGCCCTGCTGGCCGTCGAGAAGGTCCAGGACCCCGCTGAGCTGCTCAACATCGCGACGAAGACGGAGCACAAGGACGCCGGGATTGCGGCGTTGGAACGTTCGGGGACGCATGACCGCGCCACCCTCGATCAGCTGGCCGATCGCGCCGGCAACAAGTCGGTCGGAAAACGGGCGCGAGCCATGGTGCAGGCCATCGACGAAGCGGAGGCGGCCGCGAAGGCCGCCGCGGAACAGCAGACGCAGCGGATCGCAACGGCCATTGCGGGCGCCGAGGCGCTCGGCGGCGCGGTGGCGGATCCCGCCGCCGCCGATCGGCTGGCGGCCGTCGAGGACGGCTGGCGCGAGCTCGTCGCCGGCGGCATTCCGGTCGCCGACCGCGGCCGGTTCGAGGCCGCGGTGCGCACGGTGCGCGAGGGGATCGAGCGGGAAGCGCAGGCCCGGGCCGAGCGCGACGCGCGCGAAGCCGAGCTCCAGGCCGCGCGCGGCGCGAAGACGTCGATGTGCGAGCAGATCGAGGCGTTCTACGGCGAGGACGCGCTCGACCGCCTCGACGCGGCGCGATCCGAATGGGAAGGCCTCGCCGCCGATCCCGACGCGGCCGTGCACGAGGCGTTCGGCAAGCGCTTCCAGGACGCCTGCGCCCGCGTGCGGACGCGCCACGAGAACCGGCTCGACATGGCGCGCACGCTGACGCGCCTCGACGAGCTGTCGAAGGAAGCCGAGCAGCTCGCCGGCCAGGAAGACGGCCCGGCGTACGTCTGGGACGCGATCTCGCGCGAATGGCGCTCGCTGAAGGACAAGGCGGAAGGGCTCGACGAGGCGATCGAGCAGCGCTTCGCCGCCGCCGAAGCCGCGATCCACGATCGCGCCGAAGCGAAGAAGGCGGCCGCGGAAAAGGTGCTCCGCCAGCAGGTGGCCCGCGTCGATCAGCTGATCGAGCGCGTGCACAAGCGCGCGGAAGCCGAAGACCTGACGCTCAAGGAAGCCGAGAAGGCCGCCAAGGACCTCCGCGCCGCCATCGAGACGCCGCTGAGCGTCCCGCACCACGAGCGTGAATACCTCGTCGAACGGCTGAAGGCCGCGCTCGGCGTACTCGCGCCCAAGCTCCACGAGCTCCGCGAGATGGACGAGTGGAAGCGGTTCGCCAATGCCGCCGTCCAGGAAGAGCTGATCGCGCAGGCCGAGAGCCTCTCGAAGAAGTTCGACCTCGAGAAGCCGGACGACATGGAGAAGGCGGCGCGCGAGCTGCACGAGATCCAGGAGCGGTGGAAGACGGCCGCCGAGGCGCCTCGCGCCCAGGCGCAGACGCTCTGGCACCGCTATCGCCAGGCCGCCGATCCGATCCAGGCGAAGGCCCGCGAGTTCTTCGCCGCGCGCGCGGTCGAGCGCGACGACAACCTCAAGAAGAAGCTCGAGCTCTGCGACCGCGCCGAGGCGCTCGCCGACTCGACCGACTGGATCAAGACGGCCGACGAGCTGAAGAAGCTCCAGACCGAGTGGCAGGCAATCGGCCCGGTCCCGCGTCCCGACACCCGCGTGGTCTGGAAGCGGTTCCGTGACGCCTGCGATCGCTTCTTCACGCGCCGCAACGCCGATCTCGCCGAGCGCAAGGAAGTCTGGTCGGGGAACCAGGCCAGGAAGGAAGCGCTCTGCGCGCGCGCCGAGGAGCTGGCGCAGTCGCGCGAATGGGAGCGCGCCGCGAGCGAGATGCGGCGGCTGCAGGCCGACTGGAAGACGGTCGGTCCGGTGCGCCGCAGCAAGTCCGAAGCGCTCTGGCAGCGCTTCCGGACCGCCGCCGACACCTTCTTCGACCGCTACAAGCGGCGCGACGAGATCGAGCTCGAATCACGCCAGGCGGATCGCGAGGGGCTCATCACCGAGCTGGAAGCGCTCTTCCCCGCGGACGGCGCCGAGCCGCCGGCGGATCTGCTCGAGAAAGTCCGCTCGCTCCGCACGCGGTGGAACCAGTCGACGACCGCGGTGCGCTCCGGATCGGATCCGCTCAGCGGACGCTTCGTCAGCGCGATCGAGCGGCTGCTCGCGTCGTTCCCCGAGCCGTTCAAGGGCACCGAGCTCGACATCGAAGCGAGCCGCCAGCGGATGGAAAAGCTGGTGACGCGCGTCGAGACGCTGGTGGCCGGCGCGGAGCCGAAGCAGGACTCGCCGCAGGATCTCGCCACCCGCCTGCGCGAGGCGCTCGCCTCGAACACCATCGGCGGACGCGCCGGCGAGGAATCCAAGTGGCGCGGCATGGCCGAGGAAGTGCGCCAGGCGCAGGCGTCGTTCGCGCGGCTCGTCCCGGTCCCCGGCGAGAGCGGCAAGCAGCTCGCCGACCGGTTCCACAAGGCGTGCAACCGGTTCTTCGATCAGTACCGCCGCAAGGTCCCGCAGAATTCCGGCCCGGCGCATTCGCCGCAGCGCGGCCGCCCCGTCGGCGCGCGGTAGGTACCCAGAGCGACCGCAACGGGCCGACGGCAGCGGCCACAAAGGTCACGAAGGACACAAAGATCACGAAGAAACCCTCTCGGGTTTTCGTGATCTTCGTGGCGTCTTTGTGGTCTTCGTGCCGGCGCGTCAGCCGTGGCCGTTGTCGCTATTTGCTCTCAGCCGCTGAATACAGGACTTTCCCGCCGACGATGGTGTGGACGACCTTCGCGGAGGGGATGTCGTCTTCCGGCACCTTCAGGATGTCTTTCGACAGCACGGTGATGTCGGCGTACTTGCCGACCTTGAGCGAGCCGCGGTTCTCTTCCTCGAACGCGGCGTAGGCGCCGTTGATCGTGTAGGACTTCAGCGCCTCCATGCGGGACATGCGCTGGTCGGCGTAGAAGACCTTGCCGTCCTTCAGCTTCCGGCTGACGCTCGCGTAGTAGCTGGCGATCGGGTCGACGTCCTCGACGGGCGCGTCGGTGCCGTTGGCGATCACGGCGCCGGTCTTCATCAGCTTCTGCCAGACGTACGCGCCTTCCTGCGCGCGGGCGGGTCCGAGGCGCTCGAGGACGTACGGCGCGTCGGAGGTGCAGTGAATCCCCTGCATCGACGCGATCACGCCCATCCGCCCGAAGCGCGGGATGTCCTGCGCGCTGATGTGCTGCGCGTGCTCGACGCGCCAGCGGTGGTCGCGGCTCTTCGGATTCGGGCCGAGCGCGCGCTCGAAGATGTTCAGCGTCTCGCGGTTCGCGCGGTCGCCGATCGCGTGGACGCAGAGCTGGTAGCCGTTCTGGAGCGCGAGCTTCGCGGTCTCGTCGATCTCGGCGACCTTCGTGGTCTCGAGGCCGCTCGACTCGGGCTTGTCGGTGTACGGCGCAAGCAGCCAGGCGCCGCGCGGGCCGAGGGCGCCGTCGATCGACTTCTTGATCGCGCGAACGGTGAGGTGGCCGTTGCCGTAGCCGATCATCTTGTACTGCGCCAGCTTCGGCGCGATCGACGCGTTGTCCTGGCGCACCATGACCCAGAGCCGCACCCCGATGCGCCCGGCGTCCACCATCGCCTTCATCCGATCGATCGTGTCGAGCGTCGAACCGGCGTCCTCGAAGGTGGTGATCCCCTTCGAGAGCACTTCCTGCGACGCGAGCTCGAGCTCCTTCTCGGCGCGCGCCCGCGTCTCGTCAGGCGTCGGCGCCGGCTCTCCCGCGCCGCGCCGGACCAGCCGCTGCGCCGTCTCGCGCAGGAGCCCGGTCGCATCGCCGGTCGCGTCGCGCAGGATCTCGCCGCCGGCGGGACTCTCGGTCGGCCGCCGGATGCCGGACAGCTCCATCGCCTTGCCGTTGACGAACGCCGCGTGGCCGCTGGCGTGAACGAGCAGGACGGGATTGTCAGGCGACACCTTGTCGAGCGACGCGTGCGTCGGGAAGCCCTCGACGTTCTGCGCCGGCCTCGACGTCCACTTCTCCTGGTGCCAGCCGCGGCCGTAGATCCACTGCCCCGGCCTGGCGCGCGTGACGGCGTCGGCCACCATGCGGACGATCTCGTCCCACGACTGCACGTTCATCAGATTCAGCTGGAGCTGCGCGCCGCCGACGCCGGTGAAGTGCCCGTGGCTCTCGATGAACCCCGGGATGGCGAGCTGCCCCTGCAGATCCACGACCTTCGTGTTCGGCCCGATCATCGCCTTGATCTCGGCGGCCGTACCCAGCGCCATGATCCGGTCGCCGCTGACCGCCAGCGCTTCCGTCTCCGGCCGCCCATCGTCGACGGTCACGATCCGTCCGTTGGTGAGCACGAGATCGGCCGGCGGCGCCTGCGCCGTCCCGCCGCGCTGCGCCTGGGTCGAGAGCGACGCGACGACGACCGCAAAGATCGTGAGAGCTGCTGCGTTTCGCATGACCGGGAATTATAGCGGCTGCTGCGACGGCCGACGGCCCGTTCCGTCGCTCACTGCTCCGGAAACAGCCGCGCGAAATTGCCGCCGAAGATCGCGGCGCGGTCGGCGGGGGCGAGCGAGGCGGTGGCGAGCTGCTGCTCGTCCAGGACGGTTCGCTGCCAGCCGCGCGGGAAGAACGACGAGTCGGTGCCGAAGAGCAGCCGCGAGGATCCGATCGCGGCCACCGCGGCGCGGAAGACGCGCTCGAGCGTCAGCCCCTCGTTGAAGCGGATCCACGAATTGGAGCTCGACGTGTCGAAGTGGATCGTCGGGCACTGATCCGCCGCCATCAGCGCTTCGCGGAAGAAGCCGGCGCCGAAGTGCGGAATGATGACCGGGACCTGCGGAAAGCCGAGCGCCACGCGCGACACGGCGAGCGGGTCGCCGAGACGGAGATCGAAGCGGCTCGGCAGCCCGAGCTTCTTCCGGATGCCCACGGTCAGCACGCCGCAGTGCACGAACACCGCGCCGCCGTGCTCCGCCGCCGATCGGAATACCACCTCCACGTGCTCGTCATCGAGCCGGAACCCGTGCATCGCCGGGAAGAGGCAGACGGCGCGCATGTGCAGCTCGCGGAACGCGCGATCGAGCGCGGCCTTCGAGTCGAGCCCCAGCGGGTTGTGCATGAAGAAGCCGACGAACCGGTGCGGATGGTGCGCGACCGCCTCAGCCACCGACACGGCGTCGCCCGGCGCGCTCGCAATCAGCGCCGCGCGCCCGACATCGTGGCGACTGAGCTCCATCGCCCAGCGGTCGCCGAGCTCGGTCGCGGTGCCGGGCGGATCCCATTGCAGCCGCCGCGAGATGGCCTCTGCGCCGCCCCCATCGGGCGCGGTCAGTTCGAGGAAGCGAGACGAAAAGAAATGGCAGTGCGCGTCGTTGAGCATGCGTCCGACGTCCGACGTCCGAGGTCCGAGGTCCGAGGTCCGATAGCCGATAGCCGAT
>Ga0075362_10000137_pt1 | contig 20039 bp, 21 predicted proteins | sample EndMetdeltDD1762_FD_71397 | JGI IMG/M metagenome (GOLD analysis project Ga0075362, IMG submission 71397) | Populus endosphere microbial communities from Tennessee, USA - Endosphere MetaG P. deltoides DD176-2 | ecosystem: Host-associated > Plants > Roots > Endosphere | place: USA: Tennessee...
CGACTATCTGTTCTAGAGTTCACCTTCTGAACGCTTCTTTCGGACTCTTTCGGCGAGTTCTCTAACATTCGGCAATCCTGAGCCTTGGACTTCATCGACGAGTCCAAGCTAATAAGCTTCTTCTGCTTTTAGCTCGAAGTCATCAGACTGTAAGATCCTGCAAATCGAAATCACCAGAAACCATAATGGTTCAAGCTTCGGAGCTGCCTTTGCCTCAAGAAGGGTATATTTAGACTGTGCATCACTTGAGCCTAAGAATCTCTTTCGATCATCGGCTGATAGAAAAAGTTCCCCAAACGCAAGTACGATTTTTACCATGTTTTCTTGATGACTCCCAAAGTAAAAATCCTGAAGAAGTTCGAAATCAGATATAACTGCCTCGATCCCGCCAAAACTAAGCGTCCGATTTTCCTCCAAGTGATAGTCGACTATTGCTTTAAGGACTTGACCCACCAATTGAGGGCGGGCTTGACTTCCAGATTGCGAGGATGCTAAAGATTTTTTAAATTCGTCCAAATGCTTGTCAACAGAGGATACCAAACCTCCAATTTCAGCTTGCCATAAATAGGCCCGACGCAAAAGATGTCGGTTTTGTGGCCGCAATTTATTAGTTAACTCTCTAGCGAAGCCATCTAACTTTGTTAAATCATTTGATCTATACTCATCAAGCCATTGGTTAAACTGAGATGCTCTGAACACGATTCTTTCAAAAACTTTCATTGCCAATCTCTGGGCAAACAATTCATTGTACTCCTTGATGCTTGAAGCAAGAAGAGCAGCCAACTCGTACGTGATTGGGTCCCGGGTTTGCTGCCGGGTTCCATGATAAACAATATCGGCATACGAAAAAGCAATAGCATACTCTCCCAACGCCAAAAGGTCAGCAGCCGCGCTGGCAGCGAGCCCCGTAACAACAGTTACCAGACGGCAGCTCTCGCCCTCTGGCGTTGGCGCAGTAAGGAGGCCACGCAATCTCTCTGCACTTCGATGTCACCACCGACGCTATCGATATAGACTGTAATCGGCTCACAGCTTGTGCAACGAAGTTCGTTGATCTGTGGCGCAAGTTTATGGAGAAGCTCTTTGTTGATCTCTCCAGCGATATAAATCGCGCGTTTGTGATTCTCTCGATAACCAGCCGGATCGTCGGTCATGCTTCGTGAGTGATCGCAGGAATCAGAAACTTATGAGGTGCGGCTTTCCACGTCTTGAGAAAGCTTTTCATCTCGGAGTTGTTCGAAGAATTTTGTAGTATTGCCCCCGTACTCGGTACAAATAATATGGATAGCTTCCTTGATCGTTTCCTCCTGCGGCGATAAAGAAACGGGCCACGGATGATCCCACTTTAGTTTATTTGCCATAGAAATGCCTTATGCTGTTAAATACTCAACATGTAGTGAAATGTCAACAGTAAGGCATCTGGCATGAAATTTGCTAGGACGCACTTACCCCAATAACCAAGCACATTATTCAAGCCAAGTCGACTTCGCTTCAATAGCCTCATCCGCGCCAGAGGCTAATGGCATCCCTATCCGAAATAACTCTTCTCTCTCCTGCCTCGTAAGCCTATTGCCCTTCACGCGGGCTTCCCTTGCTAGGATGCTCCCAAAGGTTTCGTCCGGATACTCAAGGTCATTTTCTTCGTTCATAATATGGGCGCATTGACAACACACCCACTACATAGCCAGTCACCGCGTAGCGGGGGCTGGTTTTGTTGTTTACGTGAAAAAAGAAGGGAGCCAGCAGAACTGGCTCCCCTCGTTACATTTGATACTCGCCCACCACTAGAAAATATCGGCACTCAAGAGTCAAGCCGTTTTCAAGTCTCTTTACATACTGAGTTAAAATTTTTACGCAACTATGGCGCAACTCGATTTGATAAGGTGCTTAAAATATCAAAGAATTTCGATCAATAAGTTGCTTATGATGTTACACTTATATATTTTATAGAGCCTTCCTGTACCCCTAGACTAATGGTCCTGGTGGTGTCGGAAATGGCTCTGTGCCTGGGTCCGGTCGTGGCGTCGGGTATGATTCTGGTGGAATCGGAGTCGGGTCTGGGACAACCGGTCCTGGCATTGGAGGAATCGGTTCTGGGTCTGGGACGAGAAGGTTTACTTGTCCGGCGATTACCCCAGTTTGCACGAAGAACTTGGAAGCATCGTACCCCTCGGGCACAGAAAGGATATCGAGAGCGCCTAGATAAAAGTTACCACTGTAGTTGAACAGCTGATAGGACTCGCCGCTCTTGAATCCGGATCCTGCGCTGATGTTTAAATTCCCTGCTAGAAGGAGATTTCCGTTCACCTCAATAAGGTCACTTGTGCTGCCAAGCTTAAAATTCAGGATCGTACTTGGATCGAGATACGTATTTCCAAAAGAGAGTGTTCCAACGCTGCCATTGTAGCCAGGGCTTATAATGGCTCCGTTCCTAGCGCTAAGATCGCCTCGGGTTTTACCTGTACCTGTAATTTCGCCACCATTCATTTGGATATTGGCAGCAGTGTCGCCGTTGAGGACGAGTCGACCGTATCCAGTTTGGGTGTTGATGGTCCCTTCGAAATGATCTGTGCCAGCAAAGATCAGGTCGCCATGGCTACGCTGGTTAATGATACCACCAGAGGTCTTCTTTCCCCGAAAAGTAATGCTATGAGGGGCTGAGTCATTTGGATTATCAATGATGTTAAGAATGGCACCACTCATGAAGGTTAGCTTTCTGGAGATATTAATATCGCCGTTGAGCGCGAAGAGGTTTGACTCTACCCCGACGATGAGGTCCTGGTAGCCATCCAACGGAGTCAAACTGCTTGGCGCAATGCCCGTAGTTCCTCCCATAAGATGCAGGTTGACGTGGAAAGGTGCCTCAATTAAAAGGGTGCCGTACCCGGTTTTATACAGTGCCAGCCAAGGGGCATACCACACGGATTTGACCTCACCCTGAAGTCTTACGGTTCCAGCCGGATCAACGACGTCTAATAGCGTCTGGCTTGAGATATACAATGATGTTGCAAGAGTGAGTGTCTGCGTTCCGCTGTAACTGATCTTAGGGTCGTCGGTGGGGTTGGGGAATAATGCGTTATCGAAATAAAGGGTGCCTCCGAAGAGAGTCCAAGCGTTGCCGTGTACGTCTAGATGGTTAACGGTCCGGTAAGTATTGAGATCAAGGTTGAGTGGGGTGGTTTCAGTGTTGTATAGTTTTACGTGGGCTCGTTTGTCATTTGGGACTTTGTGGCCTCCTTCGGTGAACCAGTGGGCAGGGTCACCCCAAGACCCACCGACAACCCGAATGTAATCCTTACCAAACAGTTTGGAACTTGCAGTTAAGAGCAGCAGAAGCAAACCGATCGATTGCAGGATTTTTTTCATTGGGTACATGCGTACTCCGTGAAACGAAACCATTTCTTTAAGGTAGTTTCATTATCAGGATCAGTTTGTAGTGTTGGAGGATCCTTCCGTACTGACGATGTCTTAGAGGCTCTTATAAAAAGGATAGAAGGGTACATAAGGGATGCATAAAACAACGAGATTTTCAAATTACTCAATAAGTTGAAAGCTTGGTGCGACGAACAACGCGGCCAGCGTTCTGGAGATTGTTGTTGCTATGACCGAGTAACAAAGCAGAGGATAACGAACTGGTTCTCAGGTCGCTAACAACCCACTACGAAGCAGATCCTTGCGGTCCAGGAATTTCTAAGAAAGTAGCAGATTAGCTAACTTCCCTCAGATATAGCTTCCATCTTAGATATTTCCATTCCTGTTTTTGAAGAAAGCGCTTGGTCGCGCTTGCTGACGAAAGGCCAGAGGAGGTGGGAGAGGAAGCGAGGGTTGCTTTCACACTGACTTGTACGGCGTAGGGTGAAACCATCAAGTTCGGCTTCAATGAGATGTTGTAGCTGACTCGGCTTTGGAAGTCGATTTCCTTGCTCTGAGGTTGACGGCGAGCCGTGTCGATCAATACTCGGCATCTGAGATCGAATTTGGTAGCTGGTAACAGACTCACAAAGTTTGATCCGCATGGGTCAAGTCTTGCCTGTTCCTGTCGAAAAGATCACGAACCGAGACGAACTGAAAACTGTTGATAAACAGGGATTTATGAATCTCCAGTCAACACCTGGCACGACCCATCAGGAAAGGGAAGAATGCTGTGCGATACAGGTAATCAACTTTCAATTGAGGACACGCCCTAGTCTAAAACCGCTCACGAAAAAGGGGTAAGTCTATAAAGAGATGCCTACGGTTGCTGAAATTACCCAAGCAGGCGTTCAACTTCGCTAAGATCTGCAGCTTCTTGGCCGCATGTCGGTCCAGTGAGTGTTGATATAGTCGAGACAGGCCTGGCGACTGTCCGCTTTGTGGACAATGCGCCAGCCATCAGGGACAGATAGGAATGCCGGCCAAAGAGAATACTGCTCTTCGTCGTTGATCAGTGCATGATAGGTATCAGTTTCGTTTTCGAACGGGTTGGTCATGTAACAGTCTCCTTTGCTGAGGATGGTGTGATAGATAGAGCCGCGTTAAAGGCGGCGGTCAAGACCGGGCCGATTTGGGCGAGCGGCTCGGGGTGCATCATGTTTTCGTGTAGGCAGGCAATGTCGTGCACCTCGATTTGACCGCGGATGTAGGGGTGCCAGGCTTCTGTTGATTGCCCTGGGGATTCCTTGGCACTGAGCGTTGCCCTGAAGAATAGCAGGTCACCGTGGAAAGGGCGAGGTGAGAAGCTCTTTAGAAGACGCGGGGTGGCTTTGAGTTGTCTAATGATCGCCTGGAATATAGGGTCATCAAGACTGGCCATCGGATGGCTGGCCCGGCCGAGGCGTTCCTTGAAGGATGAGACCGAAACCATCTCATTGCCGATCTCGTCTGGCTCATTCAGCAAAGTTCTAATCAGCGCCGCAAAGATCTCCTGGTCGGTTTGTTCGGTGAGGTCGACATCTTGAGCTGGGGGGTAGCCATCGAGTATGGCGAGCAAAGTGACCGACTCCTGTTGGTCTTGGAGTTGAGTGGCGATGGCATGGGCAAGAGGACCGCCGAGGGACCAGCCTAAAAGAGAATAAGGGCCGTTGGGTTGGACTGCTCGGATCTCTTGGAGATAATCCGCAGCCATCGTATCGATTGTCGAAGGATACAGGTCGGGATGGGCGAGGCTGCGGCTCTGCAAGCCATAGAGGGGGTGTTCTGAGGGCAGATGCCGTAGGAGGCCGGCGTAGGACCAGCTGAAGCCTGCGGCTGGGTGGAGACAAAAGAGCGGTGGGCGGCTGCCCCGAGACCTGAGAGGAAGGAGGATGGCGAGGGCGTCAGCTGTGTGATGGCCATCCAAGCGTTGGGCAAGCGTGCTCACGGTGGGGGCCTCGAACAGGGAGCGGATCGTTAGCTCCACCCCCAAGGTCGAGCGCACCCGGCTAATCAGAGGGATGGCCAAGAGGGAATGGCCACCGAGGTCGAAGAAACTGTCGTCGATACCGACGTGCTCCAGGCCTAAGATCTCGGCGAAGAGGGCGCACAGGGTCTCCTCTTGCGGGGTTCTGGGTGCACGGGAGCTGGTTGGGGTAAAAGCAGGCGCTGGCAAGGCACGTCGGTCGAGCTTGCCATTGGGGGTGAGCGGCAGGGCATCAAGCACCACAACTGCTGCGGGTACCATATACTCGGGCAGGTGCTCAGCTACATGCTGGCGCAGCATGGTCGGGTCCGCTATCTGTCCTGACATTGGCACGACATAGGCAACGAGCTGCTTGTGCCCCGGTTGGTCCTTCCGCGCGATGACAGCCGCTTGCGCCACAGCGTCATGCTGTGCCAGCACGGTCTCGACTTCGCCGAATTCGATGCGGAACCCGCGAATCTTAACTTGATCGTCAAGACGGCCAAGGAAGTCGAGAACTCCATCGGGGCGCCATCTGGCGAGATCGCCGCTGCGGTACATGCGACTGCCTGGAGGGCCGAACGGGTTGGCAACGAAGCGCTCTGCTGTCAGGCCCGGACGGTTGAGATAGCCACACGCCAGTCCAATGCCGGCGATGTACAACTCCCCTGCCACTCCGGCAGGCACTGGCTGTAGCCCACCATCCAACACATACACCTGCGTGTTCCAAATCGGACGACCAAGCGGGGGCTCGCCGAGGAAGGCATCATCTAGCTGAACGGCAGTAGACCAGATCGTTGTCTCGGTCGGGCCGTAGAGATTTGTAATTCTATGGCCCGACAGTTCGACAAGTCGACGCGCTTGAGGGGCCGACAAAGCCTCGCCTCCGACTAGGATGGACAGACCCGCCAGCGATTGTGGCTGGGCATCGATCAAGGTCTGCCAGAAGGACGGCGTGGCCTGCAAGATGTTGATGTCGTGTTCTGCAATGAGCCGCGCCATGAGGGCTGGATCGCGCGCAGCTTCCCGGGCCGCGATAATAGTCTGCGCCCCCTGGGTCAGCGGTAGGAACAGCTCAAGACCTGCAATATCGAACCCGAGCGTTGTTATGGCGAGCAGCCTATCCGCTGATGCGAGCGGGACATTGGTTTGAATGGCTGTAAGGAAGTTGCTGAGGCTTCCCTGTGACACGAAAACACCCTTAGGCGTACCGGTGGATCCGGAGGTGTAGATGAGGTAGACGGGACTGTGGGGCGTGGGCGGCCGGAGCCGATCCTGATCGGTCGGGTTGGCTTTAGACGCCCCAGCTAGAACGGTGGCAATGTCCGGGCTATCGAGATGCAAGAGCGGCGCGTCGTCGGGCAGTTGTGCAGTGGGGGCGGTGGTGGTGAACACGTACCGCGGCCTGGCGTCGTAGAGCATGAAGGCAAGGCGCTCTGCGGGATAGTCCGGGTCCAGCGGCAGATAGGCGGCGCCAGCCTTAAGGATGCCGAGCAGCGTGACGACCATCTCGAGGGAGCGGGGTAGGGCGAGGGCGACGATGTCCTCGGGGCCGACGCCAAGCTTGATTAGATGATGGGCAAGCTGGTTGGCGCGGGCGTTGAGCTGGCCGTAGGTGAGCGAAGTATTCTCGAACACCACTGCTGTCGCGTTGGGGGACTTGGCTACCTGAGCCTCAAACAGTTCGGGTAGGGTGGCTTCGGGGAATAGCTGGACGGTATCGTTCCACCTGACCAGGATCTGGTGACGCTCCTGGGGCGTCAGCAGGTCGATGGTTCCAATTGGGCGGTCGAGGTCTTGGGCCACCGCAGTGAGTAGGCGCAGCAGGCGCTGCGCCAAGGTTTCGATCGTTGCGCGGTCGAACAGATCACAGGCATATTCGATCTGGGCCTCGAGACCTGGTGGGGAACCCTCTGTGCTGTGCAGCTCGGCAAAGCTGAAGGTCAGATCGAACTTGGTTGTACCGGTATTGACAGACTCGGCAGTAACGCACAAGCCAGGTAGATCAAGGTGCGGCACAGCGTTATATTGCAGCACCAGCATGACCTGGAACAGAGGATGGCGGCCTAGCGAGCGAGACGGGTTGAGCCTCTCGACCAGACGCTCGAAGGGTAGATCTTGATGGGCATAGGCTGCTAGATCTGTCTCTCGAACGCGGGCGAGCAGCGAGCGGAAGCTGGGATTGCCCGAGGTGTCGGTGCGCAGCACCAATGTGTTGACGAAGAAACCAACGAGATTGTCCAGGGCATCATCAGTGCGTCCGGCAATCGGACTGCCGAGCGGGATGTCGGTACCAGCGCCGAGGCGGGTAAGCAATGCTAAAAGCCCGGCTTGCAGCACCATGAACAGGCTGGCCTGGCTATCGCGTGCCAAGCTTAGCAGGTTCTGGTGCAGAGCTGCGTCGATGCGAAAAGAGAAGTGCTCACCGCGATAGCTCGCTACGAGTGGACGAGGGCGGTCGGTGGGCAGTTCGAGCTGCTCAGGAAGCCCTGCCAGTGCCTGTTGCCAATAGGTGAGTTGATGAGCCAGAAGACTGTCCGGATCGTTTTCGCTGCCGAGCAGCTCAAGCTGCCAGAGGGTGTAGTCCGTATATTGGACAGGCAAGGGAGACCATTGAGGTGCCTGGCCTTGGCAGCGGGCGGCATAGGCAATGGCGAGATCGCGGCTGAGCGGCGCGAGTGACCAGCCGTCGCCGGCGATATGGTGCACCAATAGCAGGAGCACGTGCTGTTGCTCGGCTAGCCGGAATAGCCAAGCGCACAGCGAAATCTCGCTGGCGAGATCGAAGCCGTAGCTTGCCGCTGTGGTCAACGCCGCAGCGAGCTGGGCTTCGGAGGTGTCGACCCTCTCCATGGTAAGGCAGGCCTGTTGCGGGGGGAGGATGTTCGCCACGGGCGATCCGTCGATCTCGGTAAAGATCGTGCGCAAACTCTCATGGCGCGTGACGAGATCGTTGAGCATAGCCTGTAGGGCATCCTGGTTCACAGGGCCTAACAGGCGGAAGACGAGCGGAATGTTGTAGGTAGGGCTGGAGCCTTGAAAGCGATGGAGGAACCAGAGCCTGATCTGGGCAAAAGAAAGCGGAATCTCATCAGGCCGCTGCTGGGTGCGCAGCGCCGGGCGGGTGGTGCCAGCTTGGCTCAGGCGCTGGGTGAGGGCGACCACAGTGGGGGCCTCGAACAGGGAGCGGATCGTTAGTTCCACCCCTAAGGTCGAGCGCACCTGGCTGATCAGGCGGGTGGCTAGGAGAGAATGGCCGCCAAGGTCGAAGAAACTGTCGTCGATACCGACGCGCTCCAGGCCTAAGACCTCGGCGAAGAGGGCGCATAGGATCTCTTCCTGCGGGGTTCTGGGTGCACGGGAGCTGGTTGGGGTAAAGGCGGGCGCTGGCAGTGCACGTCGGTCGAGCTTGCCGTTGGGGGTGAGCGGCAGAGCATCGAGCAGCACGACTGCTGCAGGCACCATATAGTCAGGCAGGTGCTCGGCCACAGCATGGCGCAATGCGGTTGGATCTACCGGTGTGTCAGCCCTTAGCACGACATAAGCGACGAGCTGCTTGTGCTCGGGCTGGTCCTCCCGCACAATGACAGCCGCTTGCGCCACAGCGCCATGCCGTGCCAGCACAGTCTCAACCTCGCTGAGCTCAATGCGGAAGCCACGAATTTTGACCTGATCATCGAGACGGCCAAGGAAGTCGAAGACTCCATCGGGGCGCCACCTGGCGAGATCGCCGCTGCGATACATACGGCTGCCTGGGGGGCCGAACGGGTTGGCAACGAAGCGCTCTGCTGTCAAGCCCGGTTGGTTGAGATAGCCACGCGCCAACCCGGCGCCGGCGATGTACAACTCTCCTGCCACCCCAACAGGCACCGGCTGTAGTGCAACGTCAAGAAGGTAAAGACAGAGATCTGGAATGCGACAGCCAATGAGATTTCTGGCTTCTTGTAGGGCAAGTTGCTGATCGAGCATGAGATAGCTGACATGAACCGTTGCTTCGGTAATGCCATACATATTGATTAGCTTGGCTGCGGTGTCAGGATGACGCTCGTACCAGCCGTTCAAACGCCTGAGCTCCAAAGCCTCTCCCCCAAAGATGACGAACCGCAGATCAAGCTTTTGCTCAAGGTCTGGATGTTCCTGATCCGCTTGCATCAGTTGATAGAAAGCAGAAGGCGTCTGATTAAGAACGGTTACTCGTTCACGTGCCAGAAGTCTCAGGAACTCGGTGGGCGAGCGGCTGATTGAATGCGGGACGATCACTAGGCGCCCCCCGTGCAGCAGAGCGCCCCAGAGTTCCCAAACGGCGAAATCGAAAGCGTAAGAGTGGAACATAGTCCAGGCATCTTGAGGACTAAATTCAAACCAACAGTCAGTTGCGCTGAGCAAACGCACGACATTTTGATGGGGTATGACCACTCCTTTGGGTCTGCCGGTGGAGCCTGAGGTGTAGATGACGTAGGCGGGATGCTGGGACAGTAGGGGCTGGATGCGATCCGGGTCGCAGGGATTGATGTTTGGGGTCTGTTTGAATGCGTTGACGACGTCGGTGTTGTCCAAGTACAGTACTGAGACATGCTGCGTTGCGTGCGCTAGGTGCTGGCCGATTTCAAGAATGGTAATGAGGCAGGTAGGCTGTGCGTCTTGAAGCATGTAGCTGAGATGCTCAGGCGGGTAATCGGCATCGAGCGGCAGATAAGCAGCGCCGGCCTTGAGGATGGCGAGCAACGTGACGACCATCTCGAGGGAACGAGGTAGGGCGAGGGCGACGATATTCTCGGGTCCGACGCCGAGCTTGATCAGATGATGAGCGAGCTGGTTGGCGCGGGCGTTAAGCTGGGCGTAGGTGAGCAAAGTGTTCTCGAAGGCCACCGCTGTCGTGTTGGGAGACTTGGCCACTTGAGCCTCGAACAGTTCGGGCAGGGTGGCTTCGGGGAGTGACTGGACGGTATCGTTCCACTCGATCAGGATTTGGTGACACTCTTGTGGCGCTAGCAGGTCGATGCTTCCAATCGGGCGCTCCGGGTCTTGGGCCACCGCAGCGAATAGGCGCAGCAGGCGTTGCCAATGACCGACTAAGTCATCCGCCGTGTAAAGTGCCGGATTCGCATCAAGATCGATCCGCCATTGATCACCATCGGAGCACTTATAGACAGACAATGACAGATCATCGATGGGTCCATCCGACAGACTATGTATCGTCGTCGGATAACCGGCAAAGCGTGGATCATAATCGAACACTAACACGTCGACGGTCGGACCAAACAGGCGTTGACCTGCTCCGGAGTACTGCAGGTCCCGGCGCAAATCCTCGCTCCGGTAGTGTTGGTGACGCAGTACCTGCAGAACTTCCTGCGACACTTGTCGCACGAGATCTGATACTCTCATGCCAGGCTGCAGAGCCAACCGCAGAGGCACAACATTCGACATCATGCTGGGAATGCGGCGCGCCGCCGGCCCAAGGCGCCCCAAAACTGGCAAGCCGAGAATGACCTCTGATACACCTACCATGCGATGCGTATAGGCCGCCATGGCCGCCATGATAACTTGCGGCCAGTTCGTTCCCCTCCCACGTGCCACCGTCCGTAGATCATCCAATGTCGTCGATGGCAGATGCATCGTCTGTCGCAGGAAGCGGTCCGAAGGTGTCGCCGGTCCGTCGACGAGGCTCACCGGCTCGGGCCGATCGGCAAAACGTTCCAGCCAATAGCGTCGGTCTGTGGCAAACTGCTCTGAGCAACGATAGGCCTGCTCCTGCTGCAGAGCCGATGCCAAGTCGCCGAACGGTTCGCTCGTAGGTGACGCCCCTGCAGCCAGCGCCGAATAGACTTCCGCCAGCCGCCGCCCGATCAGCCCGCCGCCCCAGCCATCTATGATGATGTGATGGTGGTGGTGATAAAAAAAGAAGCGGTCGGGTGTGAATTTAAACAGGGCATAGCCGAACAGCGGCCCTTGTGTTAAGTCCGCCGGCTGGGCTAAGTCTGCCTGCATCCAAGCCTCGGCAGCCGCGCGAGGATCCGCCTCCATACTGACTCGATCACTGGGAACGACCAGTCAACCGAGATATCGAGGATCTGCTGTGGAGCTTCGCTGTCATCAACAAAAGTGACATGCAAGGCTTTGGCTTCCGCGACAACCCGGCGTAACGCTGTTTCGAGCAGTGTCGGATCAATTGCTCCGTGAATCTCAATGTACCCGCCGATATTGTAGAGCGGGCTTTTTGAGGCAAGTTGCTGCGCAAACCAAATATGGAGTTGCGCAGCAGACAAGGGCCTGTGCACCGCCCTCTCTTTAGAGATGATTGTGACCACTCTGACGACTCCAGGAATTGTTAGCATTCAACATTGTGGTATGTCAGCCTCACATTTTGGTTAAAGTCGCAGCAGATGAATGAATTTAGAGAATTAGATCACCTACCGGAAGCACCAAATCGATTATGGGTGTAAACGAAATCTGACAGTTTGTTTCACTCGAGCTTAATCTTGACACCTGCTAAACGTAAGATTCAGAAAGAATTTTGCACGCGTTTTTTTACAGATTTTACAATGTATTTTACGTACCGGTCGTCAAGAAAATCTGATTTTTCTTTGAACAAATTCGAAAAATACGTGCCCCGCCACGACTCATTGTGAACCTCAATGTGGGCTACGAATCCCAACTTCGGTGCAGAATTTTTCTATTACCGAGGCACTATACTCGCTATACGCAGAAAATGGATTTTTCAGGGCTGTTGAATACCGCTCAGAAGGGCAGAAATTCTAGCGTATCTTCCGCCCCATTAATCAAATCAGTTGATGCCGCAATGTTCTCGAGTCCAAATTGAGCCAAGGCACAAAAAAGCCTCTCGTTCATTCACTTGCCTGAAGTGTCAACGGTTGTGTTTACATTCTGATTTTTGAAGGAGATCGGGATGGTTCGAATGCTAATGAGTGATGTGCAATGGAAACGTATTAGGCATCTATTGCTAAGGCTAAATAAGGCAAGCGCTCCAGGTCGGACATCGACGTGTTACCTAGGATCGAACGGGGTCCAGTACGATACGAGGCGTACGCTCGTGCACCGGCAGCTCGGCGCAACGATGCGACACTACTTGACATGCGTTTGGGCTGTGATGGATACACGCCATACTTCCTGCCGGTGCGCGCGTTTGACTTCTCCGGACACGATGCAAAGTACATATCGGCGGCCGCGCGCCGTCTCGCGAACGACGCGGAAATGCCAAACTCTGACGCTCAAAGCTGCTCTCTTCCGGATCTTTGCGCTTAGCACGGAGTGATTTGAATGATAAGTAATGGGAAGTACTGCGTCCGCTATTGACAGAGGTTCGAGGCACGAAGCCGAAAATCGGCAAGAAGTTGATGCGATCTTGTACGTGCTCGAGCGGGTTGCCAATGGCGGACGTTGGCGCAGGAATTTAGCATTGGTCAAAGGTCTATGTAGGGTTTTCAACGTTGACGCTCATCTAGTATGTGTGGACGTGTGCTGTGTACATTACGTGGAGCTGAGCCTATCCGTGCAGGACGCAAGGCGGTACCCAGTGTGGCGGTCATTGATTTACAGCCGGTCAAGACGACCTTAAAAGGGGACAACGTTTGTGCGCTTTACAGAGTACTCTACTTTATCCAACGTAAGGACGAGGCTAGATGGAAAATAAGGTTGTCCACTGAGTTCGGGCAATCGTAAATAGTATCCATCAAGATAGTGTAATTTTTGGAAAAATTAGACACGAAAGACGGTCAAATCTGCACTGACGTGATGTACTTGCAGCCATGCAGTTTCAGCCTGGTACTAGTTACAGCACCGCCTGTTCCTCATGTGCGAGTGTGGCGGGTCAACATCGATCTGAGGACCCCTCCATGTTTCACGCCGGATTGTGTGCTTTCGAAAGACGAAATTGCACGGGGGCAAAGCTTCAAGAGGGTCGCCGATGCTAATCGCTTTCTAGCAACGCGCACAGCACTCCGATTCTTACTTTCAACGTCGACGAACCTCCACCCTAAGTTGGTAAGATTGACTCAAGACACACATGGGAAACTTGTGTCAGCTGATGCGCAGGGAGTCGACTTCAATGTGTCACATTCGGGAAGTCAAGCGTTAATTGCCATTTCTACAAATGGGCCCGTCGGCATAGACATAGAGGAGCGACGCATGGACTTTAACTGGGTGACGGTTGCGAGCCATTTGCTAACTGCATGTGAATCTCGCTATATTAATACGCTGCCGTCTGCTCTTGCTTGCAATATATTCTATGACACATGGGTCGCAAAGGAAGCGTTCTTAAAGGCACTTGGGTTTGGCATTACGTATCCTCTTACGGCGTTCTCGGTATTAGCAGAGCACATACCACTCAGTGCACATGTCAATTGTTACCGCGGTAAAATGCAATTCTTGTCTACTACTAATATGGACGATGAAAGGGGTGTGATTGTCCCTAACATCCATGAGCCTGGCGAACTTACTCAGCTCTCGACTTTCCGTGGCAATTGGCTACTAGTAATCGAAGGCTACTCAGCGTTCATCGCGTGGTCTACCAAAGCACAAGAAGGTGCTCAGCAATAGAACCACTTAGTCAGATCTTTACAACGGACCCGCACGAATTGATTTTCAATTTCTGAGACGAAGATCAAACAAAAAATCAAAGCTACTTGAACCGTGTTCCTTGAGTAAGGAATCTATCTTTATGGATTTAAATTTGCTCTTTGATGCAATCGCCTTATGGAAACCGTGACCTGCTCCTGAATAAATAATAACAGTACCAATGAAGTTAATAAAGTCTGTTTTCAAGAAGGAGAACAGACATGAAAAAGCGATTTTCCGATGAACAAATCATTGGATTTCTGAAGGAAAGCTAGGCCGAGATTGATACCAGTCAGTTAAGATAGCTAGTAAATTTTGGACAGGATATTTAACGTTGCGCTGCTTAATGCATCTGAGGTAAGAGCACTCTCGGCAAAACGGTAAGATATAGTGATGGACCTGTTGTCTCGAGTGGTGCATGTTGCAGGAGGCTGCAAATCGTCAAGGCCAACTACTTTGAGACTCAAGCGCTGTGGAGCGACAGCTTGCTCCTGGGCGATGCTGGCATTTCTTTGCGCAGCAGGTCAGCACTTTCCATAACTCTTACCGCAAAAATTTCTGAGTCAGGTTGATTCTACGGCTGTGTGCTGGAATGCATCGACCCGCTTCAATGATGGGGGTGAATTTGGGTTCGGAGCGAAAATTGGAATCAGTACCGACCGTCTGCACGCACGTGGTCCAATGGGGTTGAAAGAACTCACGACCCACAAATACCTCGTGCAAGGTGAGGAACAGGTGAGATGTAATTTTTCGGGTTGGCTGGTAGGGCCATGCTTCCGCGTGGTCAAACCTATCATTTAGGCCGCATTAACGGATCATCAAGGGAGGAACTGTCTTTCTTTCCTTCACTAAAGCTTCGGCGGACAAGTTGTGGCGTCCCTCCCGGGCTTATCCAATCGAGCAGGAGGATTAAAGGGATTTGGCCACGCAGAAGCGCGACCATGCCGATTATGTTTGCAAATTGACGTGCGGCAGCGCGCTGTTACCATCCGTGACGCTCGTGGCCAAGCCACTTTCTGGAGATGTTGTCGCGCCGAACCCCACGATTTGGCGAACCATCCTGCAAAGCTTGAGAGGGGAAAATCACGACTATACGAGCGAGAAACTCAACCGCGCCGTCATCTTGCTCGCAGTGCCGATGGTGCTTGAGATGGTGATGGAATCGGTATTTGCGCTTGCCGACGTTTTCTGGGTCTCGCGCCTTGGGAACGAGGCTGTTGCCGTGGTCGGGATCACCGAATCGATCATGACGGTCGTGTACGCAGCATCTGTTGGTCTTTCCATGGCCGGCGCTGCTGTCGTAGCCCGCCGGATAGGCGAGAAGGATGCGGACGGTGCAGCTGGGGCAGCGGTGCAAGTGATTCTGTTGGGTCTCGTTGTTTCGGCAATCGTGGGACTGCTCGGCAGTTGGTTTGCACCGGACCTGTTGCGGATCGTCGGCGCTAGCAAACGGGTGGTTGAAGTGGGAGTTGGTTATACCCGCATCATGCTCGGCGGCAACGCGACTGTGGTCCTAATCTTCCTGATTAATGCCGTGTTTCGTGGGGCAGGGGACGTGGCGATCGCGATGCGTACTCTCTGTTTTGCCAATGCGATCAACATCCTGCTCGGACCCTGTTTCGTGTTTGGTCTGGGTCCATTCCCGGCTCTCGGGGTGACTGGAACAGCCGTCGCTACCAACATCGGACGCGCCTGTGGAGTGTTGTATCAGCTCTATTTTCTGGCACGGAGCGCTGGCCAGTTTCGGCTCCAGTTCCGGCATCTGCGTCTGGAGCCTCTCGTGATGCTGGGCATCCTCAGGATCGGAGCAAGCGGAATGGCGCAAAACCTCCTCAACACAGCAGTATGGATCGGGATGATCAAGATCGTTGCCCAGTTTGGGAGCGCAGCCTTGGCCGGATATACCATCGCGATTCGCATTATTATTTTCGCGATTCTGCCTGCAGGGGGGTTGTCGAATGCCGGAGCTACATTAGTTGGCCAGAATCTCGGCGCTGGCCAACCGGCTCGAGCCGAATCCGCTGTTTGGTATGCTGTCCGCTACAACGTCTTGATTCTCAGTTTCGTCGGCGCACTTTTCGTTGTGGCTGCAGTCCCGATCATACGTCTGTTTACGCAGGATCCAGTGACACTAAATTATGGCGTTCACGCTCTGCGGATTGGCGGACTGGGGTTCCCATGTTACGCGGCCGGACTTTGCTGGGCATCGGCGTTCAACGGTGCTGGTGATAGCTGGACACCGACTGTGCTGAACTTTATCTGTCTTTGGCTATGCGAACTGCCATTGGCCTGGTTGCTGGCGAACCACTTTCATGCAGGACCCGTGGGCGTATTCAGTGCCACTCTGATCGCCTACACCCTACTGGCCATCGCAGGAGCCGTCTTGTTCCGGAGAGGACGGTGGAAGTTGAGGAGGGTGTAGGCGAAGCTCAGGGAGAGAAATTCAGAATGAAACTAAGTGTACAGTCCCAAAATATGATGGTGCGGATTCGAACGGCCATCAACCGAGAAAAGCTATGGGACAAAGTTCTACACGGCAACGCTCGCACGACAGAGGCGGTGCGTCGAGCCATACAAAAGAGTGAAACGAGCCTAAGAGCATTAGCCGAACACTACGACATCAACCCAAAGACCGTGGTCAAATGGAAGAAACGCCGTTTGGTCGGGAATACCCCGATGGGGTCGAAAGTCGTCCGCTCATCGGTTCTGAGCATTGAATAGGAAGCCATGATCGTCGGCTTTCGTAAGCAGGCGCCCCTGGTGCTGGATAGATCGGCATTGCATTGCTGTCTCTGCTACGACGATCAGTCGTCTATCGGGCAAGGAGGGGCGACAAGCCTAGTAAGAAGGCGTTCAAATCCTATCCGATCGGCTTCTTTCATCTCGATATCGCCGAAGTGCGAACTGAAGAAGGAAGGCCTCTAATACGGTGCTGATCAATAACAGTGTGCAGTTCTGCGATTCGCCCAAGAACAGCTCGGGCCCACCCGTTAGGTGGCGAACCCACTTCTTCGACAAGGTCTGCAACGCCAACGGTATCAACCCTCGTCTGAGCCAACCGAACCACCCTTGAACCCATGGTCAAGTGGAGCGGGTGAACCGGATACTCAAAGAAGCAACTGTCAGACGTTACCATTACCCCAGTCACGATCCGCTCCGGGGGCATCTAAAGGCATTAATGGCGGCCTACAATTTCGCTAAGTCGCTAAGTCGCTAAGCGCCTCAAGACCTTTTGAGGACTCGCCCCCTACGAACACGTTTGCAGTCTCTGGAAAGAGAAAAGCTTGAAGAAACCTTCCCATTTCTTGGCCGGTCCACGGTTTTGCGGGACGAAAAAAATGCTCTTTTCGTTGTCATTCCTTCTTCGCGGGGAAGCGGCGAGCCGGTTAAGGTTTCCTTTTTTGGCTGCATTGGGATTCCTGAATTGACCGGGGATGATGTGCTTCGAGTGGCCTCTCTTGGGGATTTAATGGCGACCCAAGTCCTCCTCCAACGGGTGAGCGCAAAGGATTACACGGATATTGCTGCCATGGTGTAAGTTGGGGTATCGCTGGCAAGAGGACTCGCTGCCGCCCGCGAAATGTTCGGAGAGAGCTTTCAGCCCAGCGAGAGTTTGAAGGCCATGATCTATTTCGAAGGAGGGGACTTGCATCTTTTGACGCCAGACACCAAGGAGATTTTAGCTAAGGCCGTCAGTGGCATCCGCAAGCTGTCGCAAATCAAACTGACTGCCAGCACATTGAGACCCACGGAAGTCAATCCCAGACAAAGGGGTGAGACTCAGTCCCGCCTTGGCCTTTTGCCTATGCATTAGCCGCGTCTACCGTAGGGAACGATAGCAACAAAGACTGCCTCGGCTTAACAGCTCAGAACGCAACTCACAGGCCGTGCGTTTCATTTCCTAGAAGGAAAACAAAGGACTCATTGCTGAGCGGCAGTAGTCCCACGAAAATATCCCATCCTGTCCCCCTGTTTTTCAGAGGATCGCGAAGCACCACTGTTTGAATTCATTTTGGCCTGTGATGCCAGCAGTAGCCCGCATGATGTGCTTAAGCTTCTGTCGGTTCATAGTGACGGAAAATATCCAAGCGTTCCTTCTGACTTTAGAACTCCCAAAAACGGGGCTGATTGACGTAAACGCTGGCCTTCATAAGAGTCTTGAGTGAGAATCTCCAAAATCTCATTTAAGGAATGACTAGAGAGGATGGTTTGCCACTCTCGCAAGGCATCCTTGCAGGAATCCGAGAGGCGTGATTCGCTCAAGGTCCGATCTAATTTGCTCCGGACAAAATCCATCAACTCAGGGTGTTGCCGGACTTTTTTTGCAACAGGCCTGTTGAGTTCCAAACTACGTCTGTCGATGAGATCATGTCCTATAGGGAAGAGAATAAACGAATGAGCCGGATAAATCAAAGCTCAAGGGTGAGTCAAAAGGTGAGGATGACAGATTACACCGGGCGAAAGAAGCAACTGGACGAGGTTATGCCGCTCCTCAAAACGCCACCCCCGTTGGAAAAACCTACCGAAATAGACTCATTAGGATGTACCCAAAAGATACAATGAAAATCATTGATATCATTAGAATCAATGATTAGAATGAGCGTGGCGATTCTGCCAAGAGAGATCAATGGCCAACATTACCATCAGGAATCTAGACAATCCATTGAAAATGCGGCTGCGAGTTCGCGCAACCCGTCATGGCTGTTCAATGGAAGAAGAGGCCCATCAGATTTTGCAGGCAGTACTCACGGAGGAACATCAACCAACACAAAACCTTGGCCAAGCCATCCAGCGGCGATTCGCACCCTTCGGTGGAGTCGATCTGCCAGAGAGTACAGGATCTATTACGTGAGCCGACGAGCTTCGATTGATGATCGTTCTGGATACGAACGTGCTGTCGGAATTGATGCGGCCCCAACCCGCTGAGAACGTATTGCGCTGGCTTGCTATACAATCTCCTACTGCTGTGTTTACCACTACCGTTACTCAAGCTGAAATCCTGTTCGGTCTGGCTCTGTTACCCGAAGGGCGCCGACGTACCGGCCTACTGATTACGGCAGAACAAATGTTCGAGGAAGATTTCGTGAGACGGGTGCTGCCCTTCGACGCCGCAGCGGCCCGAGAGTTTGCACTTGTTGCCGCAGGCAAGCGCCAGCTTGGCCGATCCATGGGAAGCTTCGACGCGCAGATTGCTGCGATTGCTCGATCTCATGGCGCGGCAGTGGCCACCAGAAATAGGGTGGACTTTCAGGACTGCGGGCTGACCCTCATTGACCCGTGGGAACATTAATTTTTGTGGGTTTGCGGGCCCCTTCGGGGCAATCATTAGATATGTTGCCTACTAGAGCATATTAGACTGACGGCTCCTTGATAACAAAAGCAATAAAGATGCACCACTGCCACGAGTTAAAAGAAGCAGAATAGGAGCGAATCAAGGATCGCTTGCCTGGCCGAGCAAGGACGGTCGGGAAGCCAGCAAAGGCTAATCAACCTTTTGTGGATGCAGTTATCTAGATAGCCAAGATGGGCGTCCCCTGGGGGATTTAGCCGAGCGATTTGGGAATTGGAATAGCGCCTGGAGATGTTTTCTGCGACGGGTGCTCAAAAGAAAGAAAGTTGGAGAGTTGCGCTCGATTTTGCAGGACAAAACAGGACAAAAGTACTGCCAAAACTGCGTCCAATAGCACTTTCAATGAGTTAAAGCAGATCGCCTGAAGAGCCTTTATTTATAAGATTCCCAGGGCGTTATGGCCATTCAAATGGGTGGCGACCCTAACGGGATTCGAACATGTCTTCCTGAAAGGTCGCATAGTCACTGTCTGGAGTTCGTTGAATTACCTTGGTAGAATTGAGCTCTTCAATGAATTCTATACCATATTGTACTATATTGCATTGTGAAATATTTTGGCATTACCGATCAAAGTTAAGCTGCTGCGGTATTGAAGGGTATTGTCTTCATATCATTTGTGGACGGAGCAACCAAAAGGCATCAACGGCTTCCGGCTTCACCAAAGCTCGATAATGGCGAAAGACAACCGCAGGAGAATTCCCCATCTCTGCCGCCGTTTTGTTCTCATCCCGATATTTTGCGTAGTGGTAAGAACCAAAG
>Ga0075362_10000139_pt1 | contig 19705 bp, 18 predicted proteins | sample EndMetdeltDD1762_FD_71397 | JGI IMG/M metagenome (GOLD analysis project Ga0075362, IMG submission 71397) | Populus endosphere microbial communities from Tennessee, USA - Endosphere MetaG P. deltoides DD176-2 | ecosystem: Host-associated > Plants > Roots > Endosphere | place: USA: Tennessee...
CCGCCGCCCTCATTGCCTGTAGGGGAGGAGACATTGAAATAACTCCCCCCATTTCCACCCACCGCCGAGCAGTTGTTGATCGACACGTTCATCAAAGTGATCGAAGGATTCGAACCATTTAAAAAGGATCCTGGCGCATAAATGGCCCCTCCGGCACCCAGCCCGCCGCCGCCGCCCGAAATGCCGTCTCCGCCATCGCCGCCTTTTGCGGTCAGATTTTGAAAGATCATGTTTTGGATCGTCACGTTCCCCGTTGGGATAAAAAATCCGCTATAAGCGCTGCTACCGTCAATGGTGACCGTAGGAATAGAGCCTGGATTGCCAATCGTGATACTCACAGGATTTGAGGAATTGTTAATCAGCGGCAGAATTCCATTGAGTTGAATCGTCATCGGAAAGTCAAAAACAATCGCATAATCATCGGGTGTTGTGTTTAAATCTTGGTTCATTGAGTTCAAGCAAAATCTCAGATCCCCCATATCTCCGCTGCCGCCTGGGTTATCGTCCGAGCTTGTGGTTACGTGGAGCGTCGTTAAGGAGAACAGGGAATTTGCAGTGGCTAGAAAAATCAACTTTTTGAACAAGAAAAAACCTCTAACGATTCTTGTCATCGTATTTTGTAAAAAAAAATTATTCAATGGCTAAAATTCGGAAGAGAAAAGAGTTCCGTTTTTTGAACGATGCAGTGAGGCCGCATAGCGAATGCGACCGTTGCGTATCGAATTTTTCCGTTTTGCGCGACAATGTGGGGAGTCGGGTAGATGAAAAACTCTGTGAGAAGCGCTCCCGGAATAAGGAGAATAGAGTCCGATCTGGAAAACTCTCTGAGAGGGGGAGAAAAATCATTGACTGTTAAAGAGGATTTATAAGGAGAAAGAAGAAGCGATTCATTATCTGTGCTATCGAGAAAAAGAGAAAACGCAGTGCCATCGTAATGAGGCCTGATGGCGATATAAGCGGGGAGATATTTGACCACCTTGAGAAGGAGAGGAGGATGCCCGTATTTCGAACAGAAAATCGTTTCTAAGCCTAACTCGGCCGCTGCCTCATCGAATAGATTCCCGTACGGTTTTTGGATTTCGAGACAAGCCTCAAAAAAATGGATGATCTCGGGAACCTCGTTGAATTCTGGGTAGCGAGAGCCAATAAATTCATGGAAATGAGTCGAATAATAGAAGGAGATCTGACTTCTTCCTGCTCTTTTTGACTCGTCATAGAAACCAAAAAAATCGGTGGAGTAGTAATTTCTATCCTTTGAACGAATAAAGCGCTCTTTTGCGCTGTATAATTTTTGGGCCCAAACTGGATTTTTTTGAAGAAATTCGATGAGCGCATCGAAAGATCCATAGAGAGAATCGTATGTTGCCGTTCTCTGCTTCTTGCCGCAAATTTCTACATATCCGACCCTCTCGAATTGTTCTGCAAGTTGCGCCGCGCAAAGAGATTGAAGCGCAAATAAGAGGAAAATCCAAAGGAAAAAAATCTTTCGGATAACCACGCCTTTCTTACTCACTTGGGTATGCAGGAATCTCTCAGCAATTTCATAAAGGTCAATCCTTTTTTCCTAGCAAAATCAACATTGCGTTCCGGAATCTTTTCCGGGTTTTCATAGTGTGCTATTGCTTTGTCGATACTGGATTCCCGTAAAAGATGCAGCATCGGATAAAGGGACCTGTTCGTATAATCAGCCGCATCATTTTTTGCTGAGCTGGCAAACCGGTACAGGGGATGAAAACTTGCCAATTGATACACTCCTTCATATCCTTTTTCTTTTAATAAACGCTCAGCAAGGGAGACCAACTCCAGATAATCATCGAATTGTTGAAAAGCGTTGGAAAAAATTAGAAAACTGGTTTCAATATCGGGTTCTTTATCTAACCGGGCGATTTCCTTTAAAAAAGCATCCAGACATAAATTTGTATCCGTACTGGCTTCAACCTGGTAATGAACATGATGTTGTTGTAATGCCCTGGCAGCAAAAGGGCAGAAGTTGCAGCCTATGACTACTTTTTGGATCCAGGTGATTGTTTGATCAATGATTTGCTGAGGGGAAGACATTTGTTCCTGATTATGGAGTGGATCGTATTTGCGGCACATTCTCTATAAGTCATAGAGAATGTGTAAAAATATACCAGAAAAGAGACGAAATCAAAAGGCTTTAGTATCTCTCAACGACAGTCTAAGCTGTGTAAGTAAAAAATAAGATATGCGAAAGAAAGTATAAGGAGTACGCCGTGCTTAAATATTTATGGGTAGCTTCGATCCTACTGTTTGGGAGTATTCCTGGAATTTTCTATGGGGACCAGCATGACTTCCAAAAAAATGGAATCACCTATGTTTGGGAGAATGAGCCCAACCGTCTTGAGTCTAAGAAAGTCTTTTTAGATGCTTTCGTAAAGTGCTACGGTCAAGTTCCATTGGATGTTTTAAGGAAGTCTTCAAGAGAAGAAATGGTTCAGTGGCTAGATGATGCTTTTGAAGAAACCTATATGGATTATAAAAACTCTAAAAAGAGCTTATGGCTTTCAGCTAAAGCCGACGATAAGGTTGTAGGCTGTTTAATTATTGATGCAGCTAAGTATCCTGAGGAAATTTATTTGGCAGAGTTAGCTATTGATCCGGGATATCAAGGGCGAGGTATAGCGTCTTCGATGATACGCAGCCTGTTTGATCAATTTTCAGAATGCGGCAGGTTTGTTGTAATCACAAGATGTGCAAACGAAGAAGCCAAGGGGTTATACAACGCTTTAGGTTTTGTTCCCTCATCCTATATGCATGAAGGTTATAGCCGAGAATTGTACACTGGATTTGAATACATCAATCAACAAGCGAATGAATAGGCCTGGTTGGTTTGTCGCCAATTTGCTGGCTAAATCGGTGAGCCGCCTTCCAACTCTTTCGAAATATCGACTGCGCCATTTCCAAGTCCCTGTTTTTTGTATCTAGAAAACGGAAAAAAGTGTACATAAAAGTGAGTATTCAAAAACCAAATTTATAGCGAAGATGAAATGAAATTAAAAATGGCTCTTATCCTTGGTGGAAGTTTAGCGCTTATTGTTGGGTGCTCTCCGAATCGATCCCAAAGGCAAAATATTCAAATGAACAATCAAACATGTCCAGTCACTGGAAATCAGATCAATGATAAGGACACTTACATTTACGAAGGAAAGGAATATAAGCTATGCAGCGATAAATGCAAGCAAACCCTTTCTGAAAATCCAAAGAAATATCTGCCTGATTAAACATCCATTTCATGCGATTTTTTTTAAAAAAAGAGGCATTCAGAAATTCCGAATGCCTCTTGTCGGATGGAGGTGGAGAGATACGTTCAAAACTTTTGACTAGTAAGAGAATGTAAAAAAATGTTGATGTAGCGTGCTTTGTGCTCTAGTATAGCTTCCTTCTATTGGAGGATCTTATGCGTTACTTGCTCTTTTTCTTTTGTGCTACGCAATTGATGGCGGCAAGTATGGTAAAAGAAATGAGTGCAGAAGATGTGTGGTTAGAAGCCTATTTGAATGATTCTGGAGATATTTCAGAGCTGGTTTTCTCAGATAAAAGCCGCATACGATATGAATATAGCGATCGCAGACTTATAAAGATCTCTCGTTTGAATGCTTCAGGAGAAGAAATATATGCGCATACTTATATGTGGGATGGAGCACGATTAATCAATCAAACAGGCTGGTTCACTACTCACTATGCTTATGATGATCAGGATAGAATAATCGCACAGAGCAGCCCTTGGTATCATGAAATAATCGAATGCGATTCTAGGGGGCGTTTGGCGCATGTTGGGGACAGTATCTATTCTTACAATCTTTCAGGGGAGATCATAGCTGAAGAAGGCTTCTTCCTCGCTGCCTATGATGATCAACACAATCTCGTTGAGCTAAACAGCTCTCACTTAGAAGTAGATGAGCAAAACCAAGTCATAGGCCTTTCATACGATGCGAGGGGGAACCTTTTAAAAGAGGGTTTTGTCTACAATGAGAAAAATCAGCTAGTGGAGGCTGCTGGTAAATCTTATACATACGACGGCGACGGCAGGCGTATAAGTAAAGACAATATTACCTATCTATACCTGTTAATGGGAAAAATTTAGGATCTGATCCTTCGGAATGCCCTGAAGAGGGGTTTAAATGGCGAGGTAGAGGTTCTCCCGAAAGCGGCAGAGGAAATTGGATAAATACAGAAACAGGAGAATCTCTTCATCCCGATCATAATCATCCCCCTGGAAAAGCTCCGCATTGGGGCTATACAGATTCTGCTGGAGTTGAATATGATTTGTTCCTTGATGGGAGCTGGCAATGATTATGAAATCAATTCAAATCCCTCTTCAGTTTGAGACGGCTAACCAATACTTGATAGAACAACTGCATGATGGCAATACTCTTGCTCAGAGTTTATTGCAGTGCCTTTCGTTAGACAAAGGTCATTACTTTGCCCTACTCCACCCGTCCGCTGATAAAAGTCTAATTTATAACTTTTACTCTGGTGGCATATTGCCTCAAAACCCCTTAGAACCAGTGACATTTGCAAAGGAAATCTATCCAGGCAGAAGAAGAGCAAATTCATATCAAGAACTAGTCATGTATTTAAAAACTGCTATGAACTCAAAAACCTATTGTTACTTTGACGACCAGATGCATCGCAGAGAAGATCCAATTGCCAAACAATATAAAGCAGAAACACTCTATTACAATGAAGAACTTTATTTATTTTTTCAGAATTCGAATTTCTCGATTGAGCGTTCGGAAAAAATCATTCGATATGTTAATGCACAGTGGTACTATATGAATGTGATCTCCGAAGAAGATCCTGGAACGAATCAGGAAATTCCTATTGAAAAACTTCAGAAGATTGCCTCTAGAACTACTCATATTGTGATAGGTGCTTATGATGGAGAAGGATATCTCATCTGGCAAAGAGATTAATCAAATTGACCTGATCCCCGAAAAATAGTCCATCCAAGATTAGAGGTTCGTGATAAGTGACCTTGCCCCTTTTCTTTACTCCAGTGCTAGTTAGAGGTTCCGGTTAATTTCTTTTCCTCTCTTGCCACCTCATCCAGAGTCCTTCCGTTGAGGGATCAGGTCAGACTAATGTTTTATTTTTGGACGGGGGCGTTTCAAAGTTGAGCGATTTGTCTTTTTGGCTGTTTTGCTAACTTTTGGACGAACCAACTGAGTCACTTTATGTTTAACAACCCCGCTTCTTATAGATACTTCGATTTTATATTTTTTAAACTCAAGAATTTGATGATCTTCCGCTGCTGATACATCATCAAAAATCACACATAACAAATCTCCTTTCGTAGAAAAGAAACCGACGCCATTCCCCTTTTTTGCCTCAACAGCGGCTCCTTTCGGGGCAGAACTCCATGAAATACTCAACTGACCAGATCCTTCCATGGGATGAAAAAACACCTCGGCACGTCTCATGTTTTGATCTCTTTTAACTTCTTATGTTTTGGGCGAATCTTACTGCCTGTGCTGTACATCGTTGAAAAATAATTTCCGCTTTCTATTTTCTTTATAACTACAACGAGATACTGGCCGCTGTCAAGGCGATAAAATAAAAAATATTGATGCGGTTTTTGTTCCTCGAAAATTTGAGTTGGGTCTTTCAGCACTCTTTCGATCAATTCAAGCAGCATATCATCCGGAAGCATGGGGAAGTGTTTTTTCGCGTGGAGGAATTCCAATTCTCCAATGACTATTCTGTCTTTCGTGATCGCTGTGATCACAGTGACGATTTTTCTACTCATAGAATCCTGATGAAAGGATAAGTTTAGCAGATAGGCGAAAAAACTTGAGATTTTTTCTCTAACCTTGGCTGAGATCTGCTTTGTTCTAGTTAAATCTGATGATTAGAGTTGACTTGGCCCCTTGATGTCGTATTTGTTAGATATGTATTCAGCTAAGTCTGTCATTAAGAATTGTCCGTCAGATGGCTTCAATATTGGATGATAGGGATCTGCTGTTGATAAAGTCTGGGCTGTATTTAAGCAGTGACTTGCTTTTTGATAAAGCTCAAGATCACTATGAACCATCGGTTCATCATGAACTAGTTTTTCTAAAGCTTTTGTTAGAAATGGAGATCGGACGTTGCCTCGGTGACGAAAATTATAAGGTAGTTCATGGGCTACTGCAACAAGGCAATGCCTAAACTTTGAATCCGAATCTTTCTTAGCCTCAGATTGGGTAGCGCTGTGATCAGAGTCGGCATGATGAACATGATTGCCTCCGATATAAACGGGAGAATTATCACCCGAAGTAGCTGTGGAAATTCCGTTTTTAGTCGAAGCATTAACTTTTGTGCTTGGAGAACAGGTTTTGTTGCTAGAAAATTTAAAGAGCGTTCCGATTTTGCAAAGGGCATTGAAAAGAGATTCAAGCATTTTGAAAAGTTCCTTTTTATAAAAAAGGCCTCGGTTTCCCGAAGCCTTTTGTGTTTGGAGGTGGAGAGAATCGAACTCTCGTCCTTAGCAAACTCTACAAAGATGACTACATGCTTAGTACCTTAATATAAATTAGCCTTGCCGAAAGGTTCGTCGCTTGGGGCTAATTAGACCTTCTCTATCTTGAACTCCCTCCTAGATAGTCCTAAAGGGGCGGGGTTCATACCAAGATGTATGACGGTAAAGATCTGAGACTCTCGGTCTGATCTCAGCTTACCGGGTTACTTAGGCAATTAAGCCGCAGCAGCCAACGTATCGTAAGATTCGTCGTTTGTGTTTTGATCGGATGATTTAAGAGGCCCACCGATCGTCCTCTACATGCCACCTATGCTTTGTTCCCAAGTCGAAACCTTGACACCCCCACAGAATAAACGAAACTTCATTTGCTCTGTGGGGGGGTTAAGCAGGGTATTTATACCTTCATTATAACAGGTTTTGAATTTTTATTGTATCAGGTGTGATTAAGTATTTGGTTTCGAGTCGTTTGGAATAAATAAAAAAAGGATAGCGGTAGGAATTTATCCGTAGATCGTTTATTATCTGAGGCTTTTATAGATGGGTAAAAGCAATGTTTCGGTTTGATCAGGAAGAGGGGTTCCCCGCCAGGGAAGAAAAGGTATTGAAGCGCTGGCAGCAAGGGGAGATTTTTGAAAAGTCGGTAGAGGGGAGACGGGATCGTCCGTTGTTTTCCTTTTACGATGGGCCCCCTTTTGCGACCGGGTTGCCTCACTATGGGCATTTATTGGCGGGGACAATCAAGGATGTGGTTCCCCGATATAAAACGATGAAGGGATTTTGCGTTCCGAGAAGGTTCGGTTGGGACTGCCATGGCTTGCCAATCGAGAACGAGATCGAGAAGGCGAAAGAGCTTTCGGGGGCGTCGGCGATCGAGACTTTTGGGATCGGGAAGTTCAACGAAGAGTGCCGGGGCATTGTTTTGCGCTATACATCGGAATGGAAAAAGACGGTCGACCGGATGGGGCGCTGGGTCGATTTTAAAAACGTCTATCGGACGATGGACCTGCCGTTCATGGAATCGGTCTGGTGGGTGTTTCAGCAATTGTTCAACCAAGAGTTGGTGTACGAAGGGTTCAAAGTCATGCCGTTTTCGACAAGGCTCGGGACGCCGCTGTCGAATTTTGAAGCGAACTTGAATTACAAAGATGTGGACGACCCGTCGCTTACAGTGGCTTTTGAAAAGGTGGGCGAGCCGAACACTTATTTTCTGGCTTGGACGACAACTCCTTGGACGCTTCCGTCGAATCTGGCCCTGATGGCGGGCGGGAATGTCGATTATGTGAAGGTGCGCGATCCGAAGAGCGGCAAACAGTATATTTTAGCAGCAGCTCGGTTGAAGGCGAATTTCAAAGACGAGGTCGAGATTGTTGAGGAGTTTAAAGGAAGCTCCTTGAACGGGATGCGCTACAAGCCTTTATTCCCGTTCTTCGAAGACAGGGCAAAAACAGGTGCATTTAGGATCGTTCTCGACGAGGTGGTTTCTACGGAAGATGGCACGGGAATCGTCCATTGCGCGCCGGCTTTTGGCGAGGCCGACTTTTTTGTCTGCAAACGGGAAAACATCGATCTGGTTTGTCCTGTCGACAGCAACGGGTTCATCACGGACGAGGTCCCTCCTTACGCAGGCTTATTGGTCAAAGACGCAGATAAAGAAATCATCCGCGATTTAAAAAAGCAAGGGTCGGTTTTCCATCAGGCTACGATCCGCCACCGCTATCCTTTCTGCTGGCGCTCCGATACACCGCTTATCTACAAGGCGGTCCGGACATGGTTTGTTGCGGTCGAAAAAATTAAAGATCGTTTGTTGGAAGCGAATCGCGAAATCCATTGGGTCCCTGAGCACATCAAAGAGGGCCGTTTTGGAAAATGGCTCGAAAACGCGCGCGATTGGGCGATCAGCCGCAACCGCTATTGGGGCACCCCGATCCCGATCTGGAGAGGGGACAAGGGGGATCTTCATGTGATGGGAAGCATCCAGGAATTGGAAAAACTTACAGGGAAAAAAATCGAGGATCTCCATCGCCACTACATCGATGGGTTGACGTTTGAGAAAAACGGACAGGTGTTCCGACGCATTCCCGAGGTGTTCGATTGCTGGTTCGAATCGGGTTCGATGCCGTATGCTCAAAACCATTATCCGTTTCAGCATAAAAAGGAATTTGAGGCGAGTTTCCCTGCCGATTTCATCGCAGAGGGGATCGACCAAACGAGAGGCTGGTTTTATACGTTGACGGTCCTGTCCGCGGCGTTATTCAAAAAACCTGCATTCAAAAACATCATCGTTAACGGAATTATTTTGGCCGAAGACGGCAATAAAATGTCGAAACGGCTTAAGAATTATCCGGATCCGGAATTGGTCATCAACAAGTATGGCGCGGACGCAATCCGCCTTTATATGCTCAACAGCCCCGCGGTAAAGGCAGAAGATCTCCGTTTTTCTGAAAAAGGGGTGGAGCACGTTTTAAGACAAGTTTTGATCCCATTTTGGAATTCATTCGTGTTCTTATCGACCTACGCGAAGATCTACCATTGGAAACCGACGGGGAAGGCGCATCCAAAACCTGCTGCGTTAATCGACCGATGGATTTTATCCATGACCCAGAAACTGATCCGCGATGTCGAAAAAGAGATGGATGTCTACGATTTGAGCAAAGCGGTCGATCCGCTTGTCGGCTTTGTCGAACAGCTCACGAATTGGTACATCCGCCGCTGCCGCAACCGGTTTTGGTCCGATGCTGATACCCCTGACAGAAGAGAGGCGTTTGAGACGCTTTATACCGTTCTAGTGCAGCTTTGCAAAGTCGCCGCGCCTTTCATCCCTTTTTTAGCCGACGAGATTTATTGCGAACTGAAAACAGCTGAGATGCCTGAATCTGTCCACCTCTGCGATTTCCCTCATTACGATACAGCATTGCGCGATGAGGAGTTAGAAAAAGAAGTTGAGGCGGCCCAAGCGGCTGTAAGCCTAGGCCATTCTTTAAGAAAAGAATATAAACTCAAAGTGAGACAGCCTCTTTCTAAAGCGCATCTCATTACATCGAACCCAGAGCTGCTTCACTCTTTAGAAAAGCAAGCGCAACTGATCTCTGATGAGCTGAATGTAAAACAAATCGAACTTCATAGCGATGAGGGAAAATTTGTCCAATGGTTTGCCAAACCCAATTTTCCTGTGCTGGGGAAAAAAATCGGAAAGTTAATTCCGCAGGCGCAAAAAGTGATTCAGGCGTTTGACCGGAAACAAATCCAAACGCTCGCTTTAGGCCGCAAGCTCAAAGTAGAAATTGGCGGAGAGCTGGTTGAACTTGAGAAAGAGGATGTTCAAATCGAAAGGAAAATCAAAGAGGGAGTGGCCGCTGGCAATGAAGGGGAGCTAACGGTTGCTCTCGATATCGCTCTCAATGAAGAATTGATCGAAGAGGGACTGGCTCGAGAGCTTGTGAATAAAATAAATACGATGAGGCGCGATCTCAATTTTGAAGTGACGGACCGGATCCGGGTGAAAATGCAAACAACGCCTCGCGTCGAAACTTGCTATGCAAGATACAGGGAAACCATTGCGCATGAAGTGCTGGCGGTGGATGTTCAATTCGGTCCGTGCGAGGGAACGCCTTGGGATCTCAATGGGGAAGAGACTTTGATCTTCCTTCAAAAAGCATAATCATTGCTTTGGTCCCATTCGTCGAAGAGAGAATAAACCTGTTCGAGAGCGACGGGTTTGATTCTTTCAGGTCCTTCAAAGACATGGTCAAGCGTATAGACCAGATAAAGCATGAAAGAAACATAGCTTACAAGAAGCGCTGTCATAATCATTTGATTGCGCAAGTTCTCCAGTCCGAAGAAAAACATAAATCCAATTGTGATGAGCCCTCCTATAAGAAGGAGGATCCACATCATGGTGCCCAAATGCTCCCAGGAATTAAAAAGCCTCGACAGGCGGGCTTCCATCAGGGCGTTTAATTTATTGATCGAGATTGAATAGAACACCGCGGTTTTGTCATTGGGAACATCGATGCTGTAATAACTTTTCCAAAGAGCATCGAGAGTTTTTTGAGTTTTGAATAGGTTTTGTCCTCGTGCGGATTGTCCCCATTCTTCATGGATGACTGAATCGACGTAGCTGCGCAAAGAGGCGCGGACCTCTTCTCTATTTGGGGGAGGGAAAAAAGCTGCATCCCGATAAAGATCGGCCACTGCCAGCGCTTCCGCATGGATCGTTTGCTGCACTTCGTTATAACGGCTTTGGGCATTGATGACGGTGAATCCCAAGATTACGCTGTAGAGAACCCCGACAATGCTTAGGGTGAATCCCGCTACATCGTGATTTTTCTGCAACACCTTGTGATGCACGCATTTCCTAAACAACCAGAGGATAGCTAGGCAAATAAGGACGGAGGGGATAACGACGAAAAGAGAAGCTACGATCCAGGAAGGGGGGTCGTGGAACAGTGTCATAAGTCCCAGTTATCGATTTTTCCTTAATTTATCAAGTTTTGTTTTTTATATTTAAAATTATTTTTTTTATTTAAACTAATTTATTAAATATATATAATAAATAAACCAACTTAATTAGGTTTGTTTGTTATGACAGTAAAAACTATTGAATTAATAATTCCAGAAAGAAGTCCTTTTGAGGAATCTTTCAAAGAAGGGATGCTGCAATTTTCTAGCGAATGGTTAGGCCGTTTTGAAATTGTTATAGAAGCTCGCAGCACAGTTTCTGATGTGCAGCTATTTAGATTGATTTGCGCTCATAATTTTAAGAGACCAGACGAGGAAATTCGCCAGATCGTCAAAGAGTTTTCGGACGCTGAGGTCGAGAAAATAATAGAATTAGTTGTTAAATTTAGACTCGAACATCTTATGACTTATCTAGATGCTTTGCGACCGGAGTCGCCTCTTTCTGTGAGCGAGCAGGGCAGTTCTTCTTCAGATTCTGATGCTGAATAATTATTCGAATTTTAGGGGTTTTGAAAACTTTCTTCGATAATAGATAGAAACGCCGCAGAGAATCAGAATCGCGCTTCCCCAAATCATTGCATTGGGCAAGGTTGCTAAAGGGTGGGTAGGTTGCGGCAAACGGCCCCATCTCGGGCCCGGAGGCCAGAAAAGGAAAGTGACGCCGCCCTTTAAATTTTCTTGAGGCACGAAACCGAATTGACGGCTGTCGGCGCTCATCGCATGGTTATCCCCTAAGACAAGGTAGGATTTTTCAGGAACGGCAACGCCGTATTTCCGGATAAATTCCGCGTCGATTTTCCCTTCTTTATCCAATGGCGATCCGCTGTCATCGAAGGGGAAATAGGGGTTGACAGAGGTGGACAAGGATTGCTTTTCGTATTCATTTTTCAAAAATAAAATCAGCGCCGAATCTTCTTTTTTCAAAATCGGGCCGCCGAGCAAATAGAGATCGCCATTCCGGAAATAGGCATAGCGCGAAGGGCGGGCTCTTTGGGTATTGGATGCAGGCACGTATTGATTGAGGAATTCGATTCCTAAGTTGTAGAGAAGCTGCACATGTTCGGGATTCTTGCTATAAAGGGGATGGTCTAGAGGAAGTTCGTTTGAAATTCCGCCCCACAGAATCTTATATCCTTTGCCATTTTGAAATTCGTAGGTCCCATCCGGAACCCCCCACAAACGGGGCAGATAAGCCGCCAGTTCCCTGGGGCTCCAACCGAGGCGGTAGGCGGTGTTATTTTCCACGACAAAGCGGCAAGTGGTCATCCGGTTGGCGATTGCTTCGATCTGTTCTTTTTGTAAAGGGATCAAAGAAGTGCTGAAAGAGAGGTCGGGCCTGAGACGGTTGTATTCATCTCTGACAATCTGCGCGTCTTGCAGTTTAGGATGGTGGCTGAGTTCTAAGTAGAGAGCGTCTTGATTGAGATGAGCGAGGTCTTTCGCGGCTCCGGGATAGATCTTGTCCGCTTGGCTTTTAGAGAGAAGGCGAGCCATCGCGTAATTTTTAAAACCCCAAAGATCGCTGTAATTAGAAAGGAGGGGGCGGTTCTTTTGACGCAGCATTTCCCCTTGGATTGTCCCGATGGGGCTTAAACTCAGTTTCGCTACGGGAAGATTCATTTGGTAGAACGTAACAGGAGAAAAGATACCGTTTCCAGCAGCCTTTCCCGTTTCTACTTTTCCGTCGAACCGAATAAAAGGGATGTGTTCGAGGCTTTTAAACCAACTTGGATTGCGGAGCATATCCAGGTCTTTTCCCTGGGCGTTGATCCCGTAAATCTGCCCGCCGTAAAAATAGAGGATGTCCCCCGGTTTTCCAATCAGCCGTTTAACAAACTGTTTTTTTCCTGGAAAAAGATAAAAATAGGTCGTGTCGGAGTCGGGAATGTCCATATTATCTCCCGTCCAAACAACAATAGACCCTCTTTGGACTAAAGTCGGATCGAAATAAAAATGGGCTGTTTTCAGAGGAACGTTGATCCCATAATCTGTTTTAGAGACGACCAAATAATCTTCTTCTTTAAGAGTCGGGCGCATCGATCCGGTGGGGATCGTGTAAAATTCAAACCACATTTGCCGGATCGCAATTGCGACAACGAGGGCGAAGAGAATGGCGCCGAGAAAATCGCGGAACTTATCCCAGCTTGTTTTTTTCATAGAAACGTGGGCAGCCGTCTCCAGCTCGCGAGCAAGGCGGGAAGCAGCTTTTGCGTCTTTTTTTTGGATGGCAAGGCGCAAGCGGTTCAAAAGAGACTCGATAGGTTCTTTTTGGGAAGCATCGAGTGTTTTTGCTTTCCGCAAATAAAGGCGGTGCATTTGACGCAGAGATCGCTTTGACTTTCGCAAGCTATAAAGAGAGGAGATTTTTTTTATTACCATTGCCAAAAATCGTTCAAAAAATTCAGTTGAGGATATGAAATTCGAAGTTAAACGGCAATTTAAAAGATCAGAAGCGTGTTGTGGGAAGTTTGTTCATAATTCCCTCTTTAGAATGCATAAGAGTCTGAAAATGTGATTCGTGCGTCTCTTTTTTTGTTTTTTAAAGATTGCTTTAAGTTATTGATTTTAAGGTAATTGCATAAATTGTAAGAAGGCGTTCATAGGAGAAAAGAAGAGAATCAGAGGGGTTTTTGCACCGTGTGTTCATAACCACCAAGAAAATGAGCTGTTACTCATTCCAAGTGAATGGCTTTTTTAATTCGATGTAGGAATCGGTGTGGCCGATGGGAACAAGAAGCCACGTATAACGATGGCCCGGGACTAGGGTTGAATCCAGCGTCTCTTCATCGATGTCTAGATAGACCGTTTCCGAAGAAGAGGAGATCAAAGAGAAAGAGAGGGGGGAGAGTTCTTTTTCTCGATCGGTGATGTCGACTGCAAACAGGTCGAATTGCCGATTGTATTTGGGACTTTTCAAAGTCAACCGAAGTCCGGTTTCTGTTTTTTGAGCAATGCCGACAAATTCAGGGAGGCGCCGAGGTAAAACACGGCCTTGAGAGGGGAGATTGTGCCCTGAATCGATGGTCCTGAGCGCTGCGGCCAAGTGCGAAGTATTGATTTGGATCCAAAAGGGGAAGGGATGCTTTTTCCCCGAATCAAAATAGAGGGTGATCGTTTTCCCGGAAAGCTCAGTTCCATCCTCTGGCCAAGTCGTTTCGAAAGCATCGCAAGCCTCATTTTCGATTTTTTTCCCATCAATGACGAGGGGAGGATTCCAGGCTTTTCTTCGGTCTGGTTCATCGGAAAGGGGGGCGGGGCCGATCCGGCGCCGTTCCTCCGGATCGACCGGTTTTAAGGGAAGCCGCATCAGGGTAGCGAAGAGACTTTCTTTCGGGGAAAGTTGGACCCAGGCTGAACGAGAGAGGGAATAACATTCGAGAATTTGACCTTCAACGAGATCGATTTCAATCAGCGACCAGGAGGTATGGCCGGGGGCTTTGGCTTTGACCCAGTCAGGCCAAGAAGCGGGCTTTTTTTTCTCAGGAACGGTGATTTCCTCAAGGAGCAACGTGGTGGGGGTGATAGAGCGAAGGGCCACAAGGGTTGCCATCTTATTGGCCTCTGCCACAAAAAAGTCGCCTGAGCGAGCCTTTTCTAATCTTTCCTTTAATTGGAATTCAGCTCCGGAAAGACAGGAAAGAAAGGTAAAGAGACTAAAAAAGCAAAGGATCCATTTTTTCATGATCCGAATTTTAATTCGTGCCGATTTTTAAAACCACTGTTCCTATTTCTAAACAACTTCTATATAGATCTACAGGCCCGTAAAAAAATAAATGAGGGGTTATGAGAGTCAAAACGCTGCTCCTTTTTGCCGTGTGCATGCTCGTCGCGGTCTCCGGGGTGATTTCTTTAACAGCCGGAAATTCCCGGGCTGTTCAAGTCGAGCAGATCGATGCCCAAATTTCCGAACTTGCGGATAAAAAACGGGGATTTGAAGCCCGGGCGCTAAGGCATGAAAACTACGCCGAATATCTTCAATTCGACCAGCAGGCAGTCCTGGAAACACGCAGGCATTTGCAGTTAGCGGACGAAAACCGAGCGAAGGCAGCCCGAGTGCAACAAGAAATCGATAAACTCCAGGCCCGCAAGCAAAGACTGATTTCTTTACAAAATTTATAAATTACAGTAGCATCCTCGCCTTTTTCAAAAGGGATGGAGTGTTTTATGACTGTAGGAACTGCGAATGCAAAGCTGAGCGATTCTTGGCGCGAATATAAATTCCTGGATCTTACACGCGACGCAATAAAAAACGTGCAAGGAGAGCTTGCAAAACCGGATGTCACAATCGGTTCTCTCATCTTGCAAGGCGGTAAAACAATGGGAGCTGTGATTGGCGATTGCTGCGCCAACCCTTTGATTAGCGGGCTGCGCCAACTCGGATTTTGCATGCCTTTGCCTCCTGAGCCCCCGACATTCCCTTCCGCCCATAACAATGTCCAGTTTATGAAAAACAGCATCGAACGCGCCCTCTGGGATTGGCCTTCTGAAAAGAGAACGGAAATGCTTGAGGGAATCAGCGATGGTTTATTGGAAAACCGGAACGTGTTTCAGATTGCCGGCGAGTGGAGCCTCCTTTTTTCCTATGATAACCGCGATAAGCCCAACTATTATGTTCCCACTTACTTGAGGGTTTCTGAGCCTTTAGCAAACCAGGAATCATTTGCGAGTGTCGGCAATCGGTTTGTTAATTTAAGAAACAAAGACAAAGCAGCGATCCGGGATGCGGTCTATCATCAAAAAGAGAACATCGGTCAGATCAGCGAAGAAGGGAAAAGGGTTTATCAAGACATCCGTGGATTAGCTTCTCTGATGACTCAGGGGAATGCAGGATTTATGAACTCTTACAAAGAATATGTGCAGCTCGCTGAAGAAGCGTCTCCAGCGTTGCCCTCTGCTTTGGCAGGCCGGGTGGCGTCTGTTCCTCAGGCTGTAGTGAATGTTCCAAGACCTGTGAATCCGTATCCAGTGCAGAGAGAATCTCAACCTTACAGCTATGCTCAGCCGTCAGCGCCTGCTTTTGAACCGGAGACAGGGAACGATGAGGCCAAGATCTTGCAGGATTTAAACTTCATGAGAACCTCCTTTCTTCAGGGGATCAAGTGGCTAGCTCCGCAGGAAAAAGAAAGAATTTCTGATTTAGTGAAGAAGGATGCTGCTTCAGGCTCGAGCCGCGGCAACCCTTCGCCTGAGTCTTCCCCTAAATATTTAGTGGCCCGATTGGCCCTTCTCCATTTCTTCAAGACCGCTTTTAAAGAAAGAGGATCTTTGTCGGTTCCTGAGTTTTTCTGGATCAGGGCCCTGAATGAAAGCGGAAAATCGATTCATGAAGTTGGCCAGACTTATGCTTCATTCGATGAGAACCAGTATGTAAAAATACAGCAGACGATTCTCAATCCGATGCTGGTTGCAAAGCTCGATCCAACCACGAGGAAGAGATTGAGCGAGCTCAATGAATTTGCTGAAATTGTGTCAAAAAACCAATCTTTCTTGAGCTTGTATACGAAGCTTCAGATTGATTTGGTGGCGCAATAAAACATTTCGACTCAAACGCCAGATCTCAAAACTTTGAGGTCTGGCTCTGTTAAACTTTAAAAAAATCGCTCGCCAGTTTTGCGCGGATGAAGGCGTCTTGAGCTTGGGGATTTCCCAGATTTCTGTCGGGATGAATCTCGAGACTGAGAGCTCTCCAACGCGAATGGATTTCGGCAAACAAGTTTAGGTCGATGATGGCGAGATTATGAAGCGCGCAATTTGGGTCGAGTTCGGGATCCAATACCCTGTTTTGCGGCGTCATCTCTCTAAGCTGTTCAATTTTTTCCGGGCTTAGTTTTTTGCAAAGGGGCTCTGTAGGTTGAGGAGATCCAAAAGGGGGAACGAAAGCTTGATAGCACTTCCTCAGCAGGTTTTGACAAGAGTGGGCTGCAATCGCTGTGTGGACGACCATATTGCGGAGCGCTGTTTTTTTTCGGTGCAAATTTTTCATGCAAAGTTTGATCCCATTGAGTGCGGAGAGGCCGATATAATAAGTGGTCGCGATTCGAACAGGGATATCGACCCAGGTGAAGAGGTTCCGGAAGATATGAAGGGGGAGATGCAAACTTGGGTCTGAAAGCGGGATGAGCGAAGATTCAATAGTTGTAGCTAAAATTTCCGCAGTAAATGACAGTCTTGCAAGAGCGAGCGCGGCGCCGTTGGATGCCCAACCGGAGGAGAGGGCCAATTGGTTGAGCCAAAACAGGGAGGCTCCGGCGAAAAGGAGAAGTTGCTGCAGACTTAACTTCATCGGGTCTTTTTCCGAAGAGGAGGCCCCAATGAGCGCAAGCGGGGAGAGTTTCAATTCGTTGCAAAGATCGATCCGCCCCCCTTTTTGGACAAACGTTTCGAGATGGCTTAAACGTCCTTCAACCGCTGCATAATGAAGGGGAGTGTCTCCTTCTTCGTCTGGGTGATTGGGATCAGCCCCAAGTTCGATGAGTCTTTCAATGATCTTTTTAGATCCGGCGATGGCAGCTATATGGAGAAGGGAGCGTCCTTCCTCGGTCAAAATTTTTGGATCGGCGCCCGCGGCAATTAATTTTTCAAAAGAGGCCTGCTGGTTGCCTAAAACCGCATAATAGAGGGAAGTGTATCCATTCGGATCTTTCCAATTCAAAAGAAGGGAAGGGCCTAGGTTTTCCCTTTTCTCCAAATCGCCTCGGTAAGCCTCTTGAGAAAGTGAGGTTAATTTTTTTGCGTTGATCCCCGCGCCTAAAGCAAGTTGATGTACTTTTTTCTTTTTTTCGGCGATGGGATCGAATCCTTCCCTGTCGGTTCTTGTAAAAAAATTTTTAACATTAATTCCGAACTCGATCAGTTGATTTTTCCTCTGAAGCTGTTTTTCGATTTCCTTCAGATCTTTTTTGAGTTTGATCCGCAAGATTTGACTCAACAGGGTTTGGTTTTCAGATAAAACCGCATGATCGATCGCATTGAGTTTTTCGGCGTCTGGTATTTCTGGATCGGCGCCGCTTTCCAATAAGAAAACCGCGATTTCCATCTGATTTTCCCGGATCGCAAGATGGAGCGGAAAAAGGTTTTGTAAGAGAGGCCAGTTGAGGATGAATCCTTTCTGGACGATCTCTTGGACGAGGAGGAGATCGCCGGTGCGGATCGCTTTTTCGAAAGCGTCTTTCGAATTAAGAATAACGGGTGACTGGGTCAAAAAATCATTAAAAAGGGAAGTTGCGGCGGCGCTCATCAAAATCCTTGACAGTCTCTTAGGTTGCGAGAAATGGAAACTCAGATTAGACTCATAGAATATATGAAGTGCTCAAACGTTCCAACTATTTCCCATCCTTTCCATCGCCTCTCCCGAGGCAGATAATAATCAAACATTGAAATTCCCCTTTTTTTTAATATCGTAAACTCAGAGGGCGTAGACACCCTCTCAAACTCTTTGGATCGGACATGTTTAATAAAACGTTGAGCGGAACTCTCTTCATTGCCGGCACTGCGATCGGCGCAGGGATGCTCGGTATCCCTCTTTTGACGGCGAAAGCCGGATTTCTCCCCGCAATGGGAATTACAACGGCCGTTTGGCTTTTCATGCTGGCCACCGGCTTCCTTTATCTCGAAGCGACTCTTTGGATGCACGACGGGGCCAACGTTCTCTCTATGTCGCGCCGGTTTCTTGGCCGAGGCGGCAAATTGGTTTCGGGAATTACTTTTCTGTTTCTCTATTACTGTTTGATGGTCGCTTATTACGCCGCCGGAGCCCCTATTTTCACGGGGTTGGTTGAAGGGGTCTTCCAGATTTCCCTATCGGGATTTTGGGGTTATCTTGGATATGGCCTTGTTTTCGGCGGGATCGTTGCCTTTGGGATGAAGGTCGTTGACCGGATCAACTACATCCTCACCATTGCAATGTTCCTCGCTTACGCCGCTTTGATCGGGGTGGGGACTCCCTTGGTGGCATCCGAGAGGTTCGTTACGCAGGACTGGTCGAAAGCGGTTTTTGCCGCCCCTATTTTGTTCAGCGCCTTTGGCTACCACAATATCATTCCGTCCTTAACCACTTATTTTAACCGGAATACGAAAGTCCTCCGCAGGTCGATTTTCTGGGGGACAGTGTCCGGGCTTATCGTTTATCTCCTTTGGCAGTGGCTGATCATTGGGGCAGTTCCTGTCTCAGCGATCGAGAACGCTTTGGCAGAAGGTCAACCGGCCACCGCTGCTTTGCAGACGCTAACGGGATCTCCCTGGGTGATGAAGGCGGCTCAATTTTTTGCATTTTTTGCGATCATCACCTCAATGCTCGGCGTGGCTTTTTCGATGGTCGACTTCCTGGCTGACGGCCTAAAAGTGAATGCCAAGGGAGGACTGAGGATTTTGCTCTGCGGCCTGGTCTTTTTACCCCCGTTTCTTTTTTCTATTTTCGACCCCTCCATCTTTGTCTTGGCAATCGGATTTGCCGGTGGATTTGGGGAAGCGTTTTTAAACGGTCTTCTTCCTGTCGCAATGGTCTGGGTAGGACGGTATAAAAGGAATTTGGGCGGAGATTCCCAACTCTTTGGAAATAAAGGGATGCTGTCGCTTCTTTTTTTATTTGGCTTGGCCGTAATGATCTTAGAGGTGGTGTTCGTTATACTCAAGTGAGTTCAGGTAAGTATACTGCTTTCGGTTGAAAGCCCTTAGGTTAACCAAGGAGGCGCCCTGAATTTGAGTCAGCGCTAGCGGCGCCGAAGCAGCTAAACTTAAAAAGTTTAGCGATGCAGGCGGGCTCGAATT
>Ga0075362_10000140_pt1 | contig 19648 bp, 15 predicted proteins | sample EndMetdeltDD1762_FD_71397 | JGI IMG/M metagenome (GOLD analysis project Ga0075362, IMG submission 71397) | Populus endosphere microbial communities from Tennessee, USA - Endosphere MetaG P. deltoides DD176-2 | ecosystem: Host-associated > Plants > Roots > Endosphere | place: USA: Tennessee...
GGCATGGTGATCGGCCACTCTATCTGCCCACCTTGGGACATACATCTCTTTCTTCGATGTGCGCCCCGTGATCCGGTGGTATTTGATACCGGTGAATTTTCGGATTCCGTCCGGCGGAGGAAATGGGCAAGGTACTCCAGGTCAAGGTCGTAACCGATGTTGCGGTAAAAGTCGCGATAAGCTGAGTATCCTTCCTGTGTGCTCCAAACTTGCTTGCTGGATTCGCGGTCCCAGCCGAAAGCGGTGGAGCCTGCTGTGGTAAAGCAGGGTAAATAAATGGCATAACGAAGATTTCCGAACATCAGACCGTGTGGTCGGGCGAGAACCATCTGAGTTCGGCATCTCGCAGATAGTTTTCCAGTCCGTTGAAATAGGCGCATTCCGGCAGCCAGATCCTACATGGTTTTCGGTTGAACGCTTTTTTGATATTCGTCGCAAGCAATCCGAATCTGGGCCTGTACCGCTTCTGGATGTTGCATCATCAGCGGAAGAAAGCCGTGGGTCGCTGTACTGGTGATGATCTCGAGAAATCCGGCGTCCTGGAATCTCTTCAAAGCCCCGACAAGATCCCGGTTGAGACAATCACTGTAGATCTCCCGGCATTCGATGAAGTGCGAATGATAGAACCGCCCCAAATGATTGGCGCGGCCTCAACAAAAAAATGCCCGGCTGTGGCCGGACATTTTTCCGCAAGGTGGACTTACAAATCAAAATACATGAAGAATTCGTAGGGATGCGGGCGCAAACGCAGCGCGTTGTATTCTTTCTTTTTCAATTCGATCCAGTTATCAACGAAATTTTTGGTGAAAACATCTCCCTTGAAAAGGAATTCGTGGTCTGCCTCGAGTGCTTCGAGTGCGCCCGCGAGTGAATCTGGAACATTTGGGACCCTGGTAAGTTCTTCCGGTGGAAGTTCGTAGAGGTTCTTGTCGAGAGGGTCACCTGGATCGATGCGGTTCTGGATGCCGTCAAGGCCGGCGAGCAGCAAAGCTGCAAACGCAATGTACGGAGTAGCTGCCGAATCCGGGGTGCGAAATTCGATGCGCTTTGCTTTGGGATTCGACGAGTAGGTCGGAATACGGATCGAGGCAGAGCGGTTACGAGCTGAATAAGCCAGATTGACCGGAGCTTCATAGCCCGGAACAAGGCGCTTGTAACTATTCGTAGTTGGATTCGTCAACGCCGTGAGAGCGCGAGCATGTTTTAGGACACCTCCGATGTAAAAAAGTGCTGTTTCGCTAAGACCAGCGTACTTGTCTCCGGCGAAGAGCGGTTTACCACCTTTCCAGAGCGACATGTGGGTATGCATCCCTGAGCCATTATCACCGAAGAGCGGTTTCGGCATAAAGGTGACGACCTTGTTGTGCTTTTTTGCAACGTTCTTGATGATGTATTTGTAATACATCATGTGGTCGCCTATCGAGAGCAATGGTGCGAACCGAATATCGATTTCGGCCTGACCCGCCGTTGCGACTTCGTGGTGATGGCGCTCGATCGGAATGCCAGCCTTTTCGAGTTCGAGACACATTTCATTTCGAATGTCCTGTAGAGTATCAGCAGGAGGAACCGGAAAGTAACCTTCCTTGTGCTTGATCTTATAGCCGAGGTTCGGGAATTCTTCACGGTCAGTGTTCCAGATACCTTCGACGCTGTCGACGCTATGGAAAGAGCTGTTTGCCGTGTAGTCAAAACGCACATCATCGAAGATGAAAAATTCAGCTTCCGGACCAAAAAACGCCGTGTCAGCAATCCCAGTACTCTTGAGGTAGGCTTCCGCCTTTTCGGCAACGCTGCGAGGGTCGCGATCGTACGGTTCACCGGTAATCGGATCTTTGATCGTACAGATCAGGCTCAACGTCGGCTCGGCGTTAAAGATATCGACCCACGCGGTCTTTGGGTCAGGAACCACTAACATGTCGCTGGAGTTGATTGCCTTCCAACCTCGAATGCTGGAGCCGTCAAAGCCCAAGCCGTCGGTGAACAAATCTTCGCTATATTCGTTGAGGGTCGTCGTGAAATGCTGCCACGTTCCTAACAAATCCGTGAACTTAAAATCAATTAGTTTGATACCTTGAGCTTTAATGAGTGCAGTAGTTAACTCGGCTGGGGTCATATTTGGTTCAGTTATTGAATGCTTACATTTAGAGATTTTTCGAAGATTTGGAGGAAAATGTTAGATAGCTTGATCGTCGCGTTCTTCCGTACGTATTCGGATAACCTCCTGGAGATCTTGCACAAAGATCTTACCATCGCCTTGCATACCGGTCCGGGCACTCTGCTTTATTGCAGCAACGGCAGAACCTAGCAATTCATTTCTTACAATCAGTTCAACTTTCAATTTCGGTATGAACGGAAATCTTGGTGGGTAACTCGGCCTACGAATCGATCTATCAGGATGATCGTACCCTCTGACTTCGCTGACAGTCATCCCTTCGATTCCCAAGTCAGCCAGTCCGGACTTAACTTGCTCTAATTTAAACGGCTTGATGATCGCCTCGATTTTTTTCATGTCGGTTAACCATCGAACTTTCTCACCGTACTACGAACAAGGGTCGTTCGTGGCACGACTAGAAAAAGCAGCGAGGAAGTGCAACTCCCTCCAAGTCCACTTCCTCGCAAGGTATTCACGCTCACGGTTTTTCTTTACCGTCTAATACCCTACTTCCCGATTAGCGGTTGACCTCCTTGTTAACCCTTTGCGTGAATTTACATTCGGACCTCCCCGAATGAAGCCAATTGCCTCCCTTAGCAACTAGTATGCCAGCCCCGAGCTTCGAGCGGATAGGTAATACCCGATGGGAGAGATTGGCTATTTACGAAACGAGCATGCCACGGCTCCAATCTCTCTGATACAGGGCGCTGGAAAATTCTCTTGAATCAAGCCATAGCCCTCCTGTACCCGTTCAACATGTATAGAAAATGACAGGAAGCGCCTCGCTTTAAGACTGATTGTGGGATTTTATCCAATTTCTGCCGTCCGATACGCTTATGTAACCTTCTCACTCATGCTCCACGCGTGATACACGGGCCTGCTCTAGTAGGGAGTATATAAGTCGGCAGGTTGGGTTCTACGGCCGCGAAATGTCATCCCATTTATCCAGCAATGAAACCGAGATCTGTACCGCTTACTGTAGTGGGCCTGGACATTTCTGAAGCGGGCGGGGATAGTGATTTATCCAGTGTTATATTCCTCCAGATGAATTATTGCGCTCAAGTGATATTGAACAAGCGATTACCGAATGGAAGAGCCTGCTTTGCTGGATCCTCGACAGTCCCGAATTTAATTGGGACGCAGGAGATTGTTGAGAGCCGGTGTGGAGCATTACGTCAATTCCGTATAAAGTCCGGTTCTATAGTCGTTCCCGGTGCTTCTTCTGGCCCGAATGAAACGGTGTCAGTTTTAGCCAGTAGGGACCGTTCCTGGTGGCCTTACCCAACGACATCCATATTCCTTCGGATTGTCTGTCATTCAGGCAGATTCGAATTATCCGTGGCGAGTAAATGACTGAAACTCCTCGCTTGCGCTTCGCATGTTCTTGAATTCCTGTAGCGTCTGCATCTCCCGAAACCGTTATTCAACCCTTGATGAACGAAGAATCGATTGACAAATTTCCATCTGCGAAATGGGCCTATGGTCTGATAAGTGTCTTCTTGCTGGGAATGTTGATCGTTGCACTCACAGTCTGGTTGGACATGAAAAACAGGCCAAATCTCGAGAAAATCTCTGAACCGACAGCTGTCGGTGACAATGTGACACTCAGGTTTGATCCGAGACAGAATCCGGGTCACGAAGTCCTTCAGTGGAAGAACCAGCCTTACTTTCTTCAAAACAATGAGCCGGTGAAATTACGCGAGTTCGAAGCGTTAAAAGTCGCGAAGGATGATAGTGGCAAGGTCGAATTGTACCAGGTAGAAAAACAATCCGATCAACGCGTGGTTCTTGTGAAAATCGGGGTTGACGAGTTTCTCCGGTTAACGCCGCGATAGGATTGCTAGATTCTGGTAAAGTAAAAACAGCGCATCGGTTTTACGGATGTTCCTGAACGATCATTCCGGTCTATGTTCTTTATACTGTTGCTTTCCCCATACACCGACAAAAAACCAACTCAGGAGCCAGGTTACGCTTTCAGTGACCTGACGAAGTGACAGCAGTAACCGAACACTTGGAAATTCTGCGATCAGCGATTTTTAAGGGGCGGTTTAGGAAAAACAGCGACTAGTACAATTTCTACTTAAATTGGAACATAACTAGGATGGGCCAAGTAATGAGAACATTTCCATGGAGAGGAGGAATGAAGGAGAGAGTTAGTTTTTTCCATAAAACCTGGATGGATCGTTCGACAGCACAGCGCAGGGAGGCCTTAAGCTTGGCAAATACTTTTTTGGTAGGTTTAGTAGGACGGTAGATACAACAGTTGTGCGCTCGTGGCTTCAATACTATCATGCACGCCGGTGACCTTGTGACTGGTGAGGTTGTTCATGATCACGATATCCTGCGACAGAGCGGCGAAATGTTTTTGTGTGTATTACAAAGATGCTGACTGGGGTAGTTAACTCATTGCCAAGCTACCAGATACACACTATTATCAAGCCGGATCGAAAGATCATGGACTTTAACTGAATGGATAGCCTTTGATGAACCGTGTCACCCAGAGGCACTTGACAGAGAATGGCACAACGATGGACAGACCGAGGGTCGGCCGTGCCAAAGCCCGTTGGCTCCGGATCATCCTTTTTGGTGGTCTTACTCTTGTCACGGTTGGGGTTGTTACATTTCTGCTGGCGCACCTTGGGGCCGCAGCGCCAGTTGTCGCTCGTAACTCTGTCTGGATCGATACAGTAAAAAGAGGCTCTTTCTTGCGTCAGGTCCGCGGTCTTGGCACGCTTGTTCCGGAAGACATCAGCTGGATCGCATCCCGTAACGATGCCCGCATTGAGAAGATTCTGATCTGGCCTGGAACGAGGGTTGAACCCGGCACAACTATTCTGGTCATGAATAACCCGGAGCTACAACAATCAGTCTTCGATGCCGATGCTGCCGTGACAGCAGCGCAAGCCCGACTTGTGAATGTGAAGGCCCAGCTCCAAGGTCAATCGCTCGAGAGACAGGTGGCGCTGACCAAGGCCGAAGGAGATCGTGAAATCGCCGCAGCTGAGCTCGAAGTCAATCGACGTCTTTCCAAGGATGGTCTTATTGCCGCTGTCGACCTCAAGAAATCCGAGATCACAGCTCATCAGTTAAATGCAACCTACGAGACCGAAAAGCAGCGATTCGAATTTACGCAGGCATCGATTAAACCTCAGCTTGCAGTCGCCGAAGGCAAACTTGACCAGGCCAAAGCTCAGGCAGCCCTCCGACACGGCCAGCTTGACGCTCTCCAGGTTCGCGCTGGGATGAACGGTGTGCTCCAGCAGATCGCAGTCGAAGTCGGCCAACGGATTTCTGCTGGAACCAACGTTGCCCGCGTAGCCGATCCAAACAAGCTGAAAGCCCAGGTAAAAATTGCTGAGACCCAGGCGCGTGATATTCTAATTGGTCAATCCGCCAGCATCGATACTCGGACAAGTGGGCTGGTGTCCGGCCGCGTTTCACGAATTGATCCTGCCGTTCAGCAAGGCACAGTCTTGGTCGACATTAACTTTGATGGCACAACGTTACCCCGCGGTGTCCGACCTGACCTTAGCGTTGAGGGAACCATTGAGCTCGAAAAACTGGACAACGTTGTCTACATGGGTCGTCCTGCATTCGGTCAGGATGAAAGCTCTATCACATTGTTCAAACTTTCTCTGAATGGAATTGAAGCTGAACGCACAAAAATTCTCCTCGGCCGAGGTTCAGTGAACGCTATCGAAGTCCGGGAAGGGCTTAATCCCGGTGACCGCGTAATTTTGTCTGATACAAGCACCTACGACTCCCAGGAGCGGATACGACTTCAGTAATAGCCACGCCAATACAGGAAGCCAACGATCTCCCTATGTCCCAAGATCCACTCATTCACCTCAACGGTGTAAAAAAAGTCTTTGTTACCGATGAAATCGAGACCTACGCGCTCGATGAAATATGCTTTGACATACACCCTGGTGAATACATCGCAATTGCTGGTCCGAGCGGCTGCGGCAAATCGACACTTCTCTCGATTCTTGGACTTCTCGATTCGCCGTCGGAAGGGAGCTATCTCTTGAATGGACGCCAGGTCGAAAGCCTCTCTTTTGCGGAGCGGGCCCAAATACGAAACCGGGAAATCGGGTTTATTTTCCAAAACTTCAATTTAATTGGCGATCTCACCGTCCAGCAAAATGTTGAACTCCCTTTGACCTATCGGCCCGAAATGCGTGCTGCGGAGCGAAAAGAAAAGGCGGCAGAATCTCTGGAGCGCGTCGGAATACAGCATCGCCAGAAACATTTTCCTAACCAACTTAGTGGTGGTCAGCAACAACGCGTTGCGGTGGCGCGGGCTCTTGCTGGTGCACCTTCCATCCTTCTGGCCGATGAACCGACGGGTAACCTGGACAGTAAGAACGGTGACGCGGTCATGGCACTGTTAGTGGATCTTCATCAAGCAGGAACAACCATTTGTATGGTAACACACGACAACCACTTTGCCAATTTTGCTCAGCGCACGATCCACCTGTTCGATGGTCATGTCATGGAAGATCGGGATTCCGCCAGCGCCATCGATAAAGTAGATGGTAATTTTCCAACATCAATAGCGTCCCTCTGCCCTCAAGCTCCTTAGGAAGTCGGATTGATGAGTCCATGTTCTTGATACTGACATTACAACTTGCGTTGGGCGCCTACCCTGGATTGCGAGCAAGCTGGGCTGACCTTCTCTTGCTAATTGGAAAACGTCGTTTCACGGATTCCCATTTTGCAACAAATCTCGGCGATTTTCTCTCCACTCTCTGCCTGTTTCGACGCATAAACTATTTGTAGGTGGAAAGCTTGCTTTCTCGAGAATGGCAATTCTGAGCTGAAGTTTCTGAGGTCGTTAACATTAAACTCCAACAAGGGATGGTTGGATCAATGCAGATACTCGAAATTCAATGTGATGAAGAGAATATGAAGAACAACAGCAATGTTCTTCTGCTTCGATTAGAAGGTCGGCTAACCGAAATCAAATATAATTTAACCGAATGGGGTCAATGAGTAATTAGAGAGCGGATGTTTCGATTCATCAACTGCAAAATCTGATAGATATTTAAAGATGAGTTATCTAAGATCTCTTAATTTTGCGCTAGCTGTTCGCAGATTGGGGCAGACACCCCTTTTTACCTTATGGGTCGTATTGATGCTGGCGATAGGAATTGGGATAAGCCTTTGTGTCTTTGAGGTAATCAATTCAATCTTATTGCGACCACTACCTTTTAGAGATGCTTCAAATCTTGTTCAAATTTGGGAAACTCAACCCAATACGGGAGAGTCACTTTCGGTTTCATTTCTGGATTGTCGTGACTGGCAGTCATCTCAAGAATCTATGGAGGGAATTGCTCTTTATCAATTTGCTGGTTACGATCTTGTTGAATTGGGTACTGCCTCTCGCCTAGCAGGTGCGTGCGTGACAGATAATTTCTTTGAGATTCTAAAGCTCAGACCAATTGTGGGTGATTTTTTCTCACCTAACAGACAGACCTTTCATGGAATGGTAAAGCTTGTTCTGAGCGAAGATTATTGGCGGAAGCATTATCAAGCTAGCGCGAGTGTTATTGGACGTGTAGTCAAACTCAATGGTATCGCTGCTGAAATAATTGGTGTGGTTCCTAGGAACGTTAACGCTCTCACTAAAGCAGATATTTATGTAACTACAAATATCCTGAAAGATTCTGCATATATAACAAGCAGAAGCACCTACAACTTCCAGTCTGTTGCTCGACTTAGGGCAAACTCTACTCTTAGCAATGCTTTGTATGATCTAGATTTGGTGGCAAAGCGCTTAGCCTTACAGTATCCAGATACAAATAAGGGTGTCGGAGTACAGATTGTGCCTTTGATTGACAGTGTGGTCGGTGGGTACCGTCAAAGCTTGGTGCTTATTCAGGTAGGAACGTTGTTTATTTGGGCGATTATTTGTGCTAATGTTGCAAACCTTCTATTAACGCGAGCTTTAGCGAGACAGCCTCAAACAGCCCTCCAGATAGTTCTTGGGGCAACAAGAGCAGATATTTTCTTTGCCGTGATATCTGAAGCAATCATCCTATCGCTTCTCGCGGGTTGTCTTGGTTTATGGCTGGCGCAATTGCTTGTTAAAGCAACTTTGGTGATTTTTGCGCCTCTCAACGCAGAACGTTTCCAAGGGGTGAACCTTTCATTAATCGTGTTTTTAGCCGCGATGCTGTTAAGCTTACTTACCGGTTTTATATGTGGCGCTATTCCCGCATGGCGAGCATTCCAATGTGATCCACTTTCCTTAATTAAATCTGAGGGAAACTCCTTTACTGCATCGAAATCGACACAGCATTTAACACAAACAACTTTGGTTGTTATTCAAGTTGCTATAACGGGGACCCTTCTGACAGCCAGTGGGATCTTATCGACAACCATCGAAACAATTAGGAAAACAAACGTTGGGTTTAATCCCCATCAGCTGCTCGCTGCGGGGTTGACACTGTCACAACGAAATTACTCGTCCGAAGAGAAATGTCGTGTTTTCATAGATCAGGCTTTGAACGCGATTGCTCGTATTTCCGGTGTAAGCTGTGCAGCCGCTGCGGTGAATGTACCTTTATCCGGGGAAAGTCAGCGCAACACTTTCAATCTTGTCGGCCAGGCGCCGAACGATGCATCCAAAAGGCTATGGTATGAGAGCACAATCGTATCGAGGGAATATTTTAGGACGATGAGTATTGGTTTATTAGGGGGAAGAGAGTTCACGGATGAAGATACCCCGAAGAGTATGCCGGTCGTCGTAATCGATGAAAGGTTTGCTAAACAATTCTTTCCAGGAAGGAACCCGATTGGGGAACGAATCATTACATCTCTTGGTGAAGAAGATCCCCGCACTTATACGATTATCGGGATCGTGTCGACGGTGCGTCACGAAGATCCAGGAAAGCCTGCTTCACACGTACAAGCGTATTTTTCTCTTACCCAGCAGAGTGTACGCTCTGTAACCCTTCTTCTGCAACTCTCTATAAATCAGGAGTCGGTTATCAAACCTTTGCAAAATGTCATTTCTTCTATCGAACCAAATCAGCCTATCGGCACAGTCTATAGTTTTGATAAACAAGTAAAAGAAATATTGAGAATTCGCTCCATAGCCGCAGACATCGGAACTTGGATTTCTTTGATAGCGGCTCTTCTTGCGGGCTCAGGGCTTTATTGTTGCCTCACGTATTCAGTTATTCAGCGATCAAGAGAAATCGCAATAAGGATTGCTTTAGGAGCACAACGCTTCGACATCCTGCAGGGGCTCTTGGTACAGGGATGTAAGCTCACTGGACTTGGCTTGTTAGTAGGATTGGTAACGACTCTGATTCTTCAATATTTTTTCCAGGATGAGCTTAATTATACTGGGAGTTTCGAAGTGATGTTATTTATTAAAACGGCCATCATCATTAGTATGATCACCCTGTGTACTGTTATGCTGTCCAGTACACGATTTTTGTTCCGGGATCCTCTCACAGTGTTAAGGGCCAACTGAATTCATCTTGTAAAATCTCAATTGAACAAATTAAGTGTCCTGGCCCTGAAAACCTGGGTATGCGAGAAGAATAGTCTTACAACTTTATGTGCATTTCTTAATACCGAATCCTTTCCGTATCTTCGAGGCTTTGCTGCACTGTCTTGAACAACAAGCGTTGTATCAAATTAATGCGGTGTTTGTTTGCCTTGCCGCATACGTTTAATTGTGTGCGACTTGGGGCTGAATTGAGCAATTGATCAGATACTTGTTGCCTTGCTTATCTGAGACCCATTGCGCGCAGCTTGGCGTTGAACTGAGTAATCTCGGGATACCGCTCAGGATACCGTTCGATTTCTCTCAGATGTTTGGCTGCCCATACCCACTCTTTATATGTTTCGCTCTTCCAATATTCTAGCACTGACATTGAGGATCGGAACCATTGCTTCGAAGGGCTGTTTCGCTCAGCCTCCTCGCGTGTGAGATAGAAGCCAATTCCAGATCCATATCCGGGTGCATATCCGTACTGAACATCGTCGTTATAGTAGGCGGCGCGCACGATTTTGCCTACACGGTATATTTCGTCAGGGCGATATCTACTCTTTGCGAATGACACAGCGGGGCTTAATTCGAGGACTTTCGCAAACTCAGCTCGGCACACTCGTCCAACTAATGGCGTTGTGCGTTTTGCATCTTCAGGGATTAGTAGCTTAGCAATAACCGAGTTACCTTGTTTATCAAAGACCTCTTTCCAACCTACGAACGAACCTTCTTCTGGTGCTTTTGGTCTTAGGTCAAAAAGTGTGCCCGTTATGTTCGCACCCTGCAATTCGGCACCTGCAAGATCGGAACCTCGGAAGTCAGCTCGGGTCAGATCCGCCTGCAAGAATTTAGCGCCGATCAGCATCGAGTTTTTCAAAACTGCTTTTTTCAGATTTGCATATCTGATATTGGCGCCTCTCAGATCAACATTGCAAAAACGAGTACCTACTAACATAGATTTCGTCAATATAGTCTTGCACAGATTGGCTCCTGAAAAATCTGCGTTGGAAAGTTGAATGTCGCCTAAAAAGGCTTCACCTAAGTCGGCGTTTCGCAAGTCGGCACCCCATAGGTCCACGCCGAGGTAAGCGGCTTCTTCTACTGCATCTTTTAACGTGGGTGCCTCCGTTATGAATATCACACGATCTAAGTGGCGATTTTTAATTTCAAAGGTCCTTTTATGTTTCGCTGAAGCGTTCAAAGTAGTCTTAGTGTAGAAGCGTTGTGCCGCTAACGCTTTGAGCGGGGCGTAGTAAGGCTGTGACGCTTTGATCAAGGCATGAACCTCAGCAATGGTTTTTCCCGAGATTTTTGGTTCTGCGGATTTTTGGGCTTTTTTTGTAGCCATATCGAGGAATGGATATTCCCTTAAATGAAGGCCTTAGTTAATAATTGAGGTCAAGAAAAATCTGGATTATGGAGAGGAAACGGGTTTCGTACAGATTTTGGCGGACCGCTTTCCATGCGGACAAACTTCTGTTACCTCATCTGATTGAATGACAAGTAAGACTTATGTCTGGCATGGGCGAAAAAGCGGGAAAAGGTGAAATCAGTATCGGCGTCATTGACGCAGCGAACCTCAGCGATTTGTGTTCCTAATGTGCCGCTCTAAAGTGGGTTTCCTCAGCTGATCAGCATTTACGACGAGCAGCGCATCATTTCAGCTTCTCGAAAGTTCTCTCACGATCCTGACTGGCTGGCGCCTGCATCATGCACGAAAGTAACCGTTCCAACGGACGGTAATCATACGTCAAAATTTTTGCTTTTATTGTAAAATATATTGCATGATTTGTAGAAAAATGGACCCATTTTGCAATGTCCGTATTTAATCTCATTTGTTTCTTAATCCAAGGAGTAAAATGATGAAAACGATCGGGTATAAACTTCATTTAGCCATGTTGAGCAGTTCATTCTTGTTCATATCGTCGACCGCAAATGCACAACAGGTTGTATCTCTCCCAAGTTCAAATTCGACGAATGATGTGGGTGCTACCTCTGGAGGAGATACCCAATCTAGAGAGGTTGAACGTATCATTGTCACCGGTTATGTTGTGCCACGTGTCGGCGATGGTCCAGCACCAGTGACTTCGCTTGATAACGACTATGCCCAGCGGCGGGGGGCAACTACTGTGCAAAGTGTCCTCCAGTCGTTGCCTCAAAACGTCGGATCATTCACTCCGGCTGTCGATGTGGGCCTGAATCGTATGTCGGGTGCTTCTTCAGTGAATCTGCGTGGGCTGGGTGAAAACAACACGCTAGTGCTCATTGATGGTCAACGACAAGTTCCATTCCCTTTAACGGAAGGAACATCCAATTTTGTCGACATTAATGCGGTGCCCCTTGCAGCCGTGGACCGAATCGAAATCTTACGTGATGGGGCCAGCGCCACCTATGGGGCTGACGCAATTGCCGGTGTAGTCAATATCATTCTAAAGGATGAGTATAATGGAGCGGATCTGTACACTCACTACGGCATAACGCAGCGAGGAGACGGGGCAGAGTATCGCGTTTCATTGACTGGCGGGATCGCCTCAAAACTCTGGAATGATGAATCAAAGTTCAGCATCATCAGCGCGTTGGATTACTACGAGCTTGATCCTATCAGGTCGAGTGATCGCGGTTTTTCATCAAATCCTGACCATTCTTCTCGGGGCTATAACAACAGGCTCTCATCTTTAGGTAATCGACTGCAGACGATAGATCCAAACACCGGGAACTTCGTTTTGGAACGTCCAGGGTTGAATGGCATTGGAGTGAAGCCGTCAGATTTTGCTCAAGGTTCGCCAGATTCGATGATTCCATTCTACAACTATGCACCTTACTCAAATCTCATTTCGAGAGAGCAACGAATTGGCGATTTCACGAAGATCAAGTTTGAACCGACAAATTTCTTGCGCTTTTATGACTCGTTTTCATATCAGCACCAGGAAGAAAACACCCAGGTCTCACCAAGCCTTATTGGGAGGAGCGACGATTTGGTAGTGCCAGCTAACAATCCATATAATCCATACGGTCAGGATATTCCTCTTTTCTATAGCACGGTAGAGGCGGGTCCACGGCAAAAGACTATTACAATTGACACAACACGTAATGTGGTTGGTGTGCAATTATTCAACTTGCTGAATAATTGGTTTGTCAATGCTTCGTATCTGTATGCGGAGAGCAACCTGGAGATCAAAAATCATAATTACCTATCGAAATCTCGTTTACAGAATGCACTCGGCGGGTTGGCCACCGGGTTAGTCGGTCAATATTATAATCCATTCCGAGATAATAGCATCTACAGGGATGCAACCAATACGGCTTTGATAAACTCTGCCAAGGTGCCGATCTTCGACCGAGCGCGGAGCTCGCTGGCTATCTGGAGTCTGAAGGCGGGTGGAGAGCTATTCAGTTTGCCGAGTGGAGCGATGATATTAGGCCTTGGACTAGAATATCGAGACGACAAAATCATCAATCGCAAAGATATATATTCTCAAAATAACGATGTCGTTGGGTTTGGTGGGGCCAGCGATAATGGGCAACGGTGGGTTCGGAGTGGTTATTATGAGCTAACGGTGCCGATTCTTGGGGATAAATGGGCGTTTCCAGGAGCACGATTTTTCGAAGTGATGGTGGCCCAAAGGTATGATGAATACAGCGATTTTGGGAGCGCTGCGAAGCCGAAGTTTTCGTTCCGATATAAACCGTTAGACGATTTCACCATTCGAGGAAGTTATTCTGAAGGGTTCCGCGCACCGTCGATTGCCGAATTGTTCTCGGGCCAGGATCTTCAAACAGGAAGAGGATTGGTTGATCCCAAAACAGGACCTCTCGGTGATACGTTTGTGATTTTAGGAAGTAATCCACATCTTAAGCCTGAGTTAGCATACAGTTACTATTTAGGTGGCGTCTGGACTCCAGGATCAAAGGATCCAGCGCCCAGCCCAATTGGCTTCCTGAACGGCCTCAATGTGTATGTCGATTATTATAATATCGAAAAGAGAGACAACATTACCAGTGTGGATCCACAGTTCATTTTGAATCACGAATCGCTGTTTCCTGGGGCAGTTGTGCGCAATGCAGGAGGTGCGGTGCTGACAATTAATGATTCTTTTCAAAATATTGGTCAGCTTAAAACGGAGGGATTTGATTTCGGGTTTACATATAGCACCAAGGAATTTGTGTGTGGAAAAATCGATGTTGAATTCAATGCGAATTACATTCGGCGCTACATGCTACAGAACCTCCCTAATCAACCCTTTGTTGTAAAAGCGGGCACGTATACGTTGCCTGTATATAAGCATTCAGTGCAAATTTTCTATTCGAAAACTCTTTTTGGAATGGACACATTGTCAACCGGTGTAACGTGGAGTTATGTCGATTCCGAGCAGGACCAGACACTCAAGCCGAATGGGAAGGTGCACATGATCGGAAACTGGAACACGTTTGATTACCAGATCGCTTACGACTTTGGGAAGGCAGAGGAGCTGACGCCTGAGACCCCTGTGCCAGGTTATGCGAAGGACAGGAAAAAATTACTTGGTGAGAAAACTGTTTCTCCCCGCAGAGAGAGTGAAAGTTCTGGTTGGAGGAGATACCTAGCGAACACAAAGCTAGTTTTTGGGGTAAACAATGTTTTCGACGCTGCACCGCCATTCGCTGACCAGAGGGGAGGATACGATACCAGAACTACGAATCCGTTCGGACGTAACTTTTACGTAGAACTCGAAAAAAAGTTCTAAGAGAGTATGCTATAGTGACTGTATCGAATTGGCAAACACCATGAAGAAAACTTCAGAGCGATTACATTTCAGAAATCGTGGTGAACTAAGATGGCCAGATACTTTACCATCTAATCAACGTATTATTGATTGAAACGTTTGCACCGAATTGCAAAGATTTGTGATCATGGCACGATCTTAATTCTTTAATCATTGCACAGTTTTGAAAGGTTTAATATCGAGATGTTCCCAGTGAATTTAGTTTACTTCTTAGGAGCTGCTTCCGTCGGTTCCAAGTCGATGTAGTTGTGGTTGTCAAGTGCAAGCGGGTTCCAGTTCTTGACCGAAGGTTGCATGAGATAGCCTTGTGTTGCCCAATAGACCAGCACCACGGGCTGGCCTTACTGAGGAATAGCTCTTCCGCCCGGTGCAAGAGATCGAGACGCACTTTCGCGTTTCCGGTCCGGGCTGCCTGGTGGATCAGTTCGTTGTACTTCGGATCACCCCAATGCGTATTGTTGTTCGCGTTACCAGTCGTCCAACATGTCTAGGAATGTTACTGGATCCATGAAGAAGGCCAGGCCGGCCAGAACGAGCGATGTCGTAGTTCATGTTTTTCATCCTGTCGAGGTAAACCTTCCATTCCTGGTTCTCGATCCCAACGTTGATATGTAATTCTTCTTTTCACATCTGTTGAATTACCTCCGCAATCGTCCGATGGGCTTCGCTGGTGTTGGTCAGAATGTTGAACTTCAGAAACCCCTTGCCGTTCGGATAACCGGCTTCAGCCAATAGCTGCCGAGCTTTGTTGGGCTCGTAGGTCATCACTTTGAGGGTCTGATAGTCTCCCATTCCGGGCGGCGTGAGGCCGGTCGCAGGCTGCTCGTTTTGACGCGTGACATTTTTCACGATCGCCTCTTGGTCAACCGCTAGGTTCAGCGCCATCCGGACTTTGGATTATCAAGCGGTTTTCGTTCAACATTGAGACGATAAAAATAGCCCCCTTACACGGGTCAATCCGAAGATATTCAGGGCGTTTCAGACGATAATAGGGAACCTTGTTGAGCTGAAGCTCATAGGTCTCTGGTTCTCTATCAAGTAGAAATTGATCCCATTTAGCTTTACAGTCGCCGCACTTTGACTCCAGTCTGGAGCAAGCACTTGGTGGTATATCATCCAACAGAACCTCTCGTCCTTGTCATCAACACTAGATCGCCTGTCATGCAGCTCGACCGTTTATTTTTTGTTCCCGAAGTGCGTTCCACAGAAACGCTGCGCCGACGAAGAACATAAACAGAGAAAGAAATTGTCCACGAGTAAATGGACCTGTGAGCGGCGCATCGGGTTCCCGAAACAATTCAGAAATAATCCGCATGAGCGGGTAGAGAATAAAAAAGCAGCCGGTCGTGATTCCGTTCGGCGTCTTGAACTTTAGCCGGATCGCCATCAGGAGGACGAACAGCAGGAGCCCTTCAAGCAAGGCCTCGTAGAGTTGGCTCGGGTGCCGAGGTATGAGGATACCAGCGAGGATATCGCGGATTTGGGCATTGTCCCGAGTGGCAGCGATAATCGCCGGTACATTGTCGAGGGTTGGGTTGATCTTGATAGCTTCCTGAATGGCAGTAGAGGCCTCATTCGGGTGATCAAATAGCTCTGCTGGAAACTGCATCGCCCATGGGACGGTTGTGATTCTCCCATACAACTCGCCATTGACGAAGTTTGCGAGCCGTCCAAAGAAGAGTCCAATAGGTGCGACTGCAACGAGGTTGTCCCCGATCCCTGTCCAGGAAACTCGGTGTCGACGTGCATAGAACCAGCTGAATATCACAAGACCGAGGATGCCTCCATGACTTGCCATCCCGCCCTCCCAGACTCTGAAGATGCTGAGTGGATCTTCCGTCAGCATCGTTGGGCGATAAAATAAGATGTACCCAAGGCGTCCACCCAGCAGAACCCCGAACATTGCAGCATAAAATATAAAGTCACTGACCTGATTTTCCCGAAGCGTTCCGTACCCTTTGCGTGCGAGCCATTTCATCAGCAGAAAACCAGAAATGAACCCAGCAATGTAAGCGATTCCGTACCACCGAATCTCAAAACTATCATTCAACTGGATGAAAAATGGGCTCAGATGATGTACGTAAAAGGCGAATGGCAGCGATGAGATGATCGAATCCACAGTGTTGACGGATTGCATTAAGGTTCAGTGTTAAACAGTCCAATCTCTAATATGTGGTTGGCCAAACGATGTTCTTGGTCCTGAACCGGGCAATCCAGTAACGTTTTCAGGACGAAGAAACAAGTCGAAGTTTTGCATCCGGCAAATTCGAAGCAGTAATTGGCCCCCTCCATGTCCACAATATATCATTTCATAAAGTATAAGGCGTACCGCCGTCAGCCAACTGAGTACAGCCTCTGGGTTGGATTGAAAATGGTCCGTTTGCTTTCCCACGGCCACAGGATTCGCGCGTATCCATTTTATATGTTCCTCTCTCACGCCTCGCATCCAGACCGTTTTGAAGTCAACGGTATATCTCCTACTTACAAGACGATACTTAGGTTGGAACCCAGATTGGATCTCAGACCCAGGAAACTTAGCGACAAATCTTGCGCTTGATGCAAGATCTGGGCTAAATCTCTTTTGTGCAGGAGATCGGGAAAATCGTTTTATTTGTCGGATTTTTCCTTGTTGTTGCAGGTGCAATTCTTTGGCGGTTCCCTAGTGCCTTTGGCTGGATCGGGAAGCTTCCTGGAGACATGTCAGTGCAGAAAGGGAACTTCTCCTTCTATTTTCCGATCGTGACCTGCATCGTGATCAGCATTCTCTTGACGCTATTGTTCTGGCTATTTCGCAAGTAAAGAAACCGCTCTGAGCCAGGTTTGTGCGAACTGTTATCGGAGTCCTTTCAATGAAGCTCGTACATTCGGAATTGTTATCAATCTACTTTGAGCCTTTCGGTATATCCTATTTGGCTACATCCTTGAGGATGTCTTTACCTCTCTCTGATAATAGATTGGAACGATTCAAATATATCATGGTTAACCTATGACTTCCAAGGCAGATTTTGGAGGCGATCAATTATGTGGTCATCAACTTCGCTGTAGGCAATATGCTTCCTACCAGAGGAGGACGTCTGTCCCTGCAAGGCACGCTTCTGGTAAGCAATGGTCCATTTCTGGAGGATAAATTTTCAGATCATCTCGGATTTATTCACATGAACGTTCTCATCCCAGACGACAACGTAGATCTTACTCATGTGAAAGTCTCAAACTACAATTTCCAATCCTAAGCAAACAAAGGCGCTAAGCAGATTGGGGTTTTCAGGTTCAGGATTTCGAGTACATAATGGGCAAGGTAAGTATGCTTAAGATAACTGAGGCATTTTCTCCCCAACAATAACCGGCTGTACAACAATGGATTGTCAACAATGCGAAGTTCCCAACAACCCTATCAGGATTTAGAACGTATTATCGAATTTGATTTTCTGCGAGCAACGGAAGTTGCTGCATTAAATACGCTTCCGTGGATTGGGCGAGGAGAGAAAGAGAAGGCGGATGCTGCTGCATGTGACGCGATTCGCGGGATGTTCGATTTGATGAACATTTGTGGAGAGGTGGTTATCGGCGAAGGAATTAAAGATAATGCTCCCGGCATATTCAAAGGAGAACATCTTGGGACCTGGACGCCCGGCAGCCATAAATTTGATCTCGCATTTGACCCAATCGATGGGACGACGAACGTAGCGAAAGGGCTTCCGGGATCGATCAGCTGTCTGGCAGCCGCTTCCCCAGAGGCTGGGGTCGGTGTGTCACTCGAAGATATTCCAAGTTTCTACATGATGAAGCTTGCATACGGAGCGAAGGTGGTTCGCTATATGCAACGCACAGGGATTGAAATGGTTTCAATTCGTAACCCGATAGAGGAGCTGGTCCCAATCGTTGCTAAAGCATTACGCAAGCGAATCCAGGATGTCGTAGTCGTGGTTCTTGATCGACCGCGGCACACAAAGCTGGTGGAAACGATTCGATCAACTGGTGCCGTTGTCCGAATGATTTCCGATGGTGACATAACTGCCGCGATTGCTCCATCAATTCCGGAAAGCGGCGTCGATCTTTACGTTGGTATTGGTGGGTCGCCCGAGGCGGTTCTGGCTGCCGCAGCAATCCGCTGCCTTGATGGTGATATCCAGGCGATGATGTGGCCAAGAGATGACGAAGAACGATCAGTAGACAACGGATACAAAGATCATTTAAATCGCGTTTTCTACGCGAGAGACCTTGCTAAGGGTAATAATATCATTTTCTGCGCCACTGGTGTTAGTGATACGCCTCTACTCCGAGGAGTGCGAGTCCGCGGGCATACTGTGGTGACGCACTCAATCCTGATGCGTGCTAGAAGTAAGACGGTTCGAATAATCGAGGCGTACCACGATTTTACACAGAAAACTATCCACTTACGTTCAACCAAAACTGAGACACCGATTTAGCGCATGTCTTAATGTATCTTTGACTGTCTCATATAATAGGAGAATTCATTGCAGGCAGCCTGCAGAACCAGAATTTTGGTCGGAGGCGGAGTTGATTTTAGAGAAAGTGCAATAGTGTATTATCTCGTTAAATTAATGAGAAGTTCGTCGCAAGAAATTCTTTTATTTAGGAAGATTGTCAGATCATTTCTTAACTTCTTAATTGCTAGATGATGCGAAATCGGAGGTCGTAATGTTGTAATGAAATCAGTCGGAAAGTCCTTGTTAATCTACTATGCGGCTTCCGTTGTTCTAATCATGGTGCTGCTTAGCGTTGTGACCTCCTCCTTCCTGTCCGATCCGGCAGTTTTCAAGGATCAATTTGCCTGGGAACACTTGGCAGTGCGCTGGGCTGCCTGTGAAATCCCAATCGCTATGGTAGTGACTATCGTCTCAGCAGTTTCTTTTCGTCGGGCGTCGTCACCAATTAAATCGATTTCTGAACAATTAGCTATGCTCTCTTCCGGTGCTTCAGCAGCAAAGGTGGAGTTAGTTGAAACCGATCAATCTTACCAGGTGTTGGTTGCTGAAATCAATCGACTTGCTCAATCATCGCGCCTGGTTCGGGAACAGCTTCATCAGTTCTCGGCAAAGGTGGCTCATGAGCTGAGAGCGCCCATTGCATTGCTACAGCTCCAGATAGATTATGCGTCGCAGGACTTGAATCCTGAACTGGCGGATAGCTTGAAAGGACAAATAAATCGGCTTTCTGAATATGTTGAAACAGCGCTATTGGTTGCGCGGGCTGAACGGGGGAATG
>Ga0075362_10000142_pt1 | contig 19546 bp, 18 predicted proteins | sample EndMetdeltDD1762_FD_71397 | JGI IMG/M metagenome (GOLD analysis project Ga0075362, IMG submission 71397) | Populus endosphere microbial communities from Tennessee, USA - Endosphere MetaG P. deltoides DD176-2 | ecosystem: Host-associated > Plants > Roots > Endosphere | place: USA: Tennessee...
CAGGAGGAGTTGTGGGTTCAGGTGCCGTAGCAACGGGCGGAGTTTTGGACTTCTTTGGTTCAGCCTTCTTTTTGGGCTCTTCGCGAGCAGATTTCTCAGATTTATCTGGCTTGTCGGATTTATCGGCTTTGTTGTCCCTCGCTTTACCAGCCTCTTTGTCGGCACGCTTCTTTTCGGCATTCTTGGTTTCCACCAGATACTGGCTGTTCACTTCATCCTGAACTTCAGCAAGCGTTTTGGCGTAATGACGGCGACTATGATCAACGATGTAATCAACGTAACTTTCCTGAAGCGGTGGCAAGTTCAAACTTATCGCCGAGAATGCACCAGCCTTTTCGCCACCGATCGCCATGCTGATCACGAAGTGGCGGTTATGCATGTGCACCAGGTCGTGTTCCAAGAACTTCGGTTCGAAATAGCGCTGCATGGTGCCGGCGTCATCGGCACTCATACGGAATGCCACAATCGAACCAACGTTACCAAACACGGCATCTTTGACGGTCGGTATCATCTGTGCGATGTACTGGTTGGCTACCGTTAGGTTCAGACCATATTTACGAGCCTCAGACAAAATAGTCGCGAACGAATCGGTCGCGAAGTTCTGGAATTCGTCCACGTACAGATAAAACGGCACGCGGCTGTCGAGATCGACATCAGCGCGGCTCATGGCTGCCATCTGAATCTTAGTAACAATCAGCGCGCCAAGCAACGAAGCGTTGTCTTCTCCCACCAAACCACGGCTCAGGTTGATGATCAGGATTTTGCGTTCGTCCATAATCTGGCGGATGTTGAAGCTACTCTTTGGCTGTCCAATAATATTACGCACCAGCGGGTTGGCCGTAAATGCACCGACCTTGTTGAGCACCGGCGCAATTGCTTCGGCGGCGAACTTGTCGTTCCAGCTGGCGAATTCTACCAGCCAGAAGTTGCGCACTACTGGGTCATTTACATATTCCAAAACATTGTTACGGAACTTTTTGTCGGTAAGCATACGGGTGATGTCGAGCATGGTAGCGTTGGGGTAGTCCAACAGCGCCAAAATGGTATAGCGCAAGATGTACTCCAGTCGCGGACCCCACGACTCGAACATACGCTTCAGGACACCGATCAGTTCAGAACAGGTGTGGTTCTTGAGTTTCGGGTCGTAGACTTCCATCGGGTTGAAGGCGATCGGAAAAGCCGTATCGGCGGCGTTAAAGTAAATAACGTCATTGGCGCGCTCTTTAGGAATACGCGCCAAGGTATTCTGCGCGTAGTCACCGTGCGGGTCAATGATCGCGAAACCGTACGGGCTAAAGACATCCGAAATCGTCAAAAGCTCCAAAAGACCGGACTTACCTACACCCGTCTGACCAAGGATGTACAAATGGCGACCACGATCGGATCGCGGCAGACCAAAAGCCGTGTCGTGCCCGCGGAAGTGCGTCATGCCGATCGGGCTGATGTCATCGCGCTCCTCGCTGGCAATCGGCAAGTTGGCAGGCGGTTCGGCAGTTTGGCTGGACGCCCAGAAAATAAACGGCGTCTCCACGTTGGTATGCGGCAAGTGATACAGCGTCGCTACTTCTTCAATGTTCAGTGTATATTTTACACGGGCAAATTCGCGCTTCTGGAAGTTCTCAGGAATAAGCTCATACGGCAGCAGACGACCCTGCTTAAAGCCGTTCAGGTACGTTGTATTGAACTGTTTGTAACTCGCAATGATCGATTGCATGCGCATGCGTGCATGCGTCTCATCATGCTGACTACGATAGACAACGCGCAGTACTGCCTCATAAGCAAGTTTCTGGCTCTTTTCTTCGGCGCCTTTAGCCCGAATCTGTTCGTATTCGGTCAATGTTTTGGTAGTTGTAGAAGCCTCGGGTGGTGCCCATAATGCCTGCAGAAGCCCGGTCGTCTTAGTCTTGCCAGCCTTCATTTTACTGATATACGCTTCATTTTTACGCTGCCACGATGAAGATGCTGGGCGCATAATAAGCTGGATCCAGGCAGTTTCGTTATCATCAAATTTAGCCAGTGTCGCGGTAATAGCCGCTAAGGGGTCCACGTCGAAGCTCTGAAACATCTTGATCGGCAGCACTTCGTTGGTTTCCATCATAAGATCGGTCGCCAAAGTCACCGGATATTGCTTGGTCGTATCGGCACTGTAATCGTCAACTTCAGAGATTTGTACGCTAGGATATTGTGCATATATCTGTTCGGCGACATAGTCTTTGAGGTATTTTGGCACCCACACGTAAAACCCGATGCGCTTATCGATCACGGCTATTTCAAAACTGATACGCTCACGAACCTGCTCGCTAAAAGCACTGGTAGACGGTAATGTCAGCAAGCCGTGCAGACTAGCGAGCATCTGTTCGGCAGCCAAAGCTTTTTTATCATTCGTGCGTGGAACCTGGAGCAGCAACAAACAGCTCTCAAGAGAGTTCTCGGATTTCTGTTGTTGCATACCGAATATCATATCTGTAGTTTTTTCGTTAAGATTCCCACCACTACCTTATAATTAATTATACCAGATTTACTGAATTTAAGCAATGAAAGCGTGGTTATCTTTACTACTTATAGCATGCCACAAAAACGCTTATGTACGAAATGAATTCGTAGTGGATAACTAAAACGACCCGAGAATCCCGGGTCGTTTTGAGGAATGAGACGTGTAGCCTAGTACAGAGCTGCTTTGGCGGGCATTTTAGCACCCTTCAAAACTTCCTTGACTTCATCAGCTTCGACGGTTTCCTTCTCGAGAAGACGCTCCTTCAACGCTTTGATGTGAGAGATGTTCTCTTTTATTACCATACGAGCGCGGTTGGCGGCTTCGGTAATAAGTGCTTCAACTTCGTCATCAATAATCTTGGCGGTGTCGTCTGAGTACTGGCGCTCATTGACCATGCGTTCGATCATCATGCCGGATTCGACATGGAAGACCTGATCGCGGAGCTTCTTGCCCATACCCTGGTTAATAACCATATCGCGGGCTAGTTCAGCGGCTTTTTGCAAGTCGCTGCCTGCGCCGGTCGTTACGTGGTCTTCACCAAAGATAACCTCTTCGGCGATACGGCCGCCCAACATACGCGCCAGCACATCTTTATATTCAACGATTGAGTGGTAGCTCTTGTCTTCGGGTGGAATAAACCAGGTAACACCACCGGTACCACCACGAGGAATAATCGTAACCTTGTGGACAACATCGCTATCGGGCAATACATGACCAACAATGGCATGTCCGGCTTCGTGGAAGGCAGTAATTTCCTTCTCGCGCTCACTCATCACCTTACTTTTACGTTCTGGACCAATGGCAACTTTTTCGAAGGCGTTGGTAACGTCGGCGTTAGTAATTTCTTTGTGGTTCAAGCGCGCTGCGATAATAGCTGCTTCGTTTGCAATGTTCGCAAGGTCTGCACCGGACGAACCGGCAGATTTTGCAGCCAATGCATCAAGATCAACTTGTGAAGCGGTTGGCTTCTTCTTGAAGTGAACCTTAAGGATAGCTTCGCGGTCTTTACGGTCAGGCAAGCCGATGTCGACACGGCGGTCGAAACGACCTGGGCGCAGAAGCGCTGGGTCAAGCACGTCGGCACGGTTGGTTGCAGCCAAGACAATAACGTTCTGACCTTGCTCGAAGCCGTCCATCTCAACCAAGATCTGGTTAAGGGTTTGCTCGCGTTCGTCATGGCCACCGCCCATACCAGAGCCACGGCGGCGTCCAACAGCGTCAATTTCGTCAACGAAGATGATGCATGGTGCGTTTTTCTTGGCTTTGGCAAAGAGGTCGCGGACGCGTGAAGCACCGACACCGACGAACATTTCGACGAATTCAGAACCGGAGATACTAAAGAAAGGAACGTTAGCCTCACCTGCTACAGCGCGAGCAAGCATCGTCTTACCGGTACCGGGAGGACCGACCAACAGCACGCCCTTAGGAATGCGCGCGCCAACGTTAGCAAACTTCTTAGGGTACTTGAGGAATTCGACGACTTCTTGCAGATCCTGCTTGGCTTCTGCAGAACCAGCGATATCGGTAAATATAACTTTATCTTTTTCATTGCCGTACAAACGTGCGCGGCTCTTACCGAAACTTAAGGCTTGATTGCCCTGCCCCTGGGCGCTTCGGAGCATTATAAATAATACGATACCGATAAGAAGCACTGGCAAAATAGAGATTGCTAAGTTTTCGAGTAGTGATGATTTAGATTCAGGTTTGTACGAAACTTCGACTTTTGAAGTATTAAAACCTTCGTCCTTCAGGCTGGTGTTTGGATCTTTGTATGACTTAAGGGATACTTGATCTTCACCTTTTTTAGTGATGTTCAGCTCATTGCCGGCAATCTCGATCTTTTTATATTTTCCCCCGTTAGACTGGGAGACAGCCTCGGTTAGTGGGATAGTTTTGGTTGTAGACGGTTGACCGTAAGCGGCGAAAATAATCAGCCCGAACAGGATCAGCAATGCTACGAAACCGACGTTACGAAAGCCGCGTCGTCCGTTCCCTCCCTTATTGTTACTGCGAAAACTTTTTTTATTATCCATACGTCAGCATTATACACCTATACAGATGTTTTACGAGCACTACGTGGCGTAACTTCAGCGAATTTCCGGCTAATGTTCATGATTGTGCGCTTATTGAGGTCGAAGACGCTGCCTGGTTGGGCGGTTTTTACGGCTACAACGAGGCGCTCAATTTGTTTTCGCTCCAGACGAATGTCGTATTTTTCACGGAGCCAATAGGCGAGCACTTCGCCGGCAATAGTATGCGGCAACTGGATAAAAGACGAACGCCGCAAACCTTCCGGATACACTATTTGAGCAAGCACGTCCGAGAGCTCAGCATCGATCTGTGGATTTAGCGAGAGCATCGTGGCGTACATATCAACCAAGTGTTGACGCTGTCTATCAGTAAGACGGGGCATACTATGGTGCCGGAGATAGTTCCGCAAATACGCATCACTCATATTGGTACTGTCTTCGCGCCAAGCGATACCATGCCCGTCGGCATATTGCATAATAGCTGCTTTCGATGTCTGCGTTAGCGGACGAAGCAATTCATCATTAGAGCGCAGCGAGGATAGCCCCAGTCGTCCCGTACCACGAATCAGGTTTATCACCATCGTCTCCAGTACATCATCTTGGTGATGGGCGGTAATGGTGGCTTGTGCGTGATACTCGGCTTTGGAAGCACGCAAAAAAGCGTACCGCGCGTCTCTGGCCTCGAGCTCGCTGGCGTCTGCGCCCAGCCGCGCCTGATCGGTAACGTATGCAAGATCATATTTTTGAGCTGTTTGCTCAACAAACTGTCTATCTTGCTTGGAGTCCGGACGAATCCCGTGATCGAAATGCGCTACAATAAGTTCCAGCCCAGGTTGCTGGCGAAGCACGTCCAAAAGCACCATCGAATCAACCCCGCCCGAAACGGCAACAATGTATTTTCCTGGTTTGATATGAAGCTCCATGCTTGTACAATTGTAACAGCTATGAATGAACTTACTTTTGTTACCGGAAATGACCTAAAATTTAGCACCGCTCAGCATCTTTGCGCACAAAAAGGGCTGACGCTCATTCAGCAGGATATTGAAACTGTCGAAATTCAGGCGGAAACAGGCGAGCCAATCGCCAAACACAAAGCGAACGAAGCTTTTCAGAAACTGCAAAAACCCATCATCGTAACAGATGACACCTGGGTTATTCCAGGCCTCAACGGCTTTCCCGGGCCCTACATGAAATCGATCAATCACTGGTTTACGCGCGAAGACTGGCTGCGCCTGACCTTACCCTTAACGGATCGCACGATTATTTTGCGTCAAGTTGCTGTGTATCAGGACGAGATGGAGCAGGTTTGTTTTACCGTCGATATTAAAGGTACGCTTCTGAAGGAAATTCGTGGCGAGGGCTCTTTTCCGCATTTGAGCATTTTATCTTTTGATGGCCAGCGAAGCGAAGCCGAGGCTTTGGCCGAGGGACACTCCGACACTGTTGGCATGCATAACGTCTGGATGGAGCTCACCGCTTGGCTCGAGGGACGACAGGCATAACAATGCAGCGGCTCTACTTTGTGCGTCACGGAGAGAGCGAAGCTAACGCTTCAAAAATATGGAGCCCTTACAATTCACCCCTCACCGATCTTGGGCGATGGCAGGCCCAGGCTGCCGGCTGTGACGCTCGGGCGCGCGGCCTGGAGTTTCACCTGATCGTTAGCTCGCCGCAACCACGCGCCCTAGAGACAGCAAAGCTTATCGCCGAAGAAATTGGCCATGACGGTCCGATCCAAACGTTACCGTTCTTGCGCGAACGTGATTGGGGAGATTTGGCTGGGCAGCCAGAACATCATTACTTTGAGCAAGGCGGTACGCTCGAGGGACTCAATGATCTTGATAGCGTCGAACACATTGGGGACGTACAGATGCGTGCGGCTAACACCTTGGCTTTATTGCACGCTCAAGAAGAACAGAACATCTTGCTTGTTGGGCATGGCGACTTCGGGCGCGCCTTGGTGCGCGAGATAAACGGGCAGCATTGGCAAGAGGAATACAATGGTTCGCTCGATGACAAACGCCTGCCGCAAGCGCGAATTATGCACGTCTATCCGGGGTAGATTTTGCCCTCGAAAGACTAGCCAACAGAGATAGAGTATGCTATAGTATGCTGGTAATTACGGAAGCAGTTCCGGACAAATATGGCGGCGTAGCTCAGCTGGTTAGAGCACAGGACTCATAAGCCTGGGGTCACAAGTTCAAGTCTTGTCGCCGCTACCAAAGAAAGAGTCTCAAGTGAAAGCTTGGGGCTTTTTCTTTGGCTTGGGTTGCGTGCAAGACTTGATGGAGAGTAGTGCAAAGATGCCAGTGGCATGTTTGCTGCCACCAGAAAACAAGTCTTGTCGCCGCTACCAAGAAAAGGATCTCACTTAGTGTGGGATCTTTTTCTTGATATTATTAAGCTATGCAGAGTACTCCCACTATTGACGCCTACAACAAATTCGCACAGGTTTACGATGAAGAAGTCATCGAGTTTTGGAAGCATTTTCCGAAAGAATTTCTAAACCAATTTTCAAAAAATTTACCAGGCAAACGCGTCTTGAATGTCGGAAGTGGAAGTGGAAGAGACGCACTTTTATTACGAAGCATGGGACTTGAGGTAGTTTGCATCGACGGCCCACAAAGTATGGTTGATATAACGACTAGGCTTGGTTTTGAGTCATATTTGGCCGACTTCTCAGAAATTGATTTTCCGAACGCCTCTTTTGATGGAATCTGGGCATACACTTCCCTCATTCATGTCTCAAAGGAAAGCGCCCAGCAGATCATACAAATGCTGCACGGTCTTGTGAAATCGCAAGGAATATTTGCAATCGGTGTCATTGAGGGTACGACCGCGAACATGGTGGAGCGAAAAACCATGCCCGGTGCTGTACGATATTTTAAAAACTACACCAATCAAGAGCTAAGAGAGTTAGTCGAGCCGTTGGGTTTTACTTTTATGTACGAGCACAACTTCCAGCCGCACAATAGTGTATACGTAAACCAAATTTATCGAACTATTTAGAGTAATTGCGCCTGTTTTACGCGCTGTAGCCACACGTACTCGCCCCTATAGATCAAACCATGATATAGTATAGGAATTCTATAATTCTAAAGAGGTTTTGATATGTGGATTCTATACGTTGTGGGAGCATTTGCACTTATTTTGCTATGCAGCATGTTTTTTATTGTTCGCCAGCAAACGCTTGCGGTTATCGAGCGTTTTGGCCGCTTCAAGCGAGTAGCAGGCGCCGGACTTAACGTGAGAGTTCCGCTTATCGACCGAATTGCCGCCACGCCGAGCCTTCGAATTCAACAGTTGGACGTGCAAATTGAGACAAAAACCAAAGATAACGTCTTTATTATCTGTATCGTAAGCGTGCAGTACTGTGTTCGTGCCGAAAAAGTTGTCGAAGCCGTCTACAAATTACAAAACCCTCAAGAACAGATTACGGCTTACGTCTTCGATACAGTACGCGCCCGGGTACCCTCTATCACATTGGATGACGTGTTCCAAAAGAAGGACGATATTGCCCTTGCCGTCAAAAAAGAGCTTGATACTGTCATGGAAGACTTTGGTTACAATATTATTAAAACCCTCGTTACCGATATCAATCCCGATCAAAAAGTTAAATCCAGCATGAACGAGATTAACGCGGCGCAACGTATGCGCGATGCAGCTATCCAGCAAGCCGAGGCTGAAAAAATCCGCGTCGTAAAAGCCGCCGAAGCTGAGGCCGAAAGTAAAGCTCTCCAAGGTAAAGGTATTGCCGACCAACGCAAAGCGATCATTGATGGACTTAAAGTATCAGTCGAAAACTTTAGCTCATCAGTCGATGGTACCAATGCCCAAGATGTTATGAATTTGGTGCTCATGACTCAGTACTTCGACACACTCAAGGACATTGGCCTTTCTGGCAAGAGCAACACCATACTGATCCCCCACTCGCCTGGCGGTATGAACGATATCAGCGAGCAGATGCGTAACGCGATCATCACTGCTAACGAAGTTAGTTTCAGCTCTGGTGAAAACGCAAGCACCACCAATGGCGCCGCACAGAATTAACCTGTTTACATCAACTACAAAAAACACATTCTAATATCTTTATATAGCGTTTTTTACTATTGGCTGTGTTTTTTGATAAAACTAAGTGTTGCAGTGAGGGCGTTCTGACCGTCTTGGTTATCTAGATTAAACTGGTACTCGTGCGGCAGTTCCGGCTGGTGGTCCTCTGGATAAAATAGCGTCGTAACATCTACGCCAAGCGACTGGAGTTTTTGGGCGAACGGCTTGGCCTGCGCATCGGTGAGCGGATCGGCATTGCCACCGGAAATATAGGTTGCCGGGAAGTCTTTTGTTGCATGATACATCGCGGACATTTCGGTAAGCGTTGCGTTATGCCGGTCGCGAGAACCTGTGTAGGCCCAGATGCTCACGTCGTCTCCCCAGCCAATAATTTTCGGCAGCGAAGGGTCTGGCTGGATCAGTGCATCCATTTTGTAAATACCACAGTTGAGGATAACACCCTTGAGCTGGGTAGGTTTGAGATTCGACGAAACACCGACCTGCTTAGCATAGTGCGGGCTGGTAATAATAGTAGCCATCTGGCTAGAAAGCTGTGATCCGGCAGAGTCGCCCGCTAAAAATATCTTGTCGGTATCGGCATGAAACCGACTGGCGTTCTTTTGCACGTAGGCGTACATGTCGTTCAGCTGATGGACGGCCGTTGGATATTTCTTTTCCGGACCAAGCGTGTAATCGACGGATATGACTGTGTAATTTTGTGAGGCGATCAGCTTGTAGTAAGTCGCGTTATCAGCCTTGCCCCCTGATACCCAGGCGCCGCCGTGCGTCCAAATAACCACCGGTAATTTTTTATCGGTTTGTTTAATGCTTTCCGGGAAATAAACGTCAAGCAGCGCGTCGCCGTCGTTTGAGCGATATTTTTGGTCAGCAATCAGCGTTATGGGCGTTGTTGGAGCGTGTTTTTCGAGTGCCTCCGTGGTTTTGACATCATTTTTACTGAACACATAGCGGATAACCATCGCACCGGGCCACGGGCTAACAGCAAAGGCAATCAGTACTAGCAGAACTACTCCTACGATGCTTCCTGTAATCCACAAAAATGTTCTTTTTCGGTAAAACGGTACTTTGCGCTGTTTTTGCTTGTCCTGTTTATGTTCTGGCACGTGAGACCCTCCTATCACGTTTCCCTTCAGTATAGCAACTTATGCCCGCCACAACACAACGCAAAAGTATTTTCGCATTCTGGTGTAGTGGCAGATGGGTGTACGGTGAGGTAGTCGCGTTTGCACGCAAGTATGCTCACAGGTACGGCCCATCTGCGTTCCTGGAATTTCCAGGACTTCTAGTGTCCCTTATGGACTAGTGTTCAGGTAGCGTCATTCGCTGGTGATGAGTTCGCTCCGCTCACTCATACCTCGAGTGTCGACGGCCGACGATACGCGACGAGCGCGTACGATTGCGCCAAACGCCGTCTGGAGCGAGCCAGCGTTGACGCCGCCAGCCACAGTGATTCGGCTGCGCTGACCGGCGTCGAGCTTGAAGGTCAAAACTGATCCGCCGCACTCAAGCGTATTGCCGTGGGACAGTGTCGCGTCAAGCGAGTTGATGTCGCTGGCGCTGGTAAAGAACAACTTGCTGTTCGGGCCGGTGTTGACCGTAGCTGCGCGCACCTGCGCCTCGATGTTGAGCTGGGTGCCATAGCCGAGGTCAAGCCTGAGCGTGTGCACCGACTCTGCCGTGAGTCGCAGTTGGCTGTTCGGGCCGGTGTTGATCTTGACACTATCAAGCTGTTGTCCATCAGACACGCTGAAGTGGGTGCCAAAGGACAGCTGGGCAGTTACCGAATCCGTCACCGTACCAAACTCCACACGAGAGTTCTGGCCGGTGTTGACCGAGACCTTCCCTGCCTGAGCACGGGAGTAGAGCTTTGATCCGTATCCCAGTTTGACTGTGAACGACTCGGTGTTGCCAGCGCCGATCGATACCTTGCTGTTCTGGCCGGTATTGATGTCGCAGCTGCTGATGATGCCAGCGCAAACCTGAAGCTTGGTGCCAAAGGATAGCTCTGCGCTGAGCCTGCCGTTCATACTCCCGATGTTGATTCGAGAATTCTGGCCGGCGTCGAGCTTGACGCTCGAGAAGGTTTCGCCGTCCAACTTGGTGCCAAAGGACAACTTTCCGTCGAGGTCGCCCAGTACACCTTGTGTGTCGATCGAGCCGCCACTCTTCTTGAATGACAGAGCAGCGCCGATCGGAACTTTGGCCTGCACCTGAAGGTTCGGTCGCTCACCGAGCGCCAGGATGGTAGCAAGCGTCTGGGCGCTGAGCTGCAGCACGGTGACGAGCTCACGCTCCTGAACGGTGAGTTCGAAGAACCCGTCGTTCAAACCGGATGTGATGCTCTCGACGATCTTCTGCGGGCCCGTGACGGTGACGACCGGAGTCTTGACCTGGTCGGTCGCAACCACCAAGATGTCAGCGTTGAAGTTGCGCAAACGCAGACCGAGACCTGACACTTCCTTGGACAGACTGACTGCGTCACTGATCGGGCCCGAGGCCTCAAACGTACGCTCTGTCTCCGGGCCAAAGTCGATCTTGACCTCTTGGCCGTTGACGGTGATGGTTTGGCCGTCGATGATGGTTTGGCCACCCACGATAGTGACACCGTTGACGACAGTTACACCGTCTTCACCACGGATGATGATCGTGCTGTCGTCCCCAAGGCCCAAGGCCTGGAGCAAGCGTCGCATAAGCGACATGTTGCCTCCTGATTGTACTAGTAAGGGACGTCCACGGTTGTGAACGTGCATATTCTACGATATTTCTGTAATTTACGCTACTTTAGTGGCGTCTCAACCGACACAACATCGCGCAATCGTACACGTTGCATGCGACGATGGACCACACTGCCAATAAGTGCCATAACCATGACAACAGCAGTCCCCAGCACCAACCAAGCAGCGCTAAAGGTATCATGACGACTACTGATCGAGCCAAAGACTAACGAAAATGGAATAAAAATGATACTCACAAGCGTGCTTACTGCCGAAGCAGCACCAGCTCTAAGCCTGGAGGGTAGCTCATCGTGTAATGAACGGGCAAAAATAATTTCACTCGCTAGCATGAAGATAACCAATAACATCTGTACTGCCACGACTGCGTAGAAATTATGCCAAAACACCAGGCTCGCAGCGCTGGCCACAATAACGGTAACCACACCCAAAAGAACGAGTGGTTTATCAATGCGTAGCTTGGCAGCCAGCAGACCACCGAGCCCCAATGACCCAAGATTTGCCGCCGTGGCCACACCGTACATTCCCAAAGGCACAGCAAGCGTCAGCCACCATAGCTGATTAAACTCCAGAATTACCTTGAGCAGCAAACCACCGCTTAGCAGCACCAACAATACCGGAACCAACGAACGGCGTGTCAGGATTGCACCGAATGTAGCAGCAACATGCGAACGCACCGAAGAAAGCGGCTCAGCCTTATGTAGGAGCGGCTCCCGAAAACGGAGCAATGCAAAAACCGATATAAGCGAGAATGGAATCGTAACAAAATATGTCATACGCGGATTTGCAAGCGCAGACACCAGACCGCCCAATAACGCACCGAGTGTCAAGGCGCCGCTGTCCACAAAGCGGACATAGCCAAACCATTTTTCGAAATTATCAGCACTCTGCTGCTCCTCCAGAAGTACATCGTACACGACTGATTCGTATGTGCCGGAGTACAACGCATAAAATATACCCCACAACCCCATTGCGACAATATACGTCGAGACGTCGTGACTCAATCCGCCTAGCACTGTCGCTAGCACCAACAGCGTGCTAGCGATCAATAACACGCCCCTTCGGCTCCAGCGATCAGCCAAGATTCCCGACGGAGTTTCTGTCAGGAGCGTTACGATCGTGTATGCGGCGGCCATAATTCCAATCGTCGCATCAGTAAAACCGATGCTCTGCATGAAGAACTTTTCAATCGCATACCACAGCACAAAACCATGAGAAAAGGCCGCCACATAAAGCGGAAGCAGCCGTTGCATGAGCGGTTGCCGGAAAAAATATACATAAATACATCGTGTATACACATGTTTTTGTTACTATAAAGATATGACAAAAACAGCACACGACAGTGAAACAGCCGCACAAGGCCAACAAGTTATTACCGCATGCGCGCTCATACACCGACGAGTCGATGGTGTTCCTCAAATTTTCCTAGCCAAGCGGGCAGCTACTAAAAGGTTCTTGCCCGGTATCTATGAAATTCCTGGTGGACACATCGATTTTGGGGAGTCTATTGTCGACGGCTTGAAACGCGAAATCTTCGAAGAACTCGAGGTAAACGTTTCTATCGGTGATCCGTTTTTTGCCTTCGATTACACAAACGAAGTCAAAGGATCGCATTCTGCTGAAATCATCTATTTTGCGACGCTCAAAAGCTCTCCAGAATCAATCGTTTTACATCCTGAAGATCATGAATCTGCGCTATGGATCAGCAAAGATCAATTACCGACCCTCTATACCGAAAACAAAGGCAGCGACGACCTTGAATTCCAGGCCATCCTCCGTGCTTTCGAACTTCTAGAGGGAGGTTCGCTCCACTTTGAATGAAGCAGTCCTTGATTCTACACCCTATATTCTCACAGGACACGACTCACTTGCTAAACATATAACCAATGCTGAGCTCGCTTACGAGCTTGGAAAATTTGCCGCAATCACCACATGTATGGCCCACCAAACCCTCTCATCTCTTGGGTACGGAGTTTTTTTTCAAGAACGGGTCGGCATGAACGGCAAGTTGTTTGACATGCCCAAAATTCAAACCATGGAATCAACCAAAACACCACACACACCTGACAACAAAAAAAACATCCGCCCGGCCGCTCAATTTGTACGGAATTTCGGTTTTGATGAATTCATCCAGTTGTGCCTGGTAAGTACTGATCCTTTTGTACCTAGAGATATGTCTGCTGTTAGCCATCGCCCTCAGACAGAAGAGGAGCTAGATACTATGAATTTTGTTATGGGCAAAGCTGGCGAATCCCACCGCTTCGACAGCTGGTATAAGGATATTTATTGCTCGAAGCATCCTGGTATCGTGGGCATCGAAAGCTTCTTGGATCGCGTGCATGAACCAGACACCTACGACTACTTTTCCAAGCGTATTGAGCTGGGCGAGCGATATCACGAAAAAGCCAGTCCAATTGTGGACTATCTCATTTTAAAGAATGTTATCGCCCTGGGTGAACATAGTCTTTCTGTGTTATGTAGCAAACTGGAGCCGACAAATGCATAGTTTCCCTATATTTTTGCACCAACTACGATATAATTAAGACAACTATGTCACCGAATGAACCAAGTCATTCGCTTTTGTTGCTTCTCCAGCAACAGTTAGCGTCGGCTCAACACCACAACCAAACCGTATCAACACACAATTCCCAGGGAACACTGATTCAGGTCCCGGGACTGGGTAAAACAATCACCAGTGCCTATGAGCAGCTCCGTAACGCTGCTGAATACACCGAAGAACACTTGCTCCTGCAGCGCGCCATCCGCCGTTTTTACAATCGTAATGTTTCGTTTGGCTCGCAAAAAGCGCTGGGCAAGATTGGCGAGGAGCTTATCGTTGAACTAACGCTTGCTGGCTATCTGCCCAACAATAGTTTTGGCTCGCACGTTGCTACGACACTTAATGAGCTTACCGAATCTTGGATGCATGTATTTGGGGCGCTTCGTGCTGCCAACATACCGAAAGACACCGCAAGCGAGTGGGTACTCGACATACTTTCAGTTCGCTCCGAAGAGCTACTCAACCCGCACTATCATCTGAACGCCCTGGCTACGTTTGCTTACAACCATTACTTGGCTTCACTACCTCGTGATAAGTTTATTATCGACCAGCAAGATACAGCTCATTACGAGATTTGTCTGTACATTGCAACGCATAAAGCACTCCTAAAGTCGGACATCGCTCTGGTACGTAACGATCTCATGAACATGTATCAGCAGGATCCGAATAACATTCAGGCTTTCATTACTTTTAACCAGCAAGTCGATAGCTTCTTCACCTCCGAACTAACGCACCGCATCATGCGTGGCGTCACTAAATACGGCGCTCCACTGCGTATCCTCAAGAGCATGATCGAGTCCGATGATGATCTGCAGAATACTCTCGATAATCCTGAGAAATTCCTGGCCCGTTTTGAAGATACCGTCAATAAAGAATATAAGAACCTTGCCCGCCGGTTAACAAAAGGCATCATCAAAAGCATTGCCTTCATTTTTATTACCAAGATAATTATCGGCGTCGGTGTAGAAGTGCCGTATGATCTGATTTTCTTGGGCACTATTGAGATTCTGCCGCTAGCGGTAAACCTGCTTGTACCGCCGCTCTACATGGCCAGCCTAAAGCTGGGTTTGCGCACGCCGTCACAGGCCAACACCTTAGCTTTGCGTAACTATATCGCCGGTGTTCTGTACCCTTCGGAACAACACGCCGCGCCAATTTTAACGTTGCAAATCAAGACGGCTTCGGCTGGTGCCAAGCTGCTATACACGCTGTGCTTCTTCGTGCCGTTTGCTATTACCGTGTATATTTTGTCGCTCTTGCACTTCAATGTAGTACAAGGTGTTATTTTCTTCGTTTTCCTCTCAACTGCCAGCTTCTTGGGCTTCCGCTTGAGCCATATGATCCGCGAATTGGAAATTCTCAACAAGCAACAAGGCCTGCTGAGCGTCATCCGCGATTTCTTCTACCTGCCCTTCATTACCGTTGGACAATGGCTGTCCCGTAAATACGCTCGTATGAATATCGTGGCGTTTGTGTTGGACATGGCAATTGAGTTGCCCCTGAAGACCATTCTGCGTTTAGTACGTCAATGGACACGCTTCCTCAACGAAAAACATGAGGAAATGTATTAAAAGCATGAGCGGTAGTAGGGTATACTAGACCTAACGACCAAGGAGCCACCATGTTACGAAAATCAGCTATCGCCGGGGGAATCATACTGACCATTGTTGGCTTGGTGGGGCTAGCGCCACAATTTTTTACCGATACCGATGCCAGCGCCAGTATCGTATATGGCACTTTCCTGATAAGTAGCGAGCATAGCCCGCTGTATCTTCTTACGGCGTTAGCAGCCTTTGTGTCAGCCCGTTCTGAGCGCTGGGCTACCTGGTTTTTCCGCATTTTCGGTGTGGTATATGGCGTTGTGGCCTTTATTGGCTTCAATCAAAGCATAGCACCGCTTGGTTTTATCGATGTCAACAGCAGCGACGACCTTGCTCACCTTTGCATCGGTGTTGCCTGCCTTATCTTGGGATTTTTAGCTGGCGACACCAGCAAGACTGAACGCGCTTAGTGTTTAAACCGAACGTCAATTTCTTCTTTGGGGATAAAGCGGTCAACATGCGCATACAGTTCATAGGCGTGTAAATCGGCTTTTGTTGGCTTGTCATTTTGGATAGCACGCGGCCATAGCTTGAGGTGCCGAACACTGTCGATCTCCACAGCATACACCACCACTTGCGCAAGAATATAAATCCAAAATAGTAGGCCCAGGACGATCGCGAAGGTACCGTATAGCGAATCCAGGTTGCGTAACTGGTGCGAAACAACGATACCACCGAACGTAAGCAACAGCTGCGTAATCGCCGCAGCAATGCTCGTTCCGACCAACATATCTTTGTAGGGAACCTTACGAGCGGTTGCCGTACGGAATACGAACAAAAATACTCCGAATAACACTAGAAAGCCGCCGATGTTAGCCGCCATTTTTACCCAAGTGGCATGGCCAAGTGTGGCGCTAAAGCTAGACACCAGGATAGTCGCAGCAAAGCCGACTCCTGCAACCAGCATAATCAGGAAACTCTGCAGCAACCCTTTAGGAAATCCTACGCGGCGCATGCGCGGCACTTGCCAAATATTATTGAGCGTATGACGAAGCACGTCGGCAACACCGCGTGCACCATAAAACGTCAACAATAACCCGATCGTTAAGCCCAGACCACTTTTATACGGAGAATGGACATTTTCCTGCAGTTGGTCGCCCAAAAGCGGGAAGAAATGCCCAAGACTCTCCGAAATTTGAGTGTGTACCTCAGCATTATTGTGGAATACCATCTGCAGAACTGTCACCAGCACCAACAGCAACGGAAATAACGACAAAAAACCATAGTAGGTTATAAGTGCTGCTTGGTAACCGCCGCTATCGTCACCATATTTCTTGATAATCGCAAACGGTAAGGCCAAAAACGAATGCTTTTGCTGATAACGATCTACAACGTCGAGTGCTTTGGTGATGATATTCATAACTTACGGGCTATTTTTTGTGGCGATCAGCAAAATCTTTTGCTTTGTGAACAAGCGTTTCGCCCATCTCAGCCACTTCCATGAGTGTGTTAAATTTTTCTTCGATGCGCTGATGAATAGCGTTGATCTTGGCCTTAATTGCAAACACCGCCACAACGAGCGCCAAGATAATCAGCGTCATCAGACTCATAAAAACGATACCGATAACGTAAAAAGTGTTCTCCAATTCCATAGCCCCTCCTTGGAAATTACGAACGTTTACATGCTTTTATTATACCGCATTCCTCAGGTATCGCTAATGCCTCGGTTGGTACCTTTGCGCGAGAAGTTTCTTGCTGGATTTCGCCCATTTACTTTGTGGTCTTGATGCTCTCAGCAAACTCCACGATTTCTTTATAGGCATCTGACTTTAAAAGTTGCCCCTTGTTTACGCCCGGCTCTTGATATCTTAATAAATCATCACTAAGAGTTATCTGCTCGCCATTATTTTTAACAAAATCGAAATTGAATAAGCTCTCTCCGCAGTCACTTAAAACGTGTATGCTTGTAACTCTTGTTGGATCAACTGGAGCACCCGTTAAGCCGGTATTATTGAGTTTACTGAGGGCTATATGAGCATTACCTTTGAACCTCTTATCAGAATTACGGCACTTATCAGTTATATCGAGCGCTATTTTGCCATTCTCGCAGCTTTTTTTATCGCTGATACTACCGTACATAACAAGCTTTGCATCCTTGCTTGCCTTAAAGTCACCCCGCACGATAGTACGAGTACCTATAAAAGCGCCCTTGAAATCACATCTGGTTTTTACCGTCCAAGATTTAGGGTATTGAAACGTAATATTACTTTTAAATGTTTTATAGTCTGGCTGTTTCTGGTATTGATAAGCTCGCACGCCGAAAAAAGCAGCAGTTGCAAGTAGGCATAGCACACCAATAGTGAGTTTATTCTTTAAGGTCATCACGGCCCCCAGTACTTGGCCTTATCTATAGCCCTACGAACATCATCTAAGCTATACCTTTTATTCTCTGTTTTAGCATACCCGTCTTCAATAGTCATTAGCCCATCATATGGCCATGTTAGTGCCCATACATCTGAATCTTTGCCTTTCAAAAAGACCAGGACATTATCCCCAACTTTTATTCGCGTAGGATCAACCTGAGGCTGACATAGGGTAATGGACGCGTTTCGCTTTATACCCCGACCGCTCATGATTTCAGCCATAGAGATAGCCACTTCGCTATTGTGAATATGCTCGACTTTGCCGGTGCCGATTATCTTTGATTCTTTTACGAAGCCATCGAGGGTCAATGTTGATGGAACCATCAGGCCCGAACCCTCACACTCGGCCCGGGGAGGCATACCTCGATAGTACATAGCCAAGACTATGACTACAGCAACAGTCCCAAGACATACTAGAAGCCAAATCCGAGGTGATATTTTTCGTAGTTTATCCATGATTCTCCAATACATTATCGACACCATGCGTGCCATACAAAGCTCTTAAGAGGCAATCTGTGGTTATCTTTGTTCTTAATTAACTACTTTGGAATCTTATTTAATTTTAATGCTTTCAGCAAAAGCTACAACTTCCTTGAGCTGCTCACTCTTTCGTAGCTTCTCATAAGGCAGGCCCATTGGTGCGCTCTTTGTAAGATTTTCTATAGAGAAGCTACGTGGATCTTGCTTTGAATCGTAAAATCCGAACACAAAGAGCGGCTCCTTGGCGCAAGGCTTTTTCTGAATATATATCTTTTGAACAATGCCATCATACTTGTAATAACTTATTACCAAGTTATTCTTTATTTTTTGGTGTATGTAATCATCTGAGGCACACTCTTCTGTCTCGTCATTCTCGGAGAATACTAGAGATTTATTATCACATTCAGCCCACGCAAATCCTTTTAATACAAGTGGGTACGAATTTTCGTCGCCGTTTACACCCTTGAGCGTTCCTGAAGGTTGAAGCGTACTCCCCTCTGAACCACATAAGGATGATTGCCAGGTAGTCGGATAGCTAAAAGATACCTTATTATCTTGATAAAACTCAGTATTTGGAACCTTTGATCGAACAAGAGTAACGATGATGACAGCTAAGACTACTAAAGAAACGAGTGTTATCGCCAAAAAGACGTGCTTTCGCTTCATTATGGTCTCCATCCTTGGGCGTTATTCGGGCATTGGTCTGGGTCTGTTATAGGAGGTTTATTCATATAATCCTTGAACTGTATATAAGACTGTTCGTGGCTAAGATCATAATTACATACTACCACTTGATCCGTAATATCAGCATGTCCTCGGATGGCAGGCGCAAAAAGCCCTTCTTGAATACCCTGATGTTCAAAGCGCACTCCGTTAGCTTCATTGGCATGAGCTGCATCGCGGGTTTCTTCACCTGCAATAATTAACAAGTGGTTATTCGAATCTTCCCGAAGCCACTTAGCCATCTCAACAGACTGATTGGCATCTCTATCACAATCATTATTTAGGTATTTCTGCTTATTGGCAGGATCGAATAACACGATATAACCTATATTATGTCGCTTTCTTTTTGATTCTTCGGAAGCCGTGTCTTTGGCAGTCTCTTGCAAGAAGTAAGCAGGACCGAGTCTTCCGATACTCCAGCCGCTTAATGTCGTAATCCGCTTGTCTGTATCTCGGCCAGGGGCAATTTCTGGAAAATCGTCAGAAGTTGAT
>Ga0075362_10000145_pt1 | contig 19361 bp, 19 predicted proteins | sample EndMetdeltDD1762_FD_71397 | JGI IMG/M metagenome (GOLD analysis project Ga0075362, IMG submission 71397) | Populus endosphere microbial communities from Tennessee, USA - Endosphere MetaG P. deltoides DD176-2 | ecosystem: Host-associated > Plants > Roots > Endosphere | place: USA: Tennessee...
ACCCAAGAAAAAGCCCAGGAAACGACCCCTGACAAAGCAAGAAAGGCGAGCAAAGAAGATCATCGCTAGTCAGCGGGTACTCAATGAGAATGTCATGGGTAGGCTTAAACGTTTCAAAATCATTTCGGATCAATATCGAAACAGCCATAAGCGCTTTGGACTGAGGTTTAATTTGATTGCCAGTATTTACATACTTTGAGTGGGTGAAGTGAGCTTTTGAAAGAACTCTATCCTTTACTTTTTACCAAATCCCAAAACGCAAAATTTTCGGGGCGAAGATGCATGGTCGTAGCTCACAAACTCAAGGCTTCCCCTCTCCTTTTTTCCCTCCGCGGCGCTGGCGTTTGAAGCGAGCATGCCACCGGATGTCGTTTTTCACTTGTTCGAATAGGTTAAAGGAGTTCGCACTGGTGAAGAGCACTTCGGCAACCTCATTCCCTGCATTCGACCATTGATGCGGTGTTAAGAGATCAAAATAGATACTCTCACCCTGCACTAGTGGATAGACAGTTTGGCCGATCTGGCAATTGATTTTTCCCTGTAGCACGATCGAGAGTTCTTTCAAGGGCTGAAGCGAATGTCGTGGAGGGGTATATCCATCCACATCAAGGCGTAAGACCAAAGCTGTAAATGGGTTACTGACTTCCGGTGGCAGAACATGGAGAAGCTTTGCGTTGTGCCATTGCATTGCAACCTGGCATTTATCGCGGGTACTGGAAACAATGACCGGTTGTTCGACCAGTGATTCTGGCCGCAGGAAATCAGCCGGAGTTATTCCAAGTGCACGACAGATTTTTTCCAGACTTTTGACAGTGGGTGATACTCGCTCCAATTCAATCTGAGATAGAAAACTGGGCGAACAATCCGCTTTCTCCGCGACGTCACGCAAAGACATCCGACGCGAGGACCGATAAAATTTGAGTTTTGGGCCAACATCCATTTGAGCCGTGATAAAGCGAAAGGCGTGCCACATTTTGGACAAACGATGAAATGAAGGTCACAGAGGCTGCGAAAGTTGAGGCACCGCCACTTTGATGGACAAAAGAAAGGCGTGAGCCACTCCGTGCCGGAACGGATGTTTTCGTAGGCTGTCGCATTCTCGTTGAGTGACTGAGCGAACTCACCGATTCCTGTGAATCACTAGTGTCACATGACCAGAAGGGTTTGAGTCCTGTACTGGACAACAAGATTATTCACCCTGGAACTAAAGATCGGGCACAAACCTCAACATAAGCTGCTTGGGGTAATTTACTAAGTTGCCGAAATCATATTATGGTGTAAAGGAGCATTTGAGATAAATCCATGTTGATTTGGGTTTAATTTTGCTTAGAGGTACTAAAAAATTGGTATGCCTCGTGCTCAAAAAATACAACAGTGAAACGAATTATTTCGATATGCAGGGACCAAGTGACATATCAGAAGACGGATTGCTGAGGACGATCGATGGAAATCGATGTAACCCAAAGGTGGAACACAATCCTTACCCGCGAGTTGTTGATTGGGGGATGCCCGACAATGTACACGCTGGGGATTTTACGTTCTGTGTGATCGAGGCTGCATTGGGGTCCGACGCGACCGACATTCAGCTGACACCGATCGAAGAGTCAGGGGATGTGAGTGTCCATTTCCGGATCGGCAGCGAATTCATCCGCCAAGCACCATTGACCCAAATTCAATTTGGATTCATCGCCATTTTGCTTGCTCATATCGCGACGCCTTCCGGGTATAACTTGGAATCGCCCTCGGTGGTCCGATATTTTACCGCAGAGAGTGGCAATCGTTATCACGTCCGTTTTTCCAAGATCAGGGTAGACAAAAATCATACAGCGATTTTGATTCGGTTATTTGTGACCCAACAGCGGGTCCAATCAGCAGCTTAGGCCTTGTCTTGATTCCAAATCCAGAGAAAGCAAAATCGTAGTTGCTAACACGATCGTCAGGGTCAGCTTTGGTCGTACATACTAGACATTCATAAACTCTGACAGGTGGGAAGAAAATCGGATCGTCGCGTTTCCGAGACACTATTTATTGAGGAGGGCGTCGACTTCTGAAGCGGTGATGAGTTTGACTGGAGCGTATATTTCGCGGTTGGTCGAGTTATTGTACTCTATTTCCCCGCCCTCCAGGAGTTTGGAGGCAATGTCGACGGTCATCTTGTCCATCTCCGCGGGCACTTGTTGAATCGTGGCGCCCAACTGCCCCGCTTTGATTGCTTGAAGTGCGATTTCATCCCCGTTGAATCCAACAATATAAATGTCTTTCACACCGCTCTTTCCGGAATCTGCCACTGCCTGAGCTGCACCCACTGCCATCGGATCGTTCCCACAAAAGATCGCAGCCACATCAGGATGAGCTGAAAGAATATCTTTGGTCACTTTGTATCCCTCTTCCTGCTTACTGTTGGCAGGTAACGATGCAACCACTTCGTAACCGAGTTCTTTGATCCATTTTTCGAACCCGGCATTTCTCCGGGCGGCATAGATCGCACTCGGTTCGCATGAGATCGAGGCGACTTTCCTGCTGCTGCTTGCTCGTCCCTTGAGCACCGAATTGATGTGGTCCGCAGCTGTCACCCCTCCTTTTTCGTTATCGGAGATGACAATTGCATCGTAAGCCGTCCCGCCCCCTCCGATGTCATCGATAACCACCGGGATCTTTTTCCCTTTGACCGCATCAACAATCGGACCAAGAGCATCCGGCTTGAACGGTGAGATGATCAGAGCGCTGATCCCTTGGTTTAGAAGGTCCTGTGTAGACGAAACCATGGTCGACTGCTGCTCTTCTGATCGATTAGCACGTAGTCAAATCCTGCCGCTTCCGCCGCTACCTTCGTTCCTTTTTCCATGTCCTGGAAAAAGTCATATTGCATGTCATATACCGAAAATCCGACCTTCTTTTTAGCGACGGATGCTTCAGCTTGTGGCACCGATTTTTGCGAATCGCAACTCGTCGTTAGGATTGCAAGTAAACAGGTCGAGAAGAGCAGAGCGACAATCTTGAGGCTAGTAGTTGCATAAGATCGATAGGTTGAGTTGATGGTTTGTTTGGGAGAGGAAAGGCTTCTACATAACTGACTCTCATTTTCGGCTCCAGTGCTCGACAAGTCGTTGCCGAACTCCTTCGATGGAAAGAGCTAACAACAAGACCAGACCGACTATCACCCGCTGAATAAACACATCGATATGATTCAGATTGAGAACATTTGATAACGTCGCGAAGAGAATCGCTGCTGCGACCGTACCAAGCATGCTTCCACGTCCACCTGCCAAACAAGTCCCTCCGAGCACGACCGTCGCAATGACATTCAACTCAAAACCTGGCTCAAGACCCGGTCCAGCAGAATAAAGGCGAGCACCAAGGAGTGCTGACCCTAACCCGGTAAAGATCCCGACAACGACAAAAACCAGGGTCGTTGTGAGAGCCACCGGCAACATGTGCCGCTCTGGAATTTGAGCCGATCGTGAAGACGTACCGTCCAAACGATGTTCTCTGCAGGATGAGCCATCCGACAATGGCACAGACGAGAAAGAAGAGGAACGGAACCCCACCGATCATCCCGTTTCCCCACCAAACAAAATCCCTTCCACTACAATTTCGAGGAGCCGAACTGCTTCGCGCTCGTTCAAGGCGGCCGTCGGCTCATCCATGATGATAACGCGCACATCCATAGAGAGAGCCCGCGCAATCTCGACTAATTGCTGCTGGCCGACAGCGAGCTCATTCACTGACATCCCGGGATCCATATCCTGGTTCAGCGATTCAAGGATTTACCGGGTTTTATGATTTATTGTACGCCAGTCGATTATCGGGCCGACACGTGGCTCCCGATTGATGAAAACGTTCTCGGCGACACTCAAATGCGGGAGCAGATTGAACTCCTGAAAGATGACGCTGATCCCAGCCTTCTGGGACTGAATCGGATCCTGTAACACGATCGGACACCCATCGATAAGGACCTTGCCGGAACTCGGCCGCTGGACACCAGCAAGGATGTTGATCAATGTTGATTTGCCAGCGCCATTTTCACCGCACAACACGTGAACCTCACCAGGCAAAATATCGAAATGGACGCTATCCAGCGCAAGGACACCAGGAAACTGGCGACTTAACTCTTGGACAGCAAGGACTGGAGTTGTGGGGCTTTGAGACATCTGGAGGGAAAATCAAAAAATATAGCGTGATCTAAAAGGGATAGAATCAGGCTCAACTTCTCTGGAACTGATCGAAAAGCGAGGCCAGCATACTGCCCCGCAAATAGCAACGCTGATGCCGCCGCAGAGTGGTTGGCTGTTTTACAAGGCACGAACGAAGCGCCTATATTTGAACGACCTAAATGGATAGGATTGATCCGCTGCGATAGATGAAAAACAGCCACGCATTTGTGGCCCGGAAGGTTGCATTCAAAATAGGCCGACTGCTTCGTCACTTGTCGGTCGCCTATTGATTTAGAGATGCTTCCTCCTTGCAGATGGCACTATCAAGTGCAAGGCATCATTAATAATGCCATCCGTAATATGCGAGAATATGCGAGACGCCACACTAACTACAAAATACATAGGCATTTGTGAATATGTATAGACAAATTTACTTTTTATCGCAAAAATCGTAGCCGCCAATCGTTAACATCTCCATGGAACCTAAAAATTTCGCTGCTTGTGACCTCGGAGCTGAGACTGGCCGCGTCATACTCGGCAAGCTTTCCAATGCCAAATTGGAGTTAGAAGAAGCACACCGTTTTGTGACTGGACCAACTCACCTCTTCGGAACACTACGCTGGGATATTCTAAGGTTGTTCGACGAAATCAAAATCGGTCTCTGCAAAGTCAGTCATTCAACTCCGAAACTTGACGGAATCAGTGTCGACACCTGGGGCGTTGATTACGCATGGAGTTCTGCCACAGAACCACTTCTCGGTATTCCTTTTCATTACAGGGACAATCGAACAGATGCGACCTACTCTCAATTTCTGGAGATCGCCGGCAGCGATCTAATTTTCGCTGAGACAGGTATCCAGTTCATGTCAATCAACACGCTTTACCAGCTGTATGATGACGTATTACAACGCCCGGCGATTTTGGAACTCGCGAAGCATTTCCTTCCAATCGCTGATTACTTGCATTTCCTTCTCACCGGAGAAGCAGTCGCAGAAGTGAGCTCGTCCAGCACAACCCAGATCTATAATCCCACTCGTCAGGCCTGGTCGAAACCACTGATCGAAAAGCTTGGCTGCCCTATCCATCTCTTTCCTGAGGTCGTAAAATCCGGGATGAAAGTCGGAGATCTGTTACCGACGCTGGCTGAAGAGATCGGAGGTGCAGTGGCACCAGTTTTTGCCACCTGTTCACACGATACCGGAGCAGCTGTTGCCGGTGTCCCGGCACAGGGAAAAAATTGGGCGTTTATCAGCTCCGGAACCTGGTCATTGGTCGGCATCGAAACCGAGACACCCATCATTAACGCGGAGAGTCTCGCTGCGAATTTCACTAACGAACTTGGGTTCGGCGGTTCGGTTCATTTTCTGAAGAACGTCGTGGGGTTGTGGATCCTCCAGGAAGTAAGGCGCGACTTAGAGCGTAGGAGCGAATCTTTAGATTACGCGGATCTGAATGCAATGGCGGTCAAAGCGCCACCGCTCCGATCCTTGATCGATCCGAATCATCCGGAATTTCTGAAACCGGGACAAATGATTGATAAGATCCGGAAATTCTGTGCGTCGACTCACCAACCGGAGCCGGAAACTCCGGGCGAACTAGCTCGATGTGTTCTGGAAAGTCTGGCGGTTTCGTACGCGGTTCAGATCACCACGCTCGAAAGAATTGTGGGACGTCCTATCAACGTGGTCCATATTGTTGGTGGCGGCAGCCGCAGCACTCTACTCAACCAATTCACGGCGGACGCGACAGGAAAACAGGTCGTCGCCGGACCGGCGGAAGGAACCGCAATTGGCAATCTTTTGATCCAGGCGGTCGCCGCAGGCGAACTCGAATCTCTCGCAGATATCCGATCAACCATTCGCAACTCTTTTCCTATCAGCACCCTTAATCCGGGCCAACGAGAACAATGGCTCGAAGCTTTAACCCGCTACACTAATTTCCATCTATGACAACAGAATTCTGTTTTGTGAATTACCTGTGGGATGACACGGTCGCAAACAAGCTGGACCCGATCGAACGGTTGATCTATCGCTCGAATATCCTCGGCTCCGACCAGCGTATCACAAACACCGGAGGTGGGAATACCTCCGCGAAAATTACCGAGATCGATCCACTGACATCGAACCCGGTGGAGGTGCTTTGGGTCAAAGGATCCGGAGGAGATCTGCGCACCTCGAAGAAAGAGAACTTCGCGAGTCTCTACCTGTGCAAACTCAACCAGCTCCGAGAAATCTACCAGGCTTCAAAGGGTAATGGGCCGAAAACACGAGTGGAAGATTCAATGGTAGATGCTTATCCACACACGACGTTCAATCTGAACCCGCGCCCCTCTTCAATCGATACCCCTCTGCATGGTTTTGTTCCATTTAAGCATGTCGATCACACTCATCCGAATGCGGTCATCTCGGTGGCGGCATCCAAAAAAGGGGAAGCACTCACCAAAGAAATCTACGGAGAGGAAGTTGTTTGGTTGCCCTGGCAACGACCGGGACTCGATCTTGGCCTCCAACTTCAAGATCTCTGCAAAAAGCATCCAAATGCAAAAGGAGCAATCCTCGGTCAGCACGGGCTAATTAACTGGGCCAATGACGACAAAGCTTGCTACGAACTGACTCTCGAATTGATCGAAAAGGCGACCCGTTTTATCGAGGCGAAGGTCAAAGGTGAAGCAACTTTTGGCGGACCGAAATATGAGAATCTGGCGGCCAAGACGCGGGACGATTTACTGGCGCGCATTATCCCATGGCTTCGTGGCCAAGTGAGTGGCCAGCGTCGGTTTATTGGAACTGTGCAGACCGATGAAAAAATTCTTCGGTTTGTGAACAGCAAAGATGCAATGCGGTTGGCTGAACTAGGAACCTCTTGCCCTGATCACTTCCTGCGCACAAAGATCAAGCCGCTCTACACTGATTGGGATCCGGCAACCCAGAATCTTGACCGCCTCAAAAAATCTCTCGCAGCCAGTCTTGAGCATTACCGGAAAGATTATCAGTCATACTATGAGCGTTGCAAACATGCCGATTCGCCGAAAATTCGGGATGCCAATCCAACGGTGATCCTGATTCCAGGTCTTGGGATGATCACCTGGGGAAAAGACAAGAGCGAATCCCGGGTCACAGCGGAGTTCTACAGCTGTGCAGTTGAAGTTATGCGTGGAGCAGAGGCGATTGATCAGTACATTGCATTACCACAACAGGAAGCCTTTGACATCGAATACTGGCAGCTGGAAGAAGCCAAGCTGCGCCGGATGCCAGCCGAGAAGGAATTGGCCCGACAGGTCGTGGTCGTGATCGGTGCTGGAAACGGCATCGGAAAGGAGCTTTGCCATCGGCTGGTCCGTGATGGCGCAACCATCGTGGCTGCCGATCTTGACCAGGGAGCAGCACAAGAAACTGCTGCAGAACTCACAGCAAAGGTGGGCTTAGGCATTGGTGTTGCTGGATCTGGGATTTCCAACTCCGGACCAGCCATTGGTCTAAAGGTTGATATCACCGATCGCGCAAGTGTGCAGGCCATGTTGCGGGAAGCAGTGCTGGCATACGGTGGATTCGACGGTGTCGTCGTGACAGCCGCAATCTTTTTCCCACCGGATACCACTGGTCGTCTTTCCGACGATAAATGGCGAGCCACCTTTAACATTAACGTCACTGGATCCTATATCGTGGCTGACGAAGTTGCTGTCGTCCTTAAAGAACAAGACTTGTCTTCGACATTGGTTTTGACATCGAGCGCGAATGCGATTGTCTCAAAGAAAGGGAGCCTCGCGTACGACGCTAGCAAAGCTGCTATTAACCATTTGGTCCGGGAACTCGCGGTCGAACTCGCGCCAACTGTCCGCGTCAATGGCGTGGCACCGGCTACTGTAGTGAAAGGGAGCACGATGTTCCCGAGAGACCGTGTTATCGCATCGCTGAGCAAATACAAGATCCCGTTTAGCGAAGACGAACCGACCGAAAATTTGACAGACAAGCTCGCCGGCTTCTACGCCGCTCGGACATTGACGAAACAACCGATCACACCCGCAGATCAGGCCGAAGCTTACTTTCTACTGGTATCCGATCGGCTCAACAAGACCACCGGCCAGATATTGGCAGTGGACGGCGGGCTGCATGAAGCCTTCCTTCGGTGAAGATCTCCCTGTTCATCCCTTGTTACGTCGATCAGCTGTTCCCGACCGTTGGGATCAGTATGGTTCGGATTTTTGAAAAACTGGGGCACAACGTGGCGTTCGATCAAGCACTGGTCTGTTGCGGACAGCCGGCATTCAATTCCGGTTGCTGGAGGGAGGCGCGCGAAGTTGCAACGCACGTCGTCCAACGACTCCAGACTACCGATGTGGTGGTAGTTCCCTCGGGTTCCTGTGGAGCGATGATTCGAGTTTTTTACTCGGAACTTTTTAAGAATGAGCCTGAACTCGAAGCCGCTGCGAGTGTTGCAAAAAAGACATTCGAGCTTTCGGAATTTCTGGTCGATCAACTCGGTGTCACCTCGCTGGGAAGCCGGTTTCCAGCCAAGGTGACCTTCCATGATGGATGTCACGGTTTCCGAGAACTGCACGTGAAACAGCAGCCGCGCCAGCTCCTCGAGCAGGTGAAAGATCTGACCCTTATTGAGATGGAAGATCAAACGTCATGTTGCGGTTTCGGCGGCACGTTCGCCGTGAAATTTCCGATGATTTCCACTGCCATGGGTGAAGGAAAATGCGCGTCAGCACTTGGAACAGAGGCCGATTTTCTGGTTTCGAATGATTCAAGTTGCCTCATGCATTTGCAAGGGCTGTTGTCGCGGAAAAAGGAGAAGCTCAAAACGATTCACCTCGCCGATGTCTTAGCCAGTTTTTAAACCCGAGAACGTCGCCACAGATCTGCTTCGACTTACCCTCTGCCCATGCCGTCAATTTTCGCCAAACAATTCAAGGAAAGGTCGACCAAGTTATCCGCCGATCTTCAACATCGCTTCTGGATTCAGAAATCGCTGAAGGGTTATGAAAAAAACCGGGAGGAAAAGCGAAACCGTTTCCAGAATTGGGAAGCAGCCCGGCAATCAGCTGCTGAAACAAAGTGGGAAGCCGTTAACCATCTTGATCAATACCTAATCGAATTCACCGACAAGATCGGCGCCCGCGGCACAAAACTGTTTTGGGCCAGCACCGCCCGCGAGGCGAGAGAGTACATTCTGAACCTCGCCCAGGAAAAGAATGCACGGACAATCATCAAGTCGAAGACCATGACTTCCGAGGAGATCCATCTCAATGAGGCTCTCGCTGGTGCAGGGTACGAAGTCATCGAATCCGATCTCGGCGAATTCATCGTTCAATTGCGCAGAGAAGTTCCCTATCACTTGGTCTTTCCAGCGATGCACCTGACACGAGGTGAGATCAGTCATCTTTTCCATGAAAAGCTGGGAAGCGCTGAGACAGATAGTCCGGAAGAATTGACCATGATCGTCCGACGCAAGATGCGGGCACAGTATTGCAAGGCAGACATCGGAATCAGTGGCGCCAACTTTGCTATCGCTGAAACCGGAATGATCTCTATCACCGAAAATGAGGGGAATGCCCGATTGACCACCGCCTTACCAAAAGTCCACGTTGCGTTGCTGGGTATCGAAAAGGTGCTGCCGAAGTTGAACGATCTTGCGTTGTTTTTACCGATGCTTGCCACGGCAGGCGCAGGCCAGCAGATCACAGCTTACAACTCATTCATCGGGGGCCCGAGGCAATCAGATGAAGTAGATGGTCCGGAAGAATTCCACATAGTTCTCCTGGATAACCGGCGTACAGAATTGCTAGCTGACCCTGAACAACGGGATGCGCTCCATTGCATCCGTTGTGGAGCCTGCCTGAATGTCTGCCCGATTTTCCGCAACGTCGGCGGCCAATCCTATGGAACAACCTACCAAGGGCCGATCGGTTCGGTAATCACTCCGCACCTGCGAGGTTTGCAGGATTGGAAACATTTGTCCTCTGCATCATCGCTTTGCGGCGCTTGTACAGAAGTTTGCCCGGTGAAGATCGATCTGCACCATCATTTGCTTCATAACAGGCGAAACGCAGCGGCTCTCGAATCTGGACGTTGGGAGCGAAGAGCCTTTCGGGTGTTCGCGTTTCTGGTGAATCGCCAGGCCTTATTTTCCGGCGTCACTATGATTTGTCGCTTCTTTCAGTCATTCCATCGGTTGATCTCCGGGACCAAAGCCGATCCCTTACGAGCCTGGACCGCAACGCGGGAAGTCCCGATGATCGCCCCTCAAAGTTTCCGAGAATATTGGAAAAGCCGTCAGAAATGAGTCAGCGGGAAGAAATCATCGGTCGAATCAGAGAAGCGCTGCGATTGGTAGCCCAGAGTCCAGGACATAGGGATGCACCAGACAAGAATCGACCAATCGGTGCGTCGCCACGTGATTGGTTACCATCAGTGCCAAGCGACTCTGAAAGCCAAATCGAAGCATTTGCTCGGTGCTCAGCCGACCTGAAGACCCGCTTTATCCAGGTGAACAGCCTCGCGGAAGCTTCTGCACAAGTGAACAAAATTGGCCGAGCAGAGGGTTGGAACCTGGTCGCATCACATCGTGCACCGATTCTCGAAGAAGCTCTTTCGAACATCGGTCTCCCTGTTCTTTACATCGAAAACACCAACGCCGATCCAGAGCGAGCGGACGTTGGAATCACGGGATGTGACGCGTTGGTGGCTCAAACAGGATCGATTCTTTTGACTGCACGCAGTGCCGGAGGACGAGCGTTATCGGTTCTGCCTCCCCACCACTTAGTGATCGCGCGGGAAAGTCAGGTGATAGCCGATCTTCCGGCTGCATTTGAGCTCCTGCGCGAAATCTACGGCGACAATTTCCCAAGTTTTATGACTCTGATTACCGGTCCGAGCCGGACGGGCGATATCGAGCGAATCGTGGTACTTGGCGCGCACGGCCCCAAGACTCTGACCGTGATTTTAGTGAAGAACCATTAACCTCTTTCCCCCTATGACTGACACCGAAATTCAAAAACTTCAGGCGTCTCTGGACCAATTTCAAATCGAAACTCCCAGCTGGGGTTTTGCGGACACTGGAACCCGTTTTGGAAAATTCCTGCAGGACGCGGCTGCAATCGACGTCAACGACAAATTGGCTGATGCAGGCCAAGTCCATGCATTTACCGGACTCTGCCCTTCGGTTGCACTTCATGTCTTGTGGGATTTTAAGCCAGATCAGAAGCCAACGGATGTCGTAGCATTGGCGAAAAAATACAATGTCCAGGTCGGCGCAATTAATCCGAATCTGTTCCAGGACCAGAGCTACAAGTACGGCTCGTTAACTAACCGGAACAGCGACGTGCGCGAACAGGCGATTCAGCACCTGCTCGACAGCGCCGATCTCGCCAAAGTCGTTGGTAGCCGCCTCATTTCTCTCTGGGTTGCCGACGGTTCAAACTACCCTGGACAGTCAAATATCCGCTGGCGAAAGAAGATGCTCATCGATGGGCTCCACAAGCTCCACGAGCAGCTCGGCCCAGACGACCGAATGTTGATTGAATACAAACCATTCGAACCAGCTTTTTACCATACCGATCTGGCGGATTGGGGTATGTCGTACGTAGTGGCAAAAGAAGTCGGCCCGAAAGCTAAAGTCCTCGTCGATACGGGGCACCACTACACGACACAAAATGTCGAGCAGATTGTGGCATGGCTTTTGGATATTGACATGCTCGGCGGGTTCCACTTTAACGATCGACGGTACGCCGATGACGATCTCACATTTGGATTAATTGATCCGTATCAGGCTTTTCGGATTTTCCACGAAATCCTGTTTTTCAGCTGGGAGACAGGGAATCATCCAAAAATCCCATACATGATTGACCAATCCCATATCGACAAACCAAAGATCCAAGCGATGATTCAAACGGCGATCACTGCCCAGGAATTGTATGCCAAAGCTGCCTTGGTGGATCATGCCAAACTGACTCGACACCAGGAACGCAACGAGCAGATCGACGCCGAAGAATGTCTCCGGGAAAAGTTCTTCACCGACGTGCGTCCAGCTATCGCAGCATGGCGTAAACGTCACAACTTGCCGACTAATCCATTGACTGCATTCCGGGAAAGCGGCTACGAAGCTACCGCTGCAAGGGAACGGAAGAAACGTCGGGAAAATCTCGGTCTAACCAACAGTGGCTTCTACGCCTAGCAAATTCCATTTAAATTACTTTGCTGGATTATTTTTTCATGGAAGTAAGCTCAGCAAGTCAAGCAGACAGAAAGTAAAGGAACAAATTATTCCAAAAGCCTATTCAATCGATCTTCGAGAGCGATTAGTGCACGCTGTCTCCATGCTTTCTCTGCAAACGAGTGTTAATTAAATTGAAAATTATCTAATTCGTATAGTCCAACGTATTTCATACGCTGGTTTAGAAAATCCGGTCTGGCCTGACCCCAGATCTGGAGACTGTAGATATATTATTTCTCGACCCTGATCTGCTCTTTCGGCAATCGCGACAGTTGCGAAGGGTAAAATTGAAAATACTAGTGTGAGAAGCTTTGGCAGGTATTTTATTCCCCTTACACTATACGCTACAAATTTTGTGTAGCGAGCTACAGAAATTTGAAGATCAAAGTCAATACGCCCAGACCAGCAATGACAATTGAGCCGAGCTTGATGGTCATGCGTAGTTCTAGTTTACGCAAATCTCCCTTAGTCGCAAGCTCCGCAGCTTCATGCGATTCCTGCACAGCTGTAGAGAAAGCTTCGGCTTGCAACTCTGGCACGCCGGCTTCTTTAAGGGTCTTAACAAACTTGTGGGTATCGAATGTAACGGTTGCCATGTGATAAAAGTGCTTGTGTTTCAGTCCTTTATACACCCTTCAGCGTTCGCTGAAAAGGATGATTTTCTCGGGACACATTCGCCACAATCAGCTCAGTGCACCCCTTGTGATTGATGGCCCAATGAACAGCATCACCTTTCGTGCCTATGTTGAAGAGATGTTAGCACCCACATTAGCCACCGGCGATATCGTGGTGATGGACAATTTAAGCGCCCACAAAGGGGCAAAGCCATTCAAGCCAGAGGGGCGCCACGTTGCTCTACCTGCCCCTTTATTGCCTGGATTTCAATCCCATTGAGCAGGCCTTCGCAAAGCTCAAGGCGCCTTTACGAAAAACGCATCCGGTTGATGCGCTGTGGACGGCCATTGGCTCGTTCCTTGAGCACTTCGCTCTCGGCGAAGGTGCTAAATGACTTTAACCACTCAGGTTATGGACGAGTCATGCGAAAATGCTCTAACCTGCGCGAAGATCAAGTGTGAGAGTGAAGTTATCATTCCGATAGTGAATTTCGGCGTAGTCGATTGGGCGACCACCTGCATCAAATGTCGTTCTGCGGCGCAGGAGTAAAGGTGTCCCTTTCTTTGCCTGGAGACGACTCGTCATATGCGCGTCGGCGACAACAGCCAGAAATTCTTCGTGAGCATGGTCAGCAACAACGTTCGATTTTTCCTTGAGTAGTTCATAAAGTGGTCGCCGAAAATTTTCTTCACCGGACAGTCCAAGGCGAGGATGAAACCAGGACCGGGAATTCAGGACCGGTTGATTGTCCCAACCACGGACCTGATCCAGGCATTTCACCGGCGTGTCGACCGCTACCTGGAGGGCATCGGCCACCTGCTCAGTGGCCTTCTCTTCGCTCACTTCCAGCAAAAACGATTGCACTTCGATCCCTTTTCGCTTCATCTCGCGGGTGAGACTGGTCCAAGCAACAATTCCAGATTCGACGCCGCGCTTGGCAACCCGAGTCCCGACACCAGCTTTCCGACTAAGATACCCTTGGCTCACTAATTTGAGAATGCTGTTCCGGACAGTGCCACGACTGACCCCAAGCCGGTTGGCCAAAGTGACTTCGTCCGGTAACAACCCGCCACCAGCAAATTCCGGTCGGCAAATTAACTCCTGAAGGAACTGTTCGATCTGGATGTAGAGCGGCGCACCACTCTTACGATTAATTTTCCATGCCTTAAACAGATCCTTTCGCTTCAATGTCTCCATTAAAGTCTCAATCAGTATCTATGTCTACGTTCCAAAGCAATACTGAGCATGGATTTCTTCTCCGCAAGAAATTTTGCTAGAGAAATAGAAAAACAAAAGAAAATAATGATACCTTCAGTAGGCGTCTGTTACCGATCACGATCCATCCGCTGAACAGCTGGCGCCTCTGTTTCCGTCAGCGAGTCAGCTACCTAACCTAATTTTTCCCACTGTGTTAACAAGTTCACGATGTACTAAAGATTTGTTTCCTCCTCCTCGTTCATCGCGAAATCTGCCGGCACGGTAGGAGTGTTACAAGAAAAGCGGCGCCCTGATCCGCTTCACTCTGGACCTCAACCTTGCCACCATGCGCTTGTACAACAGCTTTGACCAGACTCAAACCAAGACCCAGGCCACGTTGACCCCGGCTTTTGTCCCCTCGGTAGAGTCGTTCCCAGATTCTGTATTGTTCCTGTGGCGGAATCCCGATACCGTTGTCCCGGACCGTAATCTGGATTTGATTACCGGATAATTCTGAACGGATCCAAATTTTCCCATCTGATGGTGTGTACTTGAGGGCGTTATCCACAAGGTTGGCAAAAGCCTGCCGCATTCGATCGGGATCAACATCTATGACGCAGGGATCCAGGAATTCTGTCGAAATTTCGATCCGCTTTTCTTCAGCGATCAGGCGATAGATCTCAAGGACCTCATCCATCAAAGCGGAAAGAGAGGCTCCTTTCAAATCCAACCGCATCATCCCGTGTTCTGCCTCAGTGACATCCATCAGAGTATTCAGCATGGTGAGAACGCGATCTGATTCTTCAACACAGTCAGCCAATGCTTCACGCGATTGTTCATAGGAATCAGTCTGCAATGCGACTTCCGCAGAACCACGCAGGCGGGTCAGTGGTGTCCTTAAATCATGGGCCACGTTGTCAAGTGCCTCGCGCATTCCATGGATCAATGTCTGGTTTTTTTCCAAGACCCGATTGAATTGGCGAGCTAACTCCGCAAGCTCACTTTGAGCCTGACTCTCCGGCACCCGTTCTGCCAGATTCCCCGTATTGATAATTGAGCGCGCTGTCTTGAGCACCCCGCGAACCGGAGCAGCCGTTCGATGCGCAAAGATCATCCCCCCAACCAGACCGAAGAGAAGGGTCGGCGCCATGACACAAAGAAACGCTGTCAGAAACGGACCAAGCAAAGTCTCGCTCCGGTTCATACTTTGCCCGACCTGCAGAATGGAACCGTCACTCATCGGCATCGAGGCAATCATGAAATCGCTCCGCTCATCCTTCCGAATACGATACCAAGCCGTTGTCTGCCCCGCACTAAGCTCACGAGTAGATGCTTCGGCGAACGGAGCCCAATCCTCCGGCGCCACTCGCAACAGAACACTGCCGCGATTCCCAGTAACCCGAACAAAAAATCGGCCTGACTTATGATCGAACTCAGTCCGATGCACGAGATCGATCAAGGTTGGGAGCCCGCGGGTTTCATAAACCGCAGCAAACTCCTTGAGACGAGCTTGAATAATTTCCCGTTCGCTTTGTTCGAAAAACGAGCCGAGCAGAAAATAGAGAAGTGCAAAAAGAATGATAGCACTCAGAGTAAATGCACTCGTGAACCAGAGACCGAGACGAAAGCCGAACCCATCCCAGAGTGTCCTAAGCTGCTTTAATGACATAACCAACGCCGCGGACTGTGTGGATTAATTTTTGCGGAAAATCTTTGTCCACTTTCGATCGGAGCCGGTGTATAAGGACGTCGACTACATTTGTCTGCGGGTCAAAACTGAAATCCCAGACATGCTCGAGGATCATCGTTTTTGTGACGGGTCGTCCCGCATGCCGCAGCAATAACTCCAGAAGCGCGAACTCCCGGCTTTGCAGCTCGATCCGCTGACTATCCCGAATAACCTCCCGGCTGAAAAGGTCCATTTTAAGATTGTTAACCGTGAGGTAATTCGGTTCGACGGTATGGGTCGCACGTCGGATAAGAGCCTGAAGCCGGGCCAACAGCTCAGAGAACGCAAATGGCTTGGTGAGATAATCGTCGCCGCCCCACTGCAACCCGAGTACCCGATCATCCACGCTTGCTCTCGCACTGAGAATTAACACCGGAACCGCTACCTTTTTCTGCCGAAGTTGCCGCAGGACAGAAAGCCCATCCAGCTTTGGTAACATAAGATCGAGCACCACAGCATCGTACCCAACAGCCAGAGCGAAATCGATTCCCTGTTCCCCATCTCTTGCCCGATCGACAGCAAAGCCGCTTTGCTTCAATCCGTTCACCACAAATGAAGCAATCTTATCGTCATCTTCAACCACGAGTATGCGCATAGGCAATCCGTCACGATAACAGAAATTCAAATCGGTCATAAGGAGGTTTGCAATTATCGCTTTTTTCGATCTTTCAAAACAAAACGCCCTCCCCTTTCAGGGAGGGCGCTTGCACCGTGCGCTTTCAATTAATCAACAGCCGATTCATCGACGGTCACATAATGGGTGCTGCCTTTGCTCCAAACTTTCACTAACGTCTGATCACCGTTCGTGGTTTGGTTCACCGCATCCTGGGCGCTCTTGATCGGTTTTTGATTGATCTCCGTGATCACATCACCCGATCGGAGACCCGCTTCGTAAGCTGCTGAATCAGGGCTTACCTCAGTTACGAGAGCACCCTGGAGGGCTGCTGGAATGTTCAACTGAGCCCGGGTGTTTTCGTCTAGATCCGCAACTCCAACACCCGCTAGCGTTTCTTTGCTCGAGCCATCATTGTCACTATCACCTTTGGCAATTTTGTCTCCCGGGAGACTCCCGACGTTGATATTAAACGTCTTGTTCTCACCACTCCGGTTAACCTGCACTGGAACCTTCGTCCCAGGACTGGTTTCGGCGACACGCAGTTTGAGCTGGTTCGCGTCCTCGACCAGTTTTCCGTCGAACTGTAGGATGACGTCGCCACTCTTTAACCCGGCGCTTTCAGCAGGACCACTCTGAGTGACATCGCCCACCAGAGCGCCGTTGCTGCGGTCAAGCTTGAATGCCTTTGCTAGATCCGGGGTCAGATTTTGAATCGTGACGCCGAGAAATCCACGATCAATTCGGCCATTCTTGACCAGACCATCCATGACCCAGCGGCAGAGATTGGCCGGAACCGCAAACCCGATCCCCTGACTACCACCACTCCGAGTGAAGATCGCCGAATTAATCCCGACGAGACGTCCCTCCGTATCGACAAGTGCTCCGCCCGAGTTCCCCGGGTTAATAGCCGCATCGGTCTGGATGAAGTCTTCATCCCCTTCCGCTGAGGTCGCACGATTTTTGGCGCTTACGATCCCTTGGGTAACTGTCTGACCGATCCCAAACGGGTTGCCAATAGCCAAGACCCGGTCGCCTACTTCCACTTTGTCGCTGTCCGCGAGACTGATTGTCGGAAGGTCATTCGCGCTGATCTTGATCAGCGCAACGTCAGTCCTAGGATCTGTGCCGATGACTTTGGCGGCCAATTGACGCCCATCATTGAGTGTGACCTGCACATCTTTCGTGTTCGCCACAACGTGGTTATTCGTCAAGACATAGCCGTCCACTGAAACGATGACGCCCGCACCCATCCCACGCTGCAGCCGCGGGCCTTGGTCATCCGGAATCATTGGACCGAACCCGTTATTCCCAAAAAAGCGACGGAATAACTCCATGTCGCCCCCTGAAAATTTTCGCTGTGGCGTGCGCGCGGTAACCGATACCTTGACAACACTTGGTGCTACCTTTTGTACAATTGAAGCAAAGCTGTTTGCCAACTTTTGATTCCGGTCAATCGGAGTCGGATCGACTTTCAAATTCAAAGCAGGCCGGCTTTGCGTGTCGTCGGTGCGATCCGAGGAGTTCAAGGCAAACGAGGTTCCGTCTACCAGTAGAGCAACTCCGCCAATCACGGCCGCGTAATATGCCAGTCTTTTCGGGTTAGGTTTCTTCATAATAGTTCAATCAATGATAAAGTTACTCTGACAGCGGTGGCTTATGCTAGCCTTGCCGAAACATTACAAAGTTGAAAGAATAGGAGTTCCTGAGCTGGTAGAGCGGCGATGACACAAAATGTTCAGCCTTTTCCTCGGGCAACCCTATCACAAATCTTGGTTTAATGATTTAGCACCCCTATGGCATGTCTTCTAATGAAATGTGACTGCGACCATAAGCTAATTCTACCGCCTCTGAATTGGAGGGAAAAATACCGGGTCAGTATTTCACTTGGCTATATTCAATAGGCGTGAGGCAAGGTATCCGACAAATAATTATCAGCGCATGCTCTCCTGTATTCTAACCCCCTGAATTTTTCTTCTGTTCCGGAATTGGCGGCACCAGATCGGTCTCAATAATTCTGGAATATTCAATGATCACTTCACCCACTTTTTCGATCTTCGTGGCTTTTGTCAGATCACCATAGGTGTAGACGGCCAGACGATCATCACGAAGCCACGCAACGCGGGTCGGCACATTCTCGGTGCAAGCAAAAATGTTTCCGTTGCTATCAGGCAACTCTTTATCCACCTGAAGAATCGAAATATGGGTAGTCACCGTTTGTTCGTAGGGGCAAACACGCCTGAAGACCACTGCCTTCAGCTTTCCATTCGGCGAAATCGCGGTTGAACTGATTTCGTTTCGACACGGTTCCGGTTTGTAGCAGCTGGTTATAACGGAGCTGAAAGTAAGGAACACGCAGCACAAAAGGAAGCGTGGTGTAGCGGTCAGAAGAAAAAAATAGGTTTGCATGAGGTCTCTTAATCGCAAGAGCACAACTAATTGGCCGCTGCACGCCGGCGATTCAGGTAGACCTTGCAGATCCCTTTCATCCGAGTCAGGACGTAGTAGACCGTTTGGCTCCGAGCTCGAATCAATTCGGCACCGACGAGCTTCGGGACAAAATCATTTGGGATTTCAAGAACCTCAGTGACTGTCGCGCTTTCAAGCCCGTGGCAGAGAATGGATGTCATTGCCCGAGTCAGCGTTTGCACCTGAGGCCCGAGCAAGACACGAAAAATTGCTTTGTCTCCTTCCTCAACTCGAAGAAACACTCCCACGGTATCGGTGCATTCTTCGTCCTTGCGAATATCCTCTAGAGTAAAGGTTTCCCCTTCTTTCGGTCCCCATTTCGGGACCTGGTCAGCGTAGGAGATTAGCACATCACGCTTTTCCTGAT